>Ga0334882_1000019_pt1 | contig 322305 bp, 285 predicted proteins | sample GraSluR1_MG_5_FD_207226 | JGI IMG/M metagenome (GOLD analysis project Ga0334882, IMG submission 207226) | Sludge microbial communities from methane-producing bioreactor in Wageningen University, Netherlands - Granular Sludge_15_04-R1 | ecosystem: Engineered > Bioreactor > Anaerobic >...
CAAGGCTGCAGAACCTGCAAAGCCTGCTCCGGCACCCGCCCCAGCACCGGCTCCTGCTCCGGCCCCGGCACCTGTAGCCCCCGCTCCGGCTCCTGTGGTTGCTCCCGCTGCTCCGAAGGCAGTTGAGTATCCGCTTGGTGTTACCGAAATTGTGAAGAACAATGACGGTGCCAAGGAATTCGACCTGTTCATCGTTCACACCAACGACGTGCATGCACGCATCGTTCCTGCTGATGGTGGCATGGGTTATTCCAAGCTCTCTACGATGCTGAACGTAGGCCGCGGCCTTACTGACAACATCCTGGTACTTGATGCTGGTGACGTGACCCACGGAACCAACCTTGCGAACATGTTTGAAGGCGAGACCGTTGGCGTCCTGCTCGACATGCTCGGCTATGATGCAGTTGCTCCAGGCAACCACGACTTCAACTATGGCGCTGATCGCCTCATTGAAGCTGCCAGATTTGCTGAAGAGTATACTGATCTCAAGGTTCTCAGTGCAAACGTCCTGGACAAGAACGGCTACCTCCTGTTCCAGCCCTATCAGGTGTACAACTTCAACGGCTTCAAAGTTGCTGTTGTTGGCTTGACCACTCCTGATACCGCCACCAAGACCCACCCGAAGAACGTCGAAGGCATCACATTTGCCAACGAAGAGATCTTTGAGATTGGTCAGATGGCAATTGATATGGCCAAGCAGTATGTTGATTACATCATCGTACTCGGTCACATCGGTATGGATCCGGACGGCGCCAGCGGCCTAACCACCGACCTTATTGTGAATAAGATCAAGGGGATTGACCTCTTCATCGACGGTCACAGTCATACGCTGCTCAAGCAGGGCATGAAGATTGGTGATACGCTGATTGTCCAGACCGGCGACTATCTGAAGAATGTTGGACTTGTCCAGCTGCATGTCAAGAACGGTAAGGTTACTGCAACCTATCCGATGCTGATTCCTGCAGCAGACGTCCTGAACGCAAAGGATTCCGCTCTTGCAAAGCAGTACGGCATTGCTGATGTTCCCAATGATCCTCAGGTTGATGAGTATGTTGGCTTCATGAGTGCCCAGCTGAGCGAGAAGCTCAACGTCGTGGTTGCAACCATTCCTGAGAACTTGGATGGCGAGCGTGCAAACGTCCGCACCAAGCCGACCAACCTTTCCAGGTTGATCACGATGGCAATGACTGCAGAAAGCGGTGCTGACTTCACCATTACCAATGGTGGTGGTATGCGCGCTAGCCTCAAGGCTGGTGATGTAACGATGGGCGACGTAATCAACGTCCTCCCGTTCACCAACATCATCACCGTGGTGGAAGTCAAGGGTTCTGATGTCTACGCTGCTCTTGAGCATGGTTACAGCAAGCTGCCCGAGCAGAATGGTGCCTTCTCCCAGACTGATTTGCAGGTTGTTTACAACCGCTTCGCAGCTCCTGGAAAGCGTATCCTCAGAGTTCTGCTCAACGGCAAGGCCATCGATCGCAATGCTACCTATAAGGTTGCAACGAACGACTTCATGGCTGCCGGTGGCGATGGTTACACCATGTTTGGTAAGGTCCTCACTGAAGGTTCCTTGCTGAGCGATGTGTTCATCGAGTTCCTGAAGAAGAACTACCCCGCAAAGTAAGTTCTCCAAGTAATTGTCTGGACGGCTGCCTTCTGGTAGCCGTCCTTTATTTTGCTTAAACCTAGGTGGTTTTTTCTGACCAACTTATTTCAAACTGCTTGACAATACCAGCGCTATCGGGTAATGTTCCTAACGTTCGAAACGATATTCGCCTGTAGCTCAGTCGGTAGAGCAGGTGGCTGTTAACCACCCTGTCGGGGGTTCAAATCCCTCCGGGCGAGCAAGCTGAAAGACAATCCTTGAGGGTTGTCTTTCTTGTTATTCATGGTCAAGATGAATTTGTGTACCGGCTCTTTTCTGAGGAAATCTGCGCAGACATATCTTGTGCAAAAGAAAGCGGCAGTCCGAAAACTGCCGCCTGCATAGAAGCTTGCTTGGTCAGCGAGCTTTCATTCGCTTCTGGTTGGCTTGGTATACCTTCCATGTGGTCTCGATGATAGTTTCCACACTTGAGTCTTGTGCCTTCCATCCTAGCGTCTTGTACGCTATCTCAGAGGATGCTACCAACTTAGCTGGGTCGCCCGGACGTCGATCAACATACTGAGCGTCAATTTCCTTTCCGGTTATCTTGCGTGCAGTATCTAGAATCTGTTGCACGCTCAATCCTTCTTCGGAACCAAGATTCACCACCAGGTTGCCTTTGTTCGCCAGAAGATAATCTGCGGCAAGTACATGCCCTTTTGCTAGGTCTGTTACATGTACATAGTCTCTGACGCCTGTACCATCGATGGTGTCATAGTCATTGCCAAAGACGAGAAGATTGGGGCGGATACCCATTGCAACTTCCATGACCACAGGAATGAGGTTTGCTGGATTGTTCTCCAAGCCACGCATTCTTCCTTCCTTGTCATACCCTGCAGCATTGAAGTACCTGAGCGATACGTAGGTCAAATCTTTCAGCTGTGCATACCACTTAAGATTCTCCTCCACGCAAAGCTTGGTATAGCCGTAGTAGTTGGTGGGGTTCTTGGGATGATTCTCATCAACAGGAAGATATGAAGGTTCACCATATACAGCAGCAGAGGAGGAAAGTATGAAGTGCTTCACTCCGGTTTTGATGCATCCTGTTATGAGGTTCAGCGATCCGGTGATGTTGTTCTCTGAGTATTTGACAGGTCTGAGCATCGACTCCCCTGCAGCCTTGAATGCTGCAAGATGTATTACCACATCCCAGCCTTCCTCAAGAACCTGGATGACTCGCTTTTTGTCCTGTATATCCCCTTCATAGAAAAGAGCATCGGGACTTACGTTTGAGCGCAGACCAGAACTGAGGTTATCAAAGATACCTACCGTATCTTTGCGCTCTAGAAACTCCAAGGCAACATGCGTACCGATATAGCCGGCACCTCCAAACAGCAATACTTTCATGATCTGGCCTCTCTCCTAGTTGAATTGCTTGATGATGTCTGAAAGCTCTTGGGTGCGAGCCTTCAACTCTTCTTCGTTCTTGGCTTCAACTACCAGACGGAGATATGGTTCGGTATTGGATTTTCGCACATTGAACCACCAAGAGGGGAACTCAATCCGATACCCATCAAAGTCCAGTACCTTCTCAGGTTTGTCATGGGTGACGAAGCGGTCGTAGAGTGCCGCTACTGCCTGGTCTTTCTGCTCAAGCTTGAAGTTGATCTCCCCGCTGTTCGCATAGGCAATGATGGAGTCGATGAACGAACCGATGGTAGTGCCTTCCTTTTTCAGCTTGGCAACCACATCCAGCACGATCAAGGAAGCGAGGAATCCACTGTCACAGTTGAAAAAGTCCCTGAAGTAGTAGTGTCCGGCAAGTTCTCCACCGAAAATTGCACCAAGATCTCTGAGCTTGGTTTTGGCAAAGGCATGTCCCACCTTCCAGATGTGTACATTTGCACCCAGCTTGGTGAGATACTCAGTGGTGGAACGGCTGGTTCGGATATCGACCAGCACATTGCCTTTCTCTTTGCTCAGGTAGTGATAACCCAAAACTGAAGTGATGTAGTCGGGTTGGAGGAAGCGTCCGTTCTCATCAAGGAACATGACCCTGTCCGCATCCCCATCATAGATCACTCCAATGTCGCTCTTGTTCTTCAACACAGCTTCTTCCAGATCCTTGCAATTTTCCACTTCAAGGGGATTGGGTTCGTGTGCAGGGAAGGTTCCGTCAAAGTGATCATAGAGGTAGTGGTGATCAGAACCAAGCAGATCCTTGACCAGCAAATTTGCCATTCCATGGGAACAGTCAATGGAGAGATTGAGTGAGGATGTGTCCGGGGCATACTGCTTGAGGAATGCCAGGTATGGCTTCTTCGCATCCTTGCTGATCACTGTTCCTTTCTTCTCTGAGACAACAACAGCCTGTTCATTGACCATTGCTTCGAGTTCTTTCAGACCGCTGTCACTGCCTACGGGCACTGCTTTGGTCCTGCTGATCTTAAGCCCATTGTATTTTGCAGGGTTGTGGCTGGCAGTAATTTGTACCGAAGCGTCAACACCGAAATGTACGGTGGAAAAGTAGACCATAGGGGTAGTGGCCAAGCCGATGTCATAGACATCAGATCCGCTGTCTGTAATTCCCTCGCACAGCGATGCGAAAATCTCGTCGCTGCTGGTTCTCACATCCCTTCCTACCAAGACAACACTGCTCTTGAGCAGTTTTGGAAGGAAAAATCCTATTTTGTACACGGTTTCCTTATTGAAATCCTTGTTATAGATGCCTCTGATATCATAGGCCTTGAATGCACCCATTTATTCCTCCTCGTTGCGTTTCCGCAACTCATTGACAAACTGCTTGCGATCCATCAGCTCAAAGAAGTGGACCGTTCCATCCTTCAGCACAACCATTTCTACCATTTGCCGAAATGCCTTGTCCAGAAGGGAAGCCTGTCGGATTGCTTTCAGCTCAATACCGCCTTGTGTTGCCTTGAATGCGATGGTTTTTGGGATGGGACGAGTAAAATCTACATCGTTGATCGAGAAAGAGTTCTCATACTTGATGAAGGGTTCCAACTTTTTCTTTGGTTTCAGGCTGATCCCAAACATGGATGGAGTCCTCTCAAAATCCTCGAAATGGAAGGTATCCTTGCAACGATAGAGAAAGACCCCGAACTCCCTGAAAATCGATCTGTTGTTGCCATACCAAGTAGCGTATGTACGCCAAGTGATGGGTGCCTCACGCCTCCTTTCCAGTTCTTCGATAAAAGCCTGTGCGTCTTCTTCCATCTTTTTTTCCTTTGCTTGTCTAGCTTTTTTTCATAGTAGCATATACACTGCGATGCAGAAAGAGCTGTTAGGAACGACATGGATTACACAGAAAAGGATTTTGGCAAGATTTTGAAGGGAAATGCTCTCAAAATGCGCCGTTTGATGCTGAAAAGCGGAACAACCTGCATGAGAGTATACGATCGAAACCTTGAGCGGTTTCCCGTTACTGTGGACCTCTATGGCCCCTATGCAAGAATCACTGATTACAGTGAGGATGGTCTGGATGAAGAGACAGAGAGGGTATGCTGCGATATCGTCTCACGAATGCTCTACGTCCAAGCGGACCATGTGGTGTATCACCGCCGCCCAAAGAGGGTAGGGAAGGAACAACACACCTTGCAGGGAGAAGAGTCCTTGGAAGTGCAGGTCACCGAGAATGAGTTGGTTTTTACGGTGGACCTGACAAAACGCATCGATACGGGCTTGTTTCTCGATCATAGCGAAACTCGCATGATGGTCGGGCAGATGAGCAGTGGATGCAGGGTACTGAATCTATTCTCCTATACAGGATCGTTTTCGGTGTATGCTGCCCGAGGCGGAGCTGAGAGAGTGGAGTCGGTGGACCTGTCCAGTACGTATACTGCGTGGGCGCAAAAAAATCTTGCTGACAACGGATACATCCAGGAAGTTTACCCCTGTATTGCCGCCGATGCGTGGTACTACGTGGTGGATGCCTGGAAGAACGGAGCAGAGTATGACCTGATCATATTCGATCCCCCAAGTTTCTCGAACAGCAGGAAGATGGATCATGATTTTGATGTCCAAAGAGACTACCTGAGATGGATGAAGGTGCTCAATGCACTTTTGGCGAAGGATGGAAAGCTGGTGTTCTCCACAAATTTGGGGACATTCAGAATGGAAACTCAAGCAATTCGTGGGTTTGATATCGTGGAAATCACAGCACAGGTTGCAGCGCCTGGATTTACCCGCCGTCTTGGAACGGCGAGGACGTGGTTGCTGACAAAGCAACGAGATGTACGGATAACTGCAGCAGATCTGCGGACCGTTGAGACTAGAGCCGGCAGAGACCGGGATGAAGAATCATTGGAAGAACGAATGAAAAAAGTAGACAAGAAACAAGAAGAACTGAAAGAAGTAGACGTTGTAGCAACCGAGGAAGTGGTTGCAAGTGAAATCGTAGAAGAAGCAGCAGTTGTTGCAGAAGAGACGACCGTACAGGAAGAACCCACAGTCATTGCAGAAGAGTCCATCGAGGACGAGACAGAATTTGCCGAAGTTGAGGATGAGGATCTGGACGAGCAGGACGAAGACGATTTCGACGAGGGCGATGAAGAAGACCTCGAAGAGATCGACGAAGAAGAGCTTGATGAGGATGCTCCCCCTGCAGAAGCAAACGAAGTGGAAGATGACCTTTTGACCCTCCGCTGGGAGGATGATGATATTGCAGATCTTGCTGATGCTCCTGCAAACGAGGCATCCAGCGAAGAACGCCCGAGAAGAGATAGGGATGACCGTGGTCGTGATGATCGCCGTCCTTCCTCAGGTGATCGCGGTGAGAGAAGGAGCTACGGTGACAGAGCCGAGCGCCCCTCCTACGGTGATCGCGGTGAGAGAAGAAGCTATGGCGACAGAGCCGAGCGCCCCTCCTACGGTGATCGCGGTGAGAGAAGAAGCTACGGTGACAGATCCGAGCGCCCTTCCTACGGTGATCGTCCCGAAAGAAGACCCTTTGGAGACAGGCCTGCACGCCCTTCCTATGGTGATAGGCCTGAGAGAAGGCCGTACGGCGACAGAGCCGAGCGTCCCTCCTACGGTGATCGTGGCGAGAGACGTCCCTTCGGCGACAGAGCCGATCGTCCCTCCTATGGTGATCGTCCCGAGAGACGTCCCTTCGGCGACAGAGCCGATCGTCCCTCCTATGGTGATCGTCCCGAAAGACGTCCCTTCGGCGACAGAGCCGATCGTCCCTCCTATGGTGATCGTCCCGAAAGACGTCCCTTCGGCGACAGGCCCGAGCGTCCTTCCTATGGTGATCGTGGTGAGAGACGCCCCTTCGGCGACAGGCCCGAGCGTCCTTCCTATGGTGATCGTCCCGAAAGACGTCCCTTCGGCGACAGAGCCGATCGTCCCTCCTATGGTGATCGTGGTGAGAGACGCCCCTTTGGTGACAGGCCCGAGCGTCCTTCCTATGGAGATCGTCCTGAGAGAAAGCCGTACGGTGACAGAGCCGAGCGCCCTTCCTATGGTGATCGTGGTGAGAGACGTCCCTTCGGTGACAGGCCTGAACGCCCTTCTTATGGCGATAGGCCTGAGAGAAAGCCGTACGGCGACAGAGCCGAGCGTCCTTCCTATGGTGATCGTGGTGAGAGACGTCCCTTCGGTGACAGAGCCGAGCGTCCCTCCTATGGTGATCGTCCTGAGAGAAGGCCGTTTGGTGATAGGCCCTCCTTCCGCGACCGTGATGAGAGACGTCCGTTTGGTGATAGACCTGCACGTCCTTCCTTCCGTGACCGTGATGACAAGCCTGCCTTCGAGCGCCGTGATGGTGGTGGTCGTCCTCCTTTTGCTGGTAATCGTGAACGTTCTGAGGGTGATGCACCTGTAAGACGCGAGCGAAAGTCTGCTCCGAAGCCGTATGGTTTCGACAAGTACAGAGAGACAAAAACCCGCGGAGAGCATGAGGATGATTCTTTCTTCTGGCTTGATGACGATAAGAAGAACTCTGACAAATAAGTTCAGGTATGACCAAGAAGCCCCAGGTGTATCTGGGGTTTTTTGGGTCTTGCTCGTAAGATATCTTGTTGACACTGGCAGGTGTCTCTATTATCATAACTATTGAGAGTATTTATCATTTAGGAAAATCAATGAAAGAGAAGCGACAGACAATTCAGAAAGGGTTGGTGTGGGAAGCTGTGACGTCAGCAACCAATCATCCCAATGCAGAACAAATCTACGAGAACATTGTCTTGAAGCATCCCTCCATCAGCAGAGCGACGGTATACCGGAATCTGAATATGCTCGTGGATGAAGGGAAGGTAAAAAGGATTCGTGTTCTTGGAGGGCCTGATCATTTTGATCGTACACTGGGCAACCATTACCACATCCAATGCACCTCCTGCAAACAAGTGAGTGATATCGAAGTTTTCAATGATATCAGTCTGTGTGCAAAGAATATTGACACCTATGGATATGTGCTTGAGTCGTATGAAATCGTGTTCAACGGGGTTTGCCCCGAATGTCAAAACAAGCGTGCTGCCAAAAGGCAGTGAAGGAGCTGAGGTATGGAATTGAAAGGATCAAAGACGGCAGCCAATTTGCATGATGCATTTGCTGGTGAGTCAATGGCTCGGAATAAGTACACGTATTACGCATCACAGGCTCGCAAAGAGGGCTATGTCCAGATCGCAAACCTGTTTGAAGAGACCGCATTCAATGAGAAGGAACACGCCAAGATTTGGTTCAAGCTGCTTCAGGAAGGCGGAGAAGTCCCCAACACTGCAACCAACTTGAAGGATGCCGCTGCCGGCGAGCACTATGAGTGGACCGACATGTATGCAAACTTTGCCAAGGAAGCCCGTGAAGAAGGTTTCAATAAGATTGCCACCTTGTTCGAAATGGTCGCTGCCATCGAGAAGCACCACGAGCAGCGCTACCTTGACCTTCTGAAGAACGTCGAGGGTGGTCTGGTTTTCAGCCGTGAAGGCGATCAGATGTGGAAGTGCTCCAACTGTGGCCACATTGTCATCGGCAAGAAGGCTCCTGGAATCTGCCCGGTTTGCAACCATGCCCAGGCATATTTCGAGATTGTTGCAACCAACTACTAAGCGCAGCAATCCCCACAAGAGAGGCAGACGAGAGTCTGCCTTTTTCAATGCCTATTCGAATCGCATGAACCGAATCGGGTTTGTGTGCACGAAGTCGTGGATTTCCTCATCGCTGAACGGGGAATTTTCGAACGTTCGGTAGTAAGAGGTATATGACTCCACCTTCATCAGGTTCACTGAAAAATCGGTACCGAACATCGTTCTCTCCGCAATTGTCCGGCGTTTCTCCTCGTCCATGGACTGCAGATAGTTGAAGAGCAGCTCATAGAACTCTGGGTTGGTCCCGCTGAAAGAGACATCGGCATAGATGTTTGGATAGAGATGCATCAGTTCCACAAGCTCATGGAACCACGGGGAGTCGGGGACCTTGTTTGCCAGACTGCTGATCATGGTCAGTGGGTTCTTCTGCAGTTGATTGTACTGCCACCCGTAGTGTGCAAAATCGATGCTTAGGGTAGGGAAGCGTGCAAGCACCGGTTTGTAGGAGGAAGGAGCTGTGTATTTCCAGGCTTCCTTTGCAGGAACCCCACGAAAACCTTGGTCGTCACAATGGGTCATGATGGGAATATCGTGGGTAGCACAGAACTCGTAGATGAGCGTGACTTTCTTCTGCTCATGCTCATCCGCCGGCCAAGGGTCATACCCAAGCGGTGGATAGAATTTCACCCCGTAAAAGCGTTGGCTTCCCTTCTTGTTCTTCCGGTCCTTGATCACATAGGTATCGAGCAACTCCTTGATGAAGTCAAGTGAGTGTACCGGTGGGTTGATCCCGAGAAAGGGAAAGAACTCAAACAAGCCTTGGGGATGTTGCTTGGCATAGTAATCGAACCCCTCAAGGGTGTCGCGTACGTAATCGAGAATCTTCTGTTCCTTGGGTATTGGATAGTACAGAGACTCCTTGCGCAGTTGGTTGCTGGAGAAGTCCATCAAGAGCGGGCACATGGCAAGCTTGTCATACACCTGATTTCGCATATGCATCTTTCCATCCCTGATATAGGGGTGTTCAGGTCGCAATGTTCCCTCCTCGTGGGAAGGGAAGGCTCCCATCAGATCCTTTTCCATCAAGACCAGGGTTTTCCCAATACTCTGTTCAAAGGTTGTCAGGGTATTGGTCATGCGGTTGAGCAGGATCGGACCTTTTCGATTCTTTGCTGTCAAGATGTAACTTGGCGAAAGTGCCCCACTGGTGATCAGGTCAGGAAGGCCGGTGTCCAAGGAAGAAAAGAAGGACAACAGATTCGGATGCGCAATATTCATTACATGAAAATGCTGGTCGAAGAAGTAGTTCACCACATCCTCCTATCAACAAGGGGACGGCTTGTCCCGTCCCCTTGATCAGTACTTACACACCCATTTTCTGCTTCAGTTTCGCCCAAGAGTCCTTAAGCGTAACGGTGCGGTTGAAAGCAGGAAGCTCAGTCTTTCCCGTCTTGTTGTCCAGGCAGAAGTACCCGTTTCGGATGAACTGCAGGTAGTCTCCCACCTGTGCCTTCAGTATCTCAGGTTCTGCTTTTGCATCAGTGACAACCTTCAACGAATCGGGGTTCAGATCATCAAGATAGTTGCCTGTTTTCTGGCCAGGGTATTCGGTCAAAAAGAGCTTGTCGTAGAGACGCGCTTCAATCGTTACACCCTCGCTGGCGCTTACCCAATGGCTGGTGCCTTTCACCTTGCGGTTGTCAGCGGTGGCTCCACCACGAGAAGTCGGGTCGTACGTGCAATGGACTTCCACGATAGTCCCTTCCTCATCCTTCACCACTTCGGTTGCCGTGACATAGTAGGCATACTTGAGACGGATCTCATTGCCGGGATAGAGTCGGTGGTAGCCCTTGGGAGGCACTTCCATGAAATCCTCACGTTCGATGTACAGCTCGCGTGAGAACGGAATCTGATGCACCGCACTGTTCGGGTCCTCCGGGTTGTCGACAGCCTCGAAGTATTCAACCTGATCTTCGGGATAGTTGTCGATGACCAGTTTCAACGGATCGAGGACAACCATCAGGCGTTTGGCACGCTTGTTCAGGTCTTCTCTGACACAGAACTCCAGAAGCGAGTAGTCGACAACACCCTCAACCTTCGCCACGCCGATGCGGCTCACAAAGTCCTTCATGGATTCGGGGGAGTACCCGCGTCTCCTGATTCCGCTGATGGTAGGCATGCGCGGGTCGTCCCAACCATCGACGATGCCCAGCTTCACCAGCTGCAGCAGCCGTCGCTTGCTCATCACCAGATAGTTGATGTTCAGGCGGGCAAACTCGTACTGGTGGGGCGCATGCTCAATGCCGTCGATGCTCGTGGCCCAATCATATGCAGGACGATGGTCCTCGAACTCCAGCGTGCAGATGGAGTGGGTGATCCCTTCGATGGCATCACTGATGGGGTGAGTGAAATCGTACATGGGATAGATGCACCAGGTATCACCGGTACGGGGATGGGATGCAAACTTGATGCGATAGAGCACAGGGTCGCGCATATTGATATTCGGACTTGCCATATCTATCTTCGCCCTGAGCACGTAAGACCCCTCAGGGTGCTTGCCTGCGTGCATCTCCTCAAAGAGCCTCAGGTTCTCCTCAATGCTGCGCTCTCGGTCAGGACTGTTCTTTCCAGGTTCGGTCAAGGTTCCACGGTACTCCTTCATCTGCTCACCGGTGAGTGAGTCGACATAGGCTTTGCCGTCCTTGATCAATTGCAATGCTATCTCGTAGAGCTGCCCATAGTAATCCGATGCATGATACTCGTAGGGCTCCCACTCGAAGCCAAGCCAACGGATGTCCCGCTTGATGGAGTCACTGTACTCAACATCCTCTTTCTCGGGATTGGTGTCATCGAGGCGAAGGTGGCAGCGGCCTTGGTACTTTTGTGCAAGTCCGAAGTTAAGACAAATCGACTTGATGTGGCCGATGTGCAGATATCCGTTGGGTTCGGGGGGGAACCTGGTGACAATGGTGTTGTCAGGCACCCTGCCGTTGCTGAGGTCATCCTCTATGATTCGTTCCAGAAAATTAAGAGGAGCTTTTTCTTTTGTCTCTTCTTCGTAGCGCTCATCCATACAAAATCCTTCCTTGTGCCCTTCCAAAGGGGCCCTTTTCAGATAGCAAACATAGTAGCATACCCGCACTTCTTGTGCGAGTGCTCATGCCTCTGCCCTGGTGTATCGCAGAGCATACATAAAAGCGTTATAGGTTTCTTTCCCTGCATTGGTGAAGTAGGGTCCAAAACTGATGGAAAGCTCACACCCGGGCAGATGAACGGTACTCACCCACCTGATCTCTTCTTCCTGGGCAAACCGATAGCCAAGAGAAATGCCCTGGGCGTCCCTCTTGACTGTCCAGATGGCCGTTTCAGCATTTTCCGTTGATACAGCAACGCAGCTTCTGTTTGTGAATCCGGAGATGCAGGTCTGCATCTCAATCGCCTCTCCAGAAAGTCCTGCAGCTGCATAACAGCTCTCCAGGTGATAGATGCACATGCCAACAAAGCCTTCCTTTTTAGGGATGGTGAGGGTGGCTTCACAGCTGAAATACTCGTCACTGACTGCCAGCAACAAGGGACCTGATGGCAAACTGGTATGCGCATCCACCTCAAGGCTGACCATCTGGTACTCTTTTTTGTAGGTCATGGGTTTCCCGAGCCAATGGAAATCCCTCATGGTGATTCTTCTCATGGTTGCAGTATAGGCACTTTGCAGTATTTTATCCACATCCCCTTTATGTTGTCGTGAAGTTGTTGTAGGCTTAGGGCATGAAGTCACCCAAAGAAACCCACTTGGAACAGCAGTTGCTCTCCTTGCTCAAGGAGGGTTCGGACAGTTTCCGTCTGGCCACGATGTTGGTCAGTGACCCAGAAATTGAGGCGCTTCAGGAGTATGCAAACAGCGTGTCGATCAAGCGACTGAACTACAACGACCATGGCCCGGTGCATATGCGCCAGGTTGCCATTAACGCAGTGAAAATGCTCAGCCTTCTGAAGCATGCAGGAATAAAGACATCCTTGGAGGTTGAGGAAGCAGGATCGCACGAGGACAGCCTTTGCGCCATCCTGCTTGCGTCCTTTGTGCATGACCTGGGCATGAGCGTTGGAAGGTCAGACCATGAGTTGACCGGCTTGATCATTGCCCGTCCAATCATCGACCGCCTGCTGAAGTCCTTGCTCTCCGACCAGCTTTCACGCAGGGTTGCCATCGCATCGGTTGCTACCGAAGGGGTGCTTGGGCACATGGCCAACAGAAAGGTGCACTCATTGGAAGCGGGCCTTCTCTTGGTTGCCGACGGCTGTGATATGGAAAAGGGGAGGGCACGCATCCCCATGAGTCTGGGAACCGCACCAAAGACGGGGGATATCCACAAGTACTCGGCCAACTCCATCGAGAAGGTAACCATCACTCAGGGCGATGAGCTGCCGATACGCATCGATGTGCAGATGTCCAGCGATGTCGGATTCTTTCAAATCGAGGAAGTGCTGCTTCCCAAGCTTTCCATGAGTCCTGCAAAAGCGTATGTACAGGTGGTTGCAGGTGTCATTGGGCAGGAAAAGAAACGGTATCTGTAGGAGGGGATGATGATAGGTATCATTGGCGAAGGTCTGATCGATTTCATTGCACGGGGAACCGAGGATGCTTCAATGGTCTTCGACTCCTATATCGGTGGGTGTGGTCTCAACACAGCTACAGCTGCCTCGCGTCTTGGCTCTCCGGTGGGTTTTGTAGGAAAGCTCTCCTCGGACATGTTCGGACAGCGCATCATCGGTCATCTGGTGGACAACCAACTCATGTTTGATCCTGATCTGTGTGCCGTATCACTGCCTTCTCTTATCGGCTTTGCCTCCCTCGATGCCGAGGGCAAGGCGAGCTATGCATTTTACTGCAAAGGAACCGCACCTGTTTCCTATGAGAAGGAAGAGCTTGTGAACAGCCTGGTTCTTCACACTGATTTGCGTGTCGTGCATATAGGATCGGTAGCTCTCGCCGTTGAACCGGGCTGTGATGCCATCCTCGATGCCTTGGAGGCCCTTGAAGTGAAGCCCATCATCTTCCTTGATCCGAATATCCGTCCTGCTGTCATCGATGATCTTGCCCAACATCGCGTACGCATCGAGCGGGCCTTGTCGATGGCAACCATGGTCAAGCTCAGTGATGAGGATTTGTTGCTGCTCTATCCAGGCTGTGATGTGCACTCCACTGCCGCCAAGCTGGCTGTTGAGCGAACCATGGAGGTTATCCTTACCTTGGGGAGGAAGGGCAGCATTTGGTACACAGCAGAAGGCAAGAGCTTTGCCCAGCCGATCATCGATCTTCCGCTTATTGATACCGTGGGAGCCGGGGACACCTTCAGTGGGGCCCTGCTCTCCTTTCTGCATGAGAAAGAGTGTTTCGGCTCTGATGGACAGGTTCCTCACTTCGGTATGCTCTCAGAAGAGCTGATCAAGGAGGCCCTGCGCTATGCAACCGCAGCTAGTGCGATCAACTGTAGCCGCAAGGGATGCAATCCCCCTACAAAGGCCGAGGTTCTCTCCCTGTTGGGCTCGGTGTAGTTGCCTTGTGCACTGCAATGGAAGTACACTGAATCCATGCTGAAGAACACCCGCAACAGATTGGTACGACTCATTCTCATGATCTTGGTGGGAACGCTCAGTGTGTTCTTCGCACTGATTCTGGTGCGCTGGACCAACTCCATTGCAGAGGATAAACAGAAACGAGAGCTATCCCAAGCATTGAGGACCATTGTTGAGGAACAGGGAGCACAAGGGGTGCTCAACCTGAGCGGAGTGCCGGTGGCCAATATCTTCCACGGTGAGTCGGGCCTCATTCTTTTTGAGGGTAACGAAGCCCAGTGGCTCTATAGTGCTGACGAGAAGCAGAACATCAGCGTCTATGAGAAGGTGAACAAGAGTGTTGTGCATATCACCACAACAGTCGAGACGCAAGTCAATGCGTTCATGGATGTCCTGCCTGCACAAGGGACGGGCAGTGGTATCATCCTTTCCACCGATGGCTACATCCTTACCAACGCTCACGTTGTGGAGAAAGCTGCGAGTCTGAAAGTCGGTCTGTACAACAACCAAAGCTATCCTGCCAAGCTCATCGGCGTGGATAGTGAGGATGATCTTGCGGTCATCAAGATTCAGGTGGAGAAAGAGGTGACTCTCCATCCTGCTACCTTGGGAACCAGCGAGGAGCTGAAAATTGGACAGAAAGTGATCGCCATCGGCAATCCGTTTGGCTATGACAGGACGATGACCGTTGGTGTTGTCAGTGGTTTGAACCGTCCGGTACGTTCGAACGAAGGAAAGATTGTCATGAATGCCATCCAGACTGATGCTGCCATCAATCCGGGCAACAGCGGAGGACCCCTGCTCAACGGAAGGGGAGAAGTCATCGGTATCAACAGTTCCATTTACTCCACTACCGGCAGCTCCCAAGGGGTGAACTTCGCCATTCCCATCGATACTGCCATCGCAGTCATTCCCGATCTGATCAAGTTGGGCAAGGTGAGTCGTGGTTGGCTTGATTTGGCCGCTGTGCAACTTTCACCACAGCTGGTCTCGTATGCAAAACTGCCGGTCAACAAGGGAGTATTGGTCAGCCAGGTGGTAAGTTCCGGGTTTGCTGACAAGGCTGGTATCCGGGGAGGAACGCAGATGGTGCAGTATGGCTCGTCGGTGATCTACCTGGGAGGGGACATCATCACCAAGGTACATGATACGGTCGTCGAGGATCTCAATGATCTCTATCTGGCTCTGCTTCCCTTCAAGAGCGGTCAGAAGGTGAATATCACCGTCAATCGCAAGGGGGAGATCAAGAGGATGGAGGTCCAACTCATAGAAAGAACTGCGCAACACGTCAGCGCATTGGTACGATAAGCATGGAAGAGATAAAAGTAGATGAACGATGGGGCGGAGAAGCGATCACCAATATTCATGGCTTAGTCTCCTTTGCCAACAAGCCTTTCAAAGTGGTTTCCCCGTATGAGCCCTCAGGTGACCAGGCTGAGGCCATAGAGGCCTTGAGCAAGGGTCTGAAAGCTGGGGATGTGTTCCAGACCTTGAAAGGGGTGACCGGCAGCGGCAAGACCTATACCATGGCCAAGATCATTGAGCAGGTCCAGCGTCCTACGCTGGTGTTGTCACACAACAAGACGCTTGCGGCACAGTTGTACCGCGAATTCAAATCCTTTTTCCCTGAGAATGCAGTTGCATACTTTGTCTCGACCTACGATTACTATCAGCCCGAAGCGTATGTACCGGGCAAGGATCTCTATATCGAGAAAGATGCTGACATCAACCAAGAGATTGACCGCTTGCGTCTATCTGCTTCCTTTTCCCTGATGGAACGTCGTGATGTCATTGTGGTTGCTACTGTTTCGTGCATCTTTGGTTTGGCGAATCCGGTCTCCATCCGTGATATGGTGTACACCTTTGAAAAGGGGCAGGCTTTTCATCACCATGATGTGCTTGAACAACTGGTACGCATGCAATATGAGCGTAATGATGCCATTCTCAAGAGAGGTTCCTTCCGCGTCCGCGGTGATGTGATAGAGATTTGCCCCTCATATCTGGAGAACGCTGTGCGCATCTCCATCGATTGGGATGAGATTGCCTCCATCCAATGGTTCGATCCCGTTTCGGGAGAGAAGCAGGAGATGGTGGATAGCTACACCCTCTATCCTGCCAAACAGTTTGTGATGCCCCAGGACCAGGTGAAAGCCGCCATCTCCCGAATTCGCAGTGAAATGGAAGACCAGGTGGAGTTTTTTAGGAGCTCGGGAAAGCCTCTTGAGGCCGAGCGCATCAAGACCCGCGTGGAATATGATCTGGAGATGCTCGAGGAGATTGGCTATTGCTCAGGGATTGAGAACTACTCACGTCCGCTTTCCGACCGAAAGGCTGGTGAGTGACCGGCTGTCTTGCTTGACTATTTCCCTCCCGACTTTGTGACCTTCATAGACGAGAGCCATGTCACCCTACCTCAGGTGGGTGCAATGTATGAGGGGGATCGAAGCCGAAAACTCAACTTGGTGAACTATGGATTCCGCCTTCCCTCCGCTCTGGACAACCGGCCGCTGAAAGCATCCGAGTTCGAGCAGGTGGTCAGGCAGCGGGTCTTTGTTTCGGCAACACCTGGAAAGATTGAACTGGAGAAGAGTGCAAGGATAGTCGAACAGGTGATACGCCCCACCGGCTTGCTCGATCCTGAGATTGAGGTTCGTCCCACTGAAGGCCAGATGGAAGATCTCTATGGGGAGATCCGCAAGGTCATTGCAAAGAAACAGCGGGTACTGATTACCACGCTTACCAAGAAGATGAGTGAGGATCTTACCGATTATTTTGCTTCACTCGGTCTGAAGGTGCGGTATCTGCACTCAGAAATTGATACCATTGAGCGGGTGGAACTACTTCGGGACCTCCGCCTTGGAGTCTTTGATGTCTTGGTTGGTATCAACCTCCTCAGAGAAGGGCTTGATCTTCCCGAGGTCTCTCTCATAGCCATCCTTGATGCGGATAAGATCGGGTTCCTGCGTTCTGCCACCTCGTTGGTCCAGATCATCGGTCGTGCTGCCAGAAACTCGGAAGGAAAGGTCATCATGTATGCCGACCGGATGAGTTATGCCATGGAAGAAGCAATCGGTGAGACAAACCGCAGGCGTGCCATCCAGACAGCCTACAACGAGGCTCACGGCATCACCCCAACGACCATCGTCAAGGCAGTGCAGGATATCATCGAGCGGGAGCGGGAGGAGACCAAGGAGATCCAAAAACAGGATCTTTCCATCCTCAAAGGTGGGTTCAACCTGCTCAATGCCAACGAGCGCAAGAAGTACATCAAGGCTTTGGAGAAAGAGATGCTGCAGGCGGCAAAGAACCTTGAGTTTGAGCGGGCTGCAATTATCCGTGATGAGATGCAGGCCGTCCGTGATGGCCAGTATATCAGCTAGGGGTCAAGCACCAGGGTATACGCCCCTCCTGTGATGGTGGGGTGCTGGTAGCGTATTGGGTTCTCACCCTCGGTGGGAATCCCTTGGTGCTTGCAGATATACGCATACAACTCATCCAGGTCCAGATACTTATTGCCCGAATTCAGCACCTGTTGTTGCTCATCCCACCCAAGGCCTTCCAAAAGGGCTTGGGTGAAGTATCCGTGAATGGGAGAGCCGTACTGTGGCTCCTTGCTGGTATTGTCCTTTGTCGTGGCAGCCATCACAAAAAACGGGGCATTCCTCTCGTGTTTGCTGAAATAGGTGGCATACAGTTTCTGCAGGAAGTCTGATTCCTCGGGAATGGCAGATACTGATGTATCACTTTCTGCGACAAAGGCCCCTGCATAACAGCTGTCGATGAGAAGCAGAACCTTGCCCCTTGCTTGTCCAAGCAAGGCTGAAAGCTCCATCACAGAAAGCAGCACGCTCTCATCCAACTCGCCTGTAGCGGTAAAAATCTTTCCATTCTCATGCTGTGGTGCGAGCACCCAACTGCCGTCGGTGTGGCCATGTCCGCTGTAGGTGATCACAAGAAGGTCTTCTTGGTTCATGCCATCAACAAGCGATGCAAGACTGGAAATCACCTGCTCCTTGGTGGGGAGGCTGGGGTTGGAAGCATGGTCATACCCAATGCTTCCATCAGAACAAACAAGCCCTTCCTGCAACAGCATCACACTGGTAAAAGAAAGCCCTGCATAGAGGGCATTGAAGGCCTTCTGCTGTTCCTTGGCATCGTTGAGGGTCCCTTTCAGAACCCGTACATCAGTTCCTGCATAGCTTAGGCCAATGCCCAAGTGATACACCTTGCCCCGAGAAGGAGCTGGGTAGCAAAGCTCACAACTGAGCATGAGGAAGAGATACAAGACAAGCAGTATATAACGATACATGCCCAGAAAGAGAACGCAAGATGCGTTTTGCTTCAGAACCTGAAGAGCACCATATCCATGGCACCCCCGTTTGTCATGGGGTGTTGGACTCTGGTGCGTGGCCAGAAGAGAGTGGAGCGAATCGGGTTTATCTGGTGTTCCTTGATGTATGTGTAGAGCGAGTCAACGGTGAGGACAGAGCCTTTACGGGCACGTGGGAGGGAGAGATCATCCACGCTGGTTGGATTGTTTGAGATTGTAGGATGAGGATCGGGCCAGCCAAGGCCTTTGAGTAAGGCAAGGGTGAAGTCCCCATGACTATGTCCCGCTACGCCAGTCTCCCACGATTCTGTGTCTGCAGCTGCTGTGATGAGGAAGATGTCGGGTATTGTGTAGTCCTCACTTGCCCAGTACTGGCTGAACCAGTCGTTGATGCTGTTCTCGTAGACGAGCGAGAGGCTGGATGAACTATCTTCAAGAAAATGCCCGCTGTAGCAGCTGTCTAGGATAATCAATTTTTTCCCAGGGATTTCGCCCATCCAGGTGAGGAGTGTAGTAGGGCTGAGTTTGAGTTCTTCAGTTGATATGACCCCTGAGGTCTTTGTATGTGCCAGAATGAGTTCGCCTGTAGGGGAAAAGCCATGGCCACTATAGGTCAGGATGGTGAGATCGTTGGACTTTGCTGTTGATTTGATGGTATACAGGACTTGCTCGAGATTGGCTTTTGATGGATATATGTCTGAGCCGGCTAGAATACTGGTATTGAAGGTATCGGCATCTCTTGCATCGCCCTCCTGAACAAGAAGGTACCCATTCCAGTTGCGACCACTTTTAGAGGTTACACTATCAAAGGTAAAGAAAAGTTCACGTGCATCAGTGACAGTACCGGCAAGGTTATCATTAGTGTTGTCGTTATTTTTATAATCAATTCCAATCGTGACAGTATACACATCCCCCTCTATCGGCTTTTCCCAAAAGAGCTCACAGGAGGAGAGGGCCAGAGTCGTGATGAGCAGCAGCAGGATGAGTTTGGGTAGGTTTTTTCTCATGGGTGCTGTCCTTGCTTGGGATTGGGGTAGTACTGGTACCGGAACCCCACTCCTACTTGGATTGCGGTGATCTCCTTTCGTAGGTGAAGCGACACGGGAAGGGTAAAGAAGAACTGGTAGTCATCGTTCTGCATGAAGAGGAACTGTGGGCCGATTTGGAAGCTGAATGAGGCAAAGACTTCTTCGATATGCTTGTAGATGTTGATTTCTGTGCCTATCTGGGAAGAGAGGCTGAAGACTGGGCTAATGTTCCAGCCGCCTTTCATCTGAAGTCCTATGGTGGTGAATCCTCGGCTACGATATGAACCGAAGGGAATGGAAGGGGTTACCGTTCCAAGCTGTACGCCAAGGCTTGCTGAGGCTCGGTTTGTCTGATACCCAAGCAAGTCGAGCGAAGCGGCAAAGCCTGCAGATGTCCTTGCAGGAAGTTCATCCTCAAAGTGAGGAATGGATAGGTAGAGGGACGGGGTGAGAGAGACCGAGTAGAACTGACCCTGCAATTGCGAGAAGGCCGGAAACAGGGTGAAGAGTGCAATAATCATCACAAAAGCAGTTCTTCTCATAGGTTCAGTATACAGAAAAACAGCGTTGTGCCTATTCCCCTACCGGGGAAAGCAATCGTTTTGCTATGGATTCTCCATCAACATACTCGCGAATCCTGTTGATCCTCACCCCCAGTGTCACCATCGGTGTCCGTGGGCGATAGCTGCTGTGGCAGAGAATGGTGTGTCCCTCCCAGCTGCAGGCAAGCCGATAGTGATCTCCTTGGAATTCGCAACTTTGCACCTCGGCTTGCTTGAAGCTCAGGTGGGGAAGATACTCAGCAAGGGGAAGATTTTTGTCATCTTGGACCAATACATGTTCAGGCCTGAAGAAAATGGTGTGCTTGCCTTCCATCGGTTTGAACACAAAGGGGTCTGAAGCTCCGGGATTCACCAACGTCTTGGGAATGAGGCTGTAGGGAAGGGTTGTGCCTTCTCCCATGAATGTTGCCACGAAGAGACTGGCAGGATTATGGTAGATATCCTCTCCCTTTCCCTCCTGCATCACTCTTCCTGCATGCATGACGATGATGCGGTCTGCAATGGAAAGGGCTTCCTCCTGGTCGTGGGTGACGTAGACGGTAGTGATGCCGGTTTCATCGTGGATTCTGCGAATCTCTTCGCGCAGGTGCTTTCTCAACTTTGCATCGAGGGCTGACAGAGGTTCATCAAGCAAGAGCAGCTGGGGATCGGAAGCAAGGGCTCGTGCCAAGGCAACCCGCTGGCGCTCACCACCGCTGAGCTCCTGGCTTCGTCTTTTCTGGTACCCCTCCAAGGCTACCAAGGAGAGCAGGCGAGCAACCCGCTCCTTTCGTTTGGCCCTGCTGAGTTTGCGTATCTTCAGTGGGTAGGCGATGTTCTGTTCCACATTCATATGGGGAAAGAGCGCATAGTCCTGGAAGACCATGGCGATGTGTCGCTGGTGGACAGGTTTTTGTCCAATATCCTGCCCATTAAGAAGAAGACTGCCCCCCTCCTGGGCGAAAAGACCGGCTATCAACTGCAACGTAGTGCTCTTGCCGCAGCCCGAGGGCCCGATGATGCAAGCGAGCTCTCCGGCCTGCACACTGAATTGTGCGTCGAGGGTGAAATCCTTGTAGGAAGCCTTGAGGGAACAGGTAAGCCCATTATCGGCCATAGGAGCCTCCCTTGGCAAATTCGCTCACGATAAAGACGATGGTACAGACACCGATCAGGATGGTTCCCAAAGCACAGGCACCTTGGAAGTTGTACGACCCGATCAGGCGATACATGACAATTGGCAGGGTAGTGATGGAGCTGTTGGCAAGCGTCAGGGTTGCGTTGAACTCCCCCATGCTCAGGGCGAAAGCAAAAATGGCGCCAGTGAACATGGCTCCCTTGAGCAATGGCAACTCTATCAGCAAAAAGGTTTTCACCGGACCAGCCCCCAAGGTGAGGGAGCTGTGCATGTAGGAGAGAGGAATCTTGCGATACTCGGGGAGAATGGTCCTCAGCACAAAGGGAATTGCGATCACCAAGTGCGCCAATACCACTAACGTGTAACTCAATGCCAATCCACCCCGAAGGCGAGCGGAAATGAGGTAGTATCCCAAACCAATGATTACCGAGCTCACCGTCATTGGAAGCATTCCCAGCAGCTCCAGAAAGCTCTGCTTGCCCTCACGCCTTCTGATGGCAATGCACATGCTCAATGCCACAGGAACCGTACACAGCGCTACCAGAAGGGCAATGAGGGTGCTGTTGGTCAAGGCTCCCAAGGCAGATCCCATATGTCCTGTTGCCCGTTCGAGGCTGAGCAGCTGGCGGTACCACTTCAGGCTGAATGACTCTGTAGCTGAGCGCGAGGAAGAAGCCATGAACGAACGGATGACCACCGAGGCAATCGGACCGAGGATGAAGAGGAAAGAAGAGACGGTGTAAAAGAGCGCAAGCAATTTGCCTGATAGGGTGGCAGGACGTTTTTCGAGCAAGCGCTTGGAGTTTTGGTAAGTCTCACTTCTTGCAAGCCTTCTCTGGCTGGCATTGTACCAGAGCAGAAGCAGGGTTGTGGTGAGGATGGAGAAGAGTGAAAGGGCAGCGGCTGCTCCGCTGTTGCCAAGCATCCTTGCTTGCCGGTAAATCTCCACCTCCATGGTGGTGTACTGCGGGCCGCCTCCCAGAACGAGGATGATGGCAAAACTGTTGAAGCAGAAGAGAAACACCAGCGATGCAGCGCTTATGATTGCCGGAAGAAGTCGCGGCAGGGTGACACGGAGAAAGGTTTGCACCTTGTTGGCTCCCAAGGTCTGGCTTGCAGATTCACAGTTTCCGTCAAGGTGTTCCCAGTAGGAGGAGACCAGACTCATGATAATCGGGAAGTTGTAGAACGTATGGGCCAGGATGATGGCCTTGAACGAGTAGAGGATCTTCAGAGGGGGTTCGGAGAGATTGAACAGTGACATGAGCATGCGATTGAGAAAGCCATTGTTTCCGAAGAAAATGACAAACCCCAACACCACCAGAATGGAAGGAATGACAAAAGGTATGGCGCTGAGGGCGAGAATGAGGCGTTTCCCCCTGAATGAGTAGGTTGCAATGAGATAAGCTCCCGGCAAGGCGACCAAAAGGGAGAAAAGTGTGGAGAGGGTAGCTTGCCACAGGGTGAAGAGCATGATTTTCACGGTATAGGAGTCGGTGAAGACCTCAAGAACACGGAGGAAGGTGAGACCCTCCTCCGTGATGAATGCCGAAGAGAGTGTGAAAAAAAGCGGGACAAAGAACAACAGCAGCAAAACCGCTACGGAAGGTAGAGGTACCATGCGATAGAAACGCTTGTACTGCAAGTTGTTGGCTTTTCTCATCTGCTCATTACCTGTGTCCATTCAGTAAGCCACCTATCGAGGTTTTTTGCAAGTATTTCCGAACTCATGGACAAGCTCTTTTGAGGTTTTGGGGCCCAATCGAACGCTGCAGGCAGTTCAATCGTTGCATTCACCGGATACATGGAGTTTGCCAAGGCAATACCAAGCTGGGCATCGGAGAGCAAAAAGTCGATGAATTGCTTGGCTTCTGCCTTTTTCTTGCTCGAAGCCAACAGGCCGACCCCCTCGATGGTGGTGCTGTGGCCCTCACTGAAGAGGAGGGTCTGATAGCGGGTGGTATCCTCATAGGTGACATGATAGACAGGACTGGTGCTGTAGCTGAGTACCAGGGGAGCCTCACCTTCGGTGAAGAGCCCGTAGGCACTGGACCAGCCATCGGTGATGATGAGTGCATTTTCCTTCATGCTCTTCCACCAAGCGAGGTAGTTGTCCTCACCGAAGGCCTCGATGGTCCAAAGCAACAAGCCCAAACCGACCGAAGATGTGCGGGGGTCGATGAGGATGACCTTACCCTTGTATTTGCTCTCAGTCAGGGATGCCAGGCTTGTCGGCCTCTCCTTTTCGCTCATGCGTTCGGTATCGACCACAAAAGCGAAGTTGCCGTAATCGAAGGGGAGTAGGCGATGCTGAGCATCAAACTGGAGGAAAGCTGGAATTGTTTCCAGCATAGGGCTCTTGTACGGATCAAGCAGCTTTGCATCGTACACCTTCTGGGCCATGTCATCGGTTATGCCGATCACCACATCTGCCCAAGGATTCTCTTTTTCGCTGATCACCTTGGTCATCATTTCCACTGCATCGCCGGCACTGACCAGGTTCACCTTGATTCCGCTCTGTTTCTCAAACTCCTCGACCAGTGCAGGACCCGGACCCCAATCTCCACAGAACGCATCATACGCGTAGACAACAAGTTCTGAGGGTTTCTCTTGCGAGCCTTTGGCGAACAGGGGAAAGATGAGGGTGAGAATGGCGACCATTACACACACGAACTGATGCTTTTTCATAAGCACCTCCATAAATGTTAGTCTGCCATGGGGAATAATTTTTTTGAGAAGTGACTGTCTCCCTCCGCTGGTATTATCCAGATCAGGTTAACGGGTGTAATCTCAGGCCTTCAGGCCACCCCAGGACAGATTCAGACTACCCAGAAGAGCCGTATGTGTCAAGTCAGGTTGAGTTGACCCGCTCTCTCGGCTCATGTACAGTATTTGCATGAAGAAGCTAGCTCTTGCCAAGACGGTTGCTGATCTCGATGCACAAGCCCAACAAAAGGCTTGCTTGCCTCCCCTTGTCCTTATGGAGAGTGCAGGCCTGCAGCTGTTTGAAGCATGGAAACCCCAGCTGTCGCCACACGATCGACTCGTGTTTTTGTGTGGTAGCGGGAATAACGGCGGCGATGCCTTGGTGGCGGCCCGCTATGCATACAATGCCGGATATACCGATATCTTGCTGATCCTGCTTCCCAAGGAGGGTTCTGTCTCCTATCAGAAACAGCGTGAGATCACCCAAGCCTATGGGTTTGAGACACTTCTCTGGGATTCCAGCCAAACAGAGCGGGTCCAGAAGGCACTCGATGCAGCCACCTGGATTGTCGACGGGCTCTTTGGCACCGGGTTGAGCGGAGCATTGGGAACCGATGTGTCGCTCTTGGTGGAGCTTGCCAACAAGAGCCCAGCCAAAAAACTCAGTGTTGATATCCCTTCAGGGCTTGGTGATGAGGTGCCTGTCTCTTCTTTGCATATCCAGGCAGACCAGACGGTGACCATGGGTCTTGATAAGCTTGCGATGTTCCACCCACTGAGCCGAGCGGCATGTGGAATTATTATTACGGTCAATCCTTCGTTTCCTCCGTTTCTCATGGAGAGACAGCCGGCTGCGGCCTTGTTGTGTGAAAGAAACAGGGCCCGTATCGGGGTGCTTTCATCACACGAGTACAAGAACAGCAGAGGCCATGTGGCAGTCTTCAGTCTCAGCGAGCAGTACACCGGAGCCGCCCGCCTTGCAGCACGAGCCAGTTTCTTTGCACGAGCGGGATTGGTGACGCTCTACTGTGATCGTGAGGTCCTCCCCATTGCCGCAAGCGAAGCGCCTTCTCTTATGGTCAAGGTGTATGAGGGACAGGCCCTCCCCACCTACGATGCGCATCTGGCCGGTCCTGGTTGGGGAAGTGGAAGGGAAGCACTGCTGAAGACACTGATGGAGACAGGCACTCCCATGGTGCTGGATGCAGATGGCATCCGCTGCTATGCACAGATGATCAAGCAAGGAGTTGTCTTGGACCATGGCCCTCTGATCCTCACTCCGCATCTTGGAGAACTGAGAGCCTTGTGTGATGCGTGTTCGCTACCTTTTGATGCACTTGATACCCCTTCCTCCTTTTTCACTACCCTTGAGCAGCTTTCACTCAGGTTGCATGCAACCTTGGTCGTGAAAAGCTCACTGGTGCATATCGCTGCAGAGGGGGAAAAAATCATCGTACTGGAAGGTCTCAATCCCTCGCTGGGAGTGGGAGGCAGTGGAGACGTGCTCTCCGGCATCATTGCCGCCCTGTTGGCGAAGTTCTCCGATCCCGTTGCCTGTGCGCTCGAGGGTACATTGATCCACCAGGCAGCTGGCCGGTTGGCTCACCAATCAAGGTGCTATTATGATAGTGAGACCCTGCTCAGCTTTGTCGGCAAGGCAGTGGGGGAGGCAGAAGCATGATGCAACTCTATTTTCTTTCCATCGCATACTTACTGATGGGTTCTGCATTCCTGCTTTCTGATACCTATGGTCTCTCCTTTCCCTTGCTTCTCTCCCTTCGCTATGCGTTCCGTACCAAACGGATCTTTCGGCGAATTCTCATTGCACTCGGGCTCTTGCTCACCATTGCCCTCGCCCTCTTCCCGATGGATCCAGGTCCCAAGTTCCTTGGGGATTTCATTCCCCTGATCAACATCCTCTCCCTTACAGTCTGGTATGCATTCCAAGCACTCAGGGGGGTAGGGGTGATGCAGGAAGATGAGCAGACGATGCTGGGAGCCACCGGGCTCTACGTTGAACGAAACAAACGCAATGTTGGGTACCTTACCCTTGCCATTGCCATCATACATTTTATTGCACCTCAACTGGTTTTGGTGTAAGAGAGGTAAGAATATGCAAGAGCGTATCACCACAGCAGGTGTCCTGATGCAAAAAGGTCGCTATTTCATTGCAAAGCGTGAGGACAAAGGCTCTATCGGAGGCCTTTGGGAATTCCCGGGGGGGAAGAACCGCTATGGGGAGACAGAACAAGAGACGCTGAAGCGTGAGTTTGGCGAAGAACTGTCTCTTGCAATCGAAGTGGGAGAACTTCTTCACAGTCATGATTTTGAGAATAAGGAGACACTCTACCACCTTAAAGCCTATCAGGTGTTTGCCAAGGAGTTTGAGCGTCTTCCCCTCCTTGTCCATACTGAGTACAGATGGGTCAGCCTAAGCGAGTTGTCTGCCTACCCCTTTGCTCCGAGCGATCAGGAGATTGTGAAAACCCTGCTCAGGAAAGCCGATCAGTAAGAACGCTCTTCACTCCTTCAGACTGTGCTCCGGTCCCAACCTCTGCTATGATGTAGGTACTACCAGAGGGGGTCAGTATGCCACTACTTGGTTCCTATGCTGCAACATCCATCGTCATCGCCAGCACCATCATTTTGGTGGTAGTGATTCGTCTGTTCTTCAGGAAAGCCTTGGAAAGCACCAAGCGCTGGCCGTACCAACGCCAGCTGCTGGTTTTTCTGGTCTTTTTGCTCGGCCTTTTTCTCTCCATCGCATTCCTTCCTCTCGAGCATGAGATCAAGATGCAGATTCTCTCCATTCTTGGTCTTTTGCTCAGCGCGGTCATTGCGCTCTCATCCACCACGTTGGTGAGCAATGCGATGGCAGGCATCATGCTCAGGATGACACATGAGTTCAGGGGAGGCGATTTCATCGAAGTGGACGACTTGGTTGGCAGGGTAACGGATCTCGGTATTTTTCATACCGAACTCCAACTGGTAAATCGTGATGTGGTCAGTCTTCCCAATCTGTGGCTGGCACAAAAATCGGTAAAGGTGACTCGCCGTGACGGGACCTTCATCAACTTAAGTCTCTCCATCGGGTATTCCGTCAACCATCAGGATGTGGAGCAAGCCTTGCTCAAAGCTGCACAGCAATGCAAGCTTGCCGATCCGTTTGTATTCATCGAGGCGTTTCTGGATCATGCAATCCGCTATCGGCTCTATGGAATGCTCGACCAGAGTGCCGAGCGGCTAAGCAAGACCAGTGAGCTGTACAAGGCCGTACTGGACGTCTTTGTTGAGGAGGGTATCGAGATTGCCTCCCCGTCTTTGATGGACCGCAGGGAGTACGAGCCAACAACCCGTCATCTGCCACCGGAAAGCACACGCCTGAAGAAGAAGAAAATCCCAACCGTGGTGGAGAATCTGGTCTTTGACAAAGCGGAGGAAGCCCAATCCATCGAGGATCTGAAGCAAGCTCAGGCCAAACTTACCCAAGCCCTCGAGAAATCTTCCAAGCAGGGAAAGGAGACGATTGAGAAGAAGATACAGGCTATTGGCGAAGAAATTGAGAAGCGTGAGGAAAAGCGAAAGTCCGAATCATAAGGGCTGAACGTTACCACAGAACACAGACAGGTTTGTTTTTCTCGTATCAGCACGCTCCCGGCACTAGGCCGGCCCTTCGGCTCATTGTTCTCATTTTCCTTGTTAATGCTTGTACAGTGAATGTATAATCAGTTTACATGCACAAAAAAAGGGTCCGGTCAATGATGCATACAAAACGGCAAATCAGGAAGCATTTTCTTGGTATCATTTTTTTCATACTCATCTGCTGTCTCATCGGATGTAGTGCACAGAAAAAAAAGGTCTCCCAATTTGAGGAAGATCATGGCATTATCGTAGGGTTTTCACAGATTGGTGCTGAAAGTGCCTGGAGAACATGCAATACCCGCTCAGTTCAGGATGCCGCAGCAGAGAAGGGCGTCCAGCTGGTGTACGACAATGCTGAACAGAAACAGGAGAATCAGATAAAAGCAATCCGCTCATTCATTGCCTATCAGGTTGATGTGATCGTCTTTGTGCCGATTGTTACAGATGGTTGGGATAATGTTCTGCAAGAAGCCCGGGATGCCGGCATTCCTGTTCTGGTAACCGATAGGAAGATTGATGTTGCAGACCCATCCTTATATGCAGGATTCATTGGTACCGACAGTTTGAAGGAAGGCCGGAATGCCGGTTCGTTCCTATTGGATAAATTTGCAAGCGAACGTGAACATTTCGACCAAACCAAAGAACACATCAATATCGTGGAATTGTTCGGGACGGAGGGTTCTTCTGTTGCCACCGGAAGAGCTGAAGGCTTCAGGGAAGTGCTCAAGGATCATCCGGAGTTTAGGATAGTGTACAGCAAATCAGGTGATTTCCTGCGGTCAAAGGGGTACGAACTTGCTGTAGAATTTCTTGATATGTACGAAGATATCGACGTCATCTATTCCCATAATGACGGGATGACGCTTGGCGCTATCGAGGCGATGGAAGAGAAAGGTCTTCGGCCTGGCACTGACATCGTCATTGTCACTATCGATGCACAGCAGGCAGCCATTGACGCGCTGCGCGAAGGCAAAGTCAATTGTGTCATCGAATGCAATCCCAAAACCGGTCCTGAAATCATCAAGCTGGCTGAGAGATTGGCAGCTGGTGAAAGCATTCCACGAGTGCAATATGTGCATGAAGAAGTGTTCTATGAGACCGATGACCTCTCACTCATTGAACCTCGTGGGTATTAGTATGAAGCATCAGACATCCATTGTTGAAAAGATTTTCTCAGTGTTCAAAGGCAGGAGCATAAAAGAGAGAATAAAGATTTCCTACGTGATCATCATCCTTCTGATGATAACACCTCCTGTAATAACCATAGGCTCGTTTGTTGTCCAAATGGTTCGCTATGACCTCATCATAACCAATGTGAGCAAGACAAACCGCCTCAACCAGACGGTAAAAATGGATATCTCCAACGAGATATGGGATATCGTAGCTGGAAACAAGAAATTCGCTGAAGGGAGCCAATACGAGATCATCGATGGCATCAACGAGAGCCTTGAAGATATCATGAGAACGACTGAAGAGCGAGAGAACCGACAGATGCTTGAGGTGGCGGGTCGTGCAGTCGATACGCTCAGGCGCAATGTTGACCGTTTGGGGCTTCAGATGGCGAACCATTCTCCGGTGAGTGAAAATGAAGAGATGCTCGATGAAATACGAGGGGTATCTGCTCTTATCTCTGACATTCTTCAGGATTTTATCGTACGGGTGATTGAATCAGCTACGATAACAAATGAGCACCATAAGCGTGTGACGTTCGCCCTTACGGTAATTCAGATCTTTACGGTAGTGTTTGTCACGATTTTCGCTGTTTTTACCCAGCGTTCAGTTACTTCCAGCATCAACACCCCTATCAAGCGACTTGAGAACCTCTCAAAAAGAATCGCCGAGGGGGACTTCACGGTCAGGGTTAAGCTTCCGCAGGTAAGTGAACTCGACGGGCTTACCGACAACCTGAACATCATGGCAGTCAAAATCCAGGAATTGATTGCAGAGAATGTCCGGGAGCAGCAAAATCTGCAGAAGTCAGAGATGAAAGCTCTTCAGGCCCAGATCACCCCACACTTTCTCTATAACACATTCGATACGATCGTCTGGCTTGCTGAAGAGAAGAAGAATGATCAGGTAATTGACATAACACGCGCCTTTTCCAGCTTTTTTCGGATTTCCCTCAACAAAGGTAAAGACTATCTGACGGTCAGCGAAGAGTTTGAACATGTGAAAAGCTATCTGACCATTCAGAAAATCAGATACCGGGACATCCTTGATTACGAAATTGAGTACATGCCTGAGATTGCAGACTGCCAGATCTTGAAGCTGGTGCTCCAGCCTATCGTTGAGAACGCACTGTACCATGGGATCAAGAACAAGAGGGGGCGTGGTCTCTTGTCTGTGAAGGGCTGGCGTGAAAACAATCGCCTTTGTTTTTCTGTGGAAGACAATGGAATTGGAATGACGGAAGAGAAACTTGCAAACATCATGAAACAGATCAGTGGCTCTGCCGATCCGGAAGATTTGAACAATGTCTATGGACTGTATAATGTAAACAAGAGGCTTGAGCTGTATTATGATGCAAGCACGAAGCTGAAAATCACGAGTGAGTATACGAGGGGTACTACCGTGTATTTCAGCATACCTGAGGTTGGATTCCATGTATAAGGTATTTATTGCAGAAGACGAGATAGTAGTACGTGAAGGTCTGCGAAACAGCATTCAGACGGGGACAGGACCTTTTGTCCTTGTGGGTGAAGCTTCAGACGGCGAGATGGCTCTCTCAATCATGAAAGATGTGAAGCCGGACATCCTGATTACAGATATCAGGATGCCGTTTGTTGATGGGCTCAGCCTTTCCAGGATCATCAAAAAGATACTTCCCTGGATTAAGATCATAATCATTTCAGGACATGACGAATTTCAGTACGCACAAGAGGCCATATCGATTGGCGTTGATGAATTCATTCTCAAGCCAATCTCCGCCTCGGACATGCTCGTGACACTCAACAAACTGGTGGAGAGGATTGAACAGGAAAAAATTCATCTTTCAAGCATTGAGAATCTGAAACTGCAGGCACAGTCAAATTCCAACCTGATCAGGGAGCGTTGGTTATGCGATCTGGTGACCGGAATTGTCAAAACGGAAGATGCGCTTGAGAAAGGAGGTGATATGGGCTTGGATCTTATCGCTCATGGGTACCTTGTTGCAATCATCAAGCTATCCACCTCCTCTGAAACCTATGCAGACCTGATAACTGCCAAGCTCCACATAAACAGCCTTATTGATAATCAGGAAGAGGTGGTATGTTTTTCGCAAAGCAGGGATTCCATCATCTTGCTGCTGATGCAGCTTGTATCCGAATCACTTGAAGAGACGGCGTATACCTTAGCCCAGGCGATCAAATATGAGGTTGAGCGAAATACTCAGTGCATGGTAACCATAGGAATCGGCTCATTGGTCGAGCGAATTGGAAGCCTGTCCCAATCCTATGCTGATGCGGAAAAAGCAATCAAATTTTCTGCAAAAACCGGTCAGAATCTCATTATCGGGACCCATGACCTTAACTCCTTTTCCGAAATTGATTTCTTGAAACTGGACGGAAGCCCCATATCGGAGCGGCTGAAATATGTGAAGAAATCAGGTATCAATGAGATTGTCGCCCAATATATCACCATGATAGGTGATGACCCTTTCCAGACCACCCTCATAAGCTATTACCTTCTGTATGATCTTATGGTAACCATTTCAAAGATTATTGATGAGCTGGGCGGTGTTGTTCAGGAAGTTATTCCATGGTTGTCAAATAAGGCGCAGATCTCAGAGATAGCAGGCTCAAAAGAGACCTTCTGTGAAGGGGTGAAATCGATCTTGGATACGTTCATAGATTTCAGGGAGTTGAAATCTGCGGGAAAATACTATGAGATGATTCAGAAAGCTAAGCAGCACATAAACCTCCATTTTGCCGACCAAGACATTTCCCTGCATTCAGTGGCATCAATCGTACATGTGAGCCCAAATCATTTCAGCACCATTTTTTCGCAGGAAACCGGTGAAACCTTCATAGAGTATCTTACTCGGGTCCGAATCAACAAGTCGAAAGAACTGCTGCTGACGACAACGCTCAGAAGTGCGGACATCGCGTATGATGTAGGATTTGGAGATCCCCATTATTTCAGTTATATTTTCAAGAAACATACAGGCATTTCCCCCCGGGAGTTCAGAAACGGGAGCAAATGCCTGAATTGAATGGAAGCCTCTCAAACGTCTTCTGCTCTACGTTTGGCTGCTCTTTTGTGCTTTGTCTGACAGCCGCAACCAAGGCGGTAGTGAAACGCTGAACTTTCTTCTGTCACGAAGTGACATGATGATGCTTTGCAGCACAATGAAGAAATAGAGCAGGAGACCACTTACCATCGCTTGAAAGTTGGATTGAACGCCCGCTGCACGTATCAGTTCGTTGATGATCAGAAGCGTCAACGTGCCGATTGGTGCTCCGAGTAGATTTCCTACTCCGCCATTGAGCAGGGTGCCTCCAATGATAGCCGAGGCTATTGCCTTCATTTCGGCTCCCGCCGCATTTCCAACATTGCCGGCCCCTGTAGTCATGATGTACACAAATCCCGCAATTCCAGCAGTCAATCCACTGATTACATAGGTGATGAATATGGTTCTCTTCACGTTGATGCCGAGCATCATGGCGCTATGACTATTGCCGCCGACGGCGTACACGTTGCGCCCAAAACGCGACCATTTCATCAAGGAAGCGAGAATGACAAGAAGGATTACCACAATGATGGCCCCAGGCTTGATTTCACACGGGATGAAAATACCCAGCCTGTTTTTCGTACCAAGCCAGTTGATCACTATGTCAAAATCCCTCAAAGCGACGAATGCAGGCATCGTGACGTTGATTGGATCCTTATGGAGTGTCGTCAGCAATCCCTGTGCCAAGAACAAGCCTGACAAGGTGATGATGAACGGCTGGATTTCCAGATAGGCTATGAGATATCCTTGCAGGATCCCGAATGCGATACCGATACCCAGTGCAATGAGGATGGCACCTCCGATGCTCCCTGATTTCGATTCCAGAAATACAGCACAGGCCATCGTTATCAACCCGCAGACCGAGCCGATCGAGATGTCGATGCCGCCACCGATCATGACGATGCATAAGCCGAGTGTCATGATGATGAGTGGAGCATTGAGGTTGAACAAGTCAAAGAACGTCTGGAACTGCATAAAACTGGCAGGATAGCTGATGAGTGCAAAGATATACATCAGCACAAATATGACTGCAGCGATGAGAAAGAGAATATTTGAATTCGATAGTCTAGCTTTTGGTTTGATTACGCTCACAGATGCCATCCTATTGCTCCTTCCTCGTAGGTATATTCGTTGTGGTTAGCTTTGCACTTTGGCTTGAGGGGCTTCTCCAATTTCGAACCCTGTCCAGTGTTTTTTTTGCAAAAACCCTGACAACGGGCGATGCGACTACCATGAGAATGATAATGAAGATGGCCTTGAAGACCTTGATCATCGCCGGTTCTATTTCCAACCTAAGCAGAGTCCTGTTCAGCATCTCTATCGTGTACGCACCGATTATCGAACCGGTAATGCTGAATTTCCCACCACCTAGGGAATTGCCGCCTATTGCCACCGCGAGGATTGCATCCATCATGATTAGCTTGAGCAAGTTCACACTATCGTGGCGGCCTGCCTTGTTCACAGCGATGAAACCTGCAACTGCTGAACAAACACCCATGATCAGGAATGTCAAAAAGATGATTTTCTTCGGATTGATACCATTCAGACGTGCCGCATTCGGGTTGATTCCAACAGCCTCTACATAGAGTTTGAGCGTAGTAGTCTTGAAGAGCACTGCAACAAGCACGATGAAGACAACGGTCAGGATTATTGGGGTCTGTATCGGCACACCCGGAATCACCGTCCCTATCTGATTCGATATGTCGTTGGCCAGGATGGGTGATAACTTTCCGTCAATCATGAAGGCTATTGACCTGCCCCCCGTAAACAGGATGAGTGATGCAACCATCGGCTGAACCTTGAATACCGAAACCAGGGTACCATTGAATGCACCAAGAGCCAGACCAACAACACAACTCAGGAGGGATGCTATCACGATGGTAAACAGGGTGACCTCACTGGCCTGCAGAACAAACATGACAAATACAGCTGAAGTGATGGTGGCACTTTCCCCAATGCTGATGTCCTGTCCTCGTGAAGCCGCAGTTACCAGTGTCATCCCTATGGAAAGAATGACCAGCTCTGAAGCCCCAAACAAGATGTTCGGAATATTTCCGTACAGTGCTCCATTGACCAGGGAGATGCTGAAGTAATCGGCACCTTTTATCAGATTGATGATGATGAGCAGTATCATTACCGAAAGGGGAAGGAACAGGTGAGAAAAGGTTTGTATCAATTTACGCATCTGGTCTTTCCCCCCTGGGCTATTACGTTCATCACATCGTTCTCCGTCAATTCCGTTCCCTTGAGCTCCGCAACAATTTCACGGTCTTTCATGACTATCAATCGGGAACAGGTCCTGAGCATCTCGTCAATTTCTGAAGAGATGAATGTCAGGCTCATTCCCGATGCAGCAAGGTTGATCACAAGCTTCTGAATCTCAACTTTTGTTCCCACATCGATTCCGCGGGTTGGCTCGTCCAGAATCAAATACTCGGGGTGGGTGAGCAACCACCGGGCCAGAATGACTTTCTGTTGGTTGCCTCCGGAGAGAGATTTGATCGGGGTGTTGGGAGTCGGAGTCTTGATGTTCAGCTTCTTGATGTACTCTTCGGCAAAAACCTGCGCCTGTTTCAAGGAGAAGGGTTTGAAAAATCCTTTCAGGACTTGCAGGGTAAGAATGATATTGTCCCGTACCGAAAGGTCAGCGATAATCCCATCGTCTTTGCGGTCTTCCGGCAAATATCCAATTCCTTGCTTTATGGCATGCAGCGGTGTTTTGATCTTCACGCGCTTGCCTTTCATGCTCACTTCACCACCCGTCACCTTGTCTGCAGCGAATATTGCACGGGCACTTTCACTGCGTCCTGAGCCGAGCAAGCCGGCAAACCCATTCACCTCACCTTTTTGTATGGTAAAGTTGAATGGCCTTACTCCTGCGGCACTCGAAAGGCCTCTAGCTTCAAAGACAGGGGTTATGGAGTCGGACACAATAGGCTCATATTTTTTCAATTTGGAAATATCTTCAAGTTCATTGCCCAGCATCTTCGAGATGAGCTCAAATTGGGAGAGCGAGGCTGTTTCATATTCGCCTACCAGCTTTCCATTGCGGAGTACGGTAATCATGTCGCTGATTTCGTATACCTGCTCGAGGAAGTGCGTGATGAAGATGATTCCCACACCCCTCTCTTTCAGTTCGCGCATGAGCACGAAGAGCTTATGTACCTCGTCTTCATCGAGAGAGGAGGTGGGCTCGTCGAGGATGAGAATCTTGCAGTCCATATCGACCGCGCGGGCGATCGCAATCATCTGTTGCACCGCAAGCGAACAGCTTGAAAGTTCCTGGGTTGGGCTTGCCGGAATACCGAGGGAGTCAAGCAACTTTGCTGCCTTCTCGTTCATCTGCTTCCAGTTGACGACTGGGTTGTGGCTACGGCCGATAAACATATTCTCAGCCACTGTCAGGTTTGGGCAGAGCATTATTTCCTGATAGACCGTACCTATTCCCTTGTTTTGCGCTTCTTCCGGCGCCTTGAAGTGAATAGGCTCCCCCTGCAAGGTAATCAAGCCGGCGTCTTTTTCGTAGACTCCGGTTATGACCTTGATCAGGGTGGACTTGCCCGCTCCGTTTTCGCCCATGAGCGCATGGATCTCACCTTTTCGGAGCTTGAAGCCCACACCATCCAGAGCTTTGACACCAGGAAATGATTTGCAGATATCTTTCATTTCGAGTATGGTTTCTGACAACAATCAAAGATCTCCTTATACTCATACGAAACGAGCTAAGTGCGGTGTGGTATGCAAAATCATCTTTGCGTACCACACTGCACACATAGCATTACTGTGATTTGAAACTTACCTTGTGATTACACCCTTGCCAGGATCGGCATTGATTCCCCATTTCGCGATGAGGTCATCAGTAATCGTTTCGGTAGTCAAGAGCAATTCTTCCTGGTAGACAACGCCACTGGGCATCTTTCCACTCTTGATCCATTCGGAGATCTGAGCTGCCTGGCGGGGATTGCATTGCATGTCAGCATCCCAGTAACCAGCCTGTACGTTGCGAAGTGCAAAGCGGTTGAAGTCAAATCCAATTACCTTGACCTTGCCACCCTTTCCATGACTGATTCCAGCTGCTTGGAGTGCCTGGACAGCACCTTGTGCCATACCATCATTCTGTGCGTAGATGACGTTGAAATCCTTGCCTGCTGCAATTGCGGCTTCAACAACTTTGCGTGCTTCTTCAAGACTCCAGCTATCTCCACCAGTTCCATCTGCAACGATGTTGAGCTTGCCTGCTTTTGCGGCTTCGAGCACTGCTGCGCTTCGGCCAATTTCAGCTGCAGAACCCATCTGTCCGCGAATAAGGATCAGATTGATCTTATCAAGACCCAGGCTCAACACCCATTCCACTGCCTTCTTGCCTTCGTACGCCATATCAGAGAGGATGGCTGCCTGATAATTGGACTGGGCCGTATCAATTGCACGGTCAAAGAGAATAACCTGAATACCTGCATCCTTTGCAGACTTCAAGGTGTCATCCCATCCAGAAGCGTTTGCTGCTGAAATCAAGAGGTAGTCAACTCCGTCTCGGATATACCCTTTTGCAGCAGCAATCTGCTCGCTGTTGTCCATGGTATTGGTCTGTTTTGCATCATAGCCGTTGGCTTTCGAAAACACAGTGTTCATGTCTTCAACATTGGCCTGCCGATAACCGGACTCTTCTGGTGGCAGATTTACAATACCTACCTTGATGAGGCCGGACTCTTTCTGGCCGGCAGCGAACAGAAATCCTGTACCCAGCATAACCAGAATCATCAAAATACCCAAAGTCTTTTTCATGTTCTCCTCCTTTTAGGGAATCACAAAAATTGGAATAGTTGCGTAGCGGCAACACCGCATCTCGCATAAAATCCTAAGGTCGGTTATGTCAGAAGTACATGAAGTATCATATTGAGTTTGGTATGTTATTTTCCGCTTTCATGGCAAATTTTGGGAACGGAGAAATTTGGTATGTTATTTTAAGAAAAACTTTCGATTTCTTCCGATGAGGACTGTTTCCAGCCTCAGCCGTGCTCAGATGCAATGAGTGAGCATCACATCTGACGGAGACGCATGATTGGCTGTCCCTTCCAATGCTGAGAGGGAATCGGTGGTTTCAGCTCTTTGGGCACCAATCCTGTTCGTCGACAAGGTTCTCAGGAAGAATGACATCGATGGGGACACAGATGGTCGGTTCCGCTTCTTGGCTCAGAAGCCCTTTGCGATAGAGCTGATAGACCGCTGTATAGCCTTGGTACTCAGGACGTTGGCTGATCAGGCAATCGACCGATCCGGCGAGCATCGCCTTGCGGTTCGGTTCGACCAAGTCGTATCCGATCATCGTTGTCTGGCTTTTTCTTCCAAGCAGAAGAACTCGGTCGGCAATCCTGTGTATGGCATCATTGACGACGAAGATCCCACTCAAATCCTGGTGCACACGATAGAAGGCATCAAGCGATTGACCGATATCAGCGTTTGCCTGGATTTCCAGTTCGTATGACCTGTACTGGCCCTTGTCAGCAAAGTACTGGGAAAATCCTCTGGCACGTTCCTTGGAGTTATATGCCGAGCGGTAGGTCTGGATGGTGAGCAAGGCACCCCCCTTGGGGTTGAGCAGATGCATCATCCTTCCCGCAAGATATCCTCCACGGAATGGATTCTGTACAACGGTGGAAACGGGGTTTGTCTGCGGAAGGGGGGAGTCGATGAAGACGTAGTCGACACAATGCTTCTTGCCAACGAGAAGTCTTGCATCATCAGGAACCACCGGAGCAAGCAAGAGTGCATCAACCTTGCGTTTGAGCAGTGCTTCCCCTTCCTTCAGCAAGCTCCCTTGCTGAGACCTGTCGAACTGGGCAAGATCGATGCGCACAGCAAGCGGATACAACTCCTTCGCAGCTTTCAGGATTCCTTCATAGATGAGGTTCCAGTAGCCGAACTCTGAGTGAAGCTGCGGCAACAGCACTCCAATGGTGTATTGCTTGCTCAACTTGAGGTTTCGTGCATACGTGTTTGGTTGGTACCCATAGTCATCAACGATAGCCATGACTTTCTTGATGGTTTCTGGGGCAACGCGTCCACGATTGTGCAGTACCCTGTCCACGGTCCCTATCGATACTTCTGCAAGTTTCGCAATTTCAGATATGGTCATGCTCGTGTTGTGTCCTTCAAACGTTATGCAAACAAAGTTGTTTAACGTTACCGCAAGTATACCATATTCTTTCGAAATGTCTATTGTCGGAAAAGTGAACATTCCAGTTTGCACATCACGACCAAACTATGTATAAAGAGCATTACCGTGAGATTCGGCGTTCTTGGCTTGACAGAAAGGCATACAAGTCGGACAATGTGCAGAAGAGTGCGTTAACGTAAACGCATAGATAATGGAAGACTTTTTTTTCGAGGGGGAAAAAGATGCAGAGACAACCGATAGGATCCTACGAATTCTGGTTCGTGGTGGGGTCACAATTCTTGTATGGGGAGGAAACACTCGCCGAAGTTGCACGCCACGCCAAGCTCATGGAAGATGGCCTTAATAAGTCGCACAAGCTTCCCTGTAAGGTGGTCTACAAGACAACAGCCAAAACTCCTCTAGAGATTGAGAACTGCATCAAAGAAGCAAACTATGATGATAGCTGTGCAGGTATCGTTACCTGGATGCATACCTTCTCGCCTTCGAAGATGTGGATCAACGCACTCAATCTTTTGCAGAAGCCATATTGTCACTTGCACACACAGTTCAATCGCATGATTCCCGATACTGAAATCGATATGGATTTCATGAACCTCAACCAATCGGCCCATGGCGATCGCGAGCATGCGTTCATAGCTGCACGCATGCGCATCGGTCGCAAAATCATTGCTGGTTTCTGGGAAGATGAGGTTGTCCAGGATGAACTTGCCTCGTGGATGCGATCAGCCGTCGGAGCGGTGGAGAGCCGCAAGCTGAAAGTCATGCGCTTCGGGGATAATATGCGCAATGTGGCAGTCACCGAAGGCGATAAGGTCGAGGTGCAGATGCAGCTTGGCTGGCAGGTGAATACGTGGGGTGTCGGAGATCTCATCAAGGTACTCGATAGTGTCACTGATGCCGAAGTGGATGCTCAGATGGAAGCGTATCGCTCCCGGTATGAGTTCGCCACCAAGGATCTGGAGACGGTACGCTACCAGGCCCGTGAGGAAGTTGCAATGCGCCACTTCCTCGAAAAAGAGGGTGCCCAGGCTTTCTCCAATACCTTTGAAGATCTGCAGCAGATGAGGCAGCTTCCTGGATTGGCAAGCCAAGACCTCATGCGCGAGGGATATGGCTATGGTGGGGAAGGGGACTGGAAAGTCAGTGCCATGACCAGCCTGATCAAGCGTATGACCGAAGGCATGGGCGGTGGAACCTCCTTCATGGAGGACTATACCTACCACATGGAGAAGGGCAATGAGCTCTCTCTTGGTGCCCATATGCTGGAAATATGTCCTTCGATCTCCACGGAGAAAGCCCGGGTGGAAGTGCATGAACTCGGTATCGGTGGGAAAGAACCTCCTGCACGCTTGGTATTTGAAGGCCACCCTGGCAAGGCTATCCTCGCCTCCTTGGTCGACATGGGGGGTAGGGTGAGACTCATCGTCAATGAGATCGAGGTGGTCAAGCCGATTTACCGTATGCCCAAGCTCCCGGTTGCACGAGTGATGTGGCGTCCAGAGCCCGATCTCAATACGGCGGCAAAGCTTTGGATGCTTGCAGGTGGAGCACACCACGCAACCCTCAGCTACGATGCCACTGCACAGATGCTTGAGGATTGGTGTGAGATCATGGGCATTGAGTTTGTCCATATCAATAAGGAGACGACCGTCTCTTCACTGAAGCAACAGCTGTTCCTCTCTGATTTGGCTTGGAAGCTTCGCTAGAGGCTTTGAGCATATCCTTGCAAACCAACCGGCCAGTTCATTCGAGCTGGCCGGTTGCTTTAGCTTCTCTTCAGTACATCACGTCAGTCCAATGCATTGATTGCAGCGCGAAGGATGGGAAGTCCGTCCTTGTAACGCTTGAGGAAGAGGTTGAAGCCCTCGATGTCCTCCTTGGTAGGAGCAATGGTTGATTTCTCTGCATTGGCAAAGACCTCAGTGGAAAGGTAGTCCGCAAGACTCTTATTCTTCTTATGCCCCACGTACGAGGCAAGCAGGGCAATTCCCCATGCACCACCTTCCCCTGCGGTTTTCAGCGTTGAAATGGGGGTATGCAGTGCACTTGCCATCATCTTCTGCCCGACTTCAGCAGTCTTGAAGAATCCTCCATGCCCATTGATGGAGTCAATCTTGACATGTTCTTCCTCAAAGAGGATGTCCATGCCGATGCGTAGCACTCCCAAGGCTGTAAAGAGTTGGGAGCGCATGAAGTTGGCGAGGGTGAAGGAGTTCTTGGTTTCCCTCACAAAGAGCGGACGACCCTCGTTGAGATCCGTCATGGTTTCACCGGAAAGGTAGTTGTAGCTGAGCAGTCCACCGCAGTCAGGATCGCCTTCCAAGGCTTTGTAGAGCAACTTGTCATACAGTGCTCCCTTTTTCATACTGAATCCGACGGTGTCGAGCACCTCTGAGAAGAGGCGCATCCAATGGTCGTACTCTCCGGTGCAGTTGTTACCGTGGGCCATGGCAACCAGCGAACCATCGGGGGTGGTGACCAGGTCGATGAACTTGTTGTAGCTCTTCGAAAGAGGCTTTTCCAAGACGATCATGGCGAACACCGAAGTGCCTGCCGATACATTGCCTGTACGCTTGGCCACACTGTTGGTTGCAACCATGCCAGTCCCGGCATCCCCTTCAGGCGGGCAGAGGGGAATGCCCGCCTCAAACTCACCGCTGGGATCGAGCCATTGTGCCCCTTCCTTGGTAAGCGTGCCTGCTGTTTCACCTGCGTTGAGAATCGATGGGAGCAGCTCTCCAAGATTCCATGCATACTTGTTGGAAGCAACCTTTTCTGCAAACTTGGCAAGCATCGTGTTGTCATAGTTTTGTATGGCAGTATCGACGGGAAACATGCCTGACGCATCCCCGATTCCCAACACCCTATTGCCGGTGAGCTTGTAATGCACATACCCGGCAAGCGTCGTGAGATAACCAAGCTTCTTCACATGTGGTTCCTGATTGAGGATGGCCTGGTACAAGTGGGAGATGGACCATCGCTCGGGAACCGGGTAATCGAAGAGCTCACTGAGTTGTTCAGCGGCTGCGCTTGTCATGGTATTTCTCCAGGTACGGAATGGGACCAGCAGTTCACCTTCCTTGTCAAAGGCAAGGTACCCATGCATCATTGCACTTACGCCCATCGCCTTGGTGCGCTTGAGGGGTACTCCATACTTGCTTCTTACCTCTGCTTTCAGTTCAGCAAAGCAGGAAGAGATGCCCTTCCACACATCGTCGAGTGCATAGGTCCAGATACCATCGAGCAGGGTGTTTTCCCAGTCATGGCCACCTTGTGCTATGACTTCGTTCTCTGAATTGATGAGAATTGCCTTGATCCTGGTGGAACCAAGCTCGATTCCCAGGACGGTCTGCCCCTCCTGGATTTCTTGGATGAGTCTCTTTTGGTCCATTCGTAGCTCCTTTCTGCAAAAACTGGTGTTCTCTGAAAAATGGAAAAACGGGAGAATTGGATTCTCCCGTTGAAATACGTCATGCACTACGGCCTACAAGACAGTTCCATTCTTGATGACCGCATTCTTGTTGATGACAATGATCCCATCGTGGATGGAGTACATCGCATAATCGCCTTCCTCTCGGGGGATGTCATCGATACCAATCCTGCACCCGTCTCCGATGCGAGCATTCTGGTCAATAATAGCCCTGCGGATGATCGTGCCCCTTCCGATGCCGATGTTGGGAACCCCACGCTTGGCATTCTCAGCCTTCTGCTCCTCGGTCTCGTAGTAGGAGGCACCCATGCAGTAGACACCATCGAGGGAAGCTCCGGATTCAATCAGGGTACGAACACCGATGATTGAGTTGACAATGTAGGCGTTGGTGATGATCGATCCTTCGCTGGTAAGGGAACTGGAGATATTGCAGAAGTTCACCTTGGTGGCCGGCAGGTGTCGGCGGTGGGTGTAGATCGGCATCTGCTCATCATAGAAGTTGAACTGCGGGTTGATCGAGGCAAGGTCAAGATTGGTCTCATAAAAAGCCTTGATGGTACCGATATCCTCCCAGAAACCATCAAAGAGATAGGTTGCAACCCGTCTCTGTTTGATGACATCGGGAATGATCTCCTTGCCGAAGTCAGTCTTGTCGTTGTTGAGCACCTCTTCCATGGTCTTGGCATTGAAGATGTAGATGCCCATGCTTGCCAGATATTCATTGGAGGGACCAACATGCTTTTTCAATGAGTTGAACATGTAGGAATCGGGGACCTTGAACTCGCTGATATCCAAGTCGTTGGCCGGTTTTTCATAGAAGCTGGTGAGAATGCCTTGCTCATCACAACCGATGATGCCAAGACCGGTAGCTTGTTCCCTACTGATGGGCTTGGAGGCAATGGTCAGTTCGGCTTTGCTCGCAATATGACGATCGAGCATGTCCTTGAGGTCCATGCGATAGAGCTGATCACCGCTGAGGATGATGTAGTAGTCAGCATTCTGGTCATGGAAATGCTTGAGGTTCTTGCGAACAGCATCTGCTGTTCCCTGATACCACGTATCGGTCTGGTTGGTCTGTTCTGCTGCCAGAATCTCAACGAAACCATTTGAGAAGGTATCAAAAATGTAGGTGTTTGAGATGTGGTTGTGCAGGGAGGCTGAATTGAATTGCGTAAGGATGTAAATCTGCCTGATTCCACTGTTGATGCAGTTGGAGATGGGGATGTCCACCAAACGGTACTTTCCAGCAAAGGGTACTGCAGGTTTTGCTCGGTCCATGGTCAAGGGATACAGACGAGTCCCTTTTCCTCCGCCAAGTACAATAGCGATTGCCTTTTCTTTCAGACGCATACGTAATTCCCCCTTATGCTGGATTCATAGAGTGCCAGATACGACTGAGCTGAGCGTTGCCAGGTGCTATCCCAGTTCATACATCGAGTGCGAATCTCATTCATGGACTGCTCTCCTTGTTCATACCACCTGAGCGAGCGTTCCACTGCCTCCAGTATACCATGTCCGCTCATCCGTTCAAAGAGGATTCCGGTTCCCTCGCTCTGGTTCTCATCCAAGTCGATGATACTATCTGCAAGGCCTCCGGTTTTCCGTGCAACAGGAAGCGTGCCATAGCGAAGGCTGTACAACTGGTTGAGACCGCAGGGTTCATAGCGGCTCGGCATCAAAAAGAAATCAGCTCCCGCTTCAAGCAAATGTGCTGCTCTATTGCTGAAAAGGATGTTTACCGAAAGATTGGGATGGTTCTTCCCCAACTCCACAAGCTTCTTCTCCATGGCGTGGTCGCCAGTTCCTACAATGACCATCTGCATGCGTTTTTCGGTAAGCATACGTTCCAAGGCACAGGGAGAACCTTCAAGAAGCTCCACAAAACCCTTTTGGTCGGCGAGGCGGCTGATCATGGCAAAAAGAGGGATGGAGTCATCAACCTCAAGGGAGAACTCTTTTTGTATCTCGGCCTTGGTCAGCTTTTTGCCCGAAAGGTTTGAGGCACTGAAATGATGGGCCAGGAATGGGTCGGTTTCGGGATTCCACTCCTCATAGTCGATGCCGTTGATGATGCCGCTCAGCTGCTGGGCGCGTGCAGCGAGCAACCCTTCCAGATTGCATCCGAACTCTTGGGTTTGGATCTCTTTCGCATAGGTAGGGCTGACCGTAGTCAGCAGGTCCGCAAACTCCAGACCGGTTTTAAGCATATTGGTTCGCTTGGAGGTTCTTTCCCCACTGAACATCCTTTGATCGGGCATGATATCCGTTCCGAGCAGCTCCAAACGGGAGAACTCCCCTTGGTAGGCGAGGTTGTGGATGGTCATCATGCTCCGTGTCTTCCCAAAGAAGGTATCCTGTTCGGTTTTCAGCAAGTACGGAACGAAGCCTGTGGTCCAGTCATGGCAGTGCAGTACATCGGGCACCCAGTCCAGAGCCTTGCAAAGAGCCAGCGCGGCCTTGTTCAAGAGGGCAAAACGTCTGAGATTATCGGGATACGGGGTGAACGAAGTATCACCATAAATACCCTTGCGAGCGGAGAAGTAAGGATGATGGAGAAAATAATAGGTCACCTTGTTCAGCTTGGTCTCACTGAAGGTGACCCTCTCATTACCACCGAGCAATGAAAGCTCAAGCGTAAAGGGCAACTCAGTGAGGGAGGTGCTTTCTCCGCTTCCATAAAAAGGAAGGAGCACCCGTACATCCTCACCAAGTGAGGCGAGGGCAGTCGAGAGTGCACCCACCACATCTGCAAGCCCTCCCGATTTGGAAAAGGGTACAGATTCACTGGATACCATGCAAATATTCATGGCTCAATTAGAACACTAACGACCTGCCATCGTCAAGGAGAAATGTGTGATATATAAGTTCACACCCCTTATTTAGCGGTATGCATTGCCTTCTAGCTCGTCAATGTATTCGCTGGCACAATGGGCTGCGATGGCCCCATCACTTGCTGCGGTTACCAACTGGCGGAAGACCGTGGTGCGTACATCTCCTGCTGCATACAGGCCTGGGGTGGAGGTCTCCATCCGTTCGTTGGTGATGACGTATCCACTCTCATCGAGCACGCTCTTGTCCAGTAAGTCTGTCTGGGGAAGCATTCCGACAAAGATGAACACCGCATCAAACTCCCGTTCATACTCTTCGTTCTTTTCCAAGTCCTTGAGCATGACCGAGGTCACCTTCTTCCCATCCCCCTTGATTTCAGTGGCGGTGTGCTTCATGACAAGTTCGATGTTCTTGTTGCGATTCACTTGTTCTACCAGGTTGTCCTGGGCACGGAAGCGGTCCTTGCGGTGAATGATGGTGATGTGCTCACTGAGCTTTGAGAGATAGATGGCATCAGTGAGGGCCGTGTCACCGCCGCCAACCACCAGAATTTTCTTGCCCTTGAAGAAGGGGCCGTCGCAGGTTCCGCAGTAGGATACTCCCTTGCCGTTGTACTGCTCTTCACCCTCTACCCCCAGATGGCGGTGTTTTGCACCGGTTGCATAGATGACGGCTTTTGCCTTGTAGGTCTCTCCGTCAGCTGTTTCAACGAGAAAATCATCCCCTTCCTTCCTCAGGCTGCTCACGGTTGCATAGACAAGCTTTGCTCCGAACTGCTCCGCCTGAGCGTGGAATTTCATGCCGATTTCATATCCGCTGATCGGCTGGTCAAAGCCAGGATAGTTCTCGATCATATCGATGTACATGGTCTGTCCACCGGGAGCGATGGACTCAAGCAAGGTTACCGAGCGACCAGCACGTGCTGCATACTGAGCAGCAGACATTCCTGCAACCCCTGACCCAATGATCAGGACATCTTGTTCAATCATGTGTTTCCTCCAGTGAACGTATGGTTTCGAGTAATGCGATCTCTGCGTCGCTCTTTCTGACATATACAGGACCTTGGGTGGGCAAATCTGCTCCCTCCTTCCGGTACTTGGCTAGGCCCAAGGAGCAGAGGGTGAGGGATAGATTCAGAAACTGCTGTCCCGGCACCACAAGTTTGTGCCCAAGTTGGGGAAGTCGCTCTAGCAAAAGAGAGGCATCACTTCCTGCCACCAGCACGTTGCTGTGGTTTTCCAGCAGAGCCTGAATTTGCTCGCTTGTTGCATCAAGGTCTTCAGTCACCCGCTGGCCATCAATGAACAGTGCTGCATAGAAACGCTTTTTCTTCGCGTCCATGACAACCAGTATTGGTCCTGGGAAGTAGCTGACGCATGCATGGTATGCCTCCAACGTGGGGACAGATACCATGGGAATGCCTGAAGCAAGACTAAGCCCTTTGAGTGTACTCATGGCAATGCGCAAGCCGGTGAAGGATCCAGGACCATTGGTGCATACCAAGAGCTCGAGATCCCTGATCTTGATGGAGTTGCGCCGGCAAAGCTCAAGTATCCTGGGCATCAGCAATTCAGAATGCTGGTTGCCCAGACGTGCGGCTTCGACATCGAAGTAGGGCTTCTCACCCTCTTCCAGTCGTGCATAGCAAAGGTGCATCACCTCGGTTGCTGTATCACAGGAGAGGATGTTCATAGTGCAATCCCCTCTATACTGATGGTTCGGTCTTGATTCGGCATAATCCTAATATCAACAAAAATTGTCGTATCGGGAAGCAACTCGGCAATCTTTTCGCTCCACTCAACCAGCGTTACCCCTTCGCCATAGAGAAACTCTTCCCCACCTATCATTTCAAACTCTTCTGCTGAGCTGATGCGGTAGAGATCCATGTGAAACAGGGGGAGGGAACCTTCATACTCTTGGATCAGCGTAAAGGTAGGGCTTACGATCGGCTCTTCAATACGCAGTGCTTGGGCCAAACCTTTGGCGAACACCGTCTTGCCCGATCCGAGACTGCCTCTGAGAGAAACTACGCTTCCTGGTTTGCACACCATGCCCAGCCTGTACCCGATTTTTCGGGTATCTTCTTCAGAGTGGCTGGTGAGCACCATCAAAATGGTTCCTCTTCACTGAATTCTGCATGGATGTCATCGGTCTCTTCCTTTCCAGGAACAGCAAACGGCTTTTCACGTTTCTCGGCACTGATGACCTCAGCAGTATCCATAAACTCCTGGACAACGGGGAAGGAGATCGTTTCTCCGCTCTCTCGCTCATAATCCTCGATCAACTGATGAATGACGGGATCATTCGGATCGAGATTTCGGGCAAGTTCCAAAAACTCGCGTGCCTCATCCAGTTCCCCATCCTTGAGATGGAGGTAGGCAAGGTTGCTGATCAAGGTGAGGTTCTCCCCATCAAGATCAACTGCGGTATTCAGATAGGTTTTGGCAAGTTCAGCCTTGCCTGTCTCAAGATTGCAGATTGCAAGCTCATTGTAGATATCGCTGTTGCCCTTGCTTTTCGCCAAAGCTGCAAGGAAAGCCTCTTCTGCCTCTTGGAAGCGGGAGAGCCTGCGAAGGGCCCAGCCCTTGAGGAAATGTGCGTTCCACACCTCACTGTTGTGCTCAAGATAGGCGGCGAGGAGGTCAAGTGCTTCGTCTTCCTTGTTCATCTGGATGGCATCGTATGCCTGCATCAGTCTCTGGTCGTCGTTGAGCTTGGCATTGATATCGTCCAAAATCTTCTGGACATGGTTCTTTGTCTCCCCTGCAGGAGCCTCTTCAAGATAACGGTCCAGATACTCTTTTGCGATTTCCACATTGCCTTGGTAGAGATGGAAGAATCCAATTTCGCGAAGCAGCTGCTCATCATCACCAACCACTTCAAGGCCCTCCTTGAGTGTTTGGAGCGCTTTCTGCTGGAAGTGGTCGTACCGTTCACCCTTGCTGTTGTCCTGAGCAGCCATTCGGCTGTACAGCGTGGCAAGATTGACGTAGGAGGCTCCCTGGGGAGCAAGCCTGGAGACGACGAGGAAGAGCTCCTCGGCAAATTCATAGTTCTGTTTCTGTTCTTGCGCAATGGCAGCCATATTGAGTTCCTGCGGAGCATCCGGCTGAACTGCAAGCACAAATGAGCGGTAATAGGAGAGATGTGGATGGTCGCCCTGGTAGGCAAGGATTTTCAGCATCCCTGCTATGATGAGCTCGAGTGTAATTTCTTCCCCACGCTCAAGTTGCTTTTTGCCATCGGGAAGTTGAACCGGAATCTTGATGGAGCTGTCGACATGAAAGTTGTTGATATCCCTCTCCATGGAAGGGGGGAGGGAGATGAAGATAATGTTCTCCAAGGCGTTCTGCTGTTGTGTCATGGATGATTTGTTCCTGTATACAAGAGAAAACCTGCGGTGCCGTACCCGGAGAATGCTCTTGAACCTTTGGTTCAAGGGGGATGCCAGTTGTGCTGAAAATTCTGTTCCATTAAACCCCGAAGGCGTCGGATCAATGCAAATCAGCTATGCCGTATCCCATTTGTGTATGTTGAGCCAAGAGACTGTGGCTCCAGGCGCACACCGCAGGAAACTTGTCAAATATCAAGGCAATTGCTTGCCACACGTACATGGTACAATAAGAAAGGGCTTTGTGAAAGGGGTTGCAGAAAAAGAAAACAGGGCCCGAAGGCCCCGTTATGGACAGTGTCCGAATACTCAGGCAACACTACAGAGAGGGGGAATCTTCCAGAAGGGCATCCAGGTCGACTTCGTCATTGGCGAAAGCGTCTCCACTGGTAAATCCATCTGCAGCTTCCAACTCAAGCGCTGCGTCGTCCAACAGAGGAACATCGTCGAGGCCGTCGATGGAAGAGAGATTCTCCATAGCCTGTGCAATGCTTTCCTCGATGAGTTTGTTGCTGGAAGTAAAACTTTCCACATACTCCTCAAGTTCAGCGTTGTGTGCATGTACCAAATCGAACTTTTCCTGCAGCTCTGCCTTCTCCTTGCGAAGCATGGCAATCAAGCCTGCAGCCTTCTTTGTCCGCAGTTCAAGCATTTTCACGGTATCAACGACTGACATGATTCCTCCTTATTGGGTATCCGGACGAGTTGTCTGGCTTATTTGTCCAAGGCAACCTTAACCTGTGCAACGAGAGCAGAGAACGTTCCCTTGTCTTCAATAGCCATATTGGAGAGGGCTTTTCTGTTGATCTCGATGTTGGCAAGCTTCATACCATGCATGAAAGTGGAGTAGTTCAACCCCTCAGCCTGCACAGCAGCATTGATTCTTGCAATCCAGAGCTTGCGGAAATCCCGCTTGCGCTCCTTACGACCGCGATATGCGTACTGGCCAGCCTTTGCAACTGCGTCTTTTGCAACGCGATTGTTTGTGCTTCTGCGGCCATAATAGCCTTTCGCCAGCTCAAGAATCTTCTTTCTTCTGTCCTTACGCTTTGTTCCGTCTACTGCTCTTGGCATGTTCCCACCCCCTTACGCGTACGGAAGCATGGATTTGGCTCTCTTTGCTTCCATATCTTCAAGGATTCCAGAAGCACGGAGGTTACCCTTGCGCTTACTGCTCTTCTTGGTGAGAATGTGGCGAAGACCCTGCTTTTTGTAGCGGACCTTCCCGGTTCCTGTGACGCGGAACCGCTTCGCAGCGGACCTTCTTGTTTTCATCTTGGGCATTTTGTGCACCTTCCAAACTTGCGCTCACAAGGAACAAGATCCCCTTGGAGCAGCATATTCACCATCCCATGCGGGATACTGTTTACTGGTTGTCTTTCTTGGCCTGCGCTGCACTGACCTTGGCTGGGCTGACGATCATACTCATCATCTTGCCTTCCATCAGTGCGTCTCGGTCAAGGTTGTAGCCTACACCATTTTCCGTAAGCTGGGCAAGTATCTTATCAAGCACTACCTTACCCAATTCGGTGTGAGCCAATTCACGGCCACGGAAGCGGATGCTTACCTTGACCTTGTTACCCTCACCCAAGAAGTCCCCGATGAATTTGGACTTCGTCTCAAGATCATGTCGCTCGATCTTGGGCTGCATCCGAATTTCCTTCATCTTGATGACACTCTGGTTTTTCTTGGCATCCCTGAGCCGCTTTTCCTGCTCGTAGCGGTACTTTCCGAAGTCGAGAATCTTACAGACAGGCGGGTTTGCGTTGGGGGACACCTCCACCAAATCCAATCCTACACTCTCAGCAAGCATGACAGCGTCAAACACACTCATGATGCCCTTCTGATTTCCATCAGCATCTATGACGAACACTTCTCTCGCGCGGATCTGTCTATTGATCCTCAAATCCTTCGTAGCCAATCGATCTCCTTGTGTTTTCGGTGAAAACCACTGTGTTGAGGGTTAGTCAGCCTAAAAGGCCGACGCAGAACAATATATCACAAGCATAGGAGCGTGTCAAAGTATCGCCCCCAGAGCCAAAGAAAAAAGGCCACCGGCGTATGCCTGGTGGCCATCGATCATAAAGTGGGTTATGCGTTGTTTGCAGAACCGAGTACGTTGATGTTCTTGTGCATGTACATCTTCTTCAGCTCATCACGGGCTGGTCCGAGGTACTTGCGGGGATCAAACTCACCGGGCTTATCTGCGAGAACCTTGCGGATCATTGCAGTCATGGCAAGTCTGCCATCGCTGTCGATGTTGATCTTGCACACAGCACTCTTTGCCGCCTTGCGCAGCTGCTCTTCAGGAATGCCAACGCTGTCCTTGAGCGTGCCACCGTAAGCAAGAATCATGTTCACATACTCCATCGGGACAGAGGAGGAACCGTGCAGGACGATGGGGAAGCCGGGAAGCTGCTTCTCGATTTCCTCGAGGATGTCGAAGCGCAGCGGGGGAGGAATCAATACGCCATCAGCATTGCGGGTGCACTGTGAGGGCTCGAATTTGTTCGCACCATGGCTGGTGCCGATGGAGATGGCCAGGGAATCAACGCCAGTGCGGGAGACGAATTCGACGACTTCCTCGGGCTTGGTGTAGTGGCTGACGGCCGAGCTGACCTCGTCCTCGATGCCGGCAAGCACACCCAATTCACCTTCAACGGTTACATCGTGTGCATGAGCATACTCAACAACTTTCTTGGTAAGTGCGATGTTTTCCTCAAAGCTGAAGTGGGAACCATCGATCATGACAGAAGAGAACCCGTTGTCGATGCAATCTTTGCAGGTCTCAAAGCTGTCGCCGTGGTCAAGGTGAAGGACGATGGGAATGGCACAGCCGAGTTCGGCGGCATATTCACCAGCGCCACGAGCCATGTTTCTCAGCAGGTTGATGTTGGCGTAGTCACGTGCTCCCTTGGAGACCTGGAGGATGACGGGGGACTTGGTTGCCACACAAGCCTGGATGATGGCCTGCAGCTGCTCCATATTGTTGAAGTTATAGGCAGGAATGGCATAACCGCCCTTGACTGCTTTTGCAAACATGTCTCTGGTATTGACCAGACCGAGTTCCTTATAGGATGTCATAAATAGCTCCTTATGCAATGGTAAATACGTTTCGGTACAAATGTATCCAATCTCCTGAAAGTGGTCAACCTGTATACATCCGTTTCTTGACCCCACGAGGCCGGCCTGCTACATTCACGGGTATGAGAAAGCGGATTCTGTTGCCTCTTCTGGTTATGCTGTTGCTCTGTGCAACACTTGCAACCTATTTTCTTCTTTTTGGGCACATAGTCTGTCTCGTCGATGCCACCTATTATCGAACCGTATATCGGGCCAATGAACGGACTTTGAAGAGACAGCTCCTGCTCAGTGGCTATAGGCTTTCATCGGTAGAGGTTGTCCCTTCCAAGCTTGACGATAGCCTCCTTGCCGGCCTTGCTGAAAAACACAAAACAAGTACCCTCTATGTGGTGCTTTCTCCGCTCTTGACTGAACTTGTGGAGAAGCACAAGCTGACTGGCTTGGAAAATATGCATCTCATCGGAATAGGCGATGCCCATCCCGATGAGTCCCGTTTTTTCTCTTATCTGATACCGAACCAGAGCTTCGATTGGCAAGAGGCTCAGAAGGAGTTGGGGGCAAGGGGATCGGCTCTTGTGCTGACCTCCGAGGGGCGGCAACAGCATGCATTCGATTCCAGTCGGACGGTTGTACAGCAAGAGGGTGAGACAGACCAAGCGTTTTCCAAGCGTTTGGAAACGCTTGGAAAGCAACAGGGTTTGCTGACCATCTTCGCTCCGGAGCTTGGGCCATGGGCCATGGATCTGTTGAGCACAAGTGCTCTCTCCTGGGTAATTGATGCAACATACCTGCCTTTGGTGGAAAGAGAGTACCTTCAAGGAATTGTTGCTGATGACCTCGCACACGGAATCCTCTCCGCCCTGAGAGGAGATAAGGAGACGGTTCAGCTCACCAAACGGTATTTCACTGAGCGAGAAATCGGTGGAAGTTAGCTCTGACAGCCTCAATCAAGGCAGTCACTTCCATCCCTCTCAGATGAGCTGCATAGCTATAGAGGTGCTCGATATACAAAGGATTGTTCGGTTTTCCCCTCAGTGGATTGGGACTCAGATACGGGCTGTCGGTTTCCAGCAAGAGATGCTCCAAAGGGAGGGTCGCAAACAGGCTTTGCAGGGTTTTGTTCGCGTTATAGGTGAGATTCCCTGCAAAAGAAAGGAAGAAGCCCCGATCTATGGCAAGCAAAGCCAATTCCTCACTTGCCTGGAAACAGTGAAAGATTCCCATTTGGGGAAAGGGTTGCTCGCCAAGAAGTGACAGAAACTGTGCATCAGCCTCCCGGTTGTGAAAAATGACCGGTTTGCCGTAGTGCCGTGCCAACTCCATTTGGGCCCTCATCAGCTCCTCTTGTGCATGCACCGTTCCGTACGCATGATGATTGTCCAGTCCAATTTCTCCGATGGCTGCAACCTTGTGATGAGTCAATTGGGAGTCAAGTTCTGAGAGCTGCTCCTGTATGGTAGGCATGCCATCCTTCACCCCCCAGGGGCCGATACCGGCACTGAGGTGAATGAACGGGTAGGCCTTGAAGCGCCCGCTGCGCAGGCCGAGGTCATCGGCATCCAGGCCGATCTCAAGGCCTTCCATGCCAAGTGCATCCATGTCTTGGAGTATCCTAGTGATGTCCAAGCCTTTCTTTTCCATCGAAAGCAGGTGGAAATGGGAGTCGATCATGTTCTGGTAGTACGGGTTCTGCATGGTCCTTGTTATACAGGACGCTTTTGTTTGTTGCAAGTAAGTTTGCGTGATATCAAACTCAGATCGGGCATGCTATACTGCTCCAAAGAGGGGTCGGCATGGGGTGTATACTAATCTCCTATTCATTGACTGGGCATGTGCAGTTTCTCTGTGAAAAAATCGTTTCCCGAATTGGGTGTGAGTGGTTGCAGCTTGTGGTGAAGCGACCCTATCCTACCAAAGGATTTGCCAAGTTTTATCGTGGGGGCAGGGATGCCACATTCCACTGGCCGGTGAGGCTTGCAACGCCCATTCCCGATCTATCCGCGTTCTCCACCGTCATCATCGCAACTCCCGTCTGGGCTTCAACGGTGAGCCCTCCCATCGGCTCATTGCTCAGGAAGGTCGACCTATCCCAAAAGAAGGTATACCTGGTGATCAGTTGCAGCGGGGGAGATACCCAGAAGTGTCGCAAGCGAATGCTCAAGCTTGCCGCCGGGAGTACGTATAAGGGCTGTTTACTGACTATCGATCCCAAAGAGGATGCTTGGGATGGGGATACCGCTCTTCAGGCCTTTTGCCAAGCTGTACAACAAGGCAATACCTACGAATAAGAGGACAGTGTATGAAATATGATGTTCTGGTCATCGGTGCAGGTCTCAGCGGCTTGAGTGCAGCCGCCCTCTTGGCAAAGCGAAACCTCAAGGTGGCGGTTGTCGACAAGAGCTGCTGTCCGGGCGGAAGTTGCGGTTCTTTCAAGCGAGAGGACGTCTTCTTCGACCAAGGGTCTTCGATGCTTTTCGGGTGGGGAGAGAAAGGCTTCAATGCACACCGCTTCCTCTTCAACTGCCTCCAGGAACCCATCGACATCATCGCCCATCCTCTTTTGTACTGTGTGCACTACAAGGGAGAAAAGATCAACTTTCACGCTGACATCGATTTGTTCATAGAAGAGGTTGCCCATCTCTTTCCCAGCCAGAAGGCGAATCTGAAGCGCTTTTATGCTGACATGGAGCAACTCTACACACATGTTATGGTAGAGCACCCCTCCTATACCACTCCCGATGAGACAGACAGGAAATCAGCCGTGCAGGCCATGCTCTCCCATCCCGTCTCCTATCTTCGGTTTCTCTCCTATCTCAACAAGAGTGCCAAGAGCCTCCTGTCCAAGTATTTCACCGATCCCGCCATCTTTTCGTTCTTTGACAAGCTTACGTCCACCTACTGCTACACTACGGTGGAGGAATCGCCAGCCATACTCAGTTCGGTGATGTTCGTAGACAACCATGTGGGCGGCAGCTACTACCCAGCCGGCTCATCGTTGATGTTGCCGGGCAAGCTGGAGAAGGTCATCGAGGAACAAGGTTCTAAAATGATTCCCAATCGTGAAGTGGTTCGGATTCTCTTTTCCGGCAACAAGCCAAACGGGGTGCTGCTTGATGATGGGTCGGCTCTGTACGCGGACCAACTGATCTACAGTGGTACGGTGTGGAACCTCTACGGCAAGCTCATTCCCGCCGAGTACTCCGAGCCCAAGAGGCGGACATGGGCTGCAAGACAGGTTCCAACCTATCCCAGCGTGGTGCTCTACAGTGTGATGGACAGAACTGCCGTCGATGCAGACGCTTTGGCCGTGGAGATGCTGGTCGGTGATCCCTCTTCCTTGAATGAGGAGGAAGTGACGGTGTATATCCCGAGTGTGGATGATCATACCGTCTGCGGGGAGGACGAGCATGTGGTTCTCGCCATCGGGCCATCGTTCAGGAATTGGGATGGTTTGGATGCAAAGACGTACCAGGCACAGAAGAAAGAAGAGATTGAGCGCTTGCTCGCCGTCGTTGCCCGTCGCTTTCCCGCCATCACCGCGCATGTACGGTATACAGAGCTCGCCACCCCGAAGACCATCGAACGATACACCTTGAAGAATGGAGGGGCTGTTGCAGGGCCCAAGCAGCTATTGGGCAACCATATGTTCAAGCGCCTGCATGTCAGAACCGAGTATCCATCGCTGTTCTGCTGCGGAGAGTCCACCGTTCTGGGAACCGGTACTCCCACGGTGACTACCAGCGGGATAGCCGCTGCCAACGCAGTGCTTGGCCTGAGGAATCTGGAAACGTTTGTGCATAGGAGCGGGATGGAGCAGTACGTGCATCTGCTCACCCCTCCGTACACAGCCGATCAGCTCTACGCTTCTGATGATGAGAGAACGCGTTCGGTCAAGCTCAAAGCCCGTCGCTGCCAGATATGTGAGCGTCCTACCTGTTGCCAAACGAGCAGTCTGGACGTCCCGTCCCTGATGAGAAGGGTGATGGTCGGCAATCTTGTGGGGGCAAAGCGTTTGCTTGAGGCCTCGCAAGAGGAGGACTATGAAGGACTGCAAAGTCGTTGCATCAGGGAAGAGGCTGTAGATATCCAGTCAGTCTGTTCCTTTCTCTCAGAATGGGAAAACCGATAGTCAAAGGCAGGGAATGAATCCGCCGATGGTGCGGAATTCGGTTCCCTTTGCAAGTTCTCTCTGGATGTTTGCTTGCAGGCTGGATGTGGGTTGCACAAGCATGCACTCCTCTTTGGTCAGGCCTTTTGCGAAAACACGCTCAAAGATCTGTGCTTCCTGGAAGGGAACCGGGAATTTTTCAAAGCGAAGCATGAAGCTTACGATATTGCTCTCTTGTGGCGCCACGAGCAAGAGGGCAGGGTCGAGCAACCAGGAAACGCAAAAGAACAGACAGTGGGAGGGAAACTGTTCCTTTGCCTGTGAAAGGGATTCATCCACGGCTTCTTTGTCCAACTTCCCCTCGGCTGGGATGTGGATGAAGACCACTTCAGTGTTCTTGTCTGCGAGGGGCAGCAGATCCGCCTTCAGGAAGGTGGTTGGCTTGCTCAGGATGCGTGCATTGAGCGTATCCACCTGACAAGCGGTGATGATCGTGGCATCTTCATACCAATCGGTGGTGAATGATGCTGGCTCTTCCGATGCTGGATACCCTAGTTCTGTGCAGCAAAGGTTCCCTTCAGCCAACGTAAGCAGGTTTGCTGAACGGTTGTCCCGATAGATTCTGACATGCTGGCTGAAGATCCTTGGCTCGTATTGCAACCGGCCAAGACGAAGGATCTTCGCACAGAGGTGGCGACTGATCCAGTACACCTGCTCCAGACCTGTCTGCCCATCATGGGCCTTCTCATATGCCTGCATCCAGAGCTTGATGTCCAACAAGGTTGCGATTCGGATTTGGTCTCCAATGCCTTTTCGTTGGTAGGCTGCACAGATCTCCTCATGCCAGCATTTGATGGCCAGCAAGGGGTACACCGGGCCAAACTGTGCCAGTCCCGACGACAACAGCTTGGCGAGCTCGCCTGCATCGGAAGCGATGATCGCTCTCTGCCCTTGTGCAATAAGATCGGCATGCTCAGGATTGTCCTTGAGTATCTTGCCCAGCGCTTTGATATCCCGAATGTGGTCGGCACTGAATTGGAGTTCGTCAAAGTATCGGCATTCCATGAGAAGAGCATGAGGGGTGTGGCCAAGCTCGTCAAGGCTATTTTGCTGGGAAGATCCGCCAAGTGGTGGTATCATCGAGGCAAAGAAGGTTTTTCAGATGGTAAAGCGCGTCTTTCAGCTGTTGCAAGAACGATCTTCCTTTTTCCTTGAGCTGATGATCCAGCACGTCATCATCACCCTCATCTGCGTCTCCCTGATCACCTTCCTTGGTTTGGCTTTGGGTATCATGATGACCAAAAGCCGATGGGCGGCACAGCTCCTGCTCAGGCTCACCAGCTTTCTCTATACCATCCCCTCCATTGCTCTTTTTGGGATACTGGTCTCCATATCAGGGATTGGGCTCAAGAGTGCCGTCATCGCCATTGTCCTCTATGGACTGCTTCCCATGATCAGAAGCACCTACACCGGCTTGCAGGAAGTCCCCGAGGAGATCATTGAGGCAGCAGTAGGGATGGGCACCAGCAGGAGGCAGCTGCTTTGGACCATTCGGTTTCCGTTGGCCCTTCCTGTCATGTTCACAGGTTTCAGGACCATGGTCGTCATGACCATTGCTTTGGGTGGCATAGCCTCGTTCATTGGTGCCGGAGGAATGGGCAGGGCAATCTGGAGAGGCATATCCACCAATTTCCCGGAAATGACGATTGCAGGCAGTCTCCTGATAGCCCTCTTTGCAATCATTACCGACTTGGTATTGGAGATTTTGGAACGAAAAGTTCGCTCCCGTTTCTTGGGGGAGGAGGAGTAAGCAATGGCAAAGCGTATCATCCTGGTGCTCATTCTGGTTGCAATGGTTGCCTTCGGTGGGTGCAAGAAGGAGCAAAAAGTGGTGGTGGTTGCGAGCAAGCCGGTCACCGAGGGGTATATTCTCGCTGAGATGCTTACCCTCCTCATCGAAGCGAAGAGCGATATCCAAGTCAAACAGACGCTGGGTATTGGCGGCGGAACCTCAAACATACATCCAGCACTGATCAAGGGAGAAATTGACCTCTATCCCGAGTATACCGGCACCGGTTGGCTCTTTGTGCTGAAACGAGCGTCACAGCAAGATGCCCAAAAGCTGTATGAGCAGGTAAAGCAAGCCTATCAACAGGAGTATGGTCTGGTATGGAGTGGCCTTTACGGATTCAACAATACCTACGCTGTAGCTGTCTCCGAGGGAGTTGCCCAGCGCTACGCCTTGAAAACCGTCTCTGATCTTGCCAAGGTCAGCCCTGCGCTCACCTTTGCTGCCAATCCTGATTTTCTTGAGCGTGAAGATGGGTATCCCAACCTGACAAAGACGTATGGCCTCTCGTTCAAGGCGGTCAAGGAGATTGACATCGGCCTGCGGTATGAGGCGATTAAGAGCGAAGGGGTCGATGTGATCATGGTTTTCTCAACCGACGGAAGGCTCAATGTTGAACCGGTGGTGGTGCTTGAGGATGACAGGTCTGCATTTGCCGCCTATCATGCCGCCACCGTTGTTCGCAGCCAGACGCTGGAGAACTATCCGGAGCTGTCCGGTGTGCTTGAGCTGTTGAGCGCACGCATTTCCAATCAGGAGATGATTGGGCTCAACTATCAGGTGGAGATTGAGAAGCAGGATCCCAAGGAAGTGGCAAGGGCCTTCTTGGTGAAAGAGGGCTTGCTCTGATGCCGTATGCCATTGAGTTCGAGCACATCAGCAAATCTTACACGCCTGAGGATGTAGTGCTGCGCGATATCAATCTGAGCATCGAGGATGGGCAGTTTGTGGTGTTGCTCGGCTCCTCCGGGTGCGGTAAGACGACGCTTCTGAAGATGGTGAACAAGCTGTTGGCGTTTGACACCGGGTATCTGAGGGTTCATGGGAAGAAGCTCAGTGACTGGAACATCGAAGAGCTGCGCCGTTCAATCGGGTATGCCATCCAGCAAGTAGGCCTGTTTCCTCATCTTCGTGTCTGGGAGAATATCAGTTACGTTCCCAAGTTGCAGGGTATTGGGAAAGAAGAGCGTAAGAGACGTGCTCTTGAACTGGTTGACTTGGTGGGTTTGAAAGCAGAACACCTCGATCGCTATCCTCGCCAACTCAGTGGTGGGCAGCGTCAGCGGGTAGGGGTGGCCCGTGCTTTGGCTGCCGAACCCTCAATCATCCTGATGGATGAACCGTTCGGTGCGGTGGACGAACAGACCCGTACGCAGTTGCAAGACCAATTGAAGCGCATTCACCGCCAATTCGGCCAAACCATTCTCTTTGTCACCCATGACATCCACGAGGCGTTTCGCCTTGCGGATCGCATTGTGCTCATCCATGAGGGACACATCATCCAGGAAGGCACACCAGAAGAGCTGGTCTTCCACCCCAAGGAAGAATCTGTAAGGACATTCCTCGGCAAGCGGGGCTTGTCAGCCCTGCTCGAAGAGAGGGTGATTAACGGGCTCTATGAGCGTCTGCAAACAGGAGTGTTGGATGTCGATCAGCTGGTTTCCCACCTGAAGGGGTAGTGGCTGATTAAACAGAGAAAACCCGGAGGTTTGCGCCTCCGGGTTGGTGGGTTTACAGCAATCCGATCTCTCGGTAGTAGCGTGCAGCTCCCTCGTGGATGGGGAGTCCTGCAAGATCCTTCACCGCTTCCTTGGGATTGACATTCTTCAAGGGAGCCTGTGTTGCCTTGAGCTCCTCGAAGTTTTCCCAGAATGTCTTGGTCATGTCGTAGATGACATCGTCATCAACACGAGCGTCGGTGCAGACGGTGATCTTGATGGCCGAGGTGAGGACATCCTGGTTCTGGCCGGGGTAGGTCCCGGCAGGAATGGTGTAGGCACCATACCAGGGATAGTCCTTCTGCAGGGCCTTGATGAGGTTCTCATCCAAGCTCAAGAGCTTTCCGCCGGCAGTGGAGAGCATCTCGGTGACTGCTGCATTGGGCGTTCCTGCCATGATCCAAGCGCCGTCGAGCTGCTTGTTGCGCATCAGGTCGATCGCTTCGGTGAAGCCGACATACTGTACACGTAGACCATCGGGGTAGCTTACGCCGCTTGTCTTGAGGTGGATGCTGGTCTCAACTTCGGTAGTGGACCCGGGAGCTCCGGAAGCAAAACGCTTGCCTGCAAGATCGTTGAGCTTTTCAATCCCGCTGTTGTTGGTCACTACAACCTGGTTCGGATTTGCATAGAGGCCGATCATCACCCGAAGGTTCGGGTTTGGTCTACCTTCAAATGAACCGATTCCGTTGAAGGATTCATACATGATGGAGGTGACGGCAACACCAAGCTGGGCTTCGCCATCGGCGATCATGTTGAGGTTTGCAATGCCACCTGCGCTGGCCTGTGCACTGGCCCTTACATTGTCAAGCTTGGTATTCCACAAGTTGCTCATGGCTGATCCCAAGGGATACACAGCTCCGGTTGTTGCTGCAGTTGGGAAGTTGATCACAGTCTTCTTGACTGGAGCCTTGGTTGTCTGAGACTCCTGGGCTCCTGCCCCAAAGAGCAGGGATCCTGTCAGCAGTGCGACCAACAAGGCGAGAACGACGGTTTTTTTCATGCGAGTTTCTCCTTCAGTGATGATGAATTTTGTATGAACTGATTGGCCAGGACGGCCCCGAACAAGAGCAAGGCAATGAGATCGGTGACCAGCTGAGTCTCGATGAAGAGCAGTCCGGCTGCAACCAATGCAATACGGCCCACTACAGGGAGCTTTCTCAACAGATATCCCTGCAGGCCTGCTGAGAGGGCGATGACGCCCACCGATGAGGTGAGGATGGCCCTGATGGTGAGCAAAAAGGGGATGTCCGTCCCTGTTCCGAGCAAAAGTATGGGATTGTCCAGAAAGAAGAAGGGCAGGATGAAGCCGGTGAGTCCTAGTTTGACGGCGATGAGGCTGGTCTTTGTTTGGTCGGAGTCTGCGATGCCGCTGGCAACATAGCTGGACATGGCAACCGGCGGGGTGATATTTGAAAGACAGGCGTAGATGAGGCAGAACATATGGGCTGCCATGGGGACCGCTCCGGTCTGGATGAGCACAGGTACCGATACGGTCGAAACGATGACATACGCGGCAACTCCAGGAACTCCCATGCCCAGGACAATGCTCATGAGCATGACCATCAAGCCGCCAAGGTAGAGCTGGCCTTCTCCGACGACTCTGAGGATGATGTAGCCGAAGCTCAGGCCCAGGCCGGTGAGGGAGACTGTACCGATGATGATACCGATGATGGCACAGCTCATTCCAACCGAAATGGCTGAACGTGATCCTTCCACGGTGGCTTTCACGATGGTGGACCAGGTCATTCGGGTCTCTTTCTTTATCCAAGAGGCGAGAACGGTTGCGAAGATGGCTATGACTGCAGCAAAGAGCGGGGTGTACCCGAAGGAGAGCAGGCCGATCAGAACCACCAGTGGGATAAGCAAGTGTCCCTGGGTTTTCAAGACAACCAGGGCATTGGGGATGTTTTCCTTGCTCAGGCCTGAAAGACCGAGGCGTTTTGCCTCGAAGTGGACAGCAAAGAGCAGGGTGAGGTAGTAGAGGAAGGCCGGGATGCAGGCTGCCAGGAGCACTTGGGTATAGCTCACGCCCATGAACTCGGCCATGACGAAGCCGACCGCTCCCATGATGGGAGGGGCAAACTGCCCACCGGTGGAGGCTACAGCCTCAACCGCTGCTGCAAACTCTTTCTTGTATCCGGTCTTTTTCATCATGGGGATGGTGATGGTGCCGGTGGTGGCCACATTTGCGATGGCCGATCCGTTGATCATTCCCAGCAAAGCACTGGCAAGGACTGCAACTTTTGCAGGGCCTCCTGCACTTCTTCCCACCAAGGTGAGGGCGATGTCGTTGATGAACTGGCTGAAGCCGCTGTACTTGAGGTAGGAGCCGAAGAGGACAAAGAGGAAGATGTAGGTGGCACTGACCCCGATGCCGACTCCAAAGATTCCCTGACTTCCCCAGATCATGTGGTTGAGCACACGCTTGAGGCTGAACCCAACATGGCCAAGCTCACCGGGGATGAGCATGCCCAAAAAGTTGTACAGCAAGAAGACCAATCCCAGGACGGCAAGGTTCTTGCAGGCTCTTCTTCCCCCCTCGAGTACCAGAAGCATGGCAAGGCCGGCGATGATTAGGTCGGGTTGCTGGAGATAGCCTCCTCTTCGGGCGATGACGGTGTAGTAGTGCAAAAGGTACCAGAACGTGAAGAAGGTGAGGCCCAGCAACACAAGGTCCCAGACGGGGGGGATGGCACGCTTGAGACGCTCTTTCTTGTGGGCAGGGAAGAGTAGAAACGTAAAGCCCAGAAGAAAGAACAGATGCCAGGTGCGCAGTGACATGGCATCGATGATACCAAAGGAGTTGGCTAGTACCTGAAAACCTGCCCAGACGAGAAAGAGGATGGTGACGAGCGTGCCCAAAGGTCCGCTGTAGGTACGAAGCTTATTCTCAGGTTCTTTCTCATCGAGTAGTTGTTGTGCTTTGATCTCTTCCGCAGTTGGTGCTGCAGAGGTGTTTTGTTCCATTGCTGTGTTACCCCAAACGTTCCTTCCAATCTATTGGGTGTTGCCCCTTTTGTCAATTTGGATATGCAAAATAGTGCATATAGATGAGTGTTTTATGCAAAAGAAAGCTGAAACATGCTACTTGCCTCATTACTTACTCCCAACTAATTGCGCATCTCATGGATAATTCTCCAACCAGAGGGCACTGAGGTATGGTATAAATGACAAAACGACCAGAGCAAGAAATGGGAGTTCTCATGGAATACCGAATAGAGAGCAAGGAGCACCTCAAAGAGCTGTGGACCAACATCTACAATACTGAAGGCAAGCCTGATTGGTCACATATCCTTCCTTATTATGATGATGCCATCTATTTCTGTGACAGCGTGCAGAAAATCCGCGGCATTGAGGATTTCAGGGCGATGACGGAGCGACTCATAAAACGTTCGGAAAACCTGAAGATGGATGTGAAGAACACTGCAGAGAACGGTAATGTGCTGTTCATGGAGTGGGAGATGAGCCTGAGCTTCAAGAAGTATCCGAATTCATCGATCTTTGGTGCAAGCAGGGTGACGCTCAACGAGGCGGGCAAGATCATCGAGCAACGCGACTACTATGATCTTTGGGGCGATATTTTTGACAACATACCCAGGTTCAATAGGATGTATCGAAAATTCATGCACAAAAAGTTTGGTTGAGGCAGCATATGGGCAATCCCTACTGGAAACAGTACCAATGGTCGAATATCAGTGCAATGTTGAAAAACAACAAGGCAGAGCCAAGACAAGAGACGAAAGACCTGCACGGAAAGCTTGCAGTCATCACCGGGGCCACATCAGGCATCGGCTATGAGACTGCCAAGCTTTATGCCAGCCATGGTGCCAATATTCTGATGATCAACCGCAACAAGGAGAAGTCCGAGCTTCTGAAACAGGAGTTGGAACAAACCTATCAGATTCCTTGTACTTACTTCATTGCTGATTTCTCTCATCTGAAAGAAATTCATGCAGCTGCAGAAATGTTGGCTCAGCTTCCTATGCCCATTGATGTGTTGATTCATAATGCCGGGGTATACAACACGAAGCTGCACTTCACTGACGATGCTATTGAAGAGGTGTTCCAGGTGAACTACCTCGCCTCCTTCATCATCACCCATCGGTTGGTTGAGAAACTGAAAAGCCAAGAGAAGGCGAGAGTCCTCTATGTGAACTCGGAGGGTCATCGCTTCGCGCTTGCCGGTTTGAAGCTCGATGACCTGGGCTGGCAGAGGCAGCACTACACCGGCCTGAAGAGCTATGGCTCTGCAAAGACGGCACAGTTGCTCTCCTTGTTCTCTTTCGCCAAGGTATTCGAGGGAAGTGCTGTCACGATCAATGCCATGCATCCAGGGGATGTGAAGACGAACATGGGGGAGAACAACGGAAAGCTCTACCGCTTTTTCAAGCACCACATGATCAATCCCACATCCCGTTCCCCCAAGCTCTCAGCCCAAGCGCTCTACTACCTTGGGGTAGCCGATGAGGTCAAAGAAACGACAGGAAAGTTCTTCAACTTCACTACCCTGGAGACTCCTGCACCCCATGCACTCGACCAAGCCATGGCAGAGAGGCTGTGGGAGCGGAGTGTGGAGATGGGTTTTGGTGCTGAGACTCGCCAATAATAAAAAAACTCACCTGTATCAGTACTGGTGAGTTTGATGTTAAAACTTATAAAGAATACTGCCGAAAGCGGGGCTTGAACCCGCACGCCCTTGCGAGCAAGGGATTTTAAGTCCCTTGTGTCTACCAATTCCACCATTTCGGCTGATGTTTATCGTTCTTCTGTTTCCACCGTACGCGGCAGTACCGCTGCATCGGTCTTGATGGGAATGAGGCGCTTGATGAACGGTTGCACCCCTACATAGGTCTTCTGGAACTCGTCCTCGCTCTCCTTGAGTGCAGCCTGCCAGGCAGCACCGAAGCCGGGGCTGTTGATCGTCAGTCTGTCAACGGCAAGCTGGTACACGTGCAATCTGGCGACTTCCTTTCTTCCCGGTTTCTGGGAGTAGGTGCTGAGGCTGATCCTGAGATTCTCATTCTGCTTTTTCAGATCCTCATTCTGTTCCTTGAGCTTGGAGAGGCCTTCGCTTTCCAGGTCCATGCGATCGGTAAGCATCCGCTTCAGCCTTTCAGTCTCCTGCTTTACAGCAAGCATTTCCTTATGGCGCTTGACGGACATGACCACCACAAGCACGATGGCCAGTACAACACCGACTCCAAGTCCTATCAGAAAGTTTTGCATGCGAATCTCCTCATCACAGCCAAAAAATACTGTAAGCAGGTGCTTTTGTCAAAGGTTATCACCAAGTGTGCGTGGTTATTGGCATTTTTTGCAGGTTGGCACAGGAGGGAATCAACGCTGTTCCATAATCCCGTACGGGAAAAATCATATGTGCAGAGAATCCATTACAAGCAATATTTCCGAACGGGATACATATGGTGTTGCTATGAGTAGGATAGAAACAAGCAGTGATATCGGAAAGCTCGTGTGCTCAAAAAGAAAGGAACTCGGACTCACCTATAAGGAAGCAGCTGGGCTTTGTGGGGTAGGTGTGCGTTTCTGGTCTGAATTGGAACGTGGGAAGAGCTCTCTTCATCTGGGAAAAGTCCTTTTTGTACTTATGCGTTTGGGCCTTGATCTACAGGTGGAGGGACGAGTATGACACTGGTTGTGTCCCAGAACAATCGAAGGGTGGGCCTTCTGGTCGGTACCGCCGATCGGGGCGTGGTCTTCTTGTATGATCCTCACTACCTTGCCGATCCCAATGCTAGGGCAATCTCGCACTCACTCCCACTCCAAAAGCAGGAATTCTCCTCCAAGCAGTGTCTGCCCTTTTTCTCCGTTCTTCTTCCTGATGGGAAAATGAGACGCAGGATAGGTGAGTACCTTCATGTAAGCGAATCAAGTACCATGCGGTTGCTGGAAGCTTTGGGCAGGGAGTGCGCAGGCTCGGCGGTCTTGCGGGAATAGGTAAATCCAGAACTCAACTATTCCGTACAGGGAACGTACAGAAGAGTGGAGGAGGATGAGCTTGCAGCAAAGATTCGACACATGGATGTTCGGCCGTTGCTTCTTGGGTCTTCTGACCTTCGCCAATCACTTGCCGGGGCCCAACAAAAAATATCGCTTGCCCGATTTTCCGGTGATTGGTATTTGCCCTTGGATGGGGCTGCCTCAAGTCATATTCTCAAGCCTTCAAAGGCTCCTTTCCATACTTTGGCTGTAAATGAATTCCTCTGCATGCAGTTGGCAAAGATGTGTGCACTCCCTGTTGCAGATACAGAGCTTGTGATGGTGGAGGATATCCCGGTCTTTGTCACCGAGCGGTATGACCGAAGGAGGGTGAGCGAACATCCCCCGGTGATCGAGCGCATCCCTCAGGAGGATGCTTGCCAAGCGCTTGGGATCATGCCTGACCGAAAGTATGAGGAAGACGGTGGCCCTGGTTTGGGGCAACTTGCAACCTTGGTGCAAAAGCTCTCCGCAACTCCCATCCTTGGGTTGCAGAAACTGTTGCCTCTGGGTTTGTATATGATGGGGAGAACCTCTTAGGAACACTTGCCCCTTTTTATGACCTTGTGAGTACCCGTTGCTATGCACAGTTGTCTCCAAAGCTTTCCATGGGAATTGGGGGCGAGTATCGCCTCGGTTCCATTCGAAAGGAACATTTCCTGAAGCTCGCCCAGGAGCTTGGGATAGGCAAGCGCTCTATGGTTTCCCGGTTGGAAGAGATGAGCGAGCATGTGAGGCAGGGATTTGAAGTGCTTTCTGTTTCTCCTGATGCTGGACGCTGGGAACCATTTGAGGCAACAGACCGAGGCTCGGATGCAGCAGATTCGGTCCTGAGCACAGACAAAACAGGCTGGCGAATTTGCCAGCCTGCCCTATCGAGTGAGTTCTGTCAGTTCTCGAACCGTTTGATCACCGCTTCCTTGCTGTTCTCGATCGCCTCGGGGATTGAGACTTTCCCGGTGAATACCGCCATATCCTTGAAACCGCTGCCGGTAAGCAGGACGCAGACATCGACATCGGATCCGAAGCGCTCGGCAAGCATCGTATGGTCTGCTTTCAGGGCGGCCCAAGCACAAGCTGCTGCAGGCTCTACGAAGATGCCAGCTTCCTTGGCCAATTCAAGCTGAGCCTCAAGGATCTCGCTGTCATCAACCTCGGTAGCCCAGCCATCGCTCTCCTGGATATAGCGGACAGCCATTCTTCCGTTGGCAGGACTTTCGACGCTGATCGAGTCGGCACGGGTCGTGGCCTTTTCCAGGTTGGAGAAGTCCCCGGTTTTCCATGCGCGACTGATCGCATTGCTCTGCTTGCTCTGTGCACACACAATATGAGGAATCTTGTCGATGAGTCCGGCTTGTTTCAGGTCATAGAAGCCCTTGTAGACTCCAGCGTAGATGCATCCATCACCCACCGAGACATAGACCACATCGGGAACCTTGCGGCCCAACTGCTCGAACAATTCGATGGAGACGCTCTTCTTTCCCTCGATGGTCATCGGATTGTACGCAGTATTGCGGTTGATACCGCCAAACTGCTTGGTATAGGCGATGGAAAGAGCGAACGCATCATCATAGCTTCCCTTTACCGGAACAACCGTTGCCCCATAGAGGACGCTCTGCATCAGCTTGTTCACCGGAGCTGTGGCCGGCACGAAGAGAATGATCTCAAGGCCATAGGCGGCACCTGCACAGCTCATGGCAGCTCCCGCATTGCCCGTGGATGCAAGTGCAATGCGATGCTGCTTGTGCGCAATCGCCTGGGCAGCGATCAGCTGGCTCGCCCGGTCCTTGAATGATCCGGAGGGCAGGGCGCTGTCCAGTTTGCAGAAGAGATTCTTCAGGCCGTACTTCGCAGCAAGCCGCTTGGGTCTGGCGATCGGGGTTCCTCCCACAGGATACACGTCCTTGTCAGGAACCGGGTAGGGGAAGAAGTCGTACATGCTCACATGTTCCTGCTCTTTCAGCTTGGCAAGATCTTCCTCGTTGAGTTTGACGATGACATTACCCAGTGGGAAAGCTGTCCCGTCATTTTTCTGTGCGCAACTGGGGCACTGGTAAAACACCTCATCGGTCTCAAAGACCTCGTGACAATCGCAACACTCATAGATAAACCGCATACTTCCTCCGATTCAAAGAAAATGCCGGACACAAGGCCCGGCATTTGCATTCTCAATTGGCTTATTTTGCCAGAACTTCCTTGTTGAACGCTTCAATCATAGCATCGATTTGTTCAGCATAGGCAGGAATCTGCTTCCAATAGTTCTTGTCGTACCACTGGGCATTGATCTCCTCATAGGTCTTGCCCTGCTGCTCAACCCAAGTATAGTACTTGAGGTTGTGCACTCTGAGCCGTTCGTAGTAGGTGAGCTCGAGAGCCCCATCAATGGTCTGGTGGTGGAAGCAACCAGCGAGGGCGCGCACTGCTGCATACTCGTCGAAGGCTCCCTGGATCTCATTCTGTTCCTTCAGGCGGGAGGTGTACATCTCCGAACTGTCGGTCAAGACCGTGAGCACCACATCATCTTCACCAAGCTCATAGTACTTGGCCAGCTTGATGGCGGCCAGCACGTTGCCGACCCCGCTGATGCCATACATCGGAAGGGTTGCAATGTCTTCATCGCTGACACCCATCTTCTTCAGGTACTCAATGCCGGCGGGCTCGTTGAAGAGGCGGTAGATATCCATGCAATCCTGGTCGTCAACAGCAATGACCATATCGGTATTTCTGACGTTGTGTACCCAGGGCACATGCTTGTCGCCGATACCTTCAATGCGGTGACCGCCGAAACCGTTGCGCAGCAAGGTGGGGCATTGCACCGCTTCGGATGCAGCGATCTTCATCTGGGGGAAGTGTGTTTTCAGCAAGTCACCAGCAGCAAGGGTTCCGCCTGAGCCGGTTGCAGAGACAAAGCCGCAGACGTTCTCAGCTGCAACTTCCTCATCCTTGAGGATCTCAAGCAGAGCCGCACCGGTTACGGTGTAGTGCCACAGGTAGTTGCCGAACTCTTCGAACTGGTTGAAGATGACAATGTGCTGTCCGCGCTCTGCATCGAGCTCGTGGCACTTGTCGAAGATTTCCTTGACGTTTGATTCACAACCGGGGGTGGCGATGACTTCGCCGGCAACGGTCTTCAGCCAGTTGAAGCGCTCCTGGCTCATCTCTTCGGGAAGAATGGCGATGGACTGGCAGCCGAGCAGCGAGGAGTTGTATGCACCACCGCGGCAGTAGTTGCCGGTTGAGGGCCACACAGCCTGCTGGTCAACAGAGTCGAAGTTTCCAGATACTAGAGCCGGAGCAAGACAACCATAGGTTGCACCTACCTTATGGGCACCGGTGGGGAACCATTTGCCGACCAGGCACAGGATCCTTGCCTTGATTCCGGTGAGCTCACGGGGCACTTCGACATAGTTGACACCGCCGAAGGTTCCACCCTGCTTGGTGGGTTCGTTCTTCCAGGTAATCCTGAACAAGTTGACGGGATCGACGTCCCAAAGCCCTACATGACTGAGTTTTGCCTTGATATCTTCAGGTACGGTAGAAGGATCCACCATCTGCTTGAAGGTAGGAAGCAGGACGCCCTTTTCCCTACAGCGTTGGATGTTCTTTGCGCGTACTTTCTCATTGACATTCAGATTGATCAACATGCGTATTTCCTCCGTGGTGATGCTGTGTTGCTTTTTCAGATTAGTCAAGTATACCGTAAAGAAGTAAAATGTAAAGCCACAATTCGTGAAAGTTGAATTTTTGGAAATTAATTTGCGTTAAGTCGTAGTATGATACGATAAATTTATCGAAAAGTACGTTTTGCAAAGGAACGAATTCTGCAAATACCACTTCTTGACGGCGAAAAGATAAGGGAAAATCTCTGTGGATTTGTTGCGAAATGTTGCAATTTTTATTGACTTCTCTTCATTCTGCATTAGAATGAATATGGTCGGGCCTCGGCTCGGCGACACCTTTTGAAGGAGTGAGTATGGGAGACATCATGCGCCCAGTTCCCTTCTCGGAACTTATCAGTCGTATTGTCGGTGAATACCGTAATCATCATGCAATTTTCGGCATTGCCGAAGAACAGTTCTACCAGGACGCAGGCAAGCACAGCCTCAGCGTTTTCAACCAAAGTTGCTCAACACCTGTCGGCCCTGCAGCCGGACCTCATACCCAGTTGGCACAAAACATCATTGCCAGCTATCTCGTCGGTGGTAGGTTCATTGAGCTGAAGACCGTCCAGGTTATGGATACGCTGGAGATTGACAAACCCTGCATCGACGCCCGTGACGAGGCGTACAACGTTGAGTGGTCAACCGAGTTCACCCTTCCCAAGGCTTGGGATGAGTATGCCAAAGCTTGGATCATCCTGCATCTGCTCGAAGCTGCGATGCACAAGGGAAAGTTTGAGAAGCCTTCCTTCATCTTCAATATGTCCGTAGGGTACAACCTCGAAGGCATCAAGACAGAGAAAATGCAGCAGTACATCGACTCCATGATCGATGCACGCAAGGATGCACGGTTCAACGAATATCTCAGCCAGCTGGAAGCCATGCTCGACGAAGGCCTCTTCGAAGGCACCCCTTGGGAAGGTCTTGAGAAGAAGCTGAAGGGAATCAGCACCAAGATCAGTGCCAACATCAGTCCTTCAACCACCTTGAGCACCATGCACGGTTGTCCCCCGAAAGAGATTGAGGCCATCTGTACCTACATGCTTACCGAGAAGAAGGTAGACACATTCGTCAAGCTCAATCCCACCCTGCTCGGCTACGACGCGGTGCGCAAGATTCTTGATGACCTCGGCTTCAGCTACATCACTTTGACTCGCGAGAACTTTGAGCATGACCTGCAGTATACGGATGCCATCGCCATGCTTCACCGCCTGGTGGACCTTGCCAAGAAAGAGGGCAGGGGTTTTGGCGTCAAGCTCACCAACACCTTGGGTTCGGTCAACGACCAGGGCGTACTTCCCGGTAGCGAGATGTACATGTCCGGGCGTTCCCTGCTTCCCATCTCCACCAAGGTTGCCACACTGCTGAGCAAAGAGTTTACCGGCAAGCTTCCCATCTCCTACAGCGGAGGGGCTACAGCATTCACGGTCAAGGAGCTGTTCGAAAGCGGTATCCGCCCGATTACCCTTGCCACTGACATGCTCAAGCCCGGTGGGTACACCCGCCTCAAGCAGATGGTGGAAATCCTGAACACCAGCAAGGCTTGGTCGATGGAAGGCATCGATGTGAAAAAGGTTGAGAAACTCTCCGAGACTGCTCGCTCCACCGACTTTGAGGTGACCGGCAAGGAGTTCCGCGGTGATGATACGATCAAGATCGGGGAAAAGCTTCCTCTCTTTGATTGTTACGTTGCGCCTTGCCAGGTTGCTTGCCCAATCCACCAGGATGTTCCTGAGTATGTGCAATTGGTCGGCCAGGGTCGCTACGGCGAAGCTCTTGCCCTCATTTATGACAAGAACGCCCTTCCTGCCATTACCGGTCATATCTGTGATCACCAGTGCCAGCTCCATTGCACACGCATGGACTATGAGGGTGCAGTACGTATCCGTGATATGAAGCGCATTGCCGTGGAGAACGGGTTTGACGAGTTCAAGAGCATGTGGGAAGGGGCCACCGACAAGACGGACGTGAAAGCAGCGGTCATCGGGGCCGGTCCTGCCGGACTCAGTGCCGCCTACTTCCTCGCTCGTGCCGGTTTTGACACCGCTGTTTTCGAGCGGGAGGAGAGTGCCGGAGGTGTGGTTCGCCATGTCATCCCAGGCTTCCGCCTCCCTGTTGAAGCGATTGAAAGCGATGTCGAGTTCATCAAGGCCCATGGTGTGCAGTTCAACTTTGGTGTTGAGACTGAGAAGATGACTGTTGAAGCACTGCGTAACGCAGGGTATTCCTATATCTTCTACGCCATCGGCAGTGAAGTGGACAATGACATCCCGTTGGTTGGGGACCGAAGCCGCGTACGGCCTTCTCTCTCATTCCTCGCCTCCTTCCGCAAGGATCCCTCGACCCTTTCGTTGGGCAAGCATGTGGTGGTTGTCGGCGGTGGAAACACTGCAATGGACAGTGCCCGCGCAGCCCTGCGCATCCCTGGTGTCGAGAAAGTCTCGGTCATCTATCGCAGGACCGAGAACGAGATGCCTGCCGACCATGAGGAGTACGGACTTGCCAAGAAGGAAAACATCGACTTCCTCTTCCTGGCAAATCCTGAACGCTTCGACGGCAATGTGCTGACCGTTCGCAAGATGGCTCTTGGGGAAAAGGATGCCAGTGGAAGAAGACGACCTGTTGCAACCGACGAAACCTTCACCATTGAGGCAGACACCATGATCACCGCCATAGGCGAGCATGCTGATACCGAGAAGCTCACCTGGTATGGCGTACCGGTGAATGAGAAGGGCTGGCCCATCTCCGACGAAGAGACCAAGGAATCGAAGATGGAGAATGTGTATGTCATCGGTGATGTCCAGAGCGGACCCTCCACCGTCGTACGCTGTATTGCCAGTGCCCGAAGTGCAGTGGAAGCTGCCATTGACAAGATTCTCGGCCCTGAAGAGGACGAGGAGGAAGGTTGCGGGTGTGGCCATGACCATGACGAGGAGCACGAGTGCACCTGTGAAGATGGCTGCGACTGCGATGAGGATGATGATGAGGAGATGACTGACGAAGAGCGTGTGGAACTGGAAGCGGATGAGAACGAGTTCTTCGCTGAGGTTGCCGAAAAGAAGCGTATGATTCTCTCCCCCAAGAATTTTGGGGACAAGGAGTTTGCCGCAACCGAAGCTGCTCGCTGCCTTGAATGCTCCTACCTGTGCAACAAGTGTGTCGATGTATGCCCGAACCGGGCCAACGTCGCCATCGATGTGCGCAATACCGGCATCTTTGCCGATCCGTTCCAGATCCTGCACCTCGATGCTTACTGCAACGAATGCGGCAACTGTGAGACCTTCTGCCCGTATGACGGTGGTCCGTACCGCAAGAAGTTCACCCTGTTCAGCCTCAAGGAGGACTTTGAGAACTCCGAGAACAGCGGCTTCTTTGCAGAGGGTGAGGATATCCTGATTCGTCTTGACGGTAAGATCTACACCTGCTCAATGGATGCTGATGGAATTCTTACCGGCGATGAGGAAGGTATCACCGATGAGGTGGCTGCCCTGATTGAAGAGGTGTACACCTCGTACAGCTACCTGCTCGGGTACGTTGAAGCGTAAAGGAGGAAACGTTGGCTACTACTGTTATCAGGAACGTACGGGTAATGCAGACCCAGATGCCTTTTTCCGTACTGGAGGATGTTGATATTGTCATCACTGATGATGTGATCAAGGCGGTGGGCAAAGCAGCAGCACAAACCATCCAGGCTGACAAGGTGATAGACGGCAGGGGGAAGACCGTAATCCCCGGCAACGTCTGTGGTCATCACCACTACTACTCAGGGCTTTCCCGGGGCATGCTGATTTCAGCCGGTCCCCAGAATGACTTCATCCAGGTTCTCAAGGAGTGGTGGTGGCGCCTGGATCGTGGTCTGGATGAGGAAGCTTGTTACTACAGCTCACTCATCTGCTCGATCGATGCAATTGCCAGTGGTACCACCACCTGCATCGACCACCATGCCAGCCCTGCTTATATCGCAGGTTCTTTGGACACCATTGCCAAGGGCATGGAAGAGGTGGGCGTTCGTGGTTCGACCTGCTATGAGGTCACCGACCGCAATGGCGGGATGGGCGAGGTTGAGGCTGGAGTGGAGGAAAACCTCCGCTTTGCGATGGCCTCCAAGAGCCGTACGCTCGTCAAGGGGATGATCGGGGGGCATGCTCCCTTCACCATTCCTGATGAAGGGCTGCGTCTGATGGCCGAGGCAATGAGAGAGAGCGGTGCAGGCATGCACCTGCATGTGGCTGAGGATAAGTATGATGTGGTGCACAGCCATCACAAGTACCATCTTGACATCGTCGATCGGCTGGAGAAGTACGGCCTCTTGACCGACAACTCGCTGTTGGTGCACGGCCTCTGGCTGAACGAGGCAGAGATCGAGAAGATCAATGCCCATGATTGTTTCTTTGCCCACAATGGAAGAAGCAACATGAACAACAACGTCGGGTACTGTCAGAATATCCAGAAGGTGAAGAACCTCATCATCGGTACCGATGGATGCGGTGGCAACATGTTCGAGGAGCTCAAGCTCGCCTTCTTCAAGCACAAGGACCAAGGTGGTTCCTGGTGGCCGAGCGACTATGTCTCAGCCTTGAACCGGGGCAACCAGCTGGTTGGGAAGTACTTCGACGGGAAGTTCGGAAAAGTGGAGGCAGGCTACAAGGCCGACCTCACCATTTGCGACTATCATGCGCCGACTCCGCTCGTATCGGACAATGCCGCCGGCCACTTTGTATGGGGCATGAGCAGCAACTGTGTGGAAAGTGTCATGGTCAACGGAAAACTGGTCATGGAAAACCACCAGTTCCCGGGCCTTGATGTTGAGCGTATCTACGCTGAGGCGGCGAAGGTTGCCAAGCGCGTATGGGAAAAAGTGGACAAAATCGCTCCGTAACTGCGGGCGATGACGATGCATATGACCAGACGGTCAAAGGGGAATAGCAAGATGACAATTCAGGAACAGATCAGGGCCAAGGCCGCTGAGTACCGTGATTACACGGCTCTCAATCTCTCGAAAATGGTGCAGACCAAGAGCTACAGCTCCCAGGAAGAAGATGTCTGCCGCCTCATCGTCACCCTCTGCGAAGAGGCCGGATTTGATGAAGTACGTATTGATGGACTTGGCTCGGTGATCGGCCGCGTGGGAAATGGGCCGAAGAAACTCGCATTCGACGCCCATATCGATACGGTAGAAGTCGGAAACCTCAAGAACTGGGATTTCGACCCATTCTCTGGAGAGATCAAGGACGGCAAGGTCTTTGGGCGCGGTACTTCCGATCAGAAGGGCGGTGCAGCTTCCATGATCACCGCCGGCCGCATTCTCAAGGAACTCGGCTATGGTGGTGAGTACACCGTATACTTCACCTTCACAGTCATGGAAGAAGACTGCGACGGCATGTGCTGGAAGTACCTGATCGAAGAAGAGAACTTCCGCCCCGACTTGGTGGTCTCCACCGAACCAACCAGCTGCCGACTCTATCGTGGCCATCGCGGCCGCATGGAGATTCGTGTCATCCTCAAGGGCATCTCCTGCCACGGCAGTGCTCCTGAGCGCGGTGTCAGTGCCGCCTACAAGGCAGCAAAGGCAGCTCTTGCCATTGAGCAGCTCAACAAGGACCTGCAGCCGGATGCTGAGAAGTTCCTCGGGAAGGGAACCATCACGGTCAGCCAGATGGACGTCAAGGGCCCCAGCCAATGTGCTGTTGCCGACTATGCCATGCTCTATTGTGACCGCCGCCTGACCTGGGGTGAGGATGCAGATCTGGCAATCAGCCAGGTTCGCGAATACATCTCCAAGGCAACCGGCGACGATCCCGATTCCATCGTGGTCGAGATGCCCAACTATGAGAAGATCGGCTGGACCAAGAAGGAGTACTCACAGGAACTCTACTTCCCCACCTGGAAGATCGATGCCGATCATCCGTTGGTAGAAGCAGGTGTTGCCGGTCATGAGGCTCTGTTTGGCAAGAAGCCGGTTGTTGACAAGTGGACCTTCTCCACCAACCTGGTTGCCACCACTGGTCGGCACAAGATCCCCGCAATCGGGTTTGGCCCTGGCGATGAAGCCCAGGCTCATGCTCCGAACGAGATCAACCGCGTTGATGACCTGGAGATCTGCGCTGCATTCTACGCCATGCTTCCGTACTCGTTGGAGAAGTAAGCCAACCGGTACAAGGGATTGCACGAATGTGCTACACTACAGCCACAGGGTGAATACCTTGTGGCTGTTTGAACCTTCTTCCTTCCTTTATATTGATAAATATATAATGGAAGGAATGTGAGATCCATAGGACGGAAAAGGGGCTCTTCCCTGTAGATCCACACGAACGAATGATGACACCAAGGCAAGACGGCGACCCCCTTTCGCCTCAGCCTTCCTTGCGGAACAGCCCGCATGCCGTACCCATGTATTGTAGGACCGCTGCCGAGCAGCCTCTTTGGATAGACCTTTCGCGTCCTGCAGAATAAGGAGATAAGAAGGCATGAGTTCCTCACTACTCTTACAGAACATCTACTGCCTCCAACCAACGTTCGATGGGCCCCAGTACCATGGTGCCGACCTCTTGATCGTAGGAAACAAGGTTGAAGCCATAGCCCCGAACGGTGGCTTGCAAGCAACCGGCAAGGTCCGCACCATTGATTGCTCACGTCACGTGGTCATCCCCGGCTTGGTGAATACCCACCACCATTTCTATCAGACATTGACACGCAACCATCCAGCTGTCCAGAATGCCAAGCTTTTTGATTGGCTGAAGTTCCTCTACGAGGTATGGAAGTATGTTGATGAGGATGCCGTGTATTACTCTTCCATGCTGGCCATGGGAGAACTCATGAAGACCGGCTGTACCCTAACCACCGACCACCACTACCTCTATCCACGCTCCTTCAAAGGGGACCTGATGGGTTTGCAATTTGAGGCTGCCGACACCTTGGGGATGCGTTTCAGCCCAACCCGTGGCTCGATGAGCCTGAGCAAGAAAGACGGAGGACTCCCTCCTGATAGCGTTGTCCAGACCGAAGATGAAATTTTGAGCGATAGTGAACGCTGCATCAAGACCTACCATGACAGCGCTCCCGACGCCATGCATAAGATAGCACTAGCGCCCTGTTCTCCCTTCAGTGTCACCAAGGAGCTGATGAGGGACACGGCAGCGCTTGCACGAAAGTACGGGGTGCGCCTGCACACCCACCTCTGCGAAACCTATGATGAGGCTGATTTCTGCCAGTCCATGTACGGGATGCGCCCGGTGGATCTGATGCAGGAGTGCAATCTCATTGGTGAGGATGTGTGGTATGCACATGGCATCCATTTCAATGATGAGGAACTGAAAGTGCTTAAGCAGACCGGTTCCCACATTGCCCATTGCCCCAGCTCGAACATGCGCCTCGGAAGTGGCATCTGCCGCGTCAAGGAGATGAAGGAGATGGGTATCAATGTTGCACTTGCCGTGGACGGAAGTGCCAGCAATGACAGTTCCGATATGCTTGCCGAAGTCCGTCAGGCCTTGCTCTTGCAGCGTGTCCGATATGGTTCTGATGCCCTGACTGCAAACGAGGCCTTCACCATCGCAACCGAGAACGGTGCAAAACTGCTCAACTTCTCCCAGGTCGGACGACTTGAGAAGGGCTGGGCTGCCGACCTTGCCATCTTTGATGTCTCGACGCTTCCGTATGCAGGAAGCCACAGCGATCCCGTGGCAAGTCTGCTCTTCTGTGGTACCAACCACAACACCGACTATACGATCATCAACGGAAAAGTCGTGGTCGACCACGGACAGTTGGTCGGCTTTGATGAACAGGAGCTTGCCGACAAGGCGAATGCCATCAGCAAGCGCATGCTTGAGAAAGCTGAAAGACAGGAGGGTGTATGATACAGGAATATCTCGTAGCAACCGATACCGAAGATGCGCTGAAACTGAAGCGCAACAAGAATAAGAGTGTGTTCTACGCCGGTGGGACGGAGATCAACCGCCTCAATTCAAAAGTGGATGCAAAGGTGGCGATCAGCCTTGCAAAGCTTGGTCTGGATACCATCACCGATGAGGGTTCCTACATCCGCATCGGCAGCATGGTGACACTGCAGAAGCTGGTGGAATCGGCTTTGGTTCCCCAGTGGCTCAAGGAAGCTGCTCTCTTCTGCGGCAGTTTCACCCGCAGGAACATGGCAACGATCGGGGGGAACCTCGCCCTGATGAGTGACCAGTCCTATCTTGCCCCGGCTCTGCTTGCTTCACGCTGTCGCTTGCTTACCGCCAACCTTACCGAAGGTGGTGCATATAGCGAGGACAATATTCCCATCAGGGAGTACCATGCTTATCACCAGCAGTTCAGCGGTACCCTGATTCTTGCAATCAGCCTTTCCAAGGACAGCAGGTATGTAGGCACCAAGCGGTTTTCCAACAGTGCTCAGAACAGCGCCGCAGTAACAGTTGGTTTTGGGGCAACACAGGACAACGAGCAGGTCATCGATCATGTGCGTGTGTTTGCCGCAGTGCACGGAAGTTCCGTGCAACGCCTCAATGCCATTGAGAACGCCATCGAGAACGGAGAGCTTACTACCCCTGCTGATGTTCAGCTTGCAGTGCACCAGGCTGTTGCCGCCCTGGATGACTTTGTGGGAAGCTCTGCCTACAAGCGCTACATCGCCAGCGAGGGTCTCGCCCAACTCTTCGCCGAATTTCTGAAAGGAGGCGCAAAATGAACAAGATTTCCTTTACCGTAAACGGAAAGAAACATAGCATCAGTTGCGATCAGGCAGAGTCCTTGCGCTCAGTCTTGGTACGTCTGGGATACCAGAGCGTTCGCGACAGTGATGACAAGGAAGGCTTTGCTGGAAGTGATACCATCATCTACAACGATGTTCCTGTCTATGCAAACCTGATGCTTGCCCAGCAGGCTGAAGGAGCAGAGATCAGGACTGCAGAATCATTGGGTACCAGCCGCAGCCTGCATGTGGTCCAGCAGGCCATGATCGATGCCGGTGTGGTGCAGAGTGCCTACAATGCTCCCGCCGCAGCACTGCTGCTGGCATGGTTGCTCGAACATGTCAGCAACCCCACGCGAGCGCAGATTGACGAGGTGCTCAGCGGCATCTTCATCCGCGATACCGGCTATGAGCACTACTACCTTGCAGTGAAACTGGCAGTGGAAAAGATCCAATCTGGTTCATACAAGAGCGAAATCTCTCCCACCTTCCGTGAGAATCTTACCTATGTGGGTAAGCCCAAGGGGAAGGTGGATGGGCCTCAATTGGTTGCGGGAGAGAGTTCTTTCGTTGAAGATCGAGTGCTTCCCGGCTACCACACCATGGTACTGCTCCGCAGCCCCTATGCCCATGCCTACATCACCAAAATCGACACCAGCGAAGCCTTGGCGATGGAAGGGGTGGTCAGCATCATCACCCACGAGAACTGTCCCGATGTCTTCTACATGCAAGCAGGACAGGGCAATCCTGAGCCCAGTCCGCACGACCGCAGGCTCTTCAACCGCAAGGTACGTCATGTCGGCGATCGCGTTGCAGCCATCGTGGCTGAGACGGAAGAGCAGGCACTCGCAGCCCGTGCGGCGATCAAGGTTGAGTACGAAATCCTCAAACCGATCTTTACCGTGGAAGAGGCTATGGCCGAGGGTGCTCCCTTGGTGCATAACGGGGTGGTTGAGTATCGTGCAGGAGCTCCTGCAGATCTTGATCAGTACAACAAGAGTGCTGACCCCAGGGACGGGAAGGTCATCTACCAGTTCCCGCTTCACGGCGATATCAGACACAACGTCGCTTCTGCAGCCCATGGCAAGATTGGGGATGTGGAGAAGGGGTTCAAGGAGGCTGATGCGGTGGTGGAACGCACCTACCAGACCAGCCAGATCCAGTGCACCCCGCTTGAACCACACATCTGTTATGCAAAGATCGATGGTGGGCGCTTGGTGTTGCATGCATCGACGCAGGTTCCTTACCACGTACGGCGTATCGTCGCTTGGGTCTGCCAGATTCCCGAAAACAAGATCCGAGTCATCAAGGAACGGGTCGGTGGCGGCTACGGTTCGAAGCAGGATATCCTGGTTGAGGACCTGGTAGGCTACGCCACCTGGATCACCGGCAAGCCGATACTCTATCGCAACACCCGTGAAGAGGAGTTCGTTGCCAACTCCACCCGCCACCCGATGCGTGTGACGGTGAAGATGGGAGCAAAGAAGGACGGTACGATCACTGCCGTCTACATGGACGTCAGGGCCAATACCGGTCCCTATGGAAACCACTGCCTTACCGTTCCGATGAATGCATGCTCGAAGACCTTGCCGCTGCTCAAGTGCGACAACATGAAGTTTGATGTCATCACCTACTACACCAATATTCCGCCTACCGGCGCCTATCAGGGCTACGGTGCGCCGAAGGGTACCTACGGCCTGATGACCTGTATGGCTGAACTTGCCGACGAACTGGGCATCGACTACTACGAGATGGCCATGAAGAACAAGGTTGAGCCCGGCTATATGCTTGAGATCCTCAAGGGTCTTGGAGAAGGGCGTGAAGGCAAGGTTGTTCCTGTCGGTTCCTGTGGTCTGGATGAAGCGCTCACCAAGGGTGCCAAGATGATCAGATGGGGCAAGAAGGAGATGTCGGATGATCCTGACTGGAAGATCGGCAAGGGCTTTGCCATGATCCAGCAGGGAAGTGGGCTTCCCGGCCTCGACCACTCCAATGCATGGGCCAAGTTGCTTACCGACGGAACCTTCCAGATCTTCAGTGGTGGCGCCGACTTGGGAACCGGGTTGGATACCATCAGTGCCAAGATGATCAGTGAGGCTTTCTGTGTTCCGATGGATTTGGTAACGGTCACCAGCGGCGATACCGACAGCTGTACGTTCGATACTGGTGCGTACGCCTCCAGCGGAACGTACTTCAGCGGTGGAGCATCTTTCCTGGCTGCTGAGGACTTGAAGAAGAACCTGCTTGACGAAGCCGCTTACCAGATGCAGGAGAAGGCGGAGGACCTCATACTGCGCGCCCCCGGCGAGGTGTACAGCACCAAGACGGGCAAGACGCTCAGCTATGCCAAGCTCAGCCACGATGCGCTGACAGGTACTGGACGCGGGCAGGTGATGGGAAGGGCTTCCTTCACGACGGGGCACAACTCCATACCGTATGGCGCCCACTTCGTGCAGGTTGCCGTGAATGTGCGTACCGGTCAAATCAAGGTGCAGAAGTACTATGCCTTGCAGGATGCCGGCACTCCGATCAACCCCGAGCTTGCCTTGTGCCAGATGTACGGTGCTGCTCTCAAGTCCATTGGTCATACGCTCTATGAGGAGATGATCCTGGACGAGAACGGGGTGTGTTTGAATCCCACCCTCGGTGAGTATGGGGTTCCGATGATCAGCGAGAAGCCGGAGGATTTCCAGGCGGTTCTGATTGATATCAACGATGAGGTCGGCCCGTATGGAGCCAAATCCATCAGTGAGATCGCGACCAATGGTGCTGCTCCGGCGATAGCCATCGCAATCCATGATGCCGTAGGTGTCTGGATGCGAAACTGGCCGTTCTCACCGGAGAAAATCCTGAAGGAGTTGGGCAAGATCTGACGATACTTGCAACAAACTGCAACAATAAATCTAGACAACGGCACGTCCTCATGGTATAGTGCAGTTGTCTGGATTTTCTTATGAACAATACCACTGGAGGTTTCCCCAACATGAAGGACAAAGCCACTATTAAGCAGATGATCGAGGAGCTGAAGACCCTCAAGACTGACAACATGTATCTCAATGACTTCTTCCATACTTGGAAAGAGTCCGATGATGAGATCGCTGCCACTTTCCAGGTAGCAGAAGTTCTGCGTGCAATGCGCGAGAACAACATTTCCACCAAGGTGTTTGATAGTGGTCTCGGAATCTCTGTCTTCCGTGACAACTCCACCCGCACCCGGTTCAGCTTCGCCAGCGCCTGCAATCTGCTCGGCCTGGAAGTGCAGGACCTCGATGAGAAGACCAGCCAGATCGCCCATGGTGAGACCGTTCGGGAGACTGCAAACATGGTCAGCTTCATGGCCGATGTCATTGGTATCCGCGATGATATGTACATCGGCAAGGGATACACCTACATGAAGACGGTTGCCGAGGCTGTTCAGGATGGCTACGATGACGGCGTGCTTGAGCAGAGACCCACTTTGGTGAACCTCCAGTGCGATATCGACCACCCGACCCAGTCCATGGCTGACATGCTGCACGTGATCAACCACTTTGGTGGTGTCGAGAACCTCAAGGGCAAGAAAGTTGCCATGACTTGGGCTTACAGCCCCTCCTACGGCAAGCCGCTTTCGGTACCCCAGGGCATCATCGGCCTGTTCACCCGCTTCGGCATGGATGTCGTTCTTGCGCACCCCGAAGGGTACAATGTAATGCCTGAGGTTGAGGATGTTGCCAGGGAGAATGCAAAGAAGAGCGGTGGTTCCTACAAGCGTGTCGAATCCATGGAAGAGGCTTTCAAGGATGCAGACATCGTCTACCCGAAGAGTTGGGCTCCCTTTGCCGTCATGGAAGAGAGGACCAAGATTGTCGAGCAGGGCGATCAGGATGCACTGAAGGCTCTTGAGAAGACCTGTCTGGCCAACAACGCAAAGTTCAAGGAATGGACCTGCACCGAAGACCTGATGAAGACCACCAAGGACGGAAAGGCTCTGTACATGCACTGCCTGCCTGCCGACATCACCGGTCTCTCCTGCAAGGAAGGCGAGGTTGAGGCTTCTGTGTTCGACCGCTACCTGGTACCCCTCTACAAGGAAGCCAGCTACAAGCCGTACATCATTGCAGCCATGATCTTCCTGGCCAAGTTCCAGAACCCCTCTGCAAAGCTCGAGGAGCTGTTGGAGAGTGCTGTGAAGAGGATCAAGTAAGCATTTCTGACACAGTGTGTATCAAGGTGAGCCGGAAGTAATTCCGGCTCTCTTTTCACATCAGGCCTTCTGCTCCACAAATTGGATCTTCACGCCATTGGGATCGAGGATAAAGAAAAAGCGGACAAAGGGGTTGGGGGAGAAAGGCCCGGCATAGATGTCCAAGCCCTGTTCCTTGATGAAGGCCAGCTGGTCATCAAGACTTTTGACGGCAAAGCCGAGGCTGATGTTCTTGCTGCAAGGCTCAACAGCTTCTCCATGGTGGTAGATTAATTCAACGGTGGTTCCATCGTTTCCCAAGAATGCAAGCTCAGTTTCCTCAGAGCTTTTCACTCGCCTGATGAGCGGCAGTTTGACAATATCCTGATAAAACGCAAGACTCTCTTCCATATTCCGAACCGAAATTGTTGTCCAAAGAAATTGCATAGGTACCTCACCTTGAAACATGTTGTACTGCCAGATAGGCAGTAGAAAAAGCTGCTTGGAGGTTGAAACCTCCACTCTCGCCATCATAATCAAGCACCTCACCACAGAAAAACAAGCCCTTCTGCAGCGTGGATTCCATACGCTTTCGGTCCACCTCAGAGAGGTTTACCCCACCGGCGGTGACCATCGCCGATTGGAAGCCCTTGACCGAAGAGACGGTGAACGGATGATCGGTGATCAGGCGAACAAGCTGAAGGCGGTGCTGTTTGCCGAGCTCCCCTGCTTTGGTCTCAGCCTTGAGGGAGAGAGAGGAGAGCAAGCTCTGTGCAAGCGTAGAGAAGAGGCCTGCTTCCTTGAGGAGGGAGGAGACTTGCTTCTTGGGCTGGGCAAGCAAGAGTGCATGCAGCTGCTTCTCAAGATCTGCTTTGGTTTTGCAGCTGAGCAAGGTGGCAACGATGCGATCTGCCTTGAGCACCGATCGCGAAGCGGTAAGGATGACGGGTCCGCTGAGCCCGTCATGGGTGAAAAGAACATCCCCCACCGCGTGTGCATAGCGTTTTGCTTCTCCCTGATGATAGAACTCCACCTGGACCGAACGCAGGGCGTTGCCTGCAAGATGTCGGTAGGGATAGGCTTCTATGGCTAGGGCGGCAAGACCGCTTCTAGGGGGAACGATGGTGTGTCCCAATGCTTTGGCAAGCTGATACCCGCTGCCGTCACTGCCGGTACGAGGATAGCTCATGCCTCCGGTTGCCAGAAGGAGTTGCTTTGTCTCGTACGTTTCGCGGCTTGTGGTGACCAGAAAGGTATTGGTTTCCGTCTTCTGTATGCTTTCCACCTTGGTTCCAGGCAAGATGGTCGCCCTGCTTTCGCGGACCAGTAGGTCCCGGATCTGGTGGGCATCGAGGCTTTTGGGGAAGACTTTCCCATCCTCTCGCACCACCAAGGCACACCCCCGCTGCTCAAACCAGGAAGAAAGGGCGGAAGGTGGAAGGTTCTGCAGGGCAGGGAGCAGGAAATTCCTCTGCTCCTTGCTCCCGAAGTGGGTGAGAAACGCCTCTACCGAAAGCGTGTTGGTGATGTTGCACATCCCCCCTCCGGTGATGAGCATCTTCTTTCCCACCTCCGGTGTGTGCTCGATCAGAAGAGCATTGCGGGTAGGAAGGTTTGCTGAGGCGAAGAGGCCTGCAGCCCCACCTCCAATGATGATGAGTTCATACATATTTTATATCCTAGCAGACTCGACATCTTGTGTCTTGGCCTTGGCAGGAGTATATACAAATAAGAGGATCTGCATATGAAGCGAACCTTTTTGCTCTTGCTCCTTATTTTGGTTTTTCTTTCCTCGGTGAGCGCTCTCCAAGGGCTTGGTGTGGAGACACTCTATCGGAAGAAGCAAGGCTCTCTTCTGTTGGATGGGGTACGCAGCGAGTATAGTGGAGCCGAGCTTGAGGTCCTGCTTTCCAGCAGGACCGTAGTGTATGACAGCTATGTTGTCTCTTTTTTCGGTGGAGTGAACAAAGCTCTCTCCCTTACCGATGATGGGGTGGCGATAGACGTCAGCTCCTATTCCAATGCATACTTCTACGGTGTGGGCAACAGCGTGATGCTTCCGATTGAGTCTGGCCTTTTGCTGGAAATCGGCTGTTCGGTGACAGCTACCTACCTGCAGCACACCATAGGGGCGGCACACTACGACATGCGCACCACCCATCTGAGGATTGGGGGTAAGGTTGGAGTGGGAGAGCTTGAGGGAGGGCAGTTCACCGTAGGCCTTGAGTACGCTGTCCCCTTGGAGGGGAGAATCATCGAAGAGAATGGGGGCACAACCACGCTGTATAGGGTGCTGTATTCAGGTTCGGCGTTCGGCATCTCGGCAGGTTTTGCCTTCCACCTCTGATGTCAGTAACCGTAGTAGGGTTTGAACCAGGAGACAAAGTTCTCCAAGCCCTGTTCCAAGGTGGTGTCTGGCTTGAAGTCAAAGTCGGCGATGAGGTCGGTTACATCAGCGTACGTCTGATATACATCCCCATCCTGCATGGGAAGGTACTCCTTATTAGCCTCCTTGCCCAAACAGTGCTCAAGAATCTCCACAAAACGACTCAAGCGCACCGGCTTGTTATTTCCGATGTTGTACACCTTGTACTGGTCTCCGGATTCGTTTGCCTTGGGAGGGTTGGGGATGATGCGCTCAAGGGCTGCAATGATATCATCAATGTAGGTGAAGTCACGCCACATGTCACCCTTGTTGAACACCTTGATGCTCTTCTCCTCCATGATGCGCTTGCTGAAAGAGAAATAGGCCATGTCAGGTCTTCCATAGGGGCCGTAGACAGTGAAAAAGCGCAGCCCCGTGGACGGGATGTGGTAGAGGTGGGTATAGGCGTGTGCCATCAGCTCGTTCGATTTCTTGGTCGCTGCATAGAGGCTCACCGGGCTGTCAACCTTGTCGGAGGTGGAGTAGGGTATCTTGCTGTTCAGCCCATACACAGACGAGGATGACGCATAGACAAGATGCTTCACCTCATGGTGCCGGCAGAGTTCAAGGATGTTGAGAAAACCAACCAGGTTCGATTGCAGGTAGGCATACGGGTTGTCGATGCTGTAGCGAACCCCTGCCTGGGCTGCGAGGTTGATCACATACTCGATACCGTGACGTTTGAAGAGGGAATCGAGCTCCGAATAATTGGCAAGGTCGGTCCTGTAGAAGGTGAAGCGCTCACAGGCGAGAAGCCTCAGCCTCTCCTCTTTCAGACTTACCTCATAGTAGTCGTTGAGATTGTCCACTGCGATGACGGTGCATCCCAACGCAAGCAATCTTCTTGCAAGATGAAAGCCGATGAAACCAGCTGCTCCTGTGACAAGATAGACCTTAGAGGCTTCCAACCGTACCAAATCCTTTCGCATTTCCTGCTCCTCGTATGCACCCTATTGTACCCGAGAACCCGATACGTGGGTAGAGGGATGAAAAAACTGGACCCCTTGTGAGGTCCAGTGGTGAGAACAGAGCAACTGCTCTTAGAGGGCGCCGAAGAGAATCTTCAGCACGAACAGACCAAATACAACCCAAGTCATCGAAGAGACTTCCTTGGTTTTCTTGGTGAACAGCTTGAGCAGGACGAAGGAGAGAATACCGAACATGATACCATCGGCGATGCTGTAGGCCACGATCATGAAGATGATGGTCAGGAAGGCCGGGATGGCTTCGGTCATATCGTTCCATTCGATGTCCTTGACCGGGCTCATCATCATGACGCCGACGATGATCAGGGCAGGAGCAGTGGCTGCGCTGGGAATCGAACCAAAAAGAGGTTCGAGGAACAGCGACAGGGCAAAGAGGATGGCAACAACGAGTGCGGTAAGCCCGGTGCGACCGCCCTCGACAACGCCGGAGGAAGACTCGACGAAAGTCGTGACAGTGGAGGTACCGAGCATAGCACCAACGGTGGTACCGATTGCATCAGCGAAAAGAGCTTCCTTACAGTTGGGGATCGAGCCGTCAGAATTGATCATGTCTGCCTTGGTTGCGCAACCGATGAGGGTTCCCACGGTGTCGAACATGTCAACAAAGAGGAAGGTGAACATGATGACGATGAAGTCAATGCTCAGGATGTTGGCAAACTCAAAGGGGAAGAAGTACGGGGTCGGAGGAACAAACGAGCCGCCGGCATACTTGGTGATCCCGAAAGGAATGCCAATGATGGTGGTGATGACGATACCGATCAGAAGGGCACCGTTCACCTTGTAGGCGAGCAGGATACCGGTGATGACCAGACCGATCATGGCAACGCCGGGAGCTCCCTTGAACCAATCAGCATTGAGGCTGACCAGGGTGGCGCCGTCGACGATGATACCAGCGTTCTGCATGCCGATGAAAGCGATGAAGAGTCCGATACCGACTCCGATTGCCCTCTTTAGGTTTGCAGGAATGCTGTTGACAATCGCTTCACGGATGTTGACTGCGGTAAGGATCAGGAAGATGATACCTTCTACGAATACTGCGGTCAGTGCGAACTGCCAGCTGTATCCCATCCCCAGTACGACCGTATAGGCGAGGAAGGCGTTGAGCCCCATGCCCGGTGCGAGAGCGAACGGCAGGTTGGCCAACAGGGCCATGACCAGTGTGGCAATTGCAGACGCTATTGCGGTTGCTGCAAATACCTTGGAGAAATCCATTCCGGCGTCGGAAAGGATGCCAGGGTTGACGGCAAGAATGTAAGCCATGGTAAGAAAGGTAGTGATACCTGCCATAACTTCAGTCTTGACGGTCGTTTTTCGTTCCTTGAGCTTGAAAAACTTTTCCATCGATGCACTCCTTGCAGATGTTTTGAATACTGATATTCTAGCGCATCTCCTGTAAAACGTACAGAAAAATCGTTAGATTTGTTATATAACCAAATTTTGGGGTACAAATTGACGAATCTGGATAAATTAATGGCAGAAAATTTACTATATAATGAAATTTATCAGAAAATATTGCTGCCCTATACACTCGTATAGAGACAGGAAGATTTTTTTCTTGAAGTATTTGTACGAAGTGTTACACTAAGAAAAACGTTGCAATATGTTGCAAGAAGGAGCTTCCATGGTTACCAAAGCTCGCTTGAGAGGCTTGATCGATGCTGCCTCAGGCAGGAAAAGGGCTGACCTTTGCATTACGAACGCCAAGGTGCTTGATGTATATAATAAGGAATGGTTTGAGTCAGATGTCCTGGTATCAGATGGATTTATCTGTGGGTTTTCGCAAAAGGGAACTGGCAAGGCCTCTTCTGTCGTTGATGGTGGGGGCCGCTATCTGGTTCCTGGCTTCATAGATGGACATGTCCATATTGAAAGCAGCCACGCTACGCCTGAGGAGTTTTCCAACCTTGTAGTCCCGTGTGGCACGACAACCGTTGTTGCCGATCCGCATGAGATCTGCAATGTGTGTGGCCTTGATGGCCTCTACTATATGCTTGATGCATCGAAAGATACAGCTTTGCAAGCATTATTTGTCGTACCCTCCTGTGTGCCGGCAACGACTTTCGAGCACAGTGGAGCAACCATTCTTGCGGGTGATCTTTCAGATCCCCTGAAGCATGAGCGTGTGCTCGGGCTTGGGGAGATGATGGATTATCCGGGTGTCATTGCCGCAAGCGATCTGGTGATCGACAAGCTGCTGGAGGCAAAGCGCATTGGAAAGATCATTGACGGGCACAGCCCGGCCGTCTCGGGTTCCGACCTTGATGCGTACAGTGCCAGTGGCATCCACACCGACCACGAGTGTGAAACTGCAGAGGAACTGCGCGAACGAGTAAGGAGGGGCATGTACGTGATGCTTCGCGAAGGCTCGGCATGCAACAATGTACTGGCCTTGCTGGGTGGGGTGAGTGAGCGCAACAGCCGCCGTTGCATCTTCTGCACCGATGATCGCCAACCCATCAGCATTCTCTCTGAGGGGCACATCAACAACAACGTACGTCTTGCAGTCCAAGCGGGCCTCGATCCCATAGAGGCGCTCTGTATGGCAACCATCAACAGCTGTGACTGTTACCGCCTCACCGACCGCGGCGCAATCGCACCGGGGCTGCGTGCTGATTTCTGTCTAGTCAACGACTTGGATTCCTTCTCCATGCACCAGGTATATGTGGCTGGGACTCTGGTTGCCCAGGACGGGGCAATGCTCAAGCCAGCTGTCAGCCGTCCTGATGCGAGAGTGAGCGGAAAAATGGATGTGAAGCATTTCTCATCCGATCGCCTTGCCCTTCATCTGGAGAGTGGGCATGTCCGCGTCATCGACATCGTGCCTGGTGGGGTGGTCACTGAAGCCGGCGAGGCTGATGTAACCGTCAAGGATGGGCTGTGGATGCATGATAAGCGGATGGACATCATCAAGCTCGCCGTAGTTGAGCGGCACAAGGGAACGGGCAATGTGGCCCTTGCCCTGCTTCGGGGCTATGGCCTGCAAGGAGGGGCCATGGCAACCAGTGTTGCACATGATTCACACAACATCATTGTTGCCGGCGACAATGACGAGGACATGGAGAGGGCTGTGAACCATCTGATCTCCACCGGAGGAGGGATGGTCATCGTGCAGAAGGGCGAGATTCTCGCATCCTTCGATCAGCCTGTTGCCGGCCTCATCAGCTACGAGCGTGGAGCGAGCATTGCTGAGCATCTCAAGACTCTGCATGCAATCGCGCAGGAGAAGCTGAAGGTCAGCAAAACCATCGATCCCTTCATGACGCTCTGCTTCATGTCGCTTCCGGTGATCCCCGCCTATAAGCTTACCGATATGGGACTCTTCGATGTACGAACGTTCTCCTTCGTTCCGCTTGAGCTCAATAGATAAGGGTCTCTGTACCCATCTGGCAGACTGTCAGGGGAGTTTCATAGAGGGTGGTCAGCATCTCGGTGTTGACCACCTGCTCTTTTTTTCCGAAACAGAGCAACGATCCTTGCTTGAGCATCGCAACATGGGATGCCAGTGCATAGGCCAGATTTGCGTCATGGGTGGTGAATACCAATGTTTTCCCCCGCTTGTGCAGTGAAGAGAGGATGGAAAGCACCTTTTTGCGGTTGGCCGGGTCGAGTGCACTGGTTGGTTCGTCCAAAAGCAGCATCCTGCTCTGCTGGGCGATGGCACGAGCAAGGAGAAGCAACTGGTGTTCCCCTCCGCTCAGATTGGTTACCGAACGATCGGCATAGGCTGCAAGCCCAACCTCCTCAAGTGCCTGGTAGGCAATGTCAGCATCATCGGATGTGGGGTTGCCCATCGCCTGCAGATAGGGAGAGCGGCCGAAGAGGGTGTAATCGAGGAGCGTGAACGAGAAGTGATAGTGCTCGGTCTGGGGAACCAGAGCGAGCGTTCTTCCCAACTCCTTTCTGCCGTACGCTCCTATCTCTTTGCCAAAGAGCTGTATGCCCCCCTGCTGCTTGAAGCCCAGAATCAGGTCAAGAAGGGTGGATTTCCCAGCCCCATTCGAACCAAGGATGGCAAGCGAGGAGCCCTCCTCAAGCTCAAGGCTGATGTTTTCCAGGGCTTGTGTCCCGCTTGGGTAGGTGTAGCTGACATGCTTGATACCGAGGGCATTCATGCTTTGCCCCCTTGGTGCTTGAGACTGAGGATGATGATGAATACGATGGCTCCGAACAAGCTGGTGAGCAGGCCGATGGGAATCTCGGTTGGCAGGAGTGTTCTCCCCAAGGTATCGCATACAAGCAGGAAAAGAGAGCCAAGGGCCATCGAGCCGGGCAGGCTGAAAGAGCTGTCCGAACCGAAAAGCTTGCGTGCCAGATGCGGGGTTATCAGCCCCACCCAACCGATGAGGCCGGTGATGGAGATGGTCAGGGTCGTGCCTACGGTGGCTACAACCAGAAGAATCAGGCGGTCGCGCTTGGGATTGAGCCCCACCGAGTGTGCGGTTTTCTCCTCAAGCGAAAGGAGGTTGAGTTTCCAGCGGAAACTGAACAAGAGAAGCATGCAGGCAAGTACGATCCACAGAATTGAGAACAACTGCTTCCACGAGGCATTCCAAAGCCCTCCCATCATCCAGAAGGTGATGTCCTGCAAATCCTTGGTTGGCTCTGCAACCAGCTTGATCACCCCGAGTGCGCTGGAGAAGATGGCCGAGACTGCAATGCCGCTGAGTACCAGGCGAAGCAGCGATCCACCAAAGCGGAACCGCTGGGCTAGCAGATAGCTGGCAAGCAGGGCCAAGAGGCCGAAAAAGGTGGCACTGAGTTGGACCATCACTGTGGTGGAGGTGCCGATCACAATCATCAGTGCAGCACCAAACGCTGATCCTTGGCTTACCCCGAGAAAGCCTGGTTCCACCAAGGGGTTGGAGAAGAGCATCTGAAAGGTGAATCCGCTTGCACTGAGCATGCTGCCCGCCACCAACGCCAAGAGAATTCTTGGAAGTCTCACTTTCCAAAGGATGCTTTGGGCCATCCCCCCCTGGCTCCAGATTGAAGAGAAGGTGAACCCAGGCTTGGGATACCTTCCTGCAAAAAGAAACAGGAGGGAGAGCAGGAGGGTGAGCAAGACAAGAGAGAGAAGAATCAAGCGTCTTCTGCTCCGTTCCTGCACAAATGCTCTTGCTCTGCTCATTTCGTATTGCCGGATACTGAAGCAGTATAGAGTGCGACCAGCTCTTCAAGCTTGTCGGCATCAGACAGCTGATAGAAATCCCGATAGAAGGAAGCCACCTCAGAGGGCATGTCCAGACTCTGGTACTGCTCTGGATAGATGGTCTTGCCAAGCCACTGGAGGCCCACTATCCAGGATGCCACCGGCTGAAGATAGCTCATCATGTCGTGGGGGCCGGAAAGCACCTTCTGATTTCGTACCGCATCCAGCTGGGCCCAGATGGGGGAACTGTAGATTGCATCCACATATGCCTGTGCAGGGTCCTTGTAGCTGACCAGGATGATCAGATCAGGATTCCATGCTGCAATCTGTTCAAAACTGATGGTTGACCACCCGTTTGCAGCCTTGTTCGCCCCTTTCCAGACGGGTTGGGCTCCAACGGTTTCCACCATCCAGGTCTGCATCCAGTCATCCGGTGCAATCTTGTACGAGAAGGTGTTGTCCGTACGGTCGCCCTGCAGCAGCAGGACTTTCACCTGTTGTGCGGTGGGGATGGCCTTCGCGTTTTCTCGTATCGGTTGCATTCGCTTCTCATACAGGGAGATGATCTCGCCAGAACGTACCGTGTTTTGCAAGAGTTTTCCCAACTGTTCCAATTCGCCGATCCAATCTGCATAGGACTCCAGATTCATGGTGTAGTTGGGGATTCCCAGCACATCGAGCTTGCGTGCAATTGATTCAAAGTGGGTTGCTTTGGTAAGCACCAAATCCGCTTTCCTGCTTGCAATCTCCTCCACACTGGCTGTTTGGCTGAGACGGGGCTTCTGGTCAAGCTCGGGTCTGATGAACGAGAAGAAATCTCCCAGGCCCTGGTCTGTTTTCGGTAAGGTGAGATCCATGCCTGCCACCTCTGGAAAGAGGAAAAGGGCATTTGCCGGCATATTGCCTGCCTTGCCTGCAATCAAGACGGTAGTAGGCTTTTGGGCAAGCTTGAGGGTGCGGCTGTTTGCATCGGTAGCCTGATAGAAGGAACTCTCCTGCATCACTTGCTCGGCATTGCCGTGGGAGAAGAGGAGAGCGGGAGTGAGGACCAAAAGGAGAAGAAACAGGACTTTTTTCATGGAAACGGCTCCTGGGTGTTGCGAATGGTTGCAGTTTACCATTATATTTTCGATAATGCAATCGGATTTCGACCTTTGCTCTCCCTCTTTTCACCTTGATACCTTCTGCCATTCAGTTTACTGTATAGATACCATTCAGAAGGAATCGGAACATGGATACACACGCATTGCACCAGAGGATTCGCACCCTGCGCTCCCAAGCGAAAATCCTCTCCTCCAGCACGATAGAGCAGCGCAACCAACTCCTCTTGGCCATCGCCGATGGCCTTGTCAGGGATTATCCCTTGATACAAAAGGCGAATGAGACGGATGTTTCCCAAGCAGTGGAAAACGGACAAAAGGAATCTTTGGTCAAGCGCCTGATCTTCAGTGAGGAGAAGCTTGCTGCGGTCACCCTCGGCTTGCGCCAAGTCGCCGAGCTGGAAGACCCCATCGGCCGAGTGTTGCAGCGCAGGCTTCTCGATGACGGCTTGCTGCTCGAGAAGGTGAGCTTTCCCATCGGTGTCATCGGCATGATCTTTGAGGCCAGGCCCGATGCGCTGGTGCAGATTGTCTCGCTCTGCCTCAAGAGCGGCAATGGCATTATCCTGAAGGGGGGAAGGGAGGCTCAGAGAACCAATGTGGAACTCGTAGAGTCCATCAAGCGAAGCTGCACAGGTTCTGCCTTGGGTGATTCCTGGCTCCTGCTTGTGGAAAGCCATGCTGATGTTGAGTTGATGCTGGGAATGGAGAAGGAGATCGACCTGCTCATACCCCGCGGGACCAATCAGTTTGTCCGGTACGTCATGGAGCATACCTCAATTCCGGTCCTTGGTCATGCAGATGGCATTTGCCACCTGTACATCGATGAGAAAGCAGATTTGGATAAGGCTGTTGAGATCTCCTTCGATGCAAAAACCCAATATCCTGCAGCATGCAACGCAGTAGAGACAATTCTTGTCCACCAAGCGGTTGCAGGAGCCTTCCTTCCCAAGCTCGCCAAACGTCTCGCTCAGGGAAATGTGGTGATGCACGGGGATGCCGCAGCCCAGGATCTGATCTCCTGCACTCCCTATCAAGAAGGTGATTGGGGTATGGAGTACCTGGCCTTGGAAGTGAACATCCGCGTGGTGGAGAGCCTTGAGCAGGCCATCGACCATATTGAGACGTACGGTTCGCACCACACCGATGCCATCGTCAGCGAGGATGAGATGGCGATCAGGAAGTTCTTCCTGCAAGTCGATTCCGCCGATGTGTTCGCCAACTGTTCGACCCGCTTCTCCGATGGCTTCCGCTTCGGTCTCGGCGCCGAGGTCGGGATCAGCACCGCAAAGATCCATGCACGCGGGCCGGTGGGCCTTGAAGGCCTGATGAGCAGCAAATACCTGCTTAAGGGAAGCGGGCAGGTGGCAAGCACCTATAGCGGTCAGGCTCCCAAGGAGTTTCTCCACACCGAACTCACCAATGATGGTGCTTCCATGGCATTTGGGAGTGAGCAATGAAACGAGATCTTTCAGGCGTACACCGCTTGGTTGTGAAGGTGGGAACCAATTTGCTCTCTGCCCAAGAAGGAATCGACGAAATATGCATCGATTCAATCGTTGACCAGATAGCGCAGCTGCACAAGCAGGGCTATCAGGTGCTTCTGGTCAGTAGTGGTGCGGTAGGCATGGGAGCGAAGGAGCTGCATCTCAAGGGTCCGGTAAAGCAGGTTTCGATGCGCCAAGCGTGTGCATCCATCGGCCAACCCTTGCTCATGTCCAGTTATCGTCGCTCCTTCAAGCGTCATGATCTGGTCTGCTCCCAGATCTTGCTCACCAGGAAAGACCTCAACAACCGACTTACCTACGTGAATCTGCGCAACAGCATCTTCACCCTACTCGATCTTGGGGTGATTCCCGTTTTCAATGAGAATGACGTGGTCAGTACAGCGGAGATCGGTTCTGCCTTTGGCGACAATGACAGGATGAGTGCCATGGTGGCCAGCAAGATAGATGCCGACCTCTTGGTCATTCTGACCGATATCCCAGGACTCTATACGGCAGATCCCAAGAAGGATGAGTCGGCACAACTGCTCTGTGAGATTGAAAGCCTTGATGATACGGTGCTCTCCTATGCAGGAGGGGCTGGTTCCACCCACTCAACCGGTGGTATGAAGACCAAGCTGTTGGCGGCCAAGATAGCCTCGGTTGCAGGATGTGGTACCATCATTGCAAGCGGATATGAAGCGAATTCTCTGATTCGTCTTCTTGCAGGAGAATCCTTGGGTACCTACATCCATCCCTCACAGCGACTGAGCCAGCGTGAGCGATGGATTCTGAACAACTCCCACCTTGGCTCGATCGAGGTGGATGAGGGAGCCAAGAAAGCCTTGCTCTCCAAGAAAAGCTTGCTTCCGAAGGGGGTCGTACGGGTGAACGGGGTCTTTGGCAGCGGGGATGTGATCCAGATCTGTACCACCGATGGCAAACCCTTTGCCAAGGCGGTGCCGTACTACGACAGCACAGATATCGCCAAGGTGGCCGGCCATAGCAGCAAGGACATCGAGGCTTTGCTGGGAAAGGGTGGGAAGGATGTACTCTTCCGACCGGAGGACTTGGTGTTGCTGGACGATGTTGAATAACTATCGTATCTACCGTAGGAAACAGGAAATGCTCTCACGCATCACGCATTTGCACAACACTGAGCAACTTGCTGTGGGCATCCTTGATACGGGTACGCTTGCACAACTCAATGAAAGTCTCGAGTGGTATCAGAGCCAGATGAACTTCAGCCTCCATGTGGTTACCCAGGAGGGGAGGCTCGATATCCCCAGTATGCAGGAGCAGTATAAGGATGTGACCTTCTTGGTCTTCACCACCCATACCTTCACAGGTGAAAAGATCAATGCGGTAGCCAATGAATGCAGGACCAACCTCTTTCTCATCGTCAGAAGCGACCTTCTGCTGGTGAAGTTCGACGGGCCTTTGCTCATGAGCCTGATGGCAGAGCCTGAGCATCCGGCCGCCTACTGTGCAGTACTGGCAAATGCCTACAAGGAGATTGTCCCCTGCCGTCGTTCCCCGCGTCTGGTGGAACGTGAGTTGGATCCCGAATCGGATTTCCCTCGCCTTGGCGCAGTAACCCTGCAACAGACGCTCTATCCGGTGATGTGCCTTGCCCTCTACGACCGGGCGCTCTTTCAGCGGCTGCGTGGTTTCGATGAGCAGATCCACAGTGAATACTACCAGGCATTGGACTGGGGGATCAGGACGCACCTTCTGGGCTATCACATTACCATCGGGGATGCTCTGTTGATGCAGTTCCCAGACCGCGAGAGTGTGATCGAAGACCGCAGCGATGCTGAAGGATTTGAACGTTGCTACACCAAAGCCTTGGGGGTGCAGAGCATCAATTCCAAGAATGTTGCCCGCAAATACAAGGGCTTCTTTGACAAGGAGGTCTATCAGGCTGAAGTCAAGAAGCGAATGCAGTGGCTGCAGAAGATGGATTTTTCAACCCTGTGCGACAGCTGGCCCAAGGAGGAGGCATGAGAAAGTTCCTTGCCCTTGCGCTTTTGCTGTTGCTTCCACTGATGCTCTTCGCCTCGGTTGACCCCTACAGCCTGGGTGTCGGGACGGTCATCCTTGATGCAGGACACGGTGGACATGATCCTGGAACCAGTTTTGCTTGGGCGTTTGCAGGAGGCACTGTCTACGAACGGGATCTGACGCTGGATATCACCAAACGAGTGGGATCCTTGCTCGCCGTATCGCACCCCGACCTTGTGTTGGTCTACACAAGAAGTGATGATACCTACCTTACCCTTGCCCAGCGCAGTGAGATTGCCTATACGACTGAGTTGCGCAACCAAACCAGCGCCCTGTTTGTTTCGATTCATGTGAACAGCGCCCAATCGCGCGAAGCCTCAGGGTTTGAGATTCTGACCAAATTGCAGAGCAAGCGTGTCAAACTCATGGATGAGTCAACCCCTTTGACCAACCTGGCAATGCTCTCCGGGTTTTCCCAGGTAACCCTCAACCGGATGCTCAACCATCGCAATCTGGTAGTCGCCTCACTCTTTGAGGAAACGCTGTCGGAGACCCTGATCACCAGTCGGAACCGCGGGATCAAGGAGCGTGACATCTATGTGCTCAATGCCTCCAGGGTTCCCTCTGTATTGGTGGAGGTAGGCTTTCTTACCAACGAAGAGGATGCCAAAAACCTTGTTTCGCCTCAGTGGCGCCAACGAGTTGCCCAGGCGATTGCCATGGCAATCGAACGCTGTTTGTAGGAGGATGCCGATGGAAGTCTATGACGTGAAGAAGGAGCTGAAACAGCTCTACCACACTCCGAAAGAGCCCACGCTCGTCGATGTTCCTTCGCTTGCGTATCTCATCATCGATGGGGAAGGGGACCCTTCCGATCCGGCTTACACAGAGGCTGTGGAGCTCCTCTATTCCATGAGCTACACCCTGAAGATGGGATTCAGGAAGCACTCCTTGTACAAGCCTTTCACCGTCTCCCCGCTCGAATGTGTCTGGGATGCCGTTGAGGTGGAAAATCGGGATAGCTGGGTTTGGTCTGCCATGATCGCACAACCTTTTTGGGTTACCGAGGAGTTGGTCGAACAGATCCGCGAGCAGGTGGCTTTCAGGAAGGGTCTTTCGACTTTCCCTGTACGCTTCTGCCCGATTGAGGAAGGCTTGTGCGTAACCATGCTGCACATAGGCTCGTACCAGGATGAATACGCAAGCTTTGCACGGATGGAGAAATTTTGTGCAGGGCACCAGCTGAAACGAAGCAGCACTTCCCATAGGGAGATTTATCTGAGCAATCCGAAGAAGACCGAAGCCGACCAACTGAAAACTGTTCTCAGATATACGGTGCAACCGATCTCCTAAAGCTCTTCCTTGCTCTTTCTGCGCTGGGCAACCAGCAGATCCATTTTCAGTTTCTTCAGCTTTGCCGAGAGGCTTACTTTGTAGATGTGCGGGTTGATCTGTCTCAGATAACTCTTGTGGAAGGTTGCAAGGCTCTCTTGTGCATACGCTTGGATCTGCCTCAGCGTTGGCTTTTCTCCCACCCGCTTACCCTGGTGCATTCGTAGTGCGAGCAAGCTTTCAAAGCGAGCGTACTTGTCGCTCTGCATCTCGAAGAAATCTGCCTCAGCAAAGGGGTGGTAGAAGGTATACTTCTTCCCTTCGACGATTTTCTCCTGCTCGAGGGTGATCAGGTCAGCCAGTGCGCCCCCCTCAGCATCATAGAAGCGATAGACTTGCTTGATGCCAGGATTGGTGGTTTTCTCAAAGCTGTTGGAAATCTTCATCGTGGGAGTGATGGTGCCATCCTTATGCTGCTTGGCCGCCAGCTTGTAGACTCCATTGAGAGAGGCCTGTACGCCTCCGGTCACCAAATGGGTGCCGATACCCCAACTGTCGATGGGCACCTCATCATGGACCAGGGTCTGTACGATCTCCTCGGTCAGGTCGTTGGATACGACGATGGTCGCATCCTTGAGGCCTGCGTCATCGAGTCGCTTGCGGATGACCCTGGGAAGGTAGGAGAGGTCGCCGCTGTCGATACGAACCCCAATCTTCTTTCCCTTTCGCTGTTGTTCCAGGCCGACGATGATTGCGTTGTCTATTCCCGAACCGAGCGTGTCGTAGGTGTCTATCAACAGTACCGTATTGTCTGGATACAAATTGGCATAGGCACGGAAGGACTCCAATTCACTGTCAAAGCTCATGATCCAGGAGTGGGCCATGGTGCCTGCTACCGGAATGTCGAAGGTCTTGCCGGCTAGGGTGTTGCTGGTGACCTGACAGCCTCCGATGAAGGCGGCCCTGCTTGCAGAGAGGGCACCGTCACCACCTTGGGCTCTCCTGAGCCCGAACTCCATCAGCTGACCACGCTTGGAGGCGATGGACATGCGGCTTGCCTTGGTTGCGATAAGGCTCTGGAAGTTGAGGGTGTTCAGAAGCAGGCCTTCTATCAGCTGTGCTTCGATGAGATTGGTTTGGATGCGAAGCAAGGGTTCCCCAGGGAAGACAACCGTGCCTTCCTGCATCGCATACACATCACCGCCGAAGCGGTAGTGCTGCAAGTAGTCTAGGAAGGGTTCGGTAAACTTGTTGAGGCTCCGAAGATACGCAATATCCTCGTTGCTGAACGAGAAGTGCTCGAGCTTATCGATCAGGTCATTGAGACCTGCAAAGACCACATAGCCTCCTTCGAAGGGGTTCGTCCGATAGAACATATCGAAGACAACCTGCGGGTTCTGGGCATTTGAGAAATACCCCTGCATCATGGTCAGTTCATAGAAATCGGTAGTCAGGGCACTTACGTTCATGCTTGCTTCCTTAGCCTCGGGCCTCGATCCTGGCAAAGCCGGTGTAGGGTACCAGGGCCGGGGGAATGGTCACTGAACCATCACTGTTCTGATAGTTCTCCAGTATGGCAACCAGGGCACGGCTGAGAGCGATGGCTGTTCCATTGAGCATATGGACGAATTGGGTCTTGCCCTCCTCATCCTTGTACCGGATGGAGAGCGAGCGAGCCTGATAATCTGTGCAGTTGCTGGTGGAGGTCACCTCTCCGTACTCGCCGTCATCCCCACGGCCGGGCATCCATGCTTCGATATCGAACTTGCGATAGGCGGGTGCCCCAAGGTCTCCCGTGCAGGTATCGACCACGCGGTAGGCGAGGCCGAGATTGCCGAAGATTTCCTCTTCGATGGCAAGCAGTGTCTGATGATACGCATCCGACTCCTCGGGAAGGCAGTAGATGAACATCTCCAGCTTGGAGAACTGATGGACCCGGTACAGACCCTTGGAGTACTGCCCCGCCCCTCCTGCCTCGCGGCGGAAACAGTGGGAGAGTCCTGCCATCTTGATCGGCAGTTCTTCCTTGTTGAGGATTTGCCCGGCGTAGTAACCGCCGAGGGTAATCTCCGCAGTACCGACGAGGCACGTTCCGGTCCCTTCGAGGGTATAGATGTTGCTCTCCTCCCCACGAGGATTGAACCCGATGCCTGAGAGGATCTCCTCCTTGGCAATGTCGGGAGTGATGAAGGGGGTAAAGCCATGCTTCATGACAATGTCCATCGCATAGCGCTCCAAAGCCATCTGCAGGATGACCGCCTCACGCTTGAGATAGTAGAATTTGGCCCCGGAAACCCTGGTTGCAGTATCAAAATCCACCAGATCGAGCTTCTCGGCAAGTTGGACATGGTCCAACGGCTTGAAGGAGAAGGCAGGGACAGTGCCTGCAAACTTGATGGCAGTGTTGTCCTTGTCCTCCTTTCCCACAGGAGCTTGGGGATGGGCATAGTTGGGGATGGTGCGTGCAAGAAGCTGGTACTGCTGCTCAACTTCGGTGAGGGATGCCTCGCTGGCGGCGATGCTCTCCTTGAGAGCCTTGCCTTCGGCGATGAGGACGGCCCGGGTTTCGGCATCGAGCTTGCCTTTCATCTTCTGGGCGTTCTCGTTGCGTCTGGCCCGCAGGTTCTCAACCTCTTGCAGCAGGTTTGAACGCTTTTCCTGCAACTCGATGATCAGATCGATATCCACGCGCATGTTGCGCACTTCGATGTTTCTGGCAATTTCGTCCCGTCGTTCTTTCAGTTCTTTCAGGTCAATCATTCTGGTTTCTCACCTCTTTGCATCTTTGGCAAGCGCTTCCAACTTGCTCGATTTTTCACTAGCTTTTCGCACTGCCTGCATTACGGTGGCATCGAAGCCGCCTTCTGCCAATGCAAGCATCCCCTCGATGGTTGTCCCTCCGGCAGAGCAGACGGTGGTGGCAAGCTCCACTGGGTTTTTTCCGGTACCGAGAGCCAGGTATGCGGCACTCTTCGCTGTCTCAAGGGCAATGTTCAAGGCTGTCGGATACGCTATGCCCTGCGCAACCCCACCCATGGCAAGGGCGTGGTAGAACTGCAGGATGTAGGCAATGGCCGAACCGCTGATACCTATGAAGGCCCCGAACTGGGATTCAGGAAGAATGAAGGCAGACCCAAAGCTCTGGGCAACCTGCTGGGCGTAGGAGAGATGTTCCTTTGAGGTGCGGGCCGAAGCTGCAATGGCAGTGACCGAGGCTTGCATCTGTGCTGCAATATTGGGCATGAAGCGAACCACCTCATCGGTGCCGAGTTTCTCAGAGAGTGTCTCCAGCGACACGCCGGCAGCAATGCTGATCCAGGCCTTTGCTGCACTTCCATGCTCCCTGAGCTGGTCGTACAGCGTTGCCAGAATCTGGGGTTTGACGGCAATGAGCAGGCAATCGGACCTCTTCATCAGCTCTTGCAGGCTTGCAACAGCTGTCCTCTTGCCTTGTACCTCAAGGCTGCGTGCCTTCTCCCCATCGCTGTCATAGAGCAGGACCGAATCTTGCAGGCTTTGTGCGATGGCACTTCCCATAGCTCCACATCCGATGATTCCCAGTGTTTTCACCTTTGCTCCTCCCAATTCAGATGGTGCAACGCTCCCTGTCCTTGCAGACCGGGAAAGTCGGTTTGCCTGAGGTATTCGTAGGCGGCTATCGCCACACTGTTGGAAAGGTTCAGGCTCCTGGCTTGCCCTCGCATGGGTATGCGTACGCATCTCTGTCTCTGTTGTACCAGAATATGCTCGTCTATCCCAGCACTCTCCCTGCCAAATATGAGAAAGGTCTCAGTCGGATAGCTCACCTCGGCATACGTTCGTTCAGCCTTGGTGGTGAAAAAGAAGAGGTTTTTGTCTGAATGACTTGCAAGAAATTCGTCGATGCTGGCATGCTCGACAATGGTGAGCAGGTGCCAGTAATCAAGCCCTGCGCGTTTCAGCTGTTTCTCCCCAAGGCTGAAGCCCAAAGGATGCACCAGATGCAAGGTGGCCCCGATGGCGGCACAAGTCCGGGCAATATTGCCCGTATTCTGGGGTATTTCCGGCTCAAAGAGCACAATGTGCAGATCCATGACCCAAATCTACCATTTGGAAGAAATCAGCACAAGGGACCCCACTTGTGCAAGGATGGTGAACCAACCTTGTAAAGGAGGGCATGTTGCTTTAGACTTGCTTCAGTTTGGAGGTGGGTATGGTTGCAGAAAGCATCAAAGCATTGGTCCTCGGTATCGTTCAGGGTATTACGGAGTGGCTTCCCATCAGCTCGACAGGACATTTGCTGCTGCTTGATTCTCTGCTCAAGCTCTCTCTCAGTGCAGAGGCGAAGGAGCTCTTTCTGGTCATCATCCAGCTTGCTTCCATTCTGGCGGTGGTGATCCTTTACTTTTCCACCCTCAACCCCTTCTCTCCCTCAAAAGACAAGGCAGAAAAGAAGTCCACGTACATCCTCTGGGCGAAGGTCCTGGTGGCAACGCTTCCTGCAGGCGTGGTGGGGGTGCTCGTCGATGATTTCATGGACAGCCATCTCTATCGTTGGGAAGTGGTGGCCGCCGCCCTGTTCGGCTATGGGGTGCTCTACATCTTTCTTGAGAAGGGAAAGTGGGGAACACGGGAGAAGCAGGTGAAACAGCTTGGGGATATCTCGTTTCGTGATGCCTTGAAGCTTGGACTGTTCCAGATGCTGGCCTTGGTTCCAGGAACCAGCAGGAGCGGCTCGACCATTTTGGGGGGCATCATCATCGGCATCGAGCGGGCGGTGGTTGCTCAGTTCTCCTTCTTCATGGCCATACCTGTAATGGCAGGAGCCTCACTGCTCAAGCTCATCAAGCTGGGTTTTTCCTACACCAAAGATGAGTACGTGCTCATCGCGGTGGGCTTTGTCAGCAGTTTCATCGTCTCCTTCTTCTGCATCAAGGCCCTCATCGCCTATGTGCGCAACCATGATTTCTCGGTTTTCGGGTTCTACCGCGTGGCTCTGTCGGTTGTCGTTGTCATCTACTTTTTGGGTGTAGGTATCTGATATGGCTCTTTTATTGATCATCTATCTGGCTTTCATCAGCCTCGGATTGCCTGATGGGGTGCTGGGAAGCATCTGGCCGGTCATGCGTTCTTCGTTGGATCTTCCTTTGTACGCTGCAGGTCTCGTGGGGGCCATTGGTTCGATGGGGACGGTTATCTCAGCATTGTCCAGTTACCGTCTGATCCGCCGCTTTGGAACGGGTAAGGTGACGCTTGTCAGCGTTCTTTTGACGGCTTTGGCGTTGTGGGGGTTCTCCGTTTCCACCTCACTTCTTGAGCTGATGCTCTGCTCCATCCCCCTTGGACTGGGTGCAGGATCGGTCGACTCAGCGCTGAACAACTATGTTGCCTTGCACTACAAAGCCCGGCATATGAACTGGCTTCACTCCTTCTGGGGCTTGGGTGCCAGCAGCGGGCCTGCAGTCATGGGCCTGGTGCTCTCACTGGATCTCAGCTACCGGATGGGGTACAGGATTCTGGGCGGCATGCAGATGGTGCTGGTCCTCGCCCTCTTTCTCAGTCTCTCCCTGTGGCAGGACGGAAAACCTCGCACGGAAGGGGAGAGGGAGGTGAAGCCGGTTCCCACCGTGCATCCGAGAAAGGGTGCGCTGCCCTTTGCCTTGCTCGGATTCTTCCTCTATTGTGCTTTGGAAATATCAACAGGCATGTGGGCTGTCAGTTACCTTGTTGAGGTGAAGGGTCTTGAGCCAGCCCAAGCAGCGTTCTACGGTTCGCTCTTCTTTTTGGGCATTACTTCAGGGAGGATGGCAAGTGGTTTTTTCTCCTACCGCCTGTCCAACAGCACCCTCATTTTCAGTGGGTTTGCCTTGATCTTGGCCAGCATTGGGCTTCTCCACTACTCAAGCCTGTCTGTCTCAGGGTTCTCCTTGCTTCTGATGGGAATCGGGTGTGCACCCATCTTCCCAGGGATGATTCATGAAACCCCGAACCACTTTGGGCGGGAAAATAGCCAGAAAATCATCGGGCTCCAGATGGCTTCAGCCTACACAGGCAGCACCTTCTCACCCCCTTTGTTCGGTTTTCTGGGAAACTGGATTGGTTTGGCTTGGATGCCCCTGATGCAGCTTGTGCTCCTCATCTTGCTGGCAAGCTGTGAGGCTCTGCTCTTCGGTTTGGGGAGAAAGAGAAGCTGCTGAGGCTGTCTTGAGCAGCAGGATGTGTGTGCTGACACAGACGCCGACCACTGCAAGAATGCCGATGACCAAGGATGTACGCACTATCATCGCCGAGATGATCAGGCTCGCCCAGAGCCATGCAAGCCCTCGTTTCTTGGTTGCAAGCGGAACACCGGTTTTCATTCGATAGTGACGGATGTACGGTCCGAATGTGCTGTTGCGTTCCAAAGCTTTTGCCAAGGCAGGATTTGATGCCGAAAAGAGGATTGCAGCGAGCAGGACAAACGGGGTGGTAGGCAAAATCGGCAGGAGAATGCCGATGAAACCCAATGCAAGGCAGAGGAATCCCAAGCCGATGTACACCGATCGCTTAATTTTGCCTTGTGCCATGCATGTGCTCCCTTTCACCCAGTAGAGCATGTCCTTATCGCTCTAGCAAGCGTTTTTGGTCTGTTCCAGCTGCTTGGGCTTGATGGTGACGATGTGAAGGGTGACCAGGCTTCCGATAACGCAGAGCATGAGGATAAGCTTCACCTCAGCGACCAGGAAGAAGGTGATCCCCAGGCCTATCCACAGCATGACCAAGACCCTGATCTTCACTGCCTTGGGTATGCCGGACCCATCCTTCCAGTGGCGCAAGTAGGGCCCGAAGGTCTTGTTCCTCTCCAGCCATGTCCCCAGCCGTTTGCTGGAGAAGGAGAAGAGAAAGCCTGCAAGCAGGACAAACGGGGTGGTGGGAAGTACGGGAAGCACGATGCCGATGGCTCCTATTGCCGTGAAGAGTAGGCCGAAAATCATCAAGAGGATGCGTAGTGGTTTGTTCTTGACCAAGTGAGATACTCCCTTATGGAATTTTGGAATGATTACCGCTCCCATAGTAAGCAAACTTCAAAAGATAGTAAAGTACTAGGAGATTCTGTATGTGAGAACACTATCCCCCTGCATTGGAATTGTCGTGCAGAGGATATGGGTCTCTTGGGGGCGCATCACTCCTCCTTGGAAGGAAGATTGGCTGCCTTGATTACTTGTTTTCCCTGTTTATGCAGGGAGAGCACCACTGCTTCAAGCTTGCGTTTTTTCTGGTAGGGGTCCTCAAAGAGCTCTTCCTGCAGCGGGCGTGTTCCGCTGTACAGCCCAAGGAGTGCGAGGCCGATGAGCCGTACCGGCTTGCCTTCGCTCCACTTCTGGGCCAGCAGGTGTTTGGCTATCTGATAGATTTGCTCAGCGCTGTAGAGCGTGGCTTGGGGGGTTGTCTGGACTGTGAACGTGGTGAAGTCAGGCAATCGTAGCTTCAGGGAGACGGTTCTGGCTATTTGCTGTTCATCAAGGGATCGGAACATCACCTCATGGCTCATGGAGAGCAAGACTTCAAGCAGTGTCTCCTCATCGCGGATATCGTCGGCAAAGGTTGTCTCGGTCGAGATGGAGTGGCTCTTCGCTTCGCTTGAGAAGATCCCTGGATCAATACCCCTGCATGCTTGGTACAGATAGTGGCCCATGCTCGATCCGAAAAGGGTTTGCAGGGTGGATTCCTGATAGCTGCGCAGTTCGGCAGTGGTGGTGATGTGATGTCTGGCAAGCAGCTGCTGGGTGACCTTTCCCACCCCCCAAAGCTTCTTCAGTCCGATCGCATCGATGAATGCGATCTCCTTTCCCACCGAAACCCTGCAAAGCCCATCCGGCTTGTCGTAGTCACTGGCCATCTTTGCGATGAACCTGCTGGGCCCGATGCCCACCGAGATGGTGAGCCCTGTCTCATCGTGGACTGCTTTCTTGAGCAGCTTGGCAGCCTCGCGGGGAATACCGAACAGGCGTTGGGTTCCCGTCATGTCCAGAAACGCCTCATCGATGGATATCTGCTGGACAGAGCTGCTGAAGCGCTTGAGGATTTCCATGACCATGCAGCTCATCTGGTGATAGCGCTCCATGCGGGGTCTTACCACAAGAGCATGGGGGCAGAGACGGATGGCTTGGGCCATGGGCATGGCGGAATGGATGCCGAACTTGCGGGCTTCATAACTTGCGGTCGCTACCACCGAACGTTTTCCCAATCCTCCTATCAAGAGGCACTTGTCACGATATTCAGGATGGTCCAAAACCTCAATTGCAGCATAGAACGCATCCATATCCACATGAAAGAAGACCTGTTCCATACGCACTTAACCTGTGGGAGGGCGATAGATGCGCCCTCGCTCCTGTCCTGCCCGGTTGAGGGCATCGAAGAGCAGGTGGTCGAGCACTTCAGGGAGGCTGTAGCCGATGCTTGCCATCAGTTTGGGATAGTGGCTGGTCTGCGTCATGCCCGGGCTGGTGTTGATCTCATTGAGAAAGATTCCTCCTTTTGCAAGGAAGAAATCGATGCGGGCGTATCCGTCCGCCTTGATCGCTGTAAAAGCCTGTCTGGCATAGCGTCTGATTGCTTTTGCAGTTTCTTCCTCCACCGTCGATGGCAACTGGAGGTATGCAGTGTTGCTGGTCCCATACTTATGCTCGTAACTCAAGAACCCTTGTTCCTGCCTGGCGGGGTCTATCACTGCGGCAGGTCCCGCGATGACCAACTTCCCGTCCTTGGTGCGAAGGGCTGCACACTCAACCTCCTGCACCTCCTCCATCAGGGTCTGGATCAGTACACGCTCACTGAATAGGGCTGCGTACCGAAGTGCTTCCACCAAGGTTTCCTGCTGGGCATGCTTGAGAACCCTCACCCCCACTGAAGAGCCCGCATTTTCAGGCTTCACGAACAGATGGGGACCCAACTGTCTTGTTATGCAGGCAAATTGGTCCATGACGAAGGCTTGCAGGTCAAGCAAGTGGAATCGGTCAAGCACCACCGTAGCAACGGTGGGGATGTCATGGCTGTTGAAAAGGCGGGCGGCAAGGTCCTTGTGCATCCCGATGGCACTGGAGACGGTGTCACAACCGGCGAGCGGAATACCTGCCAGCATGCAAAGTCCCTGCAGGTTCCCATCTTCGCCACCATAGCCGTGTGTGGTGGCAAAAGCAACATCCACTGCAAGGTTCGACTCACCAAGAAAGATGCCCTCACCGGGTTTGATTGAGAGGGGAGCGTCTCTCTCCATCTCCTTTGCCGGGCTCTTTGTCTGCTTAAACCATTTCCCTTCCAAGGTGATGGCGATGGGAATCACCTCATGGTTGGCTTCCAGCAGGGCCTGATGGACGGAGATGGCACTGGAAACGGAGACATCATGCTCAGCCGAACGCCCACCATACAACAGTGCTACTCGCATCCTCTTCTCTGCTCCTCTTCCCACAACACCGTCTGCACTTCTGTGATTTCATCCCAGGCAATCTTTCCGTCAGCACGCTCGATGCTCTTCTCATGGCCTTTTCCAAGAAAGAGCAGGGTATCGCCATTTTGGGCGATGGAAACAGCTTTTTGAATGGCCATACGTCTGTCTTCAATCTCCCAGATGGTGCACAAGGGATTGTGCATCAGGTACCTCAGGTCGGAGAAAATGGCTTGATTGCCCTCCTTGCGGGGATCTTCCTCGGTGAGGATGATCACCGAACTGTACTTGTTGGCGATCTTTCCCATAGCCGGACGCTTGGTGCTGTCGCGTTCTCCAGCACAACCGAAGACCGCAATGATATCGCCACCCTCGCAGGTTCGCTTGGCAAAAGAGAAGACTCCCTCATAGGCATCGGCTGTATGGGCAAAGTCAATGACCACCCTGATTCCAAGCTTGTTCTCGATGAGGTGCATTCTTCCTTTCACCGGTTGGAGGTGCGCTATCAGATGCAAGAGGCTCTTCGGTTCCTTGTTGAGCAGGTGGCTGGCGGTGAAAGCAGCGAGCAGGGCATTGGTGGCAAGACTGGGCAAGAGCAGTGGAGTAAGCAGATGCTGGCCGTAGATTTCTACGACTACCCCCTGGTATCCCATGAACTCGATGCGCATCGGAATGTCCTTTCCCAAAACCATGGCCGAACATGAGTCGCTCAGTGCGTCGATGAACATCTGATACCGGTTGTTGTCGGTACTGGTCACCAAGAGCCCTCCTTCCTTGAGGGCTTTGACCAGATTGACCTTTGCGTGGGCGTACTCCTCGAGGCTGTGGTGGAACTCAAGATGCTCACTGGTGACCTTGGTGATGATGGCCGCAGCAAAGGTGATTCCCGCAAGCCGGTCATACTGTTTGCTCAGAGCATGGCTGGTGCACTCAAGCACGACGTGGGAGACCTTGTTTTCAACACAGCGTGCCAGAAAGGCCTGCAACTGGTCGGGTTCAGGGGTGCTTTGGCGGTACGGAGAGTCGATTTTGCCTGAGCCGTCATCCATGCTGACGGTGGTCAGCACCCCCGCTTTGACATCATTGGCCTTGAGCATCTGATACAGGTAGTCACAGGTAGTGCTCTTCCCGTCGGTTCCACTCACCCCGATGACCGAAAGCTTGTCCTGTGGATTTCCATTCAGCTCGGCGCACATGAGGGCGAAGGACCTATGACCTTGAGACACCGTGTAACAGTACAAACCCCTGTTCTCAAGATCACGCGGGATGCGCTGTTCGCTGATGATGCACACCGCCCCTCGTTCCACCGCTTCTTTTGCGTAAAGCAACCCATCGGTATGGAGACCACTGAAGGCGAAGAAGACTGAATTGGGTGTACAATCTCTGGAGTGCTGGCAGATGGACTGGATCATGAGGTCTTGGGGAACATGCGTGTCGGTGATGCCCACAGCCTCCAATAAGGAGCGTAACGTTTTCATGACCCTATGGTACCAGCACAAGTGGTGTGAGAACAATAGGAAGGTTTGCCCAGTTGCATCAAGTACTGGTATCTTCAACTGCAATTATTTGCTATGCTGGATAGGAGGGAGAAGCGCGGATGAAACGATGGATGGGAATACTTGCTGTTGCTCTGATCGGTGCGGCATCACTGTGCGCGCTCCCGCTGGACGACTCCTCAAGTTCCTCCTGGGCCATGGCTGATGCAGGCCTTGCCTTGGACTATTTTCCTGATTCCTTTGCGGCCAACCCAGCACTTCTTGCCTTGGAAGGGCGCAGTGAGACCTCCTTTTTGGCCACCGTGCGGTATCTGGATGAGATTTCAACGACCAGCTATCGGCAAAATGAGGTGAATCCCTTCTTGCAGCGCCCTGTGGCGGATTGGTCGCTCAGCTTTGCGGCCGGCAGGCTTGCTTTCTCAATCCAGAACAGAAACACCCTGGCCGAGCGTACGACTTGGGCTTCTTACAGTGAGTATCGCGGGTTGATGACCACGCTGTTCCAGTTTGACTGGGCGATGGGAAAGAAGCCGCTCTCTTTCGGGTTCACCGCCCGGGCACTTGCGGGCAGCGAACGCACCTCTATCCGTTTGCGTGAGGGGCACTCCATACTTGACTATGCGGTTGAGACCGTGGTGGGCAGGTATGAACAGGTTGAGGAGCAGTCAAGCGTAGCCTTTGGCATGGGCTTGCTGCTTGATTATGATTGGTTCAAGCTGGCGGTGGTCAGCAACAGTTTTGCGTACTCCTCTCTGGAGGCTCCGCTGGTCATCAGTGCAGACTCCTTGCTCAAGACGCTCGACTGGGGGTTCTCCTTCAGCAGTCCCACCTATGATGAGAACAATCAGTTGCACCTTCTCAAAGCCGAGGGAGCCTTGGATTTTCTGAACATCGGCTCGGATGAGGAGCGGGAGGTGCGTCTCGGTCTATCTCTGAAGCTGCAACTGCTTCCCACCTGGTCTGTCAGCCTGCTTACCGGCTATCGGGAACAGAAACCCTTGCCGACCGACCTGCTGCAGACCTCCTTCGAACGGGGGTTGCAGACACTCGGGATATCTGCAAGGTTTGAGACCATACATGTGCAGTTTGCCTATGGTTGGCCGACCTCCTGGTATGTGCAAAAGAGCGGTACACAGCGGTCGAAATTTCTCTTGGGCGCCAGCATAACGCTCTGATGAAACGCTACTTGACACACCTAGACGACCACTATATAGTCAAACGGTAGAACGTTTGAACCTGTAAGGAGTAGAGTATATGTCCAAAGCACATAGAGGCAGTGGGATCAGGAGCGAGGTAAACCATGGACGTGGTCAGTGCCCCGTTTGCAAGAGAACCGAGGTCAAGGTAATGTACGAAGTAACGATCGAAGGCCAGAAGGCCAAGGTCTGCAAGCCTTGCAATGCACACCTCAAGGCTGTAGCAGCCAACTAAGGGTTTTCCTTGGAAGAGAGACTGTCCTCGGTGACAGTCTTTTTTTATACCATCAGAGGGAGAACAGACTGTGAGATTGAGCGAAGAGCGCTATTATCTGGTTGGAATCAAGGGGACCGGTATGGCCAACTTGGCTCTTCTTCTTTTGCGTCTGGGAGCCTCTGTCCGAGGCTGTGACATACAAGAGACCTTCCTTACCGATCTCTCCTTGCAAAGAGCGGACATCGGAATCGATGTAGGCTTCTCGGATTCCCTTCTGCCCAGCTCTACGACGTGTGTCATCCACAGCAGTGCCTATGCAAGAAGCATCCCCATCCTTCAGGCAGCCCAAGCCAAACAGATTCCCCTTTACTCATATCCTGAGTTTCTTGCTCTCCTGAGCTCGATGCAGGACAGCTATGCAGTGGCAGGCACCCATGGGAAGACCACCACCTGCTCAGTTGCCAGCCATGTATTGGCCGGTGCAAGTGGACAAGAGTTTCCTTGCTATGCTCTGTACGGATCAAGTATGGTCAACCAGGAGATCTCTCTCTACCAAGGTGGTGAGTGTGCGCTCTTTGAAGCTTGTGAGTATCAGGATCACTTTCTCTCCTACCACCTCAGAGGGGTGTTGGTCACCTGCATTGAATATGACCACCCCGACTATTTTCCCGATCTGGCTGCAGTCATGGCGAGTTTTCGCCGATTGGTGGACAAGCTTGGAAGGGGAGGCATCCTCATCGGGTGCTCCGACGATGCCGGTACGAGAGAACTGCTCTCCTATGCCCATCAGGCGAGAAGCGATCTGACCATCATGGAGTATGGGTATACCGCTTCCGGACCCTTTCAGATCCTCGCGCGTCCAGAGGGCAAGATCTCCCTCTCGCTTCTTCCCGACTCTTCGTTTTCCCTTACCGTCGGGGCACGTGCACTCATTTTGGATCATGTCGGTGCAGTGGTGCTTGCTATGGCCATGCTGCTGGACCGTCCCAAGCCCAAGCTCTATCTGCAGGACAAGGGTCTGCTGACCGACGAGGTGCTTCCTTCCTTGGCGAGCCTGCTGATGATGCAGCTGCCTTCCTATCCCGGATGCAGGGCAAGGACTGAAGTGTTGGCTGATGAGAAGGGCGTTGTCTATGTGGATGATTATGCTCATCACCCAAGTGAGATCCTCACGTCCCTTGAGGAGCTCAGGCTTGCATACCCTGGAAGGAAACTGTTGGTGATTTTTTGCCCGCACACAGCAAGTCGCACAAAAGCATTGCTTTCTTCCTTTGCGCAAGCCTTGGTCCAAAGTGATGCCCTGATCATCCAGAGCACCTACGCTTCTGCAAGAAATGATGGGTCCGCTCGAGAAGATTCGAGTGCGCTTTTGCTCGAGGCGGTGCACGCACAGCCCCAAGCAAAAGAAAGGTTGGTTGCGTACGCCAAAGATGACCAAGGTTGTGTAGAGCTTGCTTGCCTGTGGTTGCAAGAGAGGTGGTTGTGTATTACCATGGGTGCGGGCAATAACCGCCCGATCGGGCCTCGTATTGCTGCGTTTCGAAGGAGTCTTTCATGAAAAGCATGACCGGATATGGCTTCAGTGAGTCAGTTGGTGAGCAGTTCCAGCTTGCCGTCGAACTGAAGTCTTACAACAACCGCTATCTCGATATCAATCACAACATTCCTTACATCCTCTCTCCCTTTGAGATTGAGATAGACAAACGCCTGGGCGAGAAAGCAAGCCGAGGCCATATTGAAGTGAACATCCGGGTGAAGAACCTGGTCAGTGACATCGAGTTATACATCGACCCGGTGGCAGTACAGAAGTACAGCGAGGCCTTCAGCTCCATTGGAGCGCTCTCCGGCAAGGCTCTCAAACCCCAGCTCTCTGACTTTTTGGGAAGCGAAGGAGTGCTTACCAGCCTGAAAGGCAATGACAGCGAGCGATATCGGCAGGTGCTCTTCGCTACCCTTGGGGAAGCATTGGCCCAATTCTCGGCAAGCAAAGAGCGGGAAGGGGCTTCCACCAAGGCTGATCTGTTCAGTCTGGGAAAGCGGCTTGAGGCGGGCTTTTTGGTCATACAGAGCCATGCAGATGAGCTTGAGGCCTTGCTCAAGCAAAATCTGCGCTCTCGTTTTGACGAGATGCTTGGTGATCAGCACTATGATGAGAACCGCATACTCTCTGAGGTTGCGGTGATGTTGGTGAAATATTCGGTGAACGAGGAGATCAAGCGTCTGGCAGTGCATCTGAAAGAGTTCTTTGCCTTGCTGGAGCTGGATGAGCCGGTTGGCAAGCGCCTGGACTTTCTCTGTCAGGAGATGAACCGGGAGATCAACACCATCGGCAGCAAGAGCCAGATGGTGGAGCTCAACATCCAAGTGGTGGCCATGAAGGACAGCTTGGAGAATATTCGTGAACAAATCCGAAATATCGAGTGACGGGGGCAAGGGTGCGCATCGCAATTAGTGGGAAAAGTGGCTGCGGCAATACGACGGTCAGCAAGCTGGTGGCCGACCGATTGGGCTACCCAATGATCAACTTCACCTTCCGAACGCTCAGCGAAGAGAAGGGCATTGAGTTCTGGACATTCTGCAAGTTGGCTGAACAGACCGATGAGTATGATCTTGAGGTAGACCGCCGCCAGGTGGAGATGGCCTTATCTGAAGAGAACTGTGTTCTGGGCAGTCGTTTGGCAATCTGGATGCTCAAGGAAGCTGACCTCAAGGTATATCTTACGGCAAGCAGCGAGGAGCGTGCCAGAAGGATTACCGAACGCGAGGGGGGGAGTCTGGCTGAGCGGATGGAACAGACCCAGCGTCGTGATGCAAATGACAGCAAGCGCTATCTGCGCCTCTATGCTATCGACAACAGTGACACGAGCATCGCCGACTTGGTGATCGATACCTCGGATCTTGGTCCACAGCAGGTTGCAGATATCATTATTGCGGAGGTGCAGAAGCGTGAAGTACACTAGGCGATGTGCTCTCTTGCTTATTATCTTGCCGCTCATTCTCGCTTCATTGGGAGCCAAGCCTTACCTTGGGGTCTCACAGAACCTGGCGGCGAGCTCGGTGGAGGTGGGGTTTCTGACCAAGGGGTTTGAGCAGAACCTGGTGCTCTCCCTTCCCACCGTGCAGACAGCGGCCCCCTCATGGTTGCAAAACAGCGCACTTTCCGCTCATCTTCTCTATCGGTTCCACCAGCTCAACCCGGTGGTGGTGGGCGTGGGGGTCAAGGCGCAAGGCGGCTGGCAGGAGGATGGGTATCGAGCCTTGGGTCTGGGCGGCGTGCTCTCACTCACCTACGAGTTTGTTGGCCGTCATGGCATTCTGTTTGCCGAGGCCTCCTCTCTGCCCTGGATCTACTCTGACGGCAATGCCTCTGATCCCTATGTGGATAAGATGCTCGCCCAGTACGTGCGTCTTGGCTATCGGTATGTGTTGTAAGGTCTGTACATTAAGCTGAAAAATCTTTATGATATGAAAGTTGCAGAGAGTTGTTCTGCAGATTGACAAGGAGTTGAACGGTGAGCATTCCATTGAATAGCCTTATTGATTATGAGGGCAATATCTACCAAATTACCTGCGTGGCAATCAAGGAAGCGAACATCCTGAGTAATCCTGGGTGTGGCGGAAAAGAGATTGAGGAGAACAATGGGAAAATCGTCAGTGAGGTTCTCACCAGAGCTCTCAAAGGTGAAATCCATTTCGAAGCCTCTGAAGAAGCCTGATTTCACCAAACCCATTCTTTTCATCTTCGGCCCGACAGGGGTCGGGAAAACAGAACTTCTGCTGGATCTTGATCCGCAGAGGTTTTCTGTTATCAATGCAGACTCAATCCAAGTATATCGGTATCTGGACATCGGTTCTGCCAAGGCGGACCAGACGGTACAGGCTGCGATACAGCACTATCTGATCGACATCCAAGACCCATGGCAGCAGTTCTCTGTAGGAGATTTCATCGAACAGGCCGATCAGGCCTGCCAGGAAATCTGGAGTGCAGGGAAGGTGCCGGTGGTGTGCGGGGGGACCGCTTACTACTTCAAACACTTTCTCTTCGGGCTCAGTGAAGCTCCTCCCAGTGATGAGCTCATCCGCGATCACATCGCCAGCCAAATCGAGCAGAATGGAAGAGCTTGGGCCTATGAGTACCTCAAGCGGGTGGATCCTGTCTCCTTTGCCCGTATCCACAGCTCTGATATCTATCGGATATCCCGTGCTTTGGAAGTGTGGGAAACCTGTGGAAGACCCCTCTCCAGTTTCAGCATTCCCAGTGAGAAGCGCAACGGCATGCAACCTTTGATCATCGGGTTGCAACGAGAGGCAGAGGTGCTTCGGGAGCGTCTTGGTCTGCGCATCAAGACGATGTTTGACGAGGGCTTGGAAGAGGAAATCCGGTCACTCATCAGAATGGGAGCTCAGGCTTCTTGGCCTGGATTGCAGGGTATCGGATACCGGGAGTTTTTCCAGGCCCGTGAGCACGGGGAGTGGTCTCGCTCGCTCATCGCCGACCAGATAGAAAGAAACAGCCGCTTCTATGCGAAACGGCAGCTCACGTTCTTCCGTAGCTTTGCCGAAGCTGTCTGGAAGGACCCCTCCGACAAGGAAGATATCCACGCTCTCATCGAAGCGTATCTCAAAACCTTTTCTGGATAGGCACAATCAGCTGCTGGAGAAATTCTACGTTCACCGCTTTGATGTTGGTTATCTCATACCACCCACGCTTGCCCATTTCCACGGTGAACTGCTGATGGATTTTGTAAAGAAAGATGGGAATTCCTTCAGAGCCTTGTTGTTGTACACCCTCATCGGTGTATGAGTAGGGGGTGAAGAGCGTTCCGGCGGCCATGAAAGTGGTTGCATCCAACGGGACCACCTCAAGATCGGCGACGCCGTAGAGGAAGGTCCCTTCCACCAAAGGCGGCTTGCCTTCAGAGATCCAACGGTTGGGGTCCACCTGGCTGTTTATCCCCTCATAGGCCTGGCGAGTCTGCCGGGTTACAAAGAGGTTGGTGACTTCCATCGAGACAGGATTCTTCGTTCCCTTTGCAAGCGATGCTTCCATCTTCTGCAAATCCAGAGCATTCTGCCCCGCATAGTACTCCTCGATCACCTGCACTTGTCCCATACCGGCCGTGTAGGGTGGGGTGAGAGCCAACTGTATGCGGCTGGTCGTGAACCAGGCGATTGCGCCGATGCTCAGGACAACAGTGATCACAATCCAACCTTTCTTTCTCCAGAAAATCTTGCGATTGGCACGTTTGGCCTGTCCATCCAAGAATTTTTCGCACGCTTCAATGGAAAGATATTTCTCACGCGTGGATGCTTGCTGCAGAGCAGGAAGATTCCATTGAAGCTCCTCAGTTTGGGCAAGGAAAGTGGAGAGTGCTTTTTGGCTCTCCCTGTTTCCTGCAGCATCCCGTTGGCGGGTAAGGCTCAGCGTAAGCGTTGCATGAATGAAATGAGCGGTAGATGCGGGCAGCTGGGTTTGGGTACTGGTGATGGGCAGGGGTCTGAATGAGTCCTCGCGCGTCAAGCGGTCGGCGAAGGGAGCGAAGCCCAAGGCAGCGTAGTAGAGCAACTGCCCCATTTGGTCGCACAGGGTGAACGGGGTGTGGATGCCATGATGCACCCAAGCCGATATGTTCTGGTAGCGTTCCTCTTCCTCTGCAGTGGAAGAGAAGAGGTCTCCGAGGGTTTGGGGAAGGATGAGGAGTCTGCCATCCTCAACGCCCCACACTCTCCACAGCGGGAGAATGCCGCTGCTCAGGTCGAGAAAATCGGAACTGAGACGAGAAAGTGCATCTGCAAGTCGGCGTACCCAGATCAGGGCCTTGTCGCGCTTCTTGGTTGCAATCTCGGCGAAGGGGAAAAGATCGAGCTGGTCGAAATAGAGACAGCGTTCCCCGTCAACGATGGTGATGCCTTTCCAGTACCAACTCTGCAGATTCTCCCCATCATAGAGGTACCCCTTCTCTTTCTCCCCTTGCAAGAGATAGGAGGGGAGCTCGACATTTTGGGGTGCGATGGTGATGCAACGCATCATGGTTCCCTCGATCATATGGTCAAAGGTTCGTTTCACAGACATGCATCTCTCCTAAGCTGGCACTGAGGTGCCATACGATTTTTTCTTTTCCTTCCCCAACCACCACGGGATGAGGATACTCCTGGCCTTTGCAGAACCAGGAGTTTATGTTCCATCCCCGGGTGGCCCACTTCTGGCGCCTGATAGCCTCAAGGGATGGGAGATTGCAGCAGCTTATCAGGTGGTGCTGCTGTGCTTCCAACAGAGAGTCGCCACGACGCAAACATTCGCCAAGATGTTGTGCATGCTCGGCAGCTACATCATTGGGAAGCAGGGCGTTGGCATTGCTGCTGACGATGAACAACGTTTGCTCCTCATAGTCGGTGATGAAGGCAAGCAGGTGCTCCAATAGCTCCAGTTGAGGCTTGGCACAGGCCCCTACTGCAAGGCCAAGAACGGGTGTATCCGGCAAATACGAGTTGATGAAGGGAAGGGTGAGCTCAAAAGCGCTCTCTTCCTCGAAATAGCTCTCTTCCAGTGCCAAGTGCGGCGTATACCGCACCTGGAGTTGTGCAAGCAGGTCGGTGGCAAACCTGAAGGTGTTTCCCCCTATGACCATGCCCTCTCCCTTCTGACTGAAAAGAAAGGCAGGCTCGTCACACATCAGTACCTCCTGGTGCAGAGGAACGAGCACCACCACCAGGTTGGGATGCAAACCTGCGGTACGTGCGAAGCTGTTGTGCAGGGCTTGAAGGCTCATGTCGTAGGATGCATGGGGGCAGAGCAAGGCTGAGGGAAGCGTAGAAAGGTGCACAGGGGAGGTCCTGGTTCGGGTAGCTTGGGAGAGTGCGGCCGGATCTTCTGGGTAGAATATCACCTGATGGCGTGGTTCAAGCATGTTCATCCTCCAAAAGTAATCTTGCCAGACGGCTTTCGTCCAGTACAACCGACAGGTTTTTCTCCTGGGTCGGCAATACCAGGCCGGTTTTGCCTCCCTTGGGACGCCGAAGGTGTTTTACCTGGGTGTAATAGAGATCGGCCTTTCCCTGGCTCTTGGCTTTGCTGAACACCAAGGCCAGATTGGCAGCATCCAAGAGGACATCCAGCGGGACGCTCTTGTTTTTCACAAACTTGATGAAGACATACCCTCCGGGGAAATCACGGGTGTGCATCCAGTAGTCATTGCCCCTTACATGGTGGCGCAGCAGTTCATCATTCTCCTTTGCGTTTCGACCTACCAACAAGGTGAACTGACCGCTTTGGATGACCAAGCCCGGACTCTTCTGTGTTGAATCAGCCTGACTGGGGATGCTGGCCAGCTCTTTCTTGAAAGCACGGATTGCCTCCTCTTTTTCCAGCATGGGATCGAGCAACTGTGCATAACGCAGTTCTTCCCGGGCCAAAGCCTCTTTCGCTTTTTCCATTTCCCCAAGGGCATTCTCATAGGTCCCCTTGGCTTTCTGGTACTTCTCATAGTAGAGGAGGATGTTCTCCCTTGCCTTGAGTTTCTCATCCAGTTCTATGGTAAGCAGGCTCTGTGTTTCCCAGTCCTCGACTTCGATGCTGGACTTCCTGCCGTCCAGCAGGTGTTGGTTTGCACTCAGGAGGTCTGCTTTCTTCTTCCATAGCTCATAGCCTTCCTGTGCCTTGATCGTGCGCATCTGGCTGGCTAGGGTGCTGCTGAGGGTCTTCAGATCACGATCGCGTTTTGCTTCCACCTTGGACAGGAGCTGCTCGTAGGTGAGGATATTGCTCTGATTGCCGTACTCTTGCTCGATTTGCCGGTTGAACGAGAGCTCATTTCGAGGGCGAACGGTGAATGAGTCATTCATCACATCCTGGTCTTCGGCCATGAAGAAGGTGCCTGAACTCTGCTCACCTCGACCGGGTCGGCGGTACAGTAGGTCGAGTATGGTGTGCTCGCTGTCGGTGACGATGACATTCGCACCCGGACCACTGTAGAAGCGCAGGTAAAGGAAGAGAATTCTTCCATGGTTGTCCAAGGTAAGCTGCACCAGACGATCGGAGCCGGCCTGTCTGAATCCGACCACCTTCGATCCTTCAAGGTTCGCCCTGCAAAACTGGATGAAGCGTTGCAGCTTGGCCGTTTTCCCCCGCTGGCTCACTTGGATTGATTCAGTGAGCATGTGCAAGCGGCTGAATGGGGTGCCGAACTCAGTATAGAGCGTCCAGCGACCGACCTGCGGGTGGTAGAACTGCCAGCTGAGGGAGTGGAAGTCATGCTGCAGCGTTTGCTGAAGCGAACTGTCGAGAAGGGGCAACTCCTCGAGAATCAGGGCAATTTCACGCCAGTTGAGACTCATAGTGCTCCTTTGTTTCATCGTATGCTGCCTTTACTCCTCCGGCCAGATAGAAGGAGCCGCACACCAAGATGGCGGCATGCTTGGGAGTAAGGGCATAGGCTTGTTTCAGGGCCTCCCCGTTGTCCTCGATCAGGTAGATGCGTACAGGCTTTGAGCTGGCAGCCGCTTGCTGTTCAAACAGTGCCCGCAGCATCGAGATGTCGCTTTTCTTGTAACTGCCGGGTTTGCTCACGATGATGGTGGAAAAATGCTCGAGCACCAGACTTACCATATGGGTATGATCCTTGTCCTCAAGAGCTCCGTAGATGACGGTGTTGTCCGGCCCGGGGTGCAGGTGGGAGAAAGAGGAGAGCAAGGAAGCGAGCGAATGATGGGTATGGGCCCCGTCCACATACAGGGGAGGCTCCGAGCTCAGTTGCTGGAAGCGACCGGGGATCTGGTTCTTGGCGAAAGAAGGGAGGATGCGCGGCTCGTACAGTCCAAGCGTCCTGAGCACCAGGAGGGCAAGGGCGCTGTTTTGTGCCTGGACCTGTCCGCGCATGGCCAGCAACAGCTCCTCTTTCCTGCCGTCTATCCACTGGTACGTTACAGCCTCTCCTTCTTTTGTCGTCTCACTGGAGAGGGAGAGAAGCTCATCACTGAGCAGATGGACCTTGCTTTTCTGGGCTCTCGCCTCAGAGAGGAAGACCTCCAAGGCCTCATCCTCCTCATAGCCGATGAACACCGGCACCCCTTCCTTGATGATCTTGCTCTTCTCAGATGCTATCTGGGCAATGGTGTTCCCAAGGATCTTGGTATGCTCAAGCTCTATAGGGCAGAGCACCGAGGCTTGTGGGATAATGGTGTTGGTGGCATCGAGCCGTCCTCCCAACCCTGTCTCTATGACTGCCCAAGAGCATCCTGCGGCTTTGAAAAGCAAGTAGGCGTATGCGGTGAACAATTCGAAGGTGGTGGGGTGTGTTTCCCCCCATTGGTCGGAAAAGGAGAAGTTGGTGAGCTTGTGCTGCAAAACCCTGCCGGTTTCCACCAGCAACTCCTCGCCAAAGAAGGTTCCGGCGAGCGTGAACCGCTCCCGGTAATCGACCAGATGGGGGGAAAGGTAGAGCCCGGTCTTGTACCCGAGGGTGGAGAGTGCACAGGCAAGGTAGCTGGCTGTTGAGCCCTTTCCTTTTGATCCAGCAAGGTGGATCTTCCGAAATGCTCTCTCGGGGTTGCCGAGATGGCGCAAGAGTTCAATCATCCTGTCCAGGCGATAGTTCCGGGTTGTATAGTGGTCGGTCTGCTTCTCTAAGTTGGTGAAACTCTCCATGAAGAAGACCACATCATCAAAGCTGGAAATGTGCATACTCAACGATACCTCGTCGTAAACTGTAGTCGCATCCTGCGCTTTGGTCAACGCAAGGGAGGGTTTTGGGCCTCACTGACCGCTGTATTACACTATTACGCATTATGAAAACCTGTCATGATAATCTTGATTTTTCCCAGTTCTTCTGCCTATAGTATAAGAAGATTGCATATTCTGTGCTGTTAAGAGGAGAAGAAAGATGGCAACTACGAAAAACTCCCCGATGCCTTGGGATTTCTTGGATGCATACCGTGGCAAAATGTTTGACGGTCAGTGGCCGACTGTAGTGCAGATGTTTGAGATCTCAGTCAGTCGTTTCGCCCAGAATAAGTGTTTCACAGCCTTTGTGCCGAAGAAAGAGACATTTACCTACGAACAAGCTCAGGCCCATATTCTCAACATCGCCAATTTCCTCGCCGCCAAAGGGGTGGGCAAGGACAGCAAGGTTGCTGTCAGCGGAAAGAACAGCCCTGAGTGGGCTATGGCTTACCTCGGCATTCTCTATGCCGGAGCCATTGTGGTTCCCCTGGACAGCACCTTGAGCAACAAGGATATGGCCAAACTGATGGAGTTTGCCGGCGTCAAGATCCTGTTTGCCGATACAGACCGCTTGGAAGGTTTTGATGCAGAGAACAAGCTGGGGCTTACCGATCGCATAAGCTTGGAAGAGGGAAGTGAGCACCCCTTTGTCCTTGATGTCAAAGCAAAAAAGGCCAAGCGCCACGAGGCCGATTGCGAAGATACGGCGGCAATCCTCTTTACCAGCGGAACTACGGGAACCCCCAAGGGTGTTATGCTCAGCCACCGGAATCTGGTGTCTGATTGCTATCTCGCCCAGGGCAATATGACCCTGTATCCGACTGATGTCTTCTACGCCATCCTTCCCATCCATCATGCCTATACCATGATGGCCGTCTTCTTTGAGGCCATCAGTGTCGGTGCTTCCATCGTCTTCGGCAAGAAGCTGATCATCAGTCAGGTGCTCAAGGAGCTCAAAGAGGGTGAGGTTACCATGTTCCTTGCTGTCCCGATGCTCTTCAACAAGATGATTGCAGCCCTGATGAACGGGGTGAGAGAGAAGGGCGTCGTCCTGTATGGGATCATTCGCTTTCTGATGGGTGTTTCCGGTTTGCTGAAGAAAATCTTCAAAGTGAATGTCGGAAAGAAGATGTTCGGCTTCTTGCTCAAGAAATTGTCCTTGGACAAGAACCGCATCTGCATCAGTGGCGGAGGCCCGCTTCCCGCCTCAACATTCAAGATGTTCAATGAGCTGGGCATAGACTTTGTGCAGGGATATGGGCTCACCGAGACCAGCCCCATCACCCACCTCAACCCAACCGAGGCATACATAGAGACGTCGGTGGGGAAGAAAATTCCGCAAACTGAAGTCAAGATTGTCAGCCCGGACAGCGAGGGCAATGGTATCATTCATATCAAGGGACCCATGGTCATGCAAGGGTACTACAACAACCAAGAGGCAACCGATGAGGTGCTCAGTGATGGTTGGCTGAATACCGGGGATGTGGGTCATCAGGATGCACAGGGTTATCTCTATCTCACCGGTCGTGCAAAAAACATCATTGTCACCGATGGCGGCAAGAATGTCTTCCCCGAGGAGATCGAGGATCACTTCCAGCTCTACAGCGAGATCGACACCATCTGTGTTCTTGGATACCTGGTGGACAAGAAGACCAAGAGCGAGGGTATCCGGGCTTTGGTCTATCCTGCGGAAAAGTATCGAGATGAGATGACCAAGGAGCATGGTGAGCAGGCAAAGCAGAAGATTGAGGAGAGGATTCAGCGCATAATCGGTGAGGTGAACAAGGAGCTGCAATCCTACAAGAAGATCACCCGGGTAACTGTCGTTGATGAACCGCTTGAAATGACAAGTACGAAGAAAGTAAAGCGCTTCGTAGTTGCACAGAAATACAAGGACTGAGTATACTCTGCTCATGAATAGCAGTGTACGCAGTTTTCTGAAGGCGCAGGCTCATCCACTCAAGCCGATCGTAATGATCGGCAAGGGTGGGTTGGACCAGCGGGTGATAGCAGCCATGGATCAAGCCCTTACAAGCCATGAGCTGGTGAAAGTGAAGTTTCAAGCCTTCAAGGATGAGATGAGACCCCTTGCAGAGGATCTTGCACAAAAGACCGAAAGTAGTCTGGTCAGCATCATCGGGTTTATAGCAACGTTCTATCGGGAGAGTGAGGAGCATCTGATTCACATACCCAGGGACCTTGCAGCCAAAGGGGACTGAAAAGGCAAAGCATCAGGAGCAGCTCTTGATGCTTTTTTTTATAAAAGCAGGCCCGTCTTCCAACGGAAGCAGGGCCTGCACTAGAGAAAATCCACCAGAAGGTGTACTGCATTCATACCACGTCCGCGCCGTTGCATCAATATGCTAAGAGAGCGGACCTCGGTAACTCAGGACACCAAGGTTGTCGCACAGCGTTTGCAATACCTCGCGCATGGCAAGATTTGTCTCTGTTTGTTGGGGATTCCACAGCTGCCCTGCCATGAACATGAGCCGGGGAAAAAGCAAATACTCCGCCTGTTTGGACGAGGTGACTTTTTCTGTCCAGAGGTTTGCCTGTCCTCCGAGGATGTTCTGCTCCACCGATGGGTCGAGAGAGGGGGGCGTGCACACAAATGAGGCGACATCGCTGAGGGTGCTTACCCCAAGGTTTCCCATCTCTTCCTCGCTGTCCAGATGCTTGTAGTCGAAATAGCAGCCGGCTGTGTTGGGGCTCATGATCACCTCATGGCCCCTATTGCTCGCATCGATTCCCCCTTCCAAGCCTCGCCACGACATGACGATCAAATCTTTGGGAAGGCCAAGCAGCTCTGTCCCCTCAAGCACTTCGTCCCAACCTATGGGGCGTTTCCCTGCCTTCTCCACAAGCTTGCAGATGCGGCTGGTCATATAGGCCTGCAATTGGTGGGCATGCTGCAAGCCAAGCTCTTTCATCTTGTTTCGGCAAGCCGGGCAAGATTCCCATGCCCTGTGGGGGCACTCATCCCCTCCGATGTGGATGTAAGGGTCGGTGAAGAGGGCAGCTATCTGGTCGATTGCATCCTCAAGGAAGGTGAAGACCTCCTCATTGCCTGCACACAGGACTTCTTCGAAGATTCCCCAGCTGTCAGGGACCGTATACGGGCCCTTGGTACAGCCAAGCTCAGGATGGGCTGCCAGTAGGGCTGAGACGTGGCCGGGGGTCTCCAGTTCGGGGATGAGGAGCATATGGTGTTCATGGGCATAGGCCTGGACTTCCAGGATCTCCTCCTTGGTATAGAGCCGGCCGTAGGTCCTGCCATCGGTATACTGGCTCTCTGTCCGTTTGCTTGCTATCGTTTCGAGCTTCTCATAGCCTTCAAGGGGAATGCGCCATCCTTGGTCGTCGGTAAGATGCCAGTGAAAGCGGTTGAGGTGAAAGAGCGAGGAGATATCGATGAGTTTCTTGATGAAGGGGACACTGAACATGTGCCTGCTGCAGTCCAGCATGAACCCACGCCAGCAGTAGGAAGGCTCATCCTCTATCTGACAGCAAGGGAGTAAATTATCGGTGAGCAAGGCAAGGCGTCGAAGCGTTGAGAGAGCCCGAAACGAGCCGGTGGGGGTGGAAGAGCGAATGACAATCTGGTTTTTGGTGATGGTCAGCCGGTAGGCTTCTTCGGCCATCTCCTTCTGGACTTTGAACAGGATGTCTTCCCCGCCTCGCTTGCACCCAAGCAGGGCTGCACATTGGTCTCCAATGGCATTGAGCATAGGCTCGGCTGCAACGCTGGTTGTCTCATGGAGGCGAAAGACGCCTTCCTTGTCATCCAGGAGCTTGGGGAGGGGAAACAGAAGTGAACTTGCTTTCATGTGTTGGTGTGTACGCATGGACACTTGGTATCACCTTGGGCGTGCTGCGTCAAGTTCAAAGAGTGTACAAATGCTGCACAAAGTTCTGCTTGACAGGTGCATAGGGGGATGGTAGGCTTTGTTTGTACAGAGAGCGAACAAACTTGTATAGTGTTCTGCTTCTTCTTCAGCGACGTGGGAATATCCCGAGGATAGAGAGGCCTATGAGAATCAACAACAACAATTTTCAGAAGAATGCAAATACCTCATTGGTTGCACAACTTATCTGGAAAAGCCCTGGGATCAGCAGAGTCGACATTGCAAGAGAACTGAACTTGTACCGATCAACGGTCACCAACATCATCAGCGCTCTCATAGATGACGAAGTTGTCTATGAAGGGGAAGAGGGCAGTGGGATGAGCAGAGGTGGACGTAAGCCCATCATACTCAGGCTCAATGACAAATTTGGGTGTGTGGTGGGATTTGACATCCAGCCCTCCCACTACCGGGCAGTGATCATGGACATCACCGGATCGTTGCTCAACCAGGACAAGGGAAAGCTGCCTGAGGTCGACTTCGACGGGATTCTCACCTTCTTGATGGACCTTGTGCTCAAGCAGGTCTACAAGCTGGGTCTTCCCCTGCTTGCCGTCGTTGCCGGTATTCCCGGCATTGTCGACACCGAGAGCGGGATCATCATCTACGCCGAGCCTTTTAACCTTCGCAACTACGACCTGCATGCATTCTTTGCGAAGCGCTATGATGTGCTTGTCTTCGTGGAAAATGATGCCAACTGTACTGCTTGGCTGGAGATGACCATCAATCGCAATGTCAATCTGGGCGATTTCATGTGCATGATTGCTGACTACCATGAGGGAAGCTACCAGTTTGGGGATCGTGCCGGCATCGGCGTGGGTATCGGGCTTTCCATCGGCGGCAAAGTGTACCATGGCTCTCACCACAGCTCGGGGGAAATTTGCACCCTCAGCTGGAGAGGGCACAACATCGGGCAGACCGGCTTGGCGGAAGACCTGCTGATCAGCAGTGTCAGTGATGAGCATGCTTGGAAGGTATGGATGGTGGATCTTTTCAGCTCCCTGGTTCCCGTGATCTCAGTCTTCGATCCCCGGGTATTCTTCATTCACGGAAAGCCGTTCAATGATGAGCAGAAGATCCGTACGCTTCTCTCTGAAGAGTGCCCCCAGTTTCTGGATTTGCTGAAGAAGGTGGGATGCAAGCTCATTTTCGATACGCAGGATGAGGCGGTGGTTGCGAAAGGAGCTGCGATGATGTTCCTGCAAAAGCTGTTCGCCGTCCCTGAACTCTCCGAAATTGAGTGCAGGACCCATTTTGATTGGGAGGATGTCATTGCCCAGGCCTACCCGATGAAGAAAACCTATGAGAAGCCAAGGATGGAGGTGACGCATGCCTAAGGAGCATACGCTGCTTGATGCCAAGAGGGAGCAGAAGAGGGCATACTGGACGTTGGTCCTCCCAGGCTTTCTCATCTATATTTCGGTGATGGCCTTCCCCACCATCTTCTCAATTTTTCTGAGTATCAGCGACTACAACGGCGGGAAACTGTTCGGAGGGAAACCCATCAGTTTCGTGGGGCTGAAATGGTATGGGCGCCTTTTTGTGGATGAGTACTTCTACCTTGCATTGAAGAACAATCTGTACATCGTTCTTGTTTCGGTTTTCGGGCAAATCCCTTTGGGCTTCTTTCTTGCCTATGTGCTCTATCGTGGGATCGTGAAGAAGGCTGACTTCTTCCAGACAATGATCTATCTTCCCACCGTTATTTCCACGGTTGTCATCGGTATCCTGTGGAAGTCCTTCTTTGCTCCCTATGGGGCCTTTCCTGAATTGGTCAGGCTTTTCAATCCTACCTATGAGTATGGCATCTCCAACCACCCGATGCTTCCTGTCCTCTTTGTCATCCTGTGGATGTACACCGGCATGTATCTGATCATTTTCATCGCCAACCTGCAGAAGATCGATGGGGCTGTCATTGAGGCTGCCCGCATCGATGGGGCAAGCGAGACGCAGGTGCTTGGCAACATCATCCTTCCGGCCCTCAGCGGGGTCTTGGTCACCACCGCCATCCTGGCCATCAGCGGATCGCTGAAGAGTTTTGACCTGATCTACGTCATGACGGCAGGAGGGCCGGCCAACCGGACCAGTGTGCTCTCCATCTATATGTTCGACAAGGCATTCAAGGGAGCTCCCAACTATCCGTTGGCAAATGCCATCAGTACCGTCATGGTCATCATCAGCTTTGCGCTCATCGGCCTGACCAAGTGGGTTGAAGGAAAGTTCGGGGGGAGGGAGTAGGCGATGCGTGATATCAAGGATACCAAGAGCATACGCTCAAGAATCGGATTGCTGCTGACCTATGCAGTCATGATTTTTTTCACAGTCATGGCCATCTATCCACTGCTTTGGCTGGTGATGAACTCCTTCAAGACCACCACAGAGTTCCAGATGAACAAGCTCGGATTTCCCAAGGAGTGGGTGACGATCAACTATCGTGACTCATGGGTTCGGGGTAAGTTCCCCAATCTGATCCTCAACAGTCTCATCTACACCGGCATCACCACCGTGGCAACCCTCTGTTTCTCGTTCATGGCGGGCTTTGCCTTTGCCAAGATTCCGAACAAGGCGACCAAGGTCCTCCATGGTTCGTTTGTCATCGGCCTTTTGCTGACCCTGCAATCGATCATGGTCCCGCTCTTTCTCATCATCAACTGGGTCGGGCTGTACAACAGCCGCCTCGGGGTTCTCATTCCCTATATCGGGATTGCGATGCCGATGGGCATCTATCTGGGCACCGAGTACATCAGAGCCATCCCCGATGCCTTGGTGGAGTCTGCCAGGATCGATGGTGCAACCTATCTGAGGATTTTTGCTTCGCTCATTGTTCCCATGGCTGCCCCGGTAGGGGTGACGGTGGCCATCCTGACGGTTACCGGTACCTGGAATGAGTTCATGCTGATAAACATTCTGACCAGCAGTGATGCACTGAAAAGCCTTCCTGTCGGGGTTCAGAAGTTTGCCGGCGCCCTGTCATCAGACTTCGGCAAGCAGTTTGCCGCACTGGTCATCGGTCTTATCCCGATGCTGGTATTCTATTTGTTTTTCCGAAAGGAGATTACCAAGGGCGTTGCCGCCGGCGCTGTCAAAGGCTGAGACCAAATGTGTTTGACAGCCCCCATAAGTCGTGGTAGCATTAGTTTGTACAAAGTATGAACTAATTAAGTGAGGTTGCTTCACTCCCCTGTGGGGGGTGTTGGATGTTCAGAAAACGTGGAGGGGCAAAGCCCCCCACACACAGGAAAATGAAGAAGTCATTAGGAGGTAAAGATGACTGGACTGAAGAGAGTTTTTATTGTGGCTCTTGCATTGCTGATGGTCGTGACATCAGTGTTTGCACAGGGAACCAAAGAAGATGCTTCTGCTGGAAAGCAGATTGAGCTCACCGTTCTCAATTACATCGACATGTCCGAGCCGAACAGTGCGAACGAGATCTCGATGGTTTGGGACAAATTCGCTGCTGAGAACCCGGACATCAAACTGGTGCGTGAGGACCTGTTCAATGAACCGTTCCACCAGAAGACCGAGGCCTATGTTGCCAGTGGCAAGGTACCCGATGTTCTCTATATGTGGCCCAGCGGCCGCAGCACAAGCCTCCACACCACCAAGAGTGTGAAGGACCTGATGCCGTTCCTCCAGAAGGATGGTATGGTTGACGACTACAATCCGGCCACCCTCGCTCCGCAGTTTGCCGGGTTCCTCGGTGAGCTCCCCAACGGCCTTACCACCACCCACATGCTCTATGTCAACACCAAGGTGTTGAGAGAGAATGGGCTTTCCATTCCCAAGAGCTATGCTGAGATGAAGGCCATGGTTGGTCCTCTGAAGGCAAAGGGCATCGATCTGATCGCCATGGACAACATGGACGCTTGGGTCATGCAGAGTTGCCTCTTCTCGATGGTTGTAGGCCGCTTCGGTGGTACCGACTGGCACGACAAGGTCGCTGCCGGCACCCTGAAGTTCACCGACCCCTGGTTTGTCAAATCACTCGAGCTCATCGATGATATGTACAAGTCCGGCATGTTGAACCGCAACAGCCTCAGCAGCCCCTACGGTTCATCCCGTGGTAGCTTTGCAGCAGGCAAGGCAGCATTCTACATCGATGGTGACTGGTCGACCGCTTCGTTCCAGACTGACATCACCACCGGCAAGGCTCTGGTCAGCCCCGCTTCCCAGCAGAACGATTTCGAACTCATGGTCATCCCCAATCTCCCCGGCGAAGTCATCAGCAACTCCAATAGTGGTGTTGTCGGTACTGGTTGGGGCATGAGCGCCAACATTCCCGCAGGCTCGGCCAAGGAAGCTGCTGCTTGGAGATTGATCAAGTACTTGCAGGGCGAATATGTGCAGACCTACCGCCTCTCCACCGGTGCTTCTTTCCCCTCCAATCTCAACGTCGATGTTGAGAAGGTGGTGAAGGAGAAGAACCTTGAGCCGTTCATCGCAAAGCGCGCTGCATACTATGCTGCATACACCACGATCACTCCGGTTATCGACGGTGTGCTCCACAGCGATGTCTACAACGTCATCAACACTGGCCTGCAGGAGATCGGACTTGGTTCGAAGGCTCCTTCTCAGGTTGCCAGCGAAGTACAGAAGGCATGGGAAACCTGGAAGAAAAACCAGTAAGCACTATGCCTGGTATGCGAGGGGGCCTTCGGGTCCCCTTTTTTATGCAAATACGTGCAATCGGGTTTGTGACCTGTTTGGAAAGGTGAGGCATTCCAACCATTCGCACCAACTGCGTTGACCCGGAATTGGAATGAAACGGACAGGCGGATTGCCTTCATCGTCAGCTACCAGCCCAACAATCATCACTCTTATTGCTCATTTTTTCAGTTTGTCAGGAACCTATCGGTACACCCAACAGTTTACTGGATTACCAGAGAGAACCAAGCAACTAGGATTAGAAACATGATAATCTCTCTGCCAACAGTACAGCAAATGGTTGGAAACCCAACTTATAGCCTTGTCTTATAAACCATATATATTACTTTCAGAGCAAGTGTCTAAGGATAACTTAGTAAAAGAATGGAATAATTGCATATTTATGTAATATTTGTATTATAATGAGATACAAAATGTCTTATATATTACAGGAAAACCAATATTTGTTAAGAAAAGATTGTCGCTAAGAGCATAATAAATACTCAGGGAATAGAAAAAGCATCCACAATTATGCATATTATTGCAATTTTCATTGACAACTCTTGGAATGGCCTAGTAGTCTAATTACCTATAGACCTGTTCACGTAGTATAAGGAGAGAACGTTTATGTACAAAAAACTATTGGCCCTCGTTCTGATTTGTCTGATTGCAAGCTCACTTGTGTTTGCAGCAGGTGCAAAGGAAGCTGCTTCTTCCCAGTATAAGATTGGTGTCATGACTGGTACCGTCAGTCAGGGTGAGGAAGAGTTTCGTGCAGCAGAGAACATGAAGAAAATCTATGGTGACAAGATTGTCATCACCACCTATCCCGATCGTTTCATGCAGGAGCAAGAAACCACTATCAGCAACATGATGGCTATGGCTTCCGATCCCCAGGTGAAGGCGATTGTCATGGTTCAGGCTGTTCCTGGTGCCGCAGCAGCGATCGATCGTGTTCGCGAAGTTCGCCCCGACATCCTTTTCATCCTTGGCGTTCCTGGTGAAGATCCCGATATGATCGCTTCCAAGGGTGATGTCATTTTGCAGACCAATGACCTTGCACGCGGTGCGCAGATTGCTCAGCAGGCAAAGGACATGGGTGCAACCACATTGGTTCACTACTCGTTCCCCCGCCACATGTCCTATGAGATGCTCAGCGCCCGCCGCGACCTCATGAAGGCAGAAGCCCAGAAGATTGGCTTGCGTTTCGTGGAAGAGGATGCTCCCGATCCGACCGGTGATGCAGGCGTTCCTGGAACCCAGCAGTTCATCATGGAAGATGTTCCCCGCAAGATTGCACAGTTCGGAAAGGAAACTGCTGTCTTCGGCACCAACTGCTCGATGATGGAACCGATGATCCGCCAGACTGTTTCCAACGGTGGTATCTTCCCCGTGCAGTGCTGTCCTTCCCCGTACCACGCTCTTCCCGGTGCTCTCGGCATCTCCATTCCTGAAGACAAGAAGGGCAACCTTGAGTGGATCAGGGAAGCCATCGGCACTTCTGTTGCCAAGGCCAATATGACTGGCCGCGTAGCAACCTGGCCGGTGCCGGTTAACATGATGTATGTTGAGGCTGGTGTCAAATATGCCATCGAGTATCTTGAAGGCAGAACCAACGGTAAGGTTGACAAGCCAGTTCTGATTTCTCTTATGGAGCAGGTCGCAGGTGGCAAGGTCGAACTTACGAACTACAAGCAGTATCCCCACTACTTCCTCTATCTTTCCGATCACCTTGTGTTCTAAGTGTCACGTGCTTGCTTTGCTGGGACTGGCTTGTCCGGTCCCAGCATTTTCCGTGTCCAAGGACACGAACATTTTGAATTCAGTATGAGGTGAAATCTTGCAAAAGTCAGAGTATGTGCTTCATATGGATGGCATCGGCAAGGAGTACCATGGAAACAGGGTACTCAGCGATGTCACCATTTCATTGAAACCGGGAGAAATTCATGGAATCGTGGGAGAGAATGGCGCAGGGAAATCAACCCTGATGAACATTCTCTTCGGTATGTCCGTCATCCACTCCACCGGAGGACATGAAGGAACCATTTCCGTTGATGGGGAGAAGGTCAGCATCCGTTCCCCCTTGGATGCAATGACCCTGGGCATCGGCATGGTGCACCAGGAGTTCATGCTTATCCCCGGCTTCTCCATCACCGAGAACATCAAGCTCAACCGTGAGCTAACCAAAGAGAATCCCATCAGCAAGGTCTTCGGCAAGGAGATGCGCACCCTCGATTTGCAGCATATGGGAGCTGATGCGCGTAAAGCCCTTGATACCTTGGATATGGACATTGACCAGTGGGCAAAGATTGCAGGACTTCCTGTAGGACATATGCAGTTCATTGAGATTGCACGTGAGATTGACAAGACCAATCTCAAGGTTTTGGTATTTGATGAGCCGACGGCGGTTCTCACTGAGAGTGAGGCTGTCAATCTTCTCCAAGCCATGCGGGCCATTGCCAAGCGAGGAATAGCTATTCTGTTCATCACGCACCGTCTGCAGGAGATCATGGACATCTGTACCTCGATCACCATCCTTCGTGACGGCAAGTTGGTTGCTCAGAAGAGACAGGAAGAAACCTCCATCTATGAGCTTGCTGAACTGATGATCGGTACGCAGGTAGGGGAGCTGATGCGCCATCCCAACGAGAACCTGGCTGCCAAGCCGGTTCTTCTCTCCATCAGGAACCTCAAGGTTGCTATGAGTGGAGAAGAGGTGAAGGATGTGAACCTGGATATCCATGAGGGTGAAATCATCGGTATCGGTGGGTTGGCAGGCCAGGGGAAACTTGGTATCGCCAATGGCATCATGGGCCTGTATCCCTCTGAAGGTGAGGTGACCTATCAAGGGAAACCCTTTGCGCTCAATGACACCATCCATGCACTCCAAACGGGCATGGCCTTTGTCAGTGAGGACAGAAGGAGTGTGGGGCTCTTGCTCGACTCCTCCATCGAGCTGAATATCGCATTCACCGCCATGCAGCGGCAGCACAAGTTTCTCAAGAAAATCGGGCCTGTGATGCAGATGGATAAGAAAGCTGTTCGTACCTTGGCACTGAATATGATACAGGATCTTGATATCCGTTGTACTGGACCGATGCAGCAGACCCGCAGGTTGTCGGGTGGAAACCAGCAGAAAGTGTGTATCGCAAGAGCTCTTTGTCTTGAACCGAAACTGCTGTTTGTTTCAGAGCCTACCCGCGGCATAGATGTTGGTGCCAAGAAGCTGGTCCTGCAAACGCTGGTTCGGCTGAGTGAGGAACTGGGCCTGACTGTCATCATGACCAGCAGTGAGCTGGCGGAGCTGCGTTCCGTCTGTGATCGGATCGCAATCGTCACCGAAGGCAAGATTGCAGGCATTCTTTCGTCCAAGGATTCCCAAGTCGAATTTGGACTGCTTATGGCAGGAGCAAAACATGGCAGTACGTAACCTATCAACCCAACGCTCACTGAAGGAGATGGTGAAGACCTTCGGCCTTCCGAGAATCATCATTGTGATTTTTCTGATTACCCTGTGGGGAATCTCCATGAGTCTGGAGATCCCGTTCGGCCAGCTCTTGAGTGACACTCTGGTTCGATGGGGCATGAATGGCGTGCTCGTGCTTGCCATGATGCCCTCAATCATGGCCGGGACAGGTCTCTATTTCGGCCTTCCGGTCGGCATCATCTGTGGTCTGATCGGCGGCCTGCTCGCCATTGAGCTGAATCTTACAGGATTTGCAGCTTTCTTCGGGGCCATTCTTTTTTCCCTCCCCCTGTCAGCAATAGCCGGGTGGGGATATGGATGGATGATGAACCGTCTCAAGGGTTCAGAGATGACCGTGGCTACATACATCGGGTTCTCCTTTGTTTCGCTGATGTGCATATTCTGGGCGATGGCTCCATTCAAGAGTCCTGAGATGGCATGGCCGATCGGAAGGGGACTTCGTGTTACCATCAGCTTGGCAGGAAGGTATGAGAAGATTCTGAACAACTTCCTCTCCTTCTCTGTTTTTGGGGTCATGATACCTACCGGGCTCTTGCTTTTCTTCCTCGGCATGTGTCTTCTGGTGCGTTTCTTTTTCACCACAAAGACCGGTTTGGCCCTGAAAGCAAGTGGTGAGAATCCCCGGTTCTCCTCCTCCAGCGGTGTCAGCGTCGATAAGATGCGAATCGTGGGAAACATCTTCTCAACCATCCTTGGGTCGATCGGCATCTTGGTATATTCGCAGAGTTTCGGCTTCCTGCAGCTCTATACAGCACCCTTGTTCATGGGATTTCTTGCTGCTGCCTCCATCCTGATCGGGGGAGCCTCGATCAAGAAGGCCAGCATCACCCATGTTCTGCTTGGGACTTTCCTTTTCCAAGGCTTGCTGGTGGTTGCCCTTCCTGTTGCCAACAAGGTTGCCACGCTGGGAAGTCTTGCCGAGATTTCCCGAATCATTGTCAGCAATGGTGTCATCCTGTATGCCCTTGCCCAGAAGAGTGGAGAGTAAACGATGGAAAAATCATTACACAATAGAGTACCGCGCAAGCCTTCCAAGGAGCGTTTGAAGAGCTTCTTTGTCAACAACTTGGTGACGATCCTCTTTCTGGTTCTTTGTTTGGTTGGATTGCGGCTCAGTGGCCTCTCCCTTGCCTTTTACCTGAACGATATCGTAAGCAGGGTCGCCCGCAATACCTTCTTGGTATTGGCCCTGCTCATTCCCGTATTGGCAGGCATGGGACTCAACTTTGCCATCGTCCTGGGGGCTATGGCTGGACAGTCCGCCATCATCTTCGTTACCCACTGGGGTATTGGGGGGATGGGCGGCATTCTGCTCAGCGTGGCCATCTGCTCCCCATTGGCTCTCTTCTTGGGATATCTGACCGGGAGGCTGTTGGACAAGGCACGGGGAAAAGAGATGATCACCAGCCTGATCCTTGGGTATTTCGCCAATGGTGTGTACCAGCTGTTCTTCCTGATTCTTGTCGGTACGGTGATTCCCATGAACAACGAGGTATTGGTGCTCAGTTCTGGCGTAGGTCTCAGAAGTTCCATCGACCTCAGTGGTGGATTGCGTTATGCAATCGACGACGTGATGAGACTCTCCTTCCCCCTCTTTGCCTTGTATTGTGCAATAGGCATGTTGGTGCTCGGAACATACCTGCTCATCAAGGCAAGACGAACCGGCAAGCTTGAGAGAGAGAAGCATTACATCGTATTGCTGGTTGTCTCACTTGCGCTGTTTGTTTGGAGTCTGATCACCAGCCTTTCGCTTTCGGCTGTGAACATGGTTCGTGTACCCTTGCTCACGATGGCAATCATCGCAGCACTGTGTGCATTCACCCACTTCTTCTTCAAGACGAAGATGGGGCAGGACCTGAAGACTGTCGGCCAGGATCCTCATATCGCTGAGGTCTCCGGTATCAATGTATCGAAAAGAAAGATTCAGGCAATCATGATCTCAACCTTGCTCGCAGCGTGGGGCCAAATCATTTTCTTGCAGAATCTCGGAGCCTTCAGTACCTATGGAAGCCATGAGCAGGTGGGAATGTTTGCAGCCGCAGCCATCCTCATAGGTGGTGCCTCTGTCTCCAAAGCCACCATCAGCCATGCATTGTTGGGAACAATCCTCTTCCACACTCTCTTCATCGTTTCTCCCTTGGCTGGACGCAACCTGTTCGGCGACGCCCAGATAGGTGAGTACTTCCGCTCCTTCGTTGCGTACGGTGTCATTGCAGTCGCCCTTGGATTGCATGCCTGGAAGAAGCTGATGCAGGGCCGAAAAAAGTAGGAACCCTCCAGTACGAGAGCAAAATACAGCATGATCTTGCAAGATTTCTTGCAAGATCATTGCTTTCTCAGGCTCTGCTCGCGTGATAGAGATCGAAGACGTTCAGGCTGTCTCGCATCTGCTTGACGGTGATTCTCTCCTGTGTCTTGAAGAAGACCACCTTTTGGGCCGTAGGCCTGATGGCGAATAGGTTGTCGGAAAACACCCCTTTGATCTCTCCTGCATCAAGGGCAACCTCAAATGCTGGATTCTTGCAGCTTACCGTTATGGAGAAGCCCCCGCTGGCTTTGCTCACCACCGTCTCGATGCCAGGGTCTGTGAGAGCACATCTCTTGCTTTCAGACAACAAGAGGCAGTTCTCCATGTACAGGTCATCGCTCTTGAGTTTCAGGTAGAGAAACGCCTTTGTTTTGTCCAGCTTGGGCTTGCGTTGCAAGTCGATGGTACAGAGGTGGGTACTGCTCTTTTCCTTGACGTCGAGTCGGTACTCCTGCTTACCCAGTTTCTGTCCGTCGAAGGTGCAGAACTTGACCGACAGCTTGGCATCCATGACGGGCTTCGGGCCATCATTGACTACGTACACCTCAACCTTGCCGTCCTCTTTCTGGTAGGCAATGGGAAGCGCTGGTGCATAGAAGCGTTTTGCTGCATAGTGCAGCAGCTTCCATTTGCCCGTGTAGTCGATGGAAGACCAGGAGGCGACCGACCAGTTGTCGTTCAGCTGCCAATACAGGGTCCCCATGCAGTGAGGCATGGTGGTCCTCCAGTATTCGATAGCCATCTTCATGGCCATCGCTTGCTGGACTTGGGAGAGGTAGAGCATCTGCTCAAAGGAAGAAGGGAAGCGGAAGTAGCGGGAGAAGTTCTCGATGATGATCGAATTCCCCCGATCATTCTTCTGGTGGTGTTCCATGATTGGGCTGGTAAGGTTCCAGCAAGAGGGCGGTGCATAGGTTGCAACCGTGGAGAGGGAGGGGAAGCTCTGGTATCCGAACTCACTGACAAAGCGTGGATTGATCTCATAGTATTCCTCAAAGCGCTTGCCCTCATGCCAGACCGACCAGAAGTGCATGTCGCCCCTGCTGTCATTATGCCAGTTGTCAGAGAAGTCCCCAGGCCCTGCTGAGGGGCTGGAGGGCCACCAGGTCCTTCCTGGGTCGAGCTCGGCGATGACTCTTGCCACCACACCCTCATTGAGACGGTCGTAGTCGATGACATATCGGTCCCTGTTCCTGCGAGACTCTTCATACCAGGTGATGGCACCCAAGTCCTCGTTGTTTCCGCACCACAATGCCAAAGACGGATGATCCTTCAGGCGCGGAACCTGATAACGCAGCTCTGCCTCCACCGAGGCGAGGAATTCCGGGTTCGAGGGATACATGGCGCAACTGAACATGCAGTCCTGCCAGATGAGCAGGCCTTTCTCATCACAGAGGTCGTAGAATGCCTCATGCTCGTAGAGCCCTCCTCCCCAAACACGGATCATATTCATGTTTGCATCGGCGCATGCTTGGAGCAGCTCTTCATAGCGGTCTTTCGTAATCCGGGAGAAGAGTGCATCCATGGGAATCCAGTTTCCACCCTTTGCAAAGATGTCCCGTCCATTGACGGAGAAGACCATGCCCTTGCCCCCCTGCTCATCTTCCTCTGTCTTGACGGTGAGGGTCCTGAACCCGATACGCTTGGTAACCACTTGAGCTCCGATGGTGAGGGTGAGCGGGTAGAGTACGGCCTTGCCCTCCCCATTGGGCCACCACCTCTGGATGTCGTGGCAGAGCAGGCGGAAGGTGATCTTGTTCATGCCGGCCACCGTCTCGATGGTTCCTTCTTGGGTGGCGTTCGCAATCTCTGCACGGCAGGGAAGGGTTTGCTTGGTCTTGGCGTTGAACAGCACCTCCACCGTGAGATCCCACTTCTTTGCCTCCAACTCCTTGGTTGTACAACTGACCGATTCGACCAAGCCTTCCTCAACAAACTCGAGCTGGATCTGGTCATAGATGCCGAAGCTGAGGATGCACGGGCCCCAGTCCCATCCGCTGTGACACTGGGTTTTCCGCACCAAATTCCTGTGTTTTGCAGAGACAGGATACACTGAGTAGGGAATGGGGTAGGCAAGCTTTGCAGCTTCCTCAACCGCACGTTTTTCTGCGCTTTCAAACACCAAGGAGATGGTGTTCTCTCCCTTCTTGAGGGCGCTTTGCGCATCAAAACGCCAGCGGCGAAACTGGTTGTCACAGTTTCCTATCTCTGTATCATTGACCAATACTTTGATGAATGTGTCAGCCATGGTGAGCGTGAGAACAGCAGAGCCGATTGCAAGCTGCGCTTCGCTGACTGAAAATGTTCTATTGAGCACCCAATCCTGTTGTCCCACCCATTGGATATCCAGCTCATTGCATCCCTGATAGGGATCGGGGATGAGACCTTGGGCGAGCAAGGCTGAGTGGATGTCCCCTGGAAGGGTGCAATCGATATGATCATGGGTAAGGAAATGGGTGCAGTAAGGGGCAACCTCCTCGCGTTTCAGCGGAGAAAGGTGCCACACTCCTTGCAAGGTCAGTCTGTCCATCGGTGATATCCTCCACGGCGAGTATACCATAGGGAGAGAGGGCACGGCCCTGAATTGTTGTGCAATGAGCGGAAGAAAAAACCAGGTTGCCATGAGACAACCTGGTTGAAAAGGATTATTTGGCCTGTTCGAGTGCCAAGGTCACCGTGGTTCGGTCACACACTTCGGCAGGTCCGAAGTACTGGACAGCTCCGGGGTACGTGAAGCACGTCTCGATAGCCCACTTGTCACGATGGGCCGCAAAATACTTGAACGGCTCGCCTTCCAGCTCCACAAGGGCTTTCTTGATGACCGGCTTTTTCTCCCCGTGGCGGACTTCCATGTTCATCATCATCGTGATGGGAATGCCGCCGGCCTGCCAAGCATCAGAACTCTGGGAAAGGTTGGTCACCGAGGAGAGATATCCGCTCAGGCCGGCACCAATGAGCATGAACGCATTGTAGCCGAGGCTGTAGCAGTAGTCTGCGTCAAAGTTGGTCGGGAAAGCACAGCGGCCCTCATAGCCGAAGAAGTGGGTCATCCAGCTGAACTTACCCTTGTAGCTTCCGTCCTTCTTCAGCTGCTTGAGGCGAACTTCCACCATCTCAGCAAGCAGCTTGTCAGTTTCGATGCGGGAGACCTGAACGTTGCCGTGCGGGTCGCGATCCATCAGAAGCTGGGCCTTGATTTCATTGGGCAGGACGGAGAAAGCACTTGAGGAGGCCTTGCTCAGGTGGCTTTCGACGAAGCTGATGCGCCCGGTGGTATCGGAAATTGCATTGAAGGCTGCTTCCTCTTTGGCAAGCAGGTGATTGATCTCTTCGATCAAGGCCTTGATCTCGGGAATGAACTCAACCAGACCTTCGGGGATCAGGACGACGCCGAAGTTGTTGCCATTGTCTGCACGCTTGGAGACAGCCTGTGCGATGGAGTCGACAATGCTCACCAAGCTCTGTTTGCGAGCTTCGACTTCCTCACTCACCAAGCAGATGTTCGGTTGGGTTTCAAGGGCACACTCAAGGGCGATGTGGCTGGCACTGCGGCCCATGAGCTTGATGAAGTGCCAGTATTTCTTTGCACTGTTGGCATCGCGCTCAATGTTGCCGATCAGCTCACTGTAGGTCTTGGTAGCCGTGTCAAAACCAAAGGAGACTTCGATGAACTCATTCTTCAGGTCGCCGTCGATGGTTTTCGGGCATCCGATTACCTGGATACCGTGTCCCTTGGAGAGGAAGTACTCAGCCAAAACTGCGGCGTTGGTATTCGAGTCGTCACCACCGATGATGACCAAGGCTGTGATCTCATGCTTCTTGCATACCTGGGCACACACCTCGAACTGAGCTTCGGTCTCGAGCTTGGTCCTGCCGCTTCCGATGATGTCAAACCCACCGGTATTGCGGTATGCCTGCAGGTAATCGCTGTCGATGATCTTGTAGGAGTCTTCGAGGATTCCCGAGGGGCCTCCCTTGAAGCCATACAGGGTGTTCTGCTCATTTGCAGCCTTCAGGGCATCGAAGAGGCCACTGATGACGTTGTGTCCGCCGGGTGCCTGCCCACCGCTGAGAATGACCCCGACATTGCGCTTTTGTGCAATCTTCTCGCTCTTGCCTTTGGAGAATGAGACGCGAGGAAGGCCATAGGTATGGGGAAAAAGGCTCTTGATCGCATCCTGGTCGGTGGCTGAGCTGGTTTTCTCCCCAAGGGTGGGGACCACGTCAGCAATATTCTCTTTCAGGATTGGCGGAAGCTTGGGCTGGTATGCATACCGAACACGTTGCAAAGGGGAAATGTCCATGATGAACTCCTGTAATATTTGGTGTACTGATACCCTAACCATAGAACAAAAAGGGCATCTATTTCAAGCGAGTGCACTTGCTTGTTGCAAAACCTGCTGATATACCAAACATGGAGGTGATTATGTATCGTACGATGCCTTGCAATGAGGGATGGTTGTTTCATCAGGGCTTTGAGCCTTCGTTTCTCGATCCAGGGATCGATGTGCACGATTGGCAGCAGATAGAACTGCCTCACTCTCCTCTCCCATTTTACCCAACCTATCACCAGGAAGGGGAGCACTGCCTCACCTTCACGTACAGAAGGAGCTGCTGCGTTGATTTGAAAGAGGATGAGAGGCTTTCCTTTCGCTTTGAAGGCATTGCAAGCAAAGCGCAATTCTACTGGGACGGGAAGCGTATAGCCGACCATGAAGGCTCCTACCTGAGCTGTACCGTGGAGGTGGGCAATCAGGGGAAGGGCGTCCTTACCGTGGTGGTTGATGCTCGCGAGGATGCCTCATTCCCTCCGTTCGGGGGGAGCATGGACTATCTCAGTTTTGCAGGCATCTATCGCACAGCACAGCAGGAGGTGCACTCAAGCAAACATGTTGTCAGGGTGAAGGTATCCACTCCCAGCCTGGATACCATTTTGGTTGTGGGAGAGACAACCGGGTTTGGGCAGGAGCGTGTTCTTCTTGACCTTTTTGACAAGGACCAGCAGCTGGAACAGGGGAGTGCAGAGGTACAGAACAACCGTTTTTCCTACACATTCAAAAGAATAGACCTTAGGCTTTGGTCTGTGGAAGATCCCCACCTCTATACGCTGAAGGTTTGCATCGGTTCCGAGGAGGAGCGTGTCCTCCGCTTTGGCGTTCGTACCGCTTATTTTGGTCCTGAGGGCTTCTCTCTCAATGGCAAGAGCGTAGAGCTTGTGGGCCTGAACCGTCATCAGGACTACCCGTATCTGGGGTATGCCGCTCCCCCCTCCCTGCAGGTTGAGGATGCACGCACCCTCAAAAAGCTGGGGGTGAACCTTGTGCGTACCAGCCACTACCCCCAAGATCCATCCTTTCTGGATGCTTGTGACGAGCTGGGCCTGCTTGTGTTTGAGGAAATCCCCGGCTGGCAGCATGTCGGCAAAGCCAGCCATTGGCGTGAAGCATGCCTGGCCAATGTGAAGGCGATGATAGAACGTGACTGCAATCATCCCTCGATCATCCTTTGGGGGGTGAGGGTCAATGAGTCGCCTGACGATGATGAGCTGTATGAGCAGACCAACACCCTTGCCCATCAGCTCGACCCCTATCGGATGACTGCAGGGGTGCGGAACCTGAAGAAGAGCAGCTTCCTTGAGGATGTCTACACCTTCAACGATTTCTCCTATGTGGGGAAGGGAAGGTCCTTGCTTCCCAAGAAGCAGGTGTGCAAGTCCGGATTCCCCTATCTGGTAACCGAGTTCTGCGGCCATATGTATCCAACCAAGATGTCAGACCCGCCGCGCATGCATACCTCCCATGCCCTTCGCCACTACCAGGTGCTCGAGCGGGCAAAGGCAATGAACGGGCTTTCAGGGGTGATAGGGTGGTGCATGCACGACTATTTCACCCATGCGAATTTCGGCAGTGGCGACCAGATCTGTTATCATGGGGTGTTGGATATCAACCGCGTGGAAAAACCTGCGGCTGCGGTCTACCGAAGCCAAGCCTCTCCTGTTCCGATGCTCAGTCTGCTCTCATCCTTCGACGGTGGGGACTATCCCAAAGCTGCCTTGAGCCGGATGTACGTGGCCACCAACTGCGACAAGCTCAGGCTGAAGTACAACGGCAGGGAGGTTGGCATCTTCTTGCCTGACAAAAAGCGCTTCCCCCATCTTTCGCATCCCCCGGTTCTCATCGATGATTTCATCGGGGACAGGCTGAAGGATGAAGCCTATCTGGGAGAGGCTGAGCGCAAGCGCCTCGCCAGGCTTTTGGGAAAGGTAGGCAGGCAAGGCGGGCAGCTGAAAGGCTTGGATACGATCAGGATGGCATGGGTCCTGCTCCGGCACAAGCTGTCCTACCAGGATGCAGTGAATATGTTCAACACCTATATCGGCAACTGGGGCAAGGGGAATGGTACGTGGGTTTTGGAAGGACTCATCGCCGATGAGGTGGCAGTCACGCACACCGTACGGGTGGGAAGCAAGCCGATCATGGTCCTGGATGCAAGCAAGGGTGAGCTTTCGTTGGCAGGTCCTACGTACGATATGGCAGCGATCAAGGTGCGCATAGAGCGTGAAGGCGAACAGCGGTTGTTGCCGTACGCCTGCATCGCCTACCGGGTTGAGGTGGAAGGCCCGCTTCGGCTTGCAAGTCCCGTGATGGAGACTACCAAGGGTGGGTGCTCGGTAATCTATGTCCGTAGCATCGGCCAAGGTGGTGAGGCTACGGTAAAGGTCCACAGTTTTTTGGGTGACAAAGAGGTGCGTTTCAGGGTAGGCTGAGTCATGTTCAAACTTTACGTTGATGCCGACTCCTGTCCCAAGAACCTCCGTCAGATTGTGCTCAAGGCGGTCATGCGCCACAGCATTCCCTCCTTCTTTGTTGCCGACCGCGTACTCAAGGATGTCCAGGCAGCATATCAGGCGCATACTGCTGTGTTGCGAAATGAGGCAAAAAAAGCGCAGGGTTTGGACGAGGATGCGCTTCGCCTGATCAAGAGCCCCATCTCCATGGTGGTGGTGGAAGCGGGTATGGACAGCGCCGATGACTGGATTGTTGAACACAGCCAGCTGCCCTGTTTTGCCATCACCCACGACGTCCCCCTTGCCGGTCGGTTGGTTGAGAAGGGGATGGTGGTGCTCGATGACCGGGGCAAGACCCTGACAGGTGAGAACATGGCCCAGCGGCTGAGTTTGCGCAATGCCATGACTGAATTCCGGGAGATGGGAATCTTTGCCGAGAAACACGAGCCGATGAACGGCAAGCAGATCAAGGCGTTCAGTGATGCCTTCGATACCTTGCTCACCTCAATGTTGAAGCAATACGGCAAAGAGTGATTCTTCTTTGGTGATGAAACACACAACACTGCTCCTTTATCGCAATGCATTCGAGCGTGAGCGGGTGCTTTTCCGACTCTCCAAACACCCTTCTCTGGCCATTGAATGCTGCCCGCTCTCCGATGCCTGGCAAGCAAAGACAGGAGCATCGTTGCTCATCTGTTACTGCCGTGACCTGCTGTTTGCCTGCCAGTTGAGGCAACAGGCACACGCAAGGAATCTGCTGCTTTTCACACCCCCTGAGCTGGGAACCACCTTTCATTCCTTAGACGATGTGCACTGCCGCACCCTTAACCTCGCTTGCCCTGATGAGCAGCTTGGAGAAGCCTTGCAAGCGCTTTGCAGTGAGCCTTTGGATGTGCACGAATGTGCTGCGTATCTCACCAGAAGGGAGCGGCAGATACTCAACCTCTATCTCAGCGGCAAGGATACGAAAGAGGTGGCCGAGAATTTGGGGATCCAGAGTTCCACAGTAATTGCCCACAAGAAGCATCTCTTTCTCAAAAGCGGAGTCCATTCGGTGAGTCAGCTCCTGGTGTGGGCGATGCTCAAGGTTCCGCGCTAAGGGAAAGAAAAGGCGGTGCACTGCACCGCCTGAACGCCTAGAAATCTGCAAGCTTTGGAGCCCGGGGATAGGGGATGACATCACGGATGTTTCCCATGCCGGTAACATACTGGACAAGCCGTTCAAAGCCAAGGCCGAAGCCTGCATGGGGGGCCGAACCGAACCTTCTCAGATCGAGGTACCACCAGTATGCTTCTGGATCCAGCTTGAGCTCTTCCATGCGCTTGGTCAGCACCTTCAGGTCGGCTTCACGCTCACTGCCTCCGATGATCTCGCCGAGCCGTGGAACCAATACATCCATGCCGCGCACCGTTTTCCCATCCTCGTTGACCTTCATGTAGAAGGCTTTGATCTCCTTGGGGTAGTCGGTGACGATGACCGGGCGTTTGCACACCACCTCGGTAAGATACTTCTCGTGCTCACTCTGAAGGTCGCTGCCCCAGCTTACGGGGAACTCGAACTCGTCGTTGTGTTTCTCCAGCTCTTTCACAGCTTCGGTGTAGGTGAGGTGGGCAAACGGGGTGTCCACGATTGTGCGCAGTGTCTCTTCCATGCCACTTTCGACAAACTTGCTGAAGAAGGCCATATCCTCACTGCACTTCTCAAGGACTGTCTTGAAAAGATACTTGAGAAACTCCTCGGCAACCTCCATGTTCTGGGTGAGGTCGCAGAATGCCATTTCAGGCTCGACCATCCAGAACTCCGAGAGGTGGCGCTTGGTGTTGGAATTCTCTGCACGGAAGGTGGGCCCGAAGGTGTAGATGTTCTTCAGGGCCATGGCATAGGTCTCACCCTCAAGCTGGCCGCTTACGGTGAGGAAGGCTTCCCGCCCGAAGAAGTCTTTTGAGTAATCGATCAGCCCCTCCTCCGTTTTGGGAGGGTTTGCCAGGTCGAGCGTGGTAACCAAAAACTGTTCGCCAGCCCCTTCACAGTCACTTGCACTGATGATTGGGGTGTTCACATAGGCAAAACCACGGTCTTGGAAGAACTGGTGCACGGCAAAACTCAGCGTATTGCGCACGCGGGCAACCGCCCCAAACATATTGGTTCTCGCCCTGAGGTGGGCGATCTCTCTGAGGTACTCGATGGTATGGCGCTTTTTCTGCAAGGGGTAGGTGTCCACAGGGCACTCACCGACCAAGGTGATGTCGGTGCTTGCCATCTCCACGTCCTGGTTGCCTCCGGCACTCGCTACGATCGGGCCCCTGCAAATGACCGAACAGCCGGTGGTGATGGAAGCGATGAGGCTTTGGTCGGCAAGCTTATCCTTGTCGATGACCACCTGCAATCCCTTCAAACACGATCCGTCATTCACCTCAAGAAAGCAGACGTTCTTGCTCTCGCGCTTGGTACGGACCCAGCCTTCTGCGCTGACGATCTCGTCGGAGCTCTTTCGTTTGAGTAGTGCGGAAATACGTTCTTTCATGGGATTCTCACTCCTTATGGTATTGGGCCATTATGATTCCTTTGCCTGTAAAGAGTCAATATTTGGCACATCGCGAGCTTCGTTCTGATATGCGCCACCGTCAAATTCATGCGTGTGCACCAAAGGCAGCGCTATAGTTCCGGTTGATTCGGTTTAGGTGCAAGCATTGTAAGGAATAGGGGAGGAAAGGGATTTAATTTGACAGATTGACAAATAATGAAATAATGTATATAACTTAGGTAGTACCTTACATGGAGGCCAGTATGTACAAAACCATACCCCAAATGTTCGCCGATGTCGTGAATCGCTATCCAGCCTATGCAGTACAGATGAGCAAGGATGCCAGCGGCGTCTTCAAGTCGGTGTCTTATTCCGAACTCTACAGTGAGGTGAACAGCCTTGCAGCCTCCTTGTCCGAGCGGGGTATAAAGCGCGGGGATCTGGTCGGACTGATCAGTGACAACCGCAGTGAATGGCTTGCCAGCGATCTGGCAATTCTCACCCTTGGGGCGGCTGATGTTCCCCGTGGACGGGATGCCATGCCGTATGAGATCAGCTTCATCCTCTCTGCAACCGAAGCAAGATTCTGCTTTGTTGAAAATGCAGTACAGCTTCGCAAGATCCTCAATCTTATCGACAAGCTTCCACAGCTGAAGACGCTCATTGTCATGGACAGGGAGTTCTCTTCTGCACAGCTGAAGGACATCACTCTTGCAGAAGGAGTGGAAGTATTGCTGTATCAGAACCTCATCGATGAGGGAAGAGCCTTGCTCAACGACCGCAAGGTTGCCGTCAAGATAGAGGAAGAGCGCAAGAAAGGTACCGTAGAAGAGATTGCAACCATCATCTTCACCAGTGGGACCACCGGTGATCCGAAGGGTGTCATGCTCACCCATCACAACTTTGCCTACCAGCTTGAAGCGGTGCCCCGCCTGATCCATGGCCTCGCTCCCGGCCAGAGATGGCTGAGCGTCCTTCCTGTGTGGCACTCCTTTGAACGCATCCTGCAGTATGTCATTCTCAGCAACGCCTCCACCGTTGCCTACTCCAAGCCGTTGGGCTCAATACTCCTGGCAGACCTTGCAGTAGTGAATCCCCACTGGATGGGCTCGGTTCCCCGTATCTGGGAAGCGGTGAAAGCAGGAGTTTTTGGAAGCATGAAGAATAAGAGTGCCGTGGCCAAATCGTTGTTCTCCTTCTTCGTGAAGGTTGCAGCGCTCTACAGCCGCAGCCGCGATCTTTTGCTTGGACAGGTGGCTACCTTCAAGAAGCGCAGCAGACTCCTTGATGTGCTTGCAGGCGTGCTGCCTACCATCCTCCTCTATCCCTTGTATCGCCTTGGCGACCATCTGGTCTTCTCCAAGGTCAAGCAGAAGCTTGGAACCAGTTTCATCGCCGGTGTCAGCGGCGGTGGGTCTCTCAGCGCAGGAGTCGATATGTTCTTTGCCTCGATCGGGGTCAAGCTGCTTGACGGCTATGGCCTTACCGAGAGTGCCCCTGTGGTGGCGGTACGTCCACTCAAGGCTGGGGTGAAGAGGACGGTAAGTCCGCTTCCCGGTACCGAGGTCCGCATCGTTGATGAAGCAGGGAACGAAGCCAAGCCTGGCTCCAAGGGAGTGGTGATGGTTCGCGGACCGCAGGTCATGAAAGGCTACTACAAGAGACAGGACCTTACCGACAAGGTGCTCAGCAAAGAGGGTTGGCTCGACACCGGAGACTTGGGGATGTGGACGCACAAGGGTGAGTTTGCACTCTGTGGGCGTGCAAAGGATACCATCGTGCTCAGTGGCGGGGAGAACCTTGAACCGGTTCCCATCGAAGCGAAGCTTTGCGAAAGTGAGTTCATCGAGCAAGCCATTGTGCTTGGCCAGGACCAGAAGTATCTCGGGGCTTTGATTGTTCTCAATCGAAAGCGGATCGAGGAGTACCTGACGGAGAAGCAGATTCCTTACTTGGTCGACAAGCTTGCCAGTATGCAGGAAGTGAAGAACCTGATCGAGCACAGCATCGCCGAAATCATCAGCAGCAAGCAGGGCTTCAAGAGCTTTGAGCACATCGTGCGTTTCAGACTGCTCTCCAAGAGTTTTGAAGTAGGCAAGGAGCTGAGCGCAAAGCAAGAGCTGAAGCGTTATGAGATCAACCGAATCTACAAGGATGAGATTCAGGAACTCTTTGTCAGCTGAGTCTTTGGCGAATTATCAACACAATAGGCGATATTTGCTCCTAGATTGCATTTTTCCCTTGTCTCAGATAGTATAATAAAGATACACGATGAGCCAGGGGAATGCATGATTCAGATCATCGGCACCAAGAAGTGCAAGGAAACAGCAAAAGCCATCAGAAGCTGCAAGGAGAGGAACCTCACCTTCCAGTTTGTGGATTTGGCCCAGCGATCCCTCTCCGATGGTGAGTGGGATAGTCTGTTCAGAAATTATGAGCCGCTCTCGCTCATTGACAGCGAGAGCGCCTATTATAAGAAGCAAGGATATGCATATCGCCAGTTCGATCCGAAAGAGGAACTTGTCGAGCATCCTGAGCTTTTGAAAACCCCGATCCTCAGAAGTAAGGGTCGGGTTCATTGCAGTTTTGATTTGGATGTGCTGAAGAGCTGGGGCGAGGTCTGATATGCTCACCTATGCAGTGCTCGGGAGCGGTTCGAGTGGAAACAGCTATGTCTTCAGCGATGGAGAGTCTTCCGTCCTGATCGACCAGGGATACAGTGTGGTGGAGCTGTGTAGGCGTCTTGATAGGTTTGGTGTGGATTACTCCACCCTCAAGGCGGTGTGCGTCACCCATCTGCATCCTGATCATGCAAAGGGAGTAGGTACCTTGGCCCGAAAGAAAGGGCTGAGCGTGTACCTTACCAAGCAAGCGTGCGAAGAGGAGTCGGTCCAATTTACAAAACTTGGGATTCCTCAGCAGTTGGTGTACCCCATAACCCCTTTCGAGCTGATCGAAGTCGGTCCGTTTTCCCTCTTCTGTTTTCCCACCAGCCATGATAGCTGTGGATCGGTTGGCTGGTTTGTCCGCTACCAAGAGGAACAGTTCATGGTGCTCACCGATACAGGGGTCACCACCGAGGAGCACAGGAGTCTTGCAAAAAGTGCAACAGTGCTCTTCCTTGAGGCGAATTATGATCCTGGAATGCTTGCAACCGGACCGTATCCGGTGTATCTGAAACGGCGCATCGATGGTCGGTACGGCCATCTGTCCAACCACCAGGCCCTCTCTTTTCTCGAGGAGAGTGGGTTTGCTGGCAATCATGTATATTTCATCCATATGTCGGATGTCAACAATGATCCCGCCCTCTTGGAGAGTGCTGCACACAAGAAGGTAAATACCCCATTCACCGTGTGCCGAAAGAACCAATGGTATGGTCCAGAACGGGAGGCGAAATGAGTAAGAAGAAATCAAAGAAGAAAGAAAAGGCCGTAGTATGGTCTTACAAGAAGATCAAGGGCCTGAAGCGTGACGATGGCCTGAAGATGAAATCAGTCACTGAGTTCACCATGGAGTCAGTGGTCGAATGTACGGTCAGCAGGAACTCGAAGCAAATTGCACTGCGTACGTATGCGGAACCTGATACTGCGATAACCTATGCCCAGCTGAAGAACATGAAGGATGCCATCTCGGTGATCCTGCTCGAGCAGGGGTTTGTTCGCGGTGATCGTATTGCACTGCTCGGGGAGAGCTGTCCCACTTGGTTGGTCGCTTACTTCGGCATTACCAGCATCGGCTGTGTCGCGGTTCCCATCCTGCCTGACTTCTCTTCCAAGGAAGCGTGCCAGATCCTGGAACACTCCAAGGCCAAGGGAATTGTGGTCAACAGCAAGCACTTTGAGAAGGTGATTCCCTTCGTGAAGAACCAGCCCTCGTTTTTGGTAAGGATGGAAGACCTCTTCCACATCCCCCAGCCTATCAGTGCACAGCTTGAGGATCGTGTACAGTTCAGCGCTGCTCCTGGGCGCGATATCACCCGACGCAAGATGGATGCAAAGGCACAGCAGTTGCGTCAGGCTTCCCTGGCTCGTGAAGAAGACCTTGCCTCCCTGATTTACACCAGCGGAACCACAGGAAACAGCAAGGGTGTCATGCTGACGCACAAGAATCTGGTATGGAATGCAGACATATCCACTGACGTCTACGTCAATCTCAAGCCTGGCGACAAGGTGCTCTCAATCCTTCCCATCAGCCACGTCTATGAATTTACCACCGGTCAGATCCTTGAGTTGATGCGCGGCTGTGAGATCGTGTATCTGGGCAAGGCTCCTGCCCCGTCCATCCTTCTGCCGGCACTCAAGGAAGTGAGGCCGCGGATTGTCATGACTGTTCCCTTGTTGATGGAGAAGGTGTATCGCTCTTCAGTGCTGCCAGTGTTGCGTGACAACGAGAACATTGCCAAGTGGCTGCGTTTCTCCATTACCCGCAAGTTCATCTCCCGTATCATCGGGCGCAAGCTCAAGGGTACCTTCGGGGGAAGGCTCAAGTTCTTTGGCATTGGCGGAGCTCCGCTCGACCTCGAGGTAGAGAAGTTCCTTGCTGATGCAAAATTCCCCTACGCCATCGGCTATGGCCTGACCGAGACTGCTCCCCTTATTGCAGGAGGTCTTCCCAAGAAGCACTTTGTGGGGAAAATAGGCAAGTTGGTTGAGCATGTGGAGGTGAAGCTTGAAGATCCCGATCCGCAGACCGGTGTAGGTGAGATTCTCGTCAAGGGCCCGAATGTCATGCAAGGTTACTATGACAATGAGAAACTCAACGAGGCAAGCTTTACCAGTGACGGATACTTCCGTACCGGAGACCTTGGGCATCTGGACAAGCATGGCCGGCTCTCCATCAAGGGTAGGACCAAGACGATGATTCTCGGAAGCGGAGGGGAGAACATCTACCCTGAGCTGATCGAGGCGGTCATCAACAACCAGAGTTTCGTCACCGAGTCGTTGGTCATTCCCGAGAAGGGTGGCCTGATCGCCTTGGTCAAGATTGACATCGAGCTCTTTGCCCAGAAGATGGCGCTGAATGTCAACGATGCGAAGACCGAGGCGCTCAAGTACGTTGCAAAGATCCGCGAGGATGTGAACAAGGAGCTCTCCGCCTTCAGCCGACTCAGCGCTGCTGAGTTGCAGGAGGAGCCGTTCCAGCGCACTCCGACGCAGAAAATCAAGCGATTCCTTTACTCACGGCACAAGGATGAAGCGCCGAAGGACAAAGAACCGTCTTGAGGTGAAGCCCTCTTGTGTGGTATATCTTTCGAAAGGATATACCATGGCAAACGTAGATATCAGAATTCGTGCGGTGGAGAGTCTTGCCACTCCTGAGGAGTTGGTGAAGCAGTACCCAGTTGATGAGGAAACTGCAGCATTCATCCATCGCTCGCGGCAGACAGTCAACGATATCATTCAAGGAAGGGACCAGCGATTGCTCGCAATCGTAGGTCCCTGTTCTCTGCATGACCCCGTTGCAGCCCTTGAGTATGCGAGAAAGCTCAGACAGCTCTCCGAAACCCTCTCCGATGAGATGTTCATCGTCATGAGGACGTATTTCGAAAAACCAAGGACGGTAGGTGGCTGGAAGGGCTTGATCCTCGACCCGCGTATGGATGGTTCGTATGACATTGCCGGGGGTATCGAACTTGCCCGCTCCCTCTTGCTGAAGATCATCGAAGAGGGGTTGCCGGTAGGTTGTGAGGTTCTCGACCCCATCATTCCCCAATACATCGATGAACTGATGAGTTGGTCGAGTATCGGAGCGAGGACGACCGAAAGCCAGATACACCGCAACCTCGCCAGCGGCCTGAGCGTGGCGGTTGGATTCAAGAACAGTACCAGTGGGGATTTGGTCAACGCAATCAACGCAATCAAGAGTGCACACCAGCCGGCCTCATTCATCGGTATGGATGGAAACGGGGCGAGCGCCATCTTCCGTACCACGGGAAACGATTGCTGTCACCTGATCTTGCGCGGAGGTGATGACAGCCCGAACTATTACGAGGATGATGTGGAGAGTGCACGGCTTTTGATGGAAAAGGAATCGATGAATCCTGCCATCATCATCGATTGCAGCCATGCAAACTCACGAAAGAACTACGAACGACAGAAACGAGTGCTCCGAACCGTCATAGACCAGGTCTGCTGGGGGGAGAAAGCGATCAGGGGCTTCATGCTGGAGAGTAATTTGGCTCCCGGTTGCCAGAAGATTCCTTCCGACCTTTCCCAGCTCAAGTACGGGGTCTCGGTGACCGATGCATGCATCGGTTGGGAAGAGACCGAGCGCATACTGGTACATGCTTGCGAATTGCTTCGCAAGGCTCGACTTGAAGGTGGTTTTGTCCAACCACTCTGAGGATGGGAGGTTCATATGGTCCCCTCTGTATTGGTGATTCTTGCTGATGGATTTGAAGAGATTGAGGCAATCTGCCCGATCGATCTGCTTCGCAGAAGCGGTGCAAAGGTGACGGTTGCCGGTCTTGGCTCTCTTGAAGTCAGGGGTTCTCATGCCGTGGTGGTCAAGGCTGATACGGTGCTTGGCGATTGCAGCGACATGCCCTTCGACTGTGTCGTCCTTCCCGGTGGAGGACAGGGCTCTGAGGCTCTGGCTGCCTCCTTTGAGGTGTTGGAGACGGTGATCAAGACAGCCCAAAGCGGTGTGGTGGCTGCAATCTGCGCTGCCCCTGCCGTGGTACTGGGAAAAACCGGGCTGCTTGATGGCAAGCGTGTTACCGGCTATCCGGGCACTGAGGCTCGCTGCCCATCGCTGAAGCTGAGCGATGAGAAGGTCATCACCGATGGCAATCTCATCACCGCCCAAGCTGCCGGCAGTGCCATTGCATTTTCCTTGGCTATCATCGCCAAGTTGTTCAACCAAGAGACGGCAGACAAAATTGCTCAGCAAGTGAAATATTGAAGGTGGGAATGTGAAAGCAAGAGGTTTTGACAACGAGAAGTATCTTGAGGAGCAGAGGCACTACATCCTCGAGCGGGTGAAGATGAGTGACGGCAAGCTCTATCTGGAGTGTGGAGGCAAGCTGCTCTTCGATTATCATGCAGCGCGTGTGCTGCCAGGCTTTGACCCGAATGTGAAAATGCGTGTCTTTCAGTCACTCAAGGACCAGATAGACGTCATCATCTGTATCCACAGCGGAGATATTGAGCGGCGAAAGATGCGCAGTGACTTCGGCATCACCTATGATACCGATGTCTTCAAGATGATCGACGATTTCTCCAAGTGGGGACTGAAGGTGACCAAGGTGGTCATCACCCGCTTTGATGAGGAGCCAGGGGCCATCCAGTTCAAGAGTCTTCTCGAGCAACGGGGCATCACTGTCTACACCCATAAGGCAACCCGGGGATATCCCAACGATGTGGATCTCATCGTAAGCGATGAGGGATATGGGGCCAATCCCTACATTGAGACCGACCGGCCGGTGGTCATTGTCACCGCCCCTGGCCCTGGGTCTGGAAAACTGGGGACCTGTCTTTCCCAGATGTACCACGACTACAAGGCCGGGCTGAGAAGCGGATACTCGAAATTTGAAACCTTTCCAATCTGGAACCTTCCCATCGATCATCCGGTGAACATCGCTTATGAGAGTGCCACTGCTGACATCGGTGACAAGAACCTCATCGATCACTTTCACGCAAGTGCCTACAACCAGATTACCGTGAACTATTCACGCGATCTTGAGGCATATCCCTTGCTCAACAGGATCCTTGCAAAGATTACCGGGGTGGAGTGCATCTACAAGAGCCCGACTGACATGGGTGTCAACCGATGCGGCTATGGCATCATCGACGACCAGGTGGTCCGCAAAGCAGGGCAGCAGGAGATCATCCGACGATACTACCGCGCCGCCTGTGAGTATGTGCAGGGAATCGGGAGCAAGGAGACGGTGGAGCGGAGCCGTTCCATCATGGAGGGTGCCAAACTCAGTACAGCGGACAGGGCTGTGGTGGTGGCAGCTTCAGCTGCGCTGGAATCCGGTATTGAGCGAGGGAAGGGCATCAATGGCATTGTGTGTGCTGCGGCAATCGAGCTTCCTGATGGAACCATTGTCACCGGGTGCAATTCTCCGCTTTTGCACGCCTCATCAGCGTTGATCCTCAATGCGGTGAAGGTGCTTGCCCACATCGACCATGAGGTGGACCTGATTCCTCCCGCTATTGTCAAATCGGTGACGTCCATGAAACGGGATGTACTGAAGGGTAGGGGCGTGAGCCTGAACTTGGATGAGGTGCTGATCTGCCTGGCCATGAGCTGTGCCATCAGCGATGATGCAAAAAGAGCTTCGGCAGAGCTTCCCCTGCTGAATGGGTGTGAAGTGCACATGACTCACATCCCCAGTTCAGGAGACTCCTCAGGACTGCGGAAGCTGGTGCTCAACGTAACCAGCGACCCGCGCTTTCCCTCTTCGAATCTCTACAATCCTGCCTGATTCACCCGAACAGGCCGGCCATGAAGGGAAGGACCCCTAGGACTGCCAGGATGCGAAAGGTATGCATCAGGACAATCTTGGGGGTTTCCAGTCCCAGCTCGTCACTGATCAGTCCCATCTCCTGGATTCCTCCGGGGGTTGCTGAGAAGAGGGCGGTCGCCCAACTGAGGTGACAGACTTTGTGCAGGATGAAGGCAGCAACAAAGGCCATGAAGAAGAGCTCCACAACCAAAATCAGTGCGGGCACAAGCAAAATATGCATCGAAGCGAATGAGCTGAGGGTGATTCTGCTTCCTATGTAGGTGCCGGCAGCTATCTGGACCATCACTTTCAGTGATAGTGGATAGGACGCCCTGTCCGAGCCAAGGTTCAGCACTGCCACCGCAAGGATGGCGCCAAGGATGGCCCCCGCAGGGATGGAGAGCGCATGGAAGACCAGGCCTCCTGACAAGGCACAGAGGAAGGTCAGCACGTGGGTGGGGATGGTCCCTTCCTTGCGCGTGAGCACAAGCGTTTTCTCCTTTGCCTGTGAGCCGATGCCCAGCATCTTCCGTATCATTGGAGGGAAGACCAGGATTACGGTGACCAAACGGAAGAGCTGCAGAAGGGCAACATGCTCCATAACTGCACCGAAGTCAGTAGCTACGAGGGCGAGGTCGGAGACTCCCCCCGGTGCACATGCAAAGAAGGATGTCATGAAGCTCAGCTCAGTGGAGTACTCCATGATGAAGGCAAACAACAGGTTTGTTGCAAGCAGTACGGCCATGAGGATGAAAACTGGAAGAGCCATGCTGCGCAGCGAGCGGATATCAGAACGGGTGAACCGTGTCCCGATGACCAAGCCGGAGAGGATTTGTATGAATAATCTCAGTTCATAAGGATACAAAAGGTCTGTTGTATACATGCTGTTGATCAACATTGCGGCAAGCAAAGCCCCAACAAGAGCTCCTGCCGGGAGCCGGAATTTTCGTAGAAAAAGCCCTCCGGCAGTTCCCACACAATGCAGTATAAGCAGATACAGAAGCAAATTCATAAGGATTCCTTGATTCTCAGCGGAACAGGCTTGTATCCCGCTCACCCTTTGTGATAAGTAGGAGCATTGTAGCACAGCATTTAGTGAAGGTGAATCATTTGTATACAATTTTGTTGGTATTGACGTGGACTCAGGCTACTGATACCTTCTAGATATGAAATTATCGACAAAAGGTAGATATTCCCTGCAAACCTTGGTGTATCTGGCAACATGCAGGGAGAATTGCAGCATTCGCAGCATCAGTGAAGCAACTGGCATCAGCAGTGGTTATCTTGAACAGCTGATGATTCCTCTTCGCAAAGCTGAGCTGGTGGAAGCTGAGCGCGGTGTGCAGGGAGGGTACCGTCTTGCCCGTCCTGATATCACCTGTCAAGAGGTGCTTTCAGCAAGTGAGGGTGACTTCGAGCCTGTTCCTTGCAAAGGATGCGAACGCTCCGACGCCTGCAAGACCCATCAGATCTGGGCCTTGCTCCAGAGTGCCGTTGTCGATTTTTCCAAGCAGGTCACGATAGCTGAGCTTGCTTCTCATCTGGTGGAAAGCGAAGCAGGGGGTGGAATTTGAAAATCTCAACCCGCGGCCGGTATGGCCTGAGACTCCTTGTCGATATAGCAGAGCATGGCGTGGAAGGGCCCATCGCCCTCTCCCTTGTTGCCCAGCGACAAAAACTCAGTGAGAAGTACCTCCAGCAGGTTGCCTTGCTGTTGACCCGCAACAACTTTCTCCTCTCCGTGAAAGGCTCCGGAGGAGGCTACCTGCTCAGCCGAAGTCCTGACCAGATTCTCATCTATGATGTGTTGGATGTCTTGGAGGGCAATATCTCCTTTGAGGAACTCCCTCAGGGTGAGGAGAGTGCCATCGAGCGCTCCATCCGCCTTCACTTCTACCAGAAACTCGACCAGGAAGTGAAAAAGGTGTTCGAGGGACTGACCCTCGCTGAGGTTACCAAAGCAGAGTGGTTCACCTACGTAATCTAGGGGGTTGACGCTCAGCCTCCCTTGAATTACTATTATATCTACATAAATACTAGGATATAAAGATTCAGCAGTTGGAGGCAGATACGATGAGTGGCCGCATATACGAGAACATCACCGAGAAAATCGGACATACCCCTTTGATCAGGATCAATCGCTTGAACACGGGGCTAGCAACTGTATTGGTGAAAGTGGAGAGCTTCAATCCCCTTTCCAGCGTCAAGGACAGGATTGCCCTGGCCATGATCGAGGGAGCAGAGAAGCGCAATCTCATACAGCAAGGATCGGTCATCATCGAGCCCACCAGCGGAAACACCGGTGTGGGACTTGCCTATATCTGTGCAGTGAAAGGGTATCACCTTATCATCACCATGCCCGAGACCATGAGCATGGAGCGACGCAAGCTCCTCACTGCCCTTGGAGCTGAGTTGGTGCTTACCGATGGTTCGCTGGGCATGAAGGGTGCAATCGCAAAAGCCGAGGAAATCTCGCGGCACACACCGAACTCCTTCATCCCCTCCCAGTTCGAAAACCCTGACAATCCTGACGTCCACTACCGGACTACCGGTCCTGAAATCTGGGAGGATGCCGACAAGCAAGTCGATATCTTCGTTGCCGGAGTTGGCACCGGTGGTACCGTTTCTGGCGTTGGTCGCTACCTGAAGGAACAGAAGCGTACGATTCACGTCGTTGCAGTGGAACCTGCAACCAGCCCAGTCCTCAGTGAAGGGCATGGCGGACCGCATAAGATTCAGGGAATTGGTGCTGGTTTCATCCCCGCAACCCTTGATCGGTCGGTCATTGACGAGATTGTGACTGTTGAGGATGTGAAAGCCGGTGAGGTTGCCCGCCTGGCCGCCAAGACGGAAGGCTTGCTTGTCGGCATCAGCAGTGGAGCCGCCCTCAGTGTGGCCCTTGATCTGGCCCAAATGCCAGCGAACGCAGGGAAGACCATCGTGGCAGTTCTTCCCGATACTGGGGAGCGTTATCTCTCAACCTGGCTTTTCAGCGAGAGTTGAACACGCTCTTGAGAACCTCGGTATCTATGGTACAATAGGGTATGAGAGAGCTGTTCAAATATCCGGTTGTCCAGGCAGCGCGGACGGCAGCATCCTACCAGCTGCTGAGCCAAGAGGCTCTGCATGCGATGGGCATTGCTCATGTGCAGCGCACTTTGGAACAACAACAGTTTGAGATTCTCTTCCATAGTGAAGCCTTGCAGCGCTATCCGCACCTGAAGGCCTATCGGGAGGGAGAGCGCCTTTGGTGGGTGATTGTCGAGAGTTCGATGTATCCACAGACTCCCTCTCTTGGTTCAGATGTAGCGCGCCAACTGCTCCTTCATGCCAAGAGTGAGGATGCCAAGGTGTTCTATGCTCCGGTCATGTTCATCAACACCAAGAACCAGAATCTTGGTTTGCCCAGTCGGAATGGACAGTTTACCGCTCTCTTCAATGGATTCATTCCAATCGGCAGAACGTAGGCTTGCTTGCATTGCAACTCCACCTTTGGTAGAGTGGCGCTATGGACATCAATTTGGAACAGACCCTGTTTTGTGGTCAGAGTTTTGCTTGGACAAGGACGGGATCGCTGTATGAAGCGGTCCTGTTCGGTCGTTGCATTCGCCTTGACCAACAGAGCTTTGCTTCGGTTGTTGCTGATGATCCTGAGCTTGCGGCCTATTTTGATATGGATTGGGAGTATGAGAAGGCCCAATCGTATTTGAGCTCCCTGGACCCCTATCTTGCCTCCTGCATCACTCGGTATGAGGGCTTGCACCTGCTCAACCAGGATCCCTGGGAGGTGCTCATCTCCTTTTTATTGAGCCAGAACAACAACATCAAGCGCATCAGGAGCATGTACCAGACCTTGTGCCGGACGTTTGGCAGTGAAGTGGGAGCACAGAAGTTTGCCTTTCCCTCCCCGCAACAACTCGAAATGGCAACCGAAGTCGAACTCAGGGCCCTTGGCATGGGCTTTCGCGCTCCTTATCTACTCGATGCCATCAGATGCCATGCCCTGCTTGATGAGATTCCAAATCTTTCCACAGAAAAAGCTGCCACCCGTCTGATGACCATAAAAGGGGTGGGGCCGAAAGTTGCTGCGTGCATCCTGGTCTTTGCCTTCCACCGTATGGATGCATTTCCTTTGGACACCTGGATGCTGAAAGTCATGAAGAGCCGGTATCCAGGCAAGGATGCCTCCTTTTTTGCTCCGTATGCAGCACTTGCCCAGCAATACTTGTTTCACGCAGAGCGACTAGGCGGAGGCGTTGTATGATAGAGATTGGAGTGGCGGGCATCCGGTTTGATCAACTGGGCAGCGAACATTTTGCTGCCTTTGCTTTTTCTGAGGAACAGGTGCTTGATGCGTGCGTACACGTGAAAAAGCGCACCCAAAGCACTGCTGTGGTGATTCTCTGCACCTGTGACCGCATAGAAGTATGGTATGAACGGTCAAAGACCGATGTGGTGGAACCCTTCTTGCGTTCGCTCTCCCTCTCTGTACTTGGCTGGAAAGAAAAGGTGTACCAGAAGCATGGGCAAGAAGCCCTCAGCCATCTCTTCTGCCTTGGTTGTGGTTTGCTCAGTCCCCTCTTTGGGGAGGACCAGATCATCAGCCAGATTCAGGCTGGTGTCGCCATCTCGCGTCTTGCTGGCTGTGCTTCTCCTCTGCTCGAGTATCTCTTTCGTGAAGCTGTCACCACCGCAAAGCGGGTGCAGAGCAGTGTGGACTTGCAGGTTCCCGACCAAAGTGTGGCAGATTTTGTGGAAGCCCGACTCTCATCTCTCGCTCAAAACCGTATCTTGGTGATTGGAAGCAGCGCCCTTGCCCGACTTGTTTCAGCTCATTTGGTATCGAAAGGGTATGAGGTGAGCATGACCTTTCGGGACTTGGAGAAAGCTGACCTCCTGCTTCCCGATCATGTCAAAGCTATTGCCTATGCTCACCGTTTTGCACTGCTTGGGGAGGTGGAGGCAGTTGTCAGTGCAACCAAGGGCATGGAGTATACGCTTACCTATGAGCAGGTTGAGGGGCCCCTTCTGCTCATTGACCTTGCAGGAGTCCCTGATATCGATCCAAAACTGGCCGGCAAGGAGGGCATCACCTTGGTCCGTTTGCACGCTGAATGCGTTCCTCTTCCAAGAAGAGAGGAGGCCAAAGCAGCTGCAATGGCAATAATCGAAGCAGATCTGGCAAAGGTGACGGCATATCTGTCGTATCGCAAGGATGTTCCCCTCATCCAGGAGCGGGCTGAGCAGGCCGCCTTGGATCTGCTCTATCGTCTCCATCACCAGCTCAAAGAGTACAAGGTCCCCGATGAGCTGCGCCAGATACTCTATGAGAGTGCCCGAAAGGCGTTCAGTCACCAGCTATACGAGCAGAAGAAGGGGGAGTCCTCTCTCAAGCGTTTCGATTTGACCAGGGTCCTGATGGATGGGCAGCAGGGGTATGCCGGTGATCCTCCTGTCTCGCTCACGGCGTTCCATACGCGAGAGAAGGAGGGCTGGAATCTCACCCAGCTCAGTTTTGGTTCCCACACCTCAACGCATATGGATAGTCCCCACCATATGCTGGAAGGCAACAGGAGCCTTGATACGTACCCCCCGGAGAGGTTCTTTGTCACCGCCTATGTGATGGATTGCACGAAGCTGGATGTGCTTGAAACTTCCTCTCTTCCCCCTCGAGATCTTGCATATGAAGCGATCATCTTCTACACCGCCTCTGGTGATAACTCCTTCATACTCAAGGAGGATGCCGTAGCCCACCTCCTTGAGCAAGGGGTGCGCATCTTCGGCTTCGATAAGCCCAATCCGGATGGGGAAGCTGACATGGCCTTCCCCTTGCATCACCAGATACTTGCAGCGGATGGTCTCATCATAGAGAACCTGACAAACCTTGAACCGATTCTCGGCAAGTGTGTCGAGCTTGTATGCCTGCCGCTCTTGTTCAAGGATTCAGATGGTTCTCCGGTACGGGTGGTCGCTACCCTTCGTTCCTAGAAACACGTGAAGGTATTGCTGAAGGATCTCGTTTGTCCGGCATACAGGTGCATCATCCCTTCCATTTTCGAGATTTCGCTCGTTCGTGAGGCATCCTGGAAGCTGTACATCGGCTCGATGCAGATGAAGGGGGCCTCCTCATGCTCCTTTGTCCAGAGGACCAGGGTGGGAAGATCTCCACGCTCCACGGTTATGCCATGTGCTCCTGCCGTACTTCTCAGGGTGACTGAACGAGATCCCAAGGTGTTGAGCACCGTGGGGCCGGTGTCGGTCAGCGCCCGGCTCAGCGGCAGTGTTTTCGTCTTGTCAAGAAACCGGCTTTGCCTTGAGAAGATGCCGTTGACAGGGTAGAGGCGGTCTGCAGTTTCCTCTTGTTCAAACTCTACGCGATAGCTTTCCAGCTCTGCATCTTCCCCATTCATGAAGAGGTTGAAGGCTGGGTGCCAACCGAAGGTGCACCACAACTCTTCCTTGGCATGTATTTCGGCAGAGCTGGTGTAGCCGTTCTCGTGCAGGGTATGGGTGACGACAAGAGAGAAATCAAATGGGTAGAAGGCCCGGGTTCTCTCATCGCTATGCAGGGTGTATGTTGCCTTGTTCTCGGTCGCTTCGAGCAGGCTGAACTCCAGATCACGGGCAAAGCCGTTGACCGGCATGGTAATGGAGTTGCCCTTTGCTTGGATCGATCCATCATTCAGCGGTCCGGTGACCGGAAAAAGCAGAGGGGTATGCCGTTTCCAGGCCTCCCCGCTGTAGATGTATTCGGTGTTGGTCCCCACGTGTCTGAGGCTGTGCACTTCGGCTCCAACCTCGCTGATGGAAAGAGAAAGCTGGGAATTGTGTAGAGTGATCATCGTGTCTCCTTTGCCTGTATCGTACGCTTTGGAAGCCTCTGATGCAAGTTCTTGCCAACCTCTTGTCCAGTTGTGGTATACTGAAGGCAGTGGAGGAACCTGCAGATGAGTACACAAACAGTATTTACGATTGGCAGACAGTTCGGAAGCGGTGGTAGACAGGTTGGCAAGACCCTGGCAGAAAAACTGGGGATTCCGTTCTATGATAAGGAGCTGATCGCTATCAGCGCACGGGACAGTGGATTGAGTGAAGCTCTGTTCACCAATGCAGATGAAAAGGCAACCAGCAGCATCTTCTACTCGCTGGTGATGGGAAACTACCCGATGGCAAGCGGAGCACTCGGTGTCACCGAGATGCCGCTCAATGATCAGCTTTTCCTCATCCAGAGCAAGACGATCAAACGCTTGGCTTCAGAAGGGCCCTGTGTCATTGTCGGGCGTTGTGCCGACTATATCCTCAGGGACATGGATCACGTGCTGAACATCTTCATCCATGCTGATATCGAAAACCGAAAGGAGCGTGCTATCCGGGTCTACGAGGTGCCTGAGAACAAGGCAGAGGATGTGTGCATAAAGACTGACAAGCAGAGAGCTAACTTCTACAACTACTACAGCGACCGCAAGTGGGGTATGTGCCGCACCTATGACTTGAGCCTTGACAGCGGAAAGCTGGGAATTGAAGGGTGTGCTGATCAGATCATCGCTTACGAAAAGCTTTGGTTGGCCCACAAGGGACAGGTGATCTGATGCTGATGGACTTACTGGATCATCTCGAGTGGTATCTGAAGCTGCATCCCTTGCTGCAGCGTGTCATTGACATCCTTGACCGCAGTCTTCCGTACGAGATGGGAATCGGTACCTATCATCAGGATGGGCTTGAGTATGAGATACAAAGGTATGTGACCAGCACCTCAGGCCAGCTTTGTGAACCGAAAGGCACAGAATTGCATGTGGTGTTGGAAGGGGAGGAACTCTTTTCCTTGCAGAGGCAGGGAGAACCGGTCGTTGTCTCTCCTCTCACTACCGGGATGTTTCTGCTGCTGCAAAAGCATGAGCACTACCGTCACCAGCAAACGTTAGGGGAAGGCTTGGCGGTCAAGAAGGTGATTTTCAGATTGTCTGAACCTGTTTCTTGAATCGATCTCGTTTTTTCCAGAGGTGGGAGAGCATGAAACGCTCTCCCTCTTTTATGTCTTGGCGCCTGATGGCCTCAACAAGGTGGCGGTGTTCCTCTTGGGTTTTGGCGATGCCGCGGTCGTTGATGCTTTGGGCAAAGAGCAGGGCAGCCTCGCTGAGGTTCAGCCTGCTGTAGGTTTGGGTAAGCAGCTCGTTGTCAGCAAGTTTGATGAGCTCGAGATGGAACTGATAGTGCAAGGCACTGAATTTCTGTACATCAAAAGCCCTGTTGCTCTTCCACAGTTCATCCATCTGATCGAGGATGGCTTCCAGCTTGGCAGGGTCTGCACCATTCTCACACACAATGCGCATGGCAAGGGCTTCGAGGTATGCACGTACCTCCGTCAACTGTTGGTAGTCGACCATGGTGATGTCCTTGATGTAGCTTCCGCTATGGGGCACGATGACCACAAACCCATCCTGTTCAAGACGCTTCAATGCTTCGCGCACAGGAGTTCTGGAGCAGGAGAACTGTTTTGCAAGATTGTTCTCCGAAAGCTTGGCCCCATTTTGGAGGAAGCCTTGCCGTACCTGGTCTTTCAGGTGTTCATAGATTGTCTCGATCAGATTGCTTTTCGTATCCACACATGCAGTATAGCCAAACCACACCCTTGTGACTAGGAGCGGACATGGAAAGGGCCGCAGAGCAAAGCCTGCGGCCCGATCATCAGATGTGCGTGATCAATGGTTCGGGTTGTCTTCGATGGATACCAATTCGATGTCGAATACCAGAAGTGAGTTCGGCAGAATGGTTTCCGTACCTGCTTCGCCATAGCCAAGAGCAGGGTGGATCCAGGTACGGATCACGCTGCCGGTGTTCATGGTCAGCAGAGCTTCGGTAAAGCCCTCGATCAAGCCGCTTACCGGGAAGTGTGCGGGCTCTCCCATATCATAGGAACTTTCAATCATCGATCCGTCGATCATCTGCAGCTGGTAGTTCACCTCAACATGGTCGGCCATGGTCGGCATTGCTCCCGTGGCAGGGGTCAGAACCTGATACTGCAGTCCGCTTGCAGTGGTGATTACACCTTCGTTTGCCCTGTTGGCTGCGAGGAATGCTTCAGCATCAGCAAGATTGGATGCAGCAATTTCACTGAGCCACTCGGCATACTCTGCTTCAAGAATCTGCTGATACTCAGTGAAGGCGATTTGCATCTCCATCTCATTCATCTGCAAGGGATTCTCACAGGCATAGTCCAGGGCTCCGGCGGCGTAGAGATCTCCATTCACCTGGATTCCCTGTCCTGCCATGTTCAGTGCGAGCAGGTAGCCGTAGGTGTAGCTGAATGCATCGCTCAGATTTTCAGGTTTGGAGAGATCCCGAACCTGGTCAACTGAGCTGTAGTTCTTGCCGTAATCGGTTGCAGCAAGCCCTGCACTCCAGATGGTTGCTTGATACTCATTCACATTGGCGTAGAGTTCTTCAAGGGTGTAGAAGCCTGCCTGCACTTCACTCTGTGAATCGCGATAGCCGTCGAGGGCTCCTTTCACATAGTACCCTGCATCGAAGAAGAGCCCCTGGGAAGCGAAGGACTGAATCAGCAGGTACCCATAGGTATAGCTGAAACGGTCGGTAAGGCTTTCAAGGGTGGTAGCGCGCTCGGTGCTGATGGAGTAGGGAAGTGCACCGGTGGCAACCAAGGGGTTGATGTAGCGGATATCCAGTGCAAGCGATCCTGCAAGGACTACTTCCAGATAGTCGCCTACTGCAAGCGATCCGACAGGATAGCTGGATTTGGTCACATTGTTGGCGAGGAAACTGATCTCATCCCCTTCGAGGGTACGGGCAGCAAAGCTGTACTGGCCATCGGAAGCGCTTGATGCGAGGATGCGCACGGTTATTGCCTGGGGATTGCTCTCCTTCATTCCTGCAGCAAAGAGAGAAGTTGCGATAAGGATCATGGCCAGCATGGTCACAATCAGCTTGGTTCGGGTATTCTTGTTCATAGTCATTCCTTTTTGTAGGGTCCTTGTCTCGCGACAGCTTCCCTTTACTGTACGTGCTCTCTTCCCAAACGTCAATGCCGGATTTTTGAAGCTTGGGTAAAGATTAGCGCTATTGTACTACACAAACGTCAGATAGGTCCATTCTTGAAGTTTTGTGGACTTTTCACTGGATTGTCACGCACGCTTTTGCATGCTAGGGTAGTGATACGTCACCTTCAAGGAGTGTTACATGCCCACCATTAGTCGCAAGGAAATGAGTGATCAGGATATCCATCTGCTCTATGAAACCGTTCGTATTGCCCATGAGGCCAAACAGAAAGGCAATCATCCCTTTGGAGCCTTGCTTGCTGATAAGGATGGAACCATCCTGATGGAACAGGAAAACGATTATGAGGAAGGGGGGGCAGCCATGCATGCAGAGACGCTTCTGCTTTTCAAGGCGAGCAAACGCTATGATGCCGACTTCCTTGCTTCCTGTACGCTCTACACCAACGCTGAGCCCTGTGTGATGTGCACCGGAGCCCTGTACTGGACCAATGTACGCCGCCTTGTCTTCGGCATCACCGAGAAACAGCTGTTGGAACTTACCGGAAGCGATGTGCAGAATCCTACCTTCGATCTTCCCAGTGATGTGGTGCTCTCCTATGGGCAGAAAGACATGGAAGTGGTGGGACCTGCCACCGATGAACAGTTGCTGCATGCCATCATCGCCGACCACAAGGAGTTCTGGAACCACTGATGAGTGACCTTCCGTACCTGTTGAGAAGTGTGAACATCTGCCGTCTCGAGGGTGGCAAGATCCTGATCGGTGATAGACGCGTCTTCCCCTTCACCCGTCGGTTTGAGATCTGCTCAACGGTTGAAGAGGTTGCGCTTGCTCTCAAGAACATGGTGACCCAGGGTGGAGGTCCTCTTGAAGTCGCCCTGACCACCTTGGTGCATGTCGCCCGAAGCAAGGCCTCCTCGCTCACCATAGATGACCTGAAGGACGCTGCACGCCTCCTGATCGAGAGCCGGCCCACCAACACCACCATGAAACGGGTGCTCGGTGAACTGCTGACCCTGCTTGCAGAAGAGAAGCGAAATCTTGCTGAACATGTTGAAGTACAGGTTTCCCAGATCCTGCACTCCTTTTCCGAGCTCTATGAGCAGTTGGGAAGGTTGGGCAGCACCCTCATCGGAGAGCGTTCAGTGATATTGACCACTTGCTTTGCAGAACACACCTTCCTGCTCTCCCTGCTCTATGCTCAGAGAGATGGCAAGCAGGTGAGTGTCCTGGTTCCCGAGACACGACCCTACCTGCAAGGCTCAAGGCTCACTGCCCCCTCCTTGTCAGAGATGGGCATAGATGTTTCGATCATCACCGATGGGATGGGAGCAAGCTGCATTTCCCAAGGGAACGTTGATTTGTATATGACGGCGGCTGACTTGGTTTGCATGGATGGCACGGTGGTGAACAAGGTGGGGACGCTTGCCAACGCGCTTGCAGCACATGCCTACCATGTCCCCTATCATGCATTCTCCATCTCCCCGGATACGACCAAGAAGAGTGCCTCTGATGTACAGATGGAGATGCGTCCAGCCTCCGAGGTTACCCGATGCATGGATATGCCTACCACGATGGAAGGCATCAAGGCTCTTTATCCGGCCTTTGATATCATTCCTCCCGCTCTTGTCACTTCGATTGTCTGTCCGAAAGGCATTTTGCAACCTGATCAGATCCAAAGGAGCTACACATGAAAGCAATCATTGGGGGAACCGGAGTCGATTCGCTTGATCTCTTCTCCTTGCGCCAACAATTGGTCCAAACCGAGTATGGGAGTGTGACACTGTTCATCGGGGAAAATGAGATGGATCATCTGATCTTCCTTCCACGCCATGGTTCCGCTCACTCCTTGCCACCTCACCTGATCAACTATCGCGCCAATGTTTCTGCATTGGCCCAATTCGGTGTTGATGAGGCAATCGGAATATATGCAGTCGGTTCGATATCCGAAAAGCTTGGAGTGGGGCAGGTGGGGCTTGTCAGCGATTTCATCGACCTTACCGGTGGTACAAGGGAGCATACCTTCTTCACCGGTGGTGAGAAGCAGGTGGTGCATATCCCGATGGACCGAATCTTCGATGCGGAGCTCAACCGAAGGTTGCTCGCCCTTGATCGATCCCTCGTTGATGCAGGGGTGTATGCCTGCACCAACGGCCCCCGTTTGGAAACATGTGCCGAAATTCGCATGCTCTCCACACTTGGAGCCGATGTGGTGGGCATGACACTGGCCACTGAGGTGACACTGCTCCGTGAGGCAGGGATTCGCACAGCAAGCCTTGCCTACAGCATCAACTGGGCAGCAGGGGTTGGTTCAGATGAGTTCAGCTTCATCGGTGATGAAACAATCGCTCATCTGAAACAGCGTATGACTCAGCTCTGCTGTGCCCTCTTTCCCAGTTCTTCCAGATGATAGGGGGTTCCCTGGTAGACATGGTAGTTAAGCCAGTTGGTGAACAGCAGGTTGGCATGTCCTCTCCAGCTCATCTGTACAGGCGATGACTCATCATCACCAAGGTAGTAGCCCACCGGCTTGCTGATGGGTTTGCCTGCTTTCAGATCTCGTTGGTACTCATCATGCAGGGTCTGCTTGTCATACTCACTGTGGCCGGTGATGAATACCTTCCTTCCATCCTTGCTGGTGATCAGATAGATTCCCGCCTCCTCTGATTCGCAGAGCACCTTCAAGTGGCTGTTCTTTCTTACTTTTGCCTCATCGATGGCGGTGTGGCGGGAGTGGGGAGCACGGAACCGGTCATCGAAGCCTCGCACCAAGGGGTGTTTGGCATCGAGGACGGTATGGCTGTACACCCCGAAGAGCTTGGAGGGGAGCAGTTGCTTGCCGATTCCGTAGTGGTGGTACAGCGCTGCTTGGGCTGCCCAGCAGACGAACAGGGAGGAGTAGACATGCTGCTCTGCCCAGTCAAGAACCTTTTCCAGTTCATTCCAGTACGCAACGTGCTCAAATGCAAGCGTCTCCACCGGACTTCCGGTAACGATCAAGGCATCAAAGCGATCTTCCTTGATCTCGTCGAATGTCTTGTAGAATGTCTTCAGATAGGAGCGAGGGGTGTTCTTGCTCTCATAGCTTGCGGTGGTGAGAAACGTCACCTCCACCTGCAGGGCTGTATTGCCCAGCAGTCGCAAAAACTGCTCTTCGGTCTTTTTCTTGTTCGGCATCAGGTTGAGGATGGCAATCTGCAAAGGACGAATATCTTGGTGGATGGCCCGTTCGCTCGTCATGAAGAAGATGTTCTCTTCCTTCAGGACTGCTCCTGATGGCAGGTCTTTGGGAATGGTTACTGGCATGTGTTGCCTCCCTGTACCTGGGAGAAAGCCCCTTCAAGATCAGCGATGAGATCATCGATGTGCTCACAGCCAATGGAGAGGCGAATGGTGGTGCCTCTGATGCCCTGGCTTCTCTTCTCCTCCTCGGAGAGCTGGGAGTGGGTGGTGGTTGCCGGATGGATGACCAAAGACTTGAGGTCTGCAACATTTGCCAAGAGACTGAAGATCTTGAGAGAGTCGATGAACGTCCTCGCATCCTCTTCGCTTCCTTTGATGTCAAAGGTGAAGATGCTGATCCCTCCCTTCGGGAAATATCGCTCATACAGCGCATGATAGGGGTTGTCAGGAAGACTGGGGTGGCGTACCGCATCCACCGTTGGGTGGGCATTGAGGAACTCAACAATCTTCAGGCTGTTCTGTACATGGCGCTCAACACGCAAGGGCAGTGTTTCCAATCCTTGAAGGAAGAGGAAGGAGTGCCATGGTGCGAGACAGGCTCCGGTATCGCGCAACAAGACGGCCCGGGCCTTGGCTATCCACGCAGCCTTTCCTACTGCTTTGCTGAAACTCAGTCCATGGTAGCTGGGATTGGGCTCGGTGATGGAGGGGTATTTTCCGCTTTCTTCCCAAGAGAAGTTGCCGCTGTCGATGATAACCCCTCCAAGGGCAGTCCCATGGCCACCGATGAACTTCGTTGCCGAGTGTACTACGATATCTGCTCCGTACTCGATCGGTCGAACCAAGTAAGGGGTAGCAAAAGTATTGTCCACTACCAACGGGATCTTGTGGTCATGGGCAATCTGGGCAAGCTGTTCCAAGTCACACAAGGTGGCGTTCGGGTTTCCGATTGTCTCAACAAAGAGAGCCTTGGTTTCGGCCTTGATCGCCTTCCGTACCTGTGCAAGATCGGAAACATCCACGAAGGTGGTGGTGATGCCCCACTCGGTAAGGGTGTTGGTAAAGAGATTGTACGTGCCTCCGTAGATGGTCTGGGCACTTACGATGTGCTCGCCTTGCTTGGCAAGATTGAGGATCGTCAGGGTGATGGCTGCCGATCCGCTTGCAGTTGCCAATGCGCCGATCCCCCCTTCTAGGGCGGCGATGCGTGCCTCAAAGACATCCTGGGTAGGGTTGGAAAGGCGGCTGTAGATATTTCCCGGCTCCGAAAGGTTGAAGCGGGCTTCTGCTTGCGCACAGGAATCGAAGACATAACTGGTGCTCTGGTAGATGGGAACCGCTCGTGCACCGGTGGTGGGGTCGGCTGTTTCCTGTCCTGCATGCAGGGCGAGGGTTTCAAAATGGTTGGTGTGGTTGATTGTTGACATAGGATGCTCCTGGTATGAAGAGTGCACAGACGAAAGCCTGTGTTGGCAGCGAATATGACCAGGTGCATCGCATGTGGTCGGTTACCGAACCACAGCGGGGATGTTTTGCTTGTTTCATGGAAGTACCTTGGAGGAATTCTTAGGCGAGTGCGTTGCGGCACATCATAGGATCACAGGAATCAGTGCTGTTCTGCATCTGCATCATGGTGTGCCTCCTCCAAGAAAATATCCTATCTAAAGGCTGGATTTTGAAGCAGTATAGTTTCCTCACGGCAATGCGTCAACCGCTTTTCTACGCTATTGGGAAAAAAAGTCAAAAAAAAGCCGGGGAAGAACCCCGGCTCACCTTCAGTCTTCGATTGCCGTAAAGGCATCGAAATCTGCAAGCATCACTGGATCGGGTTCCTTTTCCAGGAGGCTGAAGACAATCATGAGGATGGAGGCGATGATGAAGCCGGGAAGCAGTTCATAGACATCAAAGAGCCCACCGGAGAGCTGCTTCCAGATGACGACAGTCAAGAAACCGCCGACCATGGCTGCTACAGCCCCGTTTCTGGTGGCCTTTCTCCAGAACAGCGAAGCGAGGATGACCGGTCCGAAGGTAGCTCCGAATCCTGCCCATGCATAGGAGACGACATCAAAGATGGATGAGTTGGGATCCATGGCAAGGAAGATGGCGATGATGGTGATCACCACTACGGTGATGCGACTGACCAACAGGGTCTCCTTGTCGGAGGCATCCTTTCTCAGAAGTGCCTTGTAGACATCCTTGCTGAACGCTGAGGAGGCGACAAGCAGCTGGCTGTCGGCGGTGCTCATGCTGGCTGCCAGGATGGCGCAGAGGAAGAAGCCAGCGATGAAGGTCGGGAATATCTTCTGCATACTGGCAATGAAGACAGCTTCAGCAGCACTTTGTGAGGCGTATTCGAGAGGCAGCAGGAAGATTTTTCCCACGACACCGACCAAGAGAGCGGCTGCCATGGCAAAAGTCACCCACACCATTGCGATACGGCGACTGGTCTTAACCTCGGAATTGCTGCGAATGGACATGAAGCGTATGAGGATGTGGGGCATGCCAAAATAGCCAAGGCCCCAAGCAAGGGCACTGAGTATCTGCAAGAACCCGTACGTCGTTCCAGGAGGAGTGATGAAGGGGTTGATGAAGTGCTCGCCGAACTTGGCAAGCTCGGTAAAGGTATGGACAGGGCCGCCGATGGCAAAGAGGGCGATCATGCCGGTGGCGACAAGGGCAATGAACATCAGGCTGCCTTGCAGGAAGTCGGTTGCAACTACGGCAAGATACCCACCAAGCAGGGTGTAACCGAGAATGACTACCACGCCAAGGATGAGCGCTGCATAGTAGTTCATGCCGAAGACTGCCGTGAAGAGCTTAGCGCAGGCAAGGAAGCCGCTGGCTGTGTAGACCACGAAGAAGACCAGGATGATGAGCGAGCTGATGGTCTGCAGCACCTTCGATTTGTCATGGAAACGGTTGGTCAGGAATTCGGGAATGGTGATGGAGTCTTTCGCATGGATGGTGTACTTGCGCATCCGCTTGGCAACCAGCAACCAGTTGAGGTAGGTTCCGACCAGAAGACCTACAGCCGTCCAGAAGGCTTCCTGCAGGCCGGTGAAGTAGGCAAGGCCGGGAAGTCCCATCAAGAGCCAGCCGGACATGTCCGAGGCTTCTGCACTGAGAGCAGTAAACCAAGGTCCGATTGATCGACCTCCAAGGAAGTAGTCACTGGTGGACTTTGTCTTACGAAAGGTGAAGAACCCGATGGCCAGCATAAGGCCAAGATACAGGGCAAAGGCAAGCGCAGTTAGTACTGTATACGTGTTCATGAAACAGCTCCCCCCAAACAAATGCATGTTGATTCAGAATACCTGTTGAAAAAACGGGTTGCAAGAGCAAATGAGAACAGTTTGTAAAAAAAATGCATATTTATGCACTAATTAGTGTTCATAGCGCACAGTTTGCCAAAGTTGGTTGTAGATTTCCAAGTCAGGTCCAAGATCCTGGATATTGTCAGAATGGGCCAGATCTTCCACGCTGAAGAAGAAATCCGTATTCTTCATGTACTGTGCCGCACCCGTATTGGTGGTCGGGGGAAAGCCGAAGGCATCCAGGAAAAGTGCATAGTTCTCTGGATTGTGGATGAAGTTGATGAAGGTGTGGGCATTCTCGATGTTATCAGCTCCGACGGGGATGACCATATTGTCGATGTACATCATTCCCCCTTCAGCGGGAATGAAGAAGTCGATGGAAGGCCAAATTTCGGAAGGAAGCTCTGCAAACACATTCTCCGGGTATGCATGCACCACCACAAATTCACCCCTGCTGAAAGCTTTTCCGAAGGATTCAGAGTCAAACTTCACGATGTTCGGTTTCCACGATTTGTTGATGAGTTCAGCTGCCATAGTGAGCTCTTCTTCATCAGTGGTGTTTCCCTCAAACCCAAGGTGTTTGAGTGCAGCACCCATAACTTCACGCATATCATCGAGCAGCGACATTCTGCCTGCAAAGCGAGGATCCGAGAAGATGGCCCAACTGCGCTCATACTCTCCCTCTACACGCTCTGTGTTGACTGCAATGCCGCTGGAGCCCATGAAGTAGGGGACAGCGTAGGAGAAATGTGGGTCGTAAGTAGCCTTTTCCCTGATCAGTGGAGCAATATGGGAAAGGTTGGGGAGTTTCTCATGGTCGAGCTCTGCCAAAAGGCCGAGCTTGATCATGATCTGGGTGTAATCAGATGAGGGGAAAAGGATGTCATATCCCTTGTTCCCGCCGGCCATGACCTTGGCAAACATCTCCTCGTTGGAGGCAAAGTTGTCGATGATGACATCTATGCCGGTCTCTTCCTCAAACTTGGCAACCAGATTGTCGGGAGTGTAATACGTCCAGTTGTAGAGGTACAGCTTCCCGTTCTCTGAGGATTTTCTCTTACATGCTGTGCTCGACAGTACCAGTATGCATACCAGGAAAACCCAAAAAACCTTGACGAACCTCTTCACGACGCACCTCCAACCAGTAGTGGTGCCTCCTAGCTGCTTGCAGCGACTGTCTTGAGAAACTTCCTGAAGATGAACGCAATGACCATGGTCCCAAGGATCATGACGAACGAGAGAGCATTGATCACCGGTGAGACACCGTAGCGAATCATCGAGTATACATACAACGGAAGGGTTCCTGAACCAGGTCCAGAGACAAAGAACGTAATGACAAAGTCTTCCAAAGACATGGTGATGCACATCAAGAATCCAGAAAGCACTGCAGGTATGATGGTCGGTATGATTACTTTCGTCAAGGTCTGCCGTTCATTGGCTCCCAGGTCCCTGGCAGCTTCGACGGTGGAGTAGTCGAATTCATCCAGCCGGGCGGAAACCATCATGAAAACGAACGGCAGGTTGAACGTGGTATGAGCCGCAAAGATGGTGAACATGCCCAGCCTTACCTTGACCGCTGAGAAGAAGATCAACATCGAGATACCGATGATTACCTCAGGAAGGACCATCGGCAAGTAACTTACGGTGGTGATGTAGCTTCTACCGTGGAATCTGTACCACTTGATGCCGATGGCAGCAAGGGAACCCAAGACGGTTGCCGTGACCGAACTGGTGAGAGCGATGATCAGGCTGTTTCGGAAGGCGGACCACAGGGAAGGACTCTCAAAGATGAGCCGTTTGTACCAGATGAGCGAGGCATGGTCCCACTGCATCCCCCTTGCACTGTTGAAGGAGAAGAACACAACTACAAAGAGAGGGATGAACAAAAAGACGATGACCAACGCGAGCATGACATAGGAGAACGAGAAGCCGGATTTGCTTGAGTACTTGTGATAATTCATTTTGTACCTCGCAAACTGTGGTGTGCCTTGATGTTGTGCTCAAGTGCCTGCTGTGTGGTCTTCTTGCTTCCTTTCTGCATCTGCTCACGCTTCCCGTTGTAGAGCATCCAGAAAACTCCCACCAGCGAGATGAGGGTCAGGATCATGGAGAATGCAGATGCCAATGGCCAGTTCCTTGTTTTGGACACCTGGTCGACGATGATGTTTCCGATCATGGTCGAGTCCTTGCCGCCGACGAGCAAGGGGACGGTATAGGCGCCAAAGATGGGAATGAAGGTGAAGATGAAGGCAGTGCTCAATCCGCTGCGGATATTGGGGAACATCACCTTCACAATTGCTCCAAGCTTGGTTGCTCCGAGGTCGCGCGCAGCATCGAGAAGGGAGAAGTCGAACTTGTCGATGGTGGTGAACAGCGGAAGTATGGCAAAGGGAAGGTACATGTAGATGAGTACCAGTACAACAGCTCCGTTGTTGTAAATGAGTTTCAGTCCAGAATCGATCAGGCCGATGCGCATCAGCAGTGAATTGATGAAGCCTTCGGTGGAGAGTATCGAGATCCAAGCATAGATGCGGATCAGCGAGTTGGTCCAGAAGGGGATGATGATGAGGAAGAGCAAAAACGTCTGGTGTTTGCTCTTTGCCATGGCATACCCGCAGGGGATGGCAATCAGGATGCATAGGAAGGTGGAAAGCACACTGATCCACAGCGTTCTTACCACGACCATGGCGAAGCTCGGGTTGAACATCTGCCTGTATGCATCGAGGGTGAACTCCCATTCAACGCCGCCATACAGTCCGCGTTTCATGAAGCTGTAGAGTATGATGATTCCCAAGGGTACGGTGAAGAAGAGCGTGAACCACAGGCCCATGGGCCCGCCGTACATCGTTCCCAAGAGTTGTTCTCGCTCCCTAGGTTTGAGCGTCTTCTTCATCGAGCTGTATCCTTCACCAGGTATCCGTCAGAGGCAGTCCAGCTGACGTAGACGGTATCCTTCCACTCAATGTCCGGGCCATCCTCAAGGAAGGCCGTGTGTTGTTTGAAAACCTTTACCAGGGTGGAGCTCTCATTGTCCAACTTGACATAGAACTTCGACTGGAAGCCTGAGTAGACAGGCTCCTCAACAATACCCTTGAAGGTATTGAGTTCCTTTACCGTAGATCTGGGTGGATTGGACGATATTCTTACTTTCTCTGGACGCACCGTGAAGTCCATTTGGGTACCTACCGGCTGGGCCTCGTAGTCGGTGACGGAGACTTCCCCATTGAGAGCGGGAACCTGCACGCGCATCAGATACTCCTCCTCATAGGGTTCACAGGAGAGGATGGTGCACGGGAAACTGTTTGTCTCCCCGATGAACTGGGCGACAAAGCGGGTGGAAGGAGCCTCATAGATTTCATAGGGGGTGCCGATTTGCAGGACCTTGCCCTTGTTCATGACCGCGATGCGGTCAGAGACGGACAATGCTTCGCTCTGGTCATGGGTGACGTAGATGAAGGTGATGCCGACCTTGTCATGGATCTGGTCCAGCTCGATGAGAAGGTTCTGTCGAAGCTTTGCGTCAAGGGCGGAAAGGGGTTCGTCGAGCAGCAAGACGCTGGGCTCGTTGATCAGGGCCCTGGCAATGGCTACACGTTGTTTCTGCCCACCGCTGAGCATGGAGGGTTTCTTGTAAATGTGGTCTTCCAACTGGACGAGACGGACATATTCAAGGACCTTCTTATCAATGGTCTCTTTGTCCACATGCCTGAGTCGCAGGGGAAATGCTATGTTTTCATAGACGGTGAGGTGGGGGAAAAGGGCATAGGTCTGGAAAACTGTGTTGGATTGCCGTTTGTCCGGAGGCAAGGGAAGTATGTTCTTGCTGTCAAACTCCACGTTTCCTGAATCCGGGAAATCGAATCCGGCAATGATCCTCAACAGGGTGGTCTTTCCACAACCAGAGGGGCCCAAGAGTGAGAAGAACTCACCTTTCTTGATCGTGACACTCACATCGTCGAGTGCCTTGAAATCGCCATAGGAGCGGGAGACCCGCTGAACATTCACTTCAACACCTTTCAATCTTTTCCATTCCCTCCACTCGTTTCAGGCACAGAATTTCCCGGAAATGTTCTGCGGGAGCCTTCACGATTCAATGCGAATATCGAATATTTATCCGTATCTGTCAAGCAGTTTGCCCTAAAAACAGACACAATCGTACTAAGTCAGATAAGTATTTATAAAACATAAAATTAACGAGTATCTAGATATACCTCTCCAGAATACGAAAACGGAAAAAATCTAGGTTTGGTGGAGATTTCCTTACCCCTCGGAAAATTCATCCTACTGAAGGAAATCGATGCGTACCACTTCGTTTGTGTTCGGATCCTCCCGGTAGACTGCAGGGCCTTCTTCATCGTATCCAAACCAGATCAGACGGCTGAAGCGCAAGAGCTTTGTTTCTTTGGGGGTATCATATACTCTGCAGTAGTCAAACTGGTGGTTGGCCTGTACACGACAATCATAAGGTAGCATATCCAAGCCTCCTTTCGCACAAACAGGATGCTTTGCGAAGCTTTTCCAATAGCTGGGAAAAAGCATCGCAACAATAAGGCGAATGTGGCAAGATTCCTAAGAAGCCCCACATTTTGTACATGTATTAAGAGTAGGATAGCCTGTGTCACACGTCAAGGGTATGAGCAAAAGATGAAAAAAGGTTGCTGCCGAAGCAACAACCTGATCATACCTTTACGCCAAAGAGGTCTCGAACCTCTGACCTACTGCTTAGAAGGCAGTTGCTCTATCCAACTGAGCTATTGGCGCATCTTCAGCCCTGAGGCTTTGAAAACGTTGAAACCTTACCGTAAATCGAAAAAAAGGTAAAGATGGCTGGAAAAGAAGCTTGAGTAATAGTGTTGGGTGCCATTTTGTAGTATTCCATTATATTAAGACTTGCCTAATGGGACCGATCTGAGTATACTTTTTATTACCTAGTTAACAACTAGGAAATAAACACATTTACCAGAGGAGGTACAGAGATGTTTACCCAGTATTCGCTTCCCTACGGTTTTGCAGACCTTGAACCCCATATTGACCAACTTACCATGGAAACGCACTACACCAAGCACCATGCAGCCTATACAAACAATCTCAATGCCGCAGTTGAGAAAGACAGTTCACTTGCAGGCAAGAGTATTGAAGAGATTCTTTCCAATCTTGATGCCATCAAGGATGATGGGCTGAGAACCACCATCAGGAACAATGGGGGAGGCTTTGCCAACCACAACCTCTATTTCTCAACGCTTTCTCCGAATCCAGCTTCTGCGCCAAAGGGTGCGCTGCTCAATCAGATCAATGAGCAGTACAAAAGCTTGGAGGGCCTTCAGGAAGAGCTTGCCAAACAGGCAGCCGGCCGTTTCGGATCAGGGTGGGCTTTCCTGGTTGCTTTCAAGGACGGTAGCCTGAAGGTAGTGAACACCCCGAACCAAGACTCCCCGCTGATGGAGAAATCGGGCGGCACTCCCATTCTAGGTATTGACGTATGGGAGCATGCATACTATCTGAAGTACAAGAATCTGCGCGGTGATTACATCAAGGCATTCTGGAAGGCTCTTGATTGGGTGCAGGTAGAACTGAACTACCAGAAAGTAGCATACTGAGCCGCACTGGACAGGCTGACACCCACCTCCATTACAGAGGTGGGTGTTTCTCTGTGGGTAGGTGTCAAAACTATGCAAGGAATATACAAACCCTTGTATAATAGCAAAGAGAGAACTGAAATATCCAAAAACTGAGCGGAACAATGCAAAAGAAATCTGATAAGAAAGCTTGATTAATGAGGTCTTTCCTTCCTAATATATCAGTATAAAAAGAGTGATAGAAAAGGAGAGAACACCATGGATAAGAATGAAATCCAGAAAAAAGAAAGCATTGAATTCCTCATCAAGAACACTGACATGTTCCTGGATGTAGACTATACAAAACTTGCAGCACATATTGAGGGGCATCGGTATTTTTTGGGCAAGAACCTGAAGATGCCGATCACCTGGGACCAGGCAACCTACTCTTGGATGAGCAACATCTATGAACCGCTCAGTCAGATGATGGAAACCTGGACGACCCAGATGAGTTTCCCCGGCAGGAGGAAAGCGGACCTCTTCTTTGAGCTCTGCGACCACCTCTACTTCATGAGCCTTGAGAAACAGACTGAAGTGAATCCCTACTACGCGGTTCTGGACTACAGTGCCCAGTACGGCAGGAGCATCGGTAAGTTTTTCGCCAAGTTGGCAAGTCTCAACCATGCAGCGTAAGTTTCCCAGAGAGTGAATGTTTATTTGTACTTCAGAAGGTGGCAGTGCCACCTTTTGTCGTAATACAGAAGAAGCCGCCAGATTTGGCGGCTTCTGTCATGCTCAGGCAACTTAGTGTTTTTTCAGTCGCTCTTTCACTACTGGCCCGAGTAAGGTGACCAGCGTAAGCACGACAAAGACCCAAGCGATCGGGGAGGCTACGAAGATGGAGTAAGAACCCTCACTCATCAGCAATGCCCTTCGGAAGTTCGACTCTGCCATCGGGCCCAGAATGAGGCCGAGTACGGCAGGGGAGACAGACACGTCAGCCTTTTGCAGGAAGTAGCCGAGGATACCGAAGAAAAGCATTACCCCAACATCAAAGAAATTGGTGTTGATCGCATAACTGCCGACCACACACAATACAAAAATCATGGGAGTAAGAATCGCCTTGGGAACCGAAAGCACTTTCACAAAGAGCTTGAGGCTGGAAAGACCAAGCACAAGCATCGTCACATTGGCGATGAACATTCCCAGGAAGATTGAGTACACCAGCGTGGTGTGTTCGGTGAACAACAGAGGACCTGGCTGCAAGCCCTGGACGGTCAAGGCTCCGATGAGAATGGCTGCAACCGCATCGCCTGGGACACCCATGGTGAGCATGGGAATCAAAGCCCCACCGGTGACACCATTGTTTCCCGCTTCCGGTGCGGAGATTCCCTCAGGGATACCGGTACCAAAGAGCTCGGGATGGCGGCTGCTTCTCTTAGCTTGGCTGTAGGAGACGAAAGCACCAATCTCAGCACCTGCACCGGGAACAATACCGATTATGGTTCCGATCGCACCGGAGAGCGGAGCGGTCTTGAGAATGACTTTCCAGTCCTTCTTGGAGGGCCACACTTTGGAGATTTTCTGTGTCACTTGGTCAGGAGTAAAAATATTCTCTACTGTGGAAAAAGCCTGGCTCATGGCAAACAGACCGATCATGACCGGTATGAATGACATACCGCTAAGCAAGTTGATATTGTTGAACGTAAAGCGTGGATAGCCGGTAATGCCATCGATGCCGATGAAAGAGAGGCTGATGCCAAGACCACCGCACAGCACTCCTTTTGCCAAGCTGTTGCCGCTGATTGAGGCGATGATGGAAAGTCCGAAGACAGCAAGCAAGAAGAACTCGGGGGCACTGAAGCGCAGGGCAAGCTTTGCAAGCTGGGGACTGATGAGCCAGAGAGCAAGGACGCTGACCACTCCTCCTATGAATGAGGAAACGGTGGAAATGCCCATGGCCCTTCCGCTCTCCCCACGCTTGGAGAATTCGTAGCCGTCAAGCACGGTTGCCGCTGCAGCGGGAGTCCCTGGTGTCCTGAGCAGGATGGCTGAGATGGATCCTCCGTAGATGGCTCCCACATACACACCGATCAGAAGGAGGATGCCGGGAGTCGCTTCCATGCCGAAGGTAAGGGGCAATACAAGTGCCACGCCCATGGTAGCGGTAAGTCCTGGCAGGGAACCGATGCAGATTCCGGTGAAAACACCCAGGATGATGAACAGGAATATCTGCACGCTGAACACTGAATTCAATACTTCAAGAAGCATGGGATTACCTCCGTCGTCTAGATGAGCAGGCCGAAGTTCATCGGTACATTAAGGACAGAACCGAAGAGCAGGTAGATGGCCACGGTAAACAGAACACTGATGAGAATGGTTTTCCACCAAGCCCGCTTGCTGAACCACTTGATGAAGAGGATCAACATGATGGAAGTGGTAACCACAAAACCCACCAAGGGGAGCAGGACGAAGTAGAGGACCAGGCCTCCCATCGTAATATACACATTCAAGACGTTCTTACTTTTCAGATCAATGGCACTGTCCATCTCCTTAGGCATACGCAAGGTGAAGATGAACAAGGTGAGCGCGCTGAGAATGATCAGGCTGGCGATGATGATGGGGAACATGCCCGGTCCCGGTACCCCGTGGTTGCTGGGAGGATAGCCGAGGGAGATGGCAATGATGAAGATTGCAAAGAGGGTAAACGTACCGCTCACTATGAAATTGGCTTTTCTCATGGGTGTGATTCCTTTCTGAAGGAGACAGACCACAGCACCCTAGGGTGCTGTGGTACAGAAAATTGAGCTTACTGCTGCTTAAGACCGAGTTCCTCGATCAGAGCCTTGAACATGTCGTTGTCCTTGGCCAGTTTAGCTCCATAGGAGGTACTGTCCATGACGTCGATGATGTTGTTGCTGCTGTTCATGAACTTCACGAATGCATCGCTCTTGGAAGCTTCGGTGAAGATCTTCTCAATCTTGTCAACGATCGGTTGGGGAGTTGCCTTGGGAACACCCAAGCCTCTCCAGGTACCGATGGCTACATCATAGCCGAGTTCCTTGGCGGTAGGGATGTTCGGGGTAGCTGCAATGCGCTCGGGAGCAAGCACTGCAAGAACCTTCAGGTTACCTGCATCAACCTGGCTTGCAACCTCAGCATAGCTGACGGTGACCGCATCGATGTGGCCGCCGAGCAGGCTGGTGATTGCAGGAGCTGCACCATCAAACGGGATGTGGTTGAAATTCACCTTTGCAGTCTTTGCAAGACCTGCTGCTGCAAGGTGCCAGATGGCTCCTACACCGGAGTTTCCGACGCGCATCGTCTTGGTCTTTGCTGCGGCGAGGAACTCATTGAGGGTGTTGTAGGGGGAGTTTTTCTGGACAGTAATGGCACTGTATGCACTGTTGACCATCATGATCGGCTTGAACTGGTCATAATACAGTCCTGCACCGGTTCCGGTGTGGGGCAGGGTGACCAACTCAACGGTGATCATGGTGATCACAGAGCCATCAGCCTTGGCATTTGCACCATAGGACATGCCCACAGCACCGCCGCCGCCGGTTCTGTTCTCAACTGCAATATTCTTCGGGAAGTTCGCCTTTGCAGCGTCAACCAGAGCGCGGGCGACCAGATCGGTACCACCACCAGCTGAATACGGAACAATGACTGATACCGGTCCACTTGGATAGGAATCAGCTGTAGCCTCAGTGCTGCCTTGAGCAAACACCGATCCGAGAACCAGAGACAGAAGCATAACCAATACTAGGATTTTCTTCATTTTCTCACCTCTTTCCTTTGTGTTATTTGTTCGCACACATGCGAATTTACCGTAGAGCAGCCTGCTCAAGAAAAAGCTTAGCACGGGATGTTATCGATTCCCACGCTTTTTTCTTGGCAAGATCAGGATTCGCCAAGTAGGAGCCCACCCCTACAGCGAAAGCATCAGCTTGTATGAAGGCGGCCGTGTTTTCCACCGAAACACCTCCCACCGGAAGCAACCTCATTCCCTTGAACGGGCCAAGCAGATCCTTGATGTATTGGGGACCTACCGAACCTGCGGGAAAGATCTTGATAAGCGGGGAACCCGCCTTGTGGGCTGTATACATCTCAGTGGGAGTGAAGACTCCCGGTACCGGCAGAACCCCGTGGTCGAGACAGTAGGTGATGACCTTCACATCCAGACTGGGAGAGAGAACAAAACGTGCGCCCCTTCTGATGCTTTCGCGGGCTGATGCCACGTCGAGTACGGTCCCTGCACCGACCAAAAGCTTTGGGTTCTGGGAAGCCTGCTCTATCATATCGAGAGCACCTGGGGTGTTCATCGTGATCTCAAGGCAGCGGATGCCGCCCTTGGCAAGTGCATCGATCACAAACGGAGCATGCTCTTCCTCAACTCCCCTGATGATGGAGATGACTTTTGTCTCAGCAATTACTGCCAGTGCCTGTTCAATCGAATTCATCGGTGAATCTCCTCTTTCTGTGCAAGCAGACGGTCGAAGGTGGACCTATCGGGAAGACCCTCTGTGTCCCCATAGCTGCTTACGGCAAGGCCTCCCATCAGCGATCCCATCAGGCCGCACTCCTTGATGGGTTTCCCCTCAAGAAACCCTGTCAAAAATCCTGCGTTGAATGCATCACCTGCCCCGATGGTATCGACAACCTTCACCGGGTAGGGAGCAATCTGGTAAAAGCCGCTGGCATCGGCAACAGAGGAGCCCCTGCTTCCCTGTTTCACCCCGACGGCCCGAACACCGGAGGCAAGCAGCAGCTTGCTGATCTGCTGGGCATCGGAGGTGCCGAGCAGAAGCTCTCCCTCATCCTCGCCCAGCAAGGCGATGTCAGAGGTAAGCAGAAGTGGTTTGAGTGTCTTCTTGGCCTCTTCCTCACTCCAGAGCTTGCGCCTGATGTTGGGGTCGAAACTGATGAGTATCCCTTCTTGCTTTGCAAAGCGGATGAGCTCAATGAAAGTCTGTTTGCAGGAGTCGGAGAGTGCAGGTGTGATGCCCGAAAGGTGAAGCACCTTTGCCTGCTTCAGGTACCCAAGGTCGATATCTGCAAGCGTAAGGGTGCTTGCTGCCGACCCCTTGCGGTAATAGAAGACAGAGGAGTCGAGGTTGGCGGAGAACTGCTTGAACATGATGGCGGTAGGGTTGTCCTCGCTCAGCTTCACCTGCGACGTGTCCACCCCTTCAGCCCTGAGTTCACGGATGATGAACTGGCCGAACTCATCGTTTCCCACCTTGCTTACCCAACTGCTCTCGATTCCCAGCTTGGCAAGGCCTACTGCGACATTGCTCTCGGCTCCCACGACGACCTTGCTGAACTGCTGTACGTAGCGCAGCTTGGTATGGGCATTGGGAATGAAGGCGACCAGGCTTTCGCCGATGGTAACAACACGCGATTTCATCGATTATACTCTCCACTATAGATCCACTGGCTTCTGTTGCCGGCAATGATGCGCTGGATTTGTGCTCGTGCATCATCCAGCAGGGTTTTGAACTGTTCTTCCCGTTCCTTTGTATACCTGAACTCGGGAACCGCGATGGACATGCCGGCAAGTACCTGCCCTTCCACCTTGATGGCGACTGCCACACACTGGATGCCGGTGGTTGATTCTCCCTTCTCATAGGCAAAGCCTGTGGCTCGTATGCCTTCAAGCTGGACATTGAGCTGTTCCACATTCCTGACGGTTTGGGGGGTAAGCGGCATGAGATCCCCTTCGGGGTAGAGGGAGTGTATCTGATCAGGCATGAATTGGCTCAACAGGGCCTTCCCATACCCGGTACTGTAGGCTGGAAGCTTGTTTCCCGGGTTTGACACCACCCTGAACTGTGAGTGCAGGTCTGCTTTTGCGAGGTAGAGTACGTCCCGCTTGGAAAGGACGCCAAAATAGAGCGTCTCGCCGGTACTTTGGTTGACCTGCTGCATCACATCCTTGATCTGTTCCAGGATATCATGGTTGTTCACATATTTGTTCCCCAGGACAAAGACGTTTTCTCCCAGGTAATACCGTTCCTCACGTTGCAGGTAGTGCAGGTACCTTCGTTCTGCAAGGGTGCAAAGCAATGGATGGAGACTGCTTTTGGGTATGGCAAGCGAACGTGAAAGGTCAGAGAGGGAGACTCCATCCTGTACGGATGCTACTGTCTCCAGGATGTCCAGGATTCTGGCTGTCGTGCGATGATCAGAAGACCCCATCGTTTCTCCTTGTTGTTCGTATATAGGAACAGTGTTCGCAAGTACGTATATAGTCTACACTATATTGGAGTTTTGTAAAGAATAAATTGAAGTGGATTTGGGAAGAAAATACAACAGGCAACCAAACTGGTTGCCTGCACGATCGGGACGAAAGGACTCGAGACTGCTTTTCTTCCTTGTGTACCTATGCACACCGATAAAGAATCAACAAGGTTCCTCCAAAGAAAAAAATGTCTGAACATCTTTCGATTCCATCCATGATTATCTCAGCAGCATACTCCTGCAATGCATGGTCACTTTGGTTGTCTACAATCAATGATGGCATCTATAAACACGCTGTTTTCATGAACGGAAAAGACAGCCTTGTACCTTTTTGCGAAAACAACCTGTCTGTATTTTCCGCTCGGTAATCCAAGGTCCACTTCCAGTTGGAATTGGAAGGGATTATCTTTCAACTTGATAAGAACAGAACAGAACTCACGTCTCAATACTTTTGCAGCAGGGATACTCACTTGTGCAAGGAACCTTGCGTGACTGACAAGCATTTCATCGGCTTTTCTGGAGACGATAACCTCATACTTCATAGTTGGCTTCTGCCTCTGCCACAATCAAGTCAAGATCCTTAAGTATTTCATCTCCTCTTCTGCCGACATAACCGTTTATTCGTTCATCTTCTGCAACAAGCAAATCTGCATACAATGAATTCTGGGAAGCCACAGACAAACTCAGTGGCACTGACTTTTCCCGTACAATCTGATGAAGAAGCATGTTGAACGTTCCATTCAGCGTCATTCCAAGCTGATTGAGGATTTCCTCGGCCTGAGCCTTTAATTCCGTATCCGTTCTCAAACTGATCGTTGTACTAGCCATATAGGTTCTCCCTATTGAAATTCTATCATTCGGAAATGATTTTGGCAATACAATGTATATACAATGCATAGGATAATCAGCCCAATGTTGTCGAAAATCAAGAAAAACCCATAATCATCTACAGCTGACCGCTGGTTGGACTTTGTCAGGCCAGGGAGGGACACCCAGTTATATGCAGTGCCGAACTACAGATCAAGCAGGAAGTGCAAATTGAAGGGAAAAAGGTGCAAATAAATTTTGGCAACCTGTTTGTAATTATTTATCTACAAACAAATTGCCAATAGTACGAGAAAAATAATGAGAAATATTTGAATCGGGGCGAAAGGACTCGAACCTTCGATATCCTGCTCCCAAAGCAGGTGCCCTAGCCACTGGGCTACGCCCCGAAATCTTTTGGAGTATACGCACTTGAGCTAAAGAGCGTCAAGGGGTACCATATCCAGCACGTATGAACGCAAAACAACGAGCAGCAGAAGTGGCAAAGCGCCTTGATGAGCTAATGCCCCAGACTATCCAGTTTCTGGAACAACGGGTTCCCTTTCGCTTTCTTGTCAGTGTCATTCTCTCTGCCCAGACAACAGACAGAATCGTGAATGTCGTGGTGAAGGAGTTGTTCAAGGCCTATCCCGATGCCGCCTCCCTTGCCCAGGCAAATGAGGAGGATGTGCAAGAGATCATCTATGCAACCGGCTACTATCGCAACAAGGCGAAGAACATCATTGCCTGTGCTCAGCAACTTGTCGATAGGGAAGTACCCGATTCCATGGAAGAGCTGGTCAAGTTGCCCGGGGTGGGAAGGAAGACTGCCAGCTGTGTGCTCGGAGATATCTATGGAAAGCCTGCCATCATTGTCGATACCCACTTTTCCCGGGTGGTGAATCGCCTTGGGTTGGTGAAAACAAAAGATCCCGCCAAAGTTGAGAAAGCCATTGCTTCTCTCCTGGATGCATCAGAACACTATCGATTCTCCATGACAGCCAATCTGTTTGGCAGGAGCGTGTGCCATGCAAAGAAGCCTGAGTGTGAAGCGTGTCCGTTCAGTGACCTTTGCCCGAGTCGAGATGCTTTTCTGAAGAGACGCGCCAAAGCTTGAGCGCTCCCTCTTCTTGGATGGTGAGCAGTGCGAACCAAAGGTCCTTGATGATGATGGGCTCTATCGTACGTTGTATTTCAACATCTGCCAGATAGATGCCGCTGTAGGGGAAGCTGGTATCCAGTTCACTGCGGAGGGGCGCAAGGGCTGTCTCTTCCACCGGTATATAAAGATGGTTATCGGAGTATCGCAGCTCACCGAGGCAAAGCAGCGGCAGCTTTGGGCACGGCACATACCCGATCGAATTCCCATCCCCGGCTTTGCCGAGGATGATGCACGGCTCAAGTGCAAAAAGGCTGGGGTCGGGGCAAAGAGCATACAGCTCATTTCTGAGTTTGTTCAGCTCTCGTTGCAGTTCCTTGGCAAGGCGAAGGATATAGAAGCTCTCCATAAGGCAAGCATAGCGAAGCGAGAAAGGCTCTACAAGGGAAAAAATTGAAAAGATAGCCCCTTTGTCTTTACACAAAAGCCGTTATCTGGTAATTTGGCAAAGGTTGAAGTCTTCTACGCGATGACCTTGTGTTACTGCTCACGGACATGCATGTGCCCGTACAAGGAAAGCCATGACTTTGACAGGCCTGAGTCGGCCCAAAAACGAATTATTATGACAAGGTGGATATAGCTATGGCTCGTAGATGTGAGATTTGCGGAAAAGGAACGGTTGCTGGAAATAGTGTTCCGAGAAAAGGTCAGGCCAAGAAGCACGGTGGTGTTGGTCAGCACATTGGCGTTACCACAAAGCGCGTATTCCGCCCCAATCTCGTAACGATCAAGACGTTGATCAACGGCGCTCCCCGCACGATCAAGATTTGTACTCGTTGCTTGAGGAGCGGAAAGGTCGAGAAGCTCGTATAACGTCTGTTTGTGTGACATCTCGATCAATGAGGAGCCCAGTGTTGGGCTCTTTTTGTATATCCTTACAACAAGAAAGTTTACTGAGTTGTTCATTATCTTGAACGTCTATCCAGAGGAGGCTACGGTGATTTCAATCAGGGTACATGCGGTCGAAAGCAGCAATCTGGTTTCTAGAGAAGGATGCGAGAAACTGATGCGCATCGCTTCACAAGCGAAGGAAGATACCCAACTCTTTGTCCTCTCTCCGCTTCGCGATACCGACCTTGAGCTTGCCAGCCTGCTTGCCTATGCGAAAACCCGTGATGAGCGCCTCTGGTCGGTTCAAGAGCAACGCTTTGGTCGTTGGACTGCTCTCATCGAGGAACTTCTGGACTTAAGTGCAGCGCAGAAGGTACTCGAACGTATCAAACAGGGTTTTGCCAACATAGAAGATCTCTTGCGAAGCGTCTGGCTTGTCGAGGAGATCTCCAGCGGTGTCGAACGGTATCTTGAAAAGGTATGCAACAGCTGGATCGCTGATCTTCTCTGTCATATAGCCAGCAGCAAAGGCCTCATCTCCGACTTGCTCGACTACGAAGCTGCACTAGCAAAGCGCGATTTCCATCAACAGATTCTCTTTGTGTACGGTCAGCTTCCCCAAGCAGAAGGTTCCAAGGCCAAGGAAGGGCTCAGTGAGTATGCCGCTTCCTTCTTGGCAGGGGCATTGGGTGCTGATGGGGTAACGTTTTGGAACAATACCAGCCTCTTGAAAAATGCGGACAGCTCAGAAGTCCCTTCGGCCTTGGTCATCCGTTCACTCTCCTATGCCGAGGCAACCGAACTCTCCTTCTTTGGTGCCCCGGTCATTCATCCACAGGCCTTGCTGCCTGCCATCAACCGCTCGATAGCAGTACAGCTGCGCTGGTGGGGAGATGAGAAGGATCAGGGGACATTGGTGAGCAAGGATGGCGATGGGGAGGAGCAGTCCAGGGTAAAAGGATTCTCCATCATCCACAACGTCGCTCTCATCAACGTGGAAGGGGCAGGCATGAGTGGAGTCATCGGCATTGCAAGCCGTCTCTTTTCAGCTATGCGCGAAGCCTCCATCTCCGTCATTCTCATCAGCCAAGCTTCCAGTGAGTATTCCATCTGTTTTGCTGTTCCTGAGCATGAGATGGAGAAAGCCTGTGATACAGCACGTCAGGAGTTCAGCCATGAGCTTGAGAACCGGATGATCCAAAGCATTGAGGGGGAGAGTGGGCTGGCAATTCTTGCGGCTGTTGGCAAGCGCATGACCGGCCAAGCCGGAGTTGCAGGCAAGTTCTTCTCCTCTCTGGGAAAGGCTTCGGTGAACGTCATTGCCATCGCCCAGGGCTCGAGTGAGACGAACATCAGTGCAGTCATCAAGGGACAGGACTCAAAAAAGGCTCTCAGAGCCTTGCATGCACGCTTCTTCCTCTCAAAACAAGCTCTGTCGGTTGGCCTCATCGGACCGGGAAACATCGGAGGGACCCTGCTTGGACAGATCGCCAAGGAGAGTATCCGTCTCAAGGAGCAGTTCGGCCTGGACATCCATATTCGGGGTATTGCCAACTCAAGGCAGATGATTCTCGACCAGGACAGTATCGATCCTGCAAATTGGAAGGAGCGTTTTGCCTCAGAGTCGGTTCCCCTTGATCTTGATCTGTTCACCCGGCATATAGGGGCAACCTACTTTCCCCACTCCCTGATCATCGATTGCACCACCAGCAGCACCCTTGCAGAGCTTTATGCTTCCTGGATGGAGATGGGCATCCATGTCATTACACCAAACAAGAAAGCCGGTACCGCTGCCATGGCCTACTACGACCATCTCTTTGATACATGCTTGAGAACAGGAAGGCGATTCCTCTATGAGACGACCGTCGGAGCAGGGCTCCCGGTCATCTGGACACTGAAAGACCTGGTGCAGACCGGCGACCGTGTGCACCGCATCGAAGGGATTGTCAGCGGTACGCTTGCCTGGCTCTTCTCCTCTTATGATGCGTCAAAACCTTTCTCCTCGCTTGTTCGCCAGGCTATGGAGATGGGTTATACCGAACCCGATCCGCGCGATGATCTCTCGGGCATGGATGTGGGAAGGAAAACAGTCATTCTTGCACGAGAGCTCGGCTACCAGGTAGAGGTTGCAGATATCCCTATCCAAAGCTTGGTTCCAGCAGGCCTCGAGCAGGGCAGTGTCCAGCATTTTCTTGACCAGCTCGAGTTGCTTGACCCACTTATTGAGGCCGAATACCGCAAGGCACAGAGCCAAAACCATAGGCTTCGGTATGTCGGGATGGTGGATGAGTCGGGAAAGTGCAGCGCCTCGCTGAGAAGCTTTCCGCTCGACCATCCCTTCGCCCAAGCGCAGGGTACCGACAATGTCATCTGTTTCACCACCGACCGGTATTACTCCCAGCCCTTGGTCATCAAGGGACCGGGGGCTGGACGAGAGGTGACCGCTGGTGGTGTATTCAGTGATATACTTCGTTTAGCTGCGTATCTTGGGGCCAGGATCTAAAGGAGAAGAAGAGTATGAAATTTGTTTCCACACGCAAAGGCTCGGAACCAGTCAATGCAAGTACGGCCATCATCCAAGGACTTGCTCCGGATGGAGGTTTGTATGTTCCTGCTTCCTTCCCATCCCTCTCCAATCTGAACATTCATGAGATATCCTCCTATCCCGAGCTTGCTTTTGAGGTGCTTGCCCCGTTTTTCAAGGATGATCCGCTTGCCGCAGATCTGGCAGAGATCTGTGTGGATGCTTTCAACTTCCCTGTGCCCTTGGTGTCCCTGAAGCCAGAGCAGATGGTCCTTGAACTCTTCCATGGGCCTACCGCAGCCTTCAAGGATTTCGGTGCACGCTTTCTTGCCTTCAGCATGGAACGCATGCTCAAGCGGGAAGGACGGACACTCACCATCCTGGTGGCCACCAGCGGTGATACCGGAGGAGCTGTGGCTGCAGCATTTGCCAACCGTGAGAACATCACGGTGAAGGTCCTGTTTCCCAAGGGGAGGGTAAGCAAGCGCCAGCAGGCACAACTGACTTGCTGGGGTGGCAATATCCAAGCCTATGAGGTTGATGGTAATTTTGACGACTGCCAGAAGATGGTGAAAGCAGCCTTCATGGATCCCAAGCTTTCCAAAGAGCACAACCTAAGCAGTGCAAACAGCATCAATCTCGGCCGTTTGCTTCCCCAAGCCATTTACTATGTCTACGCTTCCCATCTTTTCTCACAAGCGACAGGCAAGAAGCCGACCTTCATCATTCCCAGCGGGAATGTGGGCAACAGCTGTGCTGCCTACTGGGCACTTACCATGGGGGCTCCCATTGAGAAGATTGTGCTTTCGGTGAACAAGAACACCACCATCGTCGACTATCTGAAGTCCGGCACCTATCAAGGAAGATCTTCCTTGGCAACACTTGCAAACGCCATGGATGTAGGAGACCCGAGCAACATGGAGCGCCTGCTCTCCCTTTATCCCGACTTTGAGACAATGAAGAAGATGGTGAGCGCCTACTCGGTGGATGACAAGACGATAGAAGAGACGATCAAAGAGGTGTATGAAGAGACTGGGTATGTGCTCTGTCCTCACACCGCAACCGGCGAGCGGGTACGCCGTGACCATTTTGCCGATGAGCCGACCATCGTGGTGTCCACAGCGCATCCTGCAAAGTTTGAGCAAGTGGTGGAACCGCTGTTGGGCATCACCGTAGAGGTGCCGCAAAAGCTTGCAGAACTGCTTGAGAAGCCGACCAGCTTCACATCCATTGGGTGTGACCATAGGTTGCTGTTTGTCTGAGCACAACACTGGTTTGATCTGATAGCGCAAAAAAAGTGGTTCCTTCCCATGCGGGGAGGAACCATTTGCTATAGCGCGAATTTTAGTATTCAAACCCTTGATGGATGCATGAACATGTATGCACTCATGAGTGCTATGACGGCATCCACGTCTTCAAGTGTATAGACATCAGTGACTTCCCTTGAATTGTTTTGTACTTTTTTGGAAATCGTAAGCCAAGGATCGTCAGAAGTACCCCATACCAATGGTTCCACATAATTGAACAAACTCTCAAGATCATCTTCCATTTCAATTAGTTCTTGAGCAGTTTCCGGCATACTCAATTCTAGTTGTTCAGGTTGCATTGCCAATTGTGTGAAGAATGTATCGAGATCCAAATTCCTGATTGGCTTCAGGGAAATTTCCATCAACACAGGAACCACCGTATATGTGGTTTCCTCTGTATCTGAGAAATACAGAAAATCGCTGCAAACAGCACTGTATTGCAAACTGAGATCAAGGATACCTGACATCGGTAACGAAGGACCAGAATCTGTTCTGCTTGTTTCTTCTTCTGTTACAGTAAATGAGAGGGAGAGATACGTACTATCTGCAATTTCCGTTTGTTTGGTAGCATCAGAAAGAACTGTTGAACTCTTTGCAGAAAGACCGATTTCTAATCCACTGGTTTGTAAAATTGCATCAAGCTCAGATGGATAGGTGGAGAGCAATTGACTAAGTGAGTTTGTTTCTCCCGAAAGAAGCAAATCGCAGTAGTCAATCGTGGTATAGATTGCGGGATGACCATCCTCATCATCAGTTGCTTCCAATTCAGCAACCTCAAAAATCTCATTATCAAGATTAAGCGATAGCTGCGCTTGAACTGAACGACTTGCATCATCAGCAATCGAGGAGATTGCATAGGTTGTTCCATACTGAATGAAATGCATGAGCGCCGCCAAATCATAGTAGGGATCATTTTTAATGACAGCAGCAACATCATCATCACTGATTTCCAATTCATCAAGAGTCATCAAATCATCAAAGCGTATACGCTGATAAGCTGTGAGTGAATTATGTTCCTCTTCAGGAATTTCTTGGGATTCCATGGAACAACCGACAAACGGCAAGACAGTGAGTGCACACATGAGCGCACCTAACGTGAACAGACGGACACGACGCATACAAGCCTCCAAGAGAAGTGGTGTTTCTTTCTTGCATCTGAACAAATGATGTGTATTACGTGAGTAATTAGATACAACTGATAGGGGAAAGTATAGGAAGACTCACAGCAATATACAAGTGTCTGTATAGCTGTCTGTATCGAAAAAATATCAAAAGGACAGAAGTTTCCATCGTTGGCAGGAGAAGTAGGAATGAAAACAGTAATAGAATAATCTTATACTATTCCGAGTAAAGAGTGAAAGAAAGGCAGGGTTTTCCTGCCTCTCTTACTTGGCTTAGTCAGCAATGCAGCACGTTTCTTTGCTTCTGATTGCGATGATTGTTACACTCTGCTCTCCAAAGAGATCTTTGATCCTCTTTGTATAGGGCCCTAGCAACTCATCAGGAACATAGGCTTGGATGGTTCCGGCAAATCCTCCTCCATGCACCCGCACGGTTGCCTCATCACCCAAGATAGCTTTGGTAGTGGCAATGGCAAGGCTCAATCCCTGCTCCTGGGGATAGAAGGAGGGGTAGAGATTCTGCAGGAAGCAGAAGGAGCTCTCTCCGCTTTCTCGCACAGCCTTCAGGTAGCCATTCATATCATGTTCCTTGAGACTGGCAAGCATCGTATCAACACGCTTGTTCTCCTGGAAAAAGTGGATGGCACGGAGGAGGCAACGGTCATTGCTAAGGGTTTTGCGAAGTTCAGGAAGCTTCTCGATGAAGGCTTGCTCACCAACATCTCTGAGATTGGTTTTTCCGAACAATGAGGCAACCATACGCATCTCTTTGGGAACTGAAGCGTACTCAGGGGTAAGGTCAGCGTGGTTGCCACCGGTATCCACGATGACAAGGTGATATCCATGCTCCGCAAACGAGTAGGAGACAGGAGTGATCATGGGGTTGGCTTCGTCCTTGAAATCGATCCCTATGATACCCCCATAGGCACAGGCCATCTGGTCCATAAGGCCCGAGGGTTTGCCGAAGTAGGTGTTTTCGCTGTATTTGCCGATGATGGCAAGATCGACAGGCGAGAGTGTATCTTTGTTGTAGAGATGGTTGAAGATGGTCCCACAAAGGATTTCAACCGCGGCGGAAGAGGAGAGCCCTGAGCCCTTGAGTACATTGCTTGTCGTATTGGCTTGCCACCCGCCGATGGTGAGTCCGCGAAGAGAAAACGCCTGAGCTATTCCACGCACCAACGCTTCAGTAGTGTTCTTCTCTTCCTCCCGAATGGTAAGATCGTGCAGATCGACTTCCACCCTCGGATAGCCTTCACTCGCGAGAATTACCTTGGAATCAGGGCGGGGTGTGACAGCGGCAATGGTATCGAGGTTGATCGTGGCAGCCAACACCTTGCCCAGGTTGTGGTCGGTATGGTTTCCTCCGAGCTCTGTACGACCGGCGGTAGAGAACAGAGAAGGGTTTTCTTCCCCAAAGAGACGATGATGTTGCTCTATCAGAGCGACGTAGCGCACATCCATGTGTTCGTTGTTGCAGTGTTGTCCGTACAGCTTGGGATACAGCTGATGCAGACTCGCGTTCTTGATCTCGCGTACGGTTGCCATGAGAAACCTCCTTGGGTTTTCCTGAGGCAAGAAGTGCTTGCATTCAGGAATGTACACGTGTACACTATACCTGCGACCATCCCTTGTCAAGAAAAAAGGAAACTGATATGCCGATTACCCGCGATAGTGTAGCACAGAGAGCAAACGTGAGCAGTGCAACGGTTTCGAGGGTGTACAACAACCCGCATGCCGTTTCTGCCGACTTGCGCAACCGGGTGCTTGAGGCTGCTGAAGAACTTGGGTACAAGCCAAACTCCTTTGCCGCAACGCTACGGAGAAACGGAACCGGAAATCTTGCCTTTGTCGAGTTCTCAAAACAGGGGAGGGCGTACTATTGGGGGAGGCTCGACAGCTTTGATTGGTTCTTCGGCAGGGCTCTTCGGGGTATCCAGCAAGTCATCGAACACAGTTCCTATCAACTTCGGTTCTATTCGGTCAGCAAGAAAGAGGAGCTGGAGGAGCTTGCAAGCCAGTGTGATGGGATCATCGCCTACGATGTTGATACCGAGGAGGAACTCTCGACCCTTTTCGACCTTCCCATCCCTGTGGTGGTTTCTCACCACCTGGATCCCATCCAGAATATGGCCTGCGTAAGGACGGACAACTACCAAGGGGGTGTACTGCAGGCTTCCTATCTGAAAAGCCTCGGCTGTGAACGCCCCCTTTACGTAAGTGGTTACCTTGAGAGTGTGAAGCCGCATCGCCAAAGGCTTTCAGGCTTTCGCACACTCTATCCCGATGTGGATCTCTTGACCACAGAAATTGGCTCAAGAAGTGCCATCAGCGATTTGACCAAACAAGTGACCCAGCTAGCGCCTCACTATGACAGTCTTGCATCGGTGAACGATCTCACCCTCTTTTCCATCCTACTCAATGAAAACCTGGCACTGCCCTCGGTAGGCTATGATGCCTCTCCCTATCACTCCCTTTTTCTCTCGCAAGTGGCAAGCATAGATCTGGATAGCGGAGCCATCTACCGGGAAGCCGCTCGCATGTTGCTCTCCTTGCTTGCAGGTGAAGAGAAGCAGTGTGTTACCATCTCACCTGTTTTGGTGCATACCAACGAGAATCAACAGTAGTTTTCTCCATGTGAGGATTCGCTTCTTGGTTTGGCATTCAGGAGGTCGTACCGGTCTATTGGGCTTAGTCACAAAAGCCTTGGGAAGCGTTGCATAGGTTTGATCAGGTTTCTCCGCCTGTGGCCGTATGCTTCTCATACCGTTATCGTCAACGCAATTTTTCTCGCTGTCAAGAGAACAACCCATTGCTTCATAGAAAGATAAAGACGTTGTTTTCTTCCTTTGGTGCAGCTGAGCCTGCCCTCAGCTACAAGACGTTGCATTGCTTGTTCGATTGTCCTTATCCGCCATGCATCGAGTAGTCCACTGTCGGGTATCCATGGCTTTTTGGTGTGCAAGAGCAGAGCCAGAGAGTGGATGCTGTAGGAAAATGGATGCAAGGCAACACTGCGCATGATCACCTGTTCTCCCTCCCTTGATCTGAACTGGGTATGGTTGCATACATCACATCCGCTGCAACTCTCCATTGATTCTCCCAGTGACTTGAGCAACGCCGAGCGAAAGCACACCGATGTCGAGCTAAAGAGAGAGAGCAGCTCTGATGGGGTCTCATCCCCGTCTATCAGCACCACAGAGCGAGCTGGATTCCCATCCCTTCCTGCACGCCCGCTCTCCTGTAAGAAGGAGAGAACATCGGAAGGAAGGTCGTGATGGATGACCATCCGAATCGACTTTTTATCGACACCCATTCCGAACGCGTTGGTCGCGAACAGTACTCCCTGTTCCTGCTCTTGGTACCACGCTTCCAGTGCTTTCCGCTCCTCCTTACCCAGTCCTGCATGATAGTAGCGGCAAGGAAGGGAAGGGTTGGAGAGCAGGTAGGAGAGGCAGGCAAGTTTTGTTTTCTCACGGGTAGAGCAGAAGACCAATGCGGGACGATGTGCCGGATCCCAAAGCAATGATGTCATGGTCTGTTGCTTGCACAGGGTATGGATGGCATGGTAGCTGATGTTTTGCCGATCACTGCTTCCACGGACAAGATGGGGTTGCGCCCCGCAAAAGATCAGGCGTGAGAGTCCCTTGATGATCTGCTTGTCGGCGGTAGCGGTGAAACAGAGGATTTGTCTCAGCGGAAGGTGGGCTATGATCGGGCCAAGACCGGCCATGGCGGGTCGGAAGCCTTCCCCCCAGCGGACAATGGTATGGGCCTCATCAAGCACCAACAGGCTGATGGGAAACCTCGCCAATGCAGTGAAGACCGACCTTTGGCCAAGACACTCTGCATTGGTTACCACAATCCGGGGACTCTTGTTTGCAAGCGATGCGAACAATGCGTTTCGCTCGGCGGGAGTCTGTCCTCCTTGGATGCATACACAGCCGATACCTCGTTCGGAAAAGCGACGCATCTGGTCGTTCATCAGGGAGAGCAGGGGATAGACGATGATGGTGAGCCCTTCCACCACCAGTGAGGGAAGCATGAAGCAGATTGATTTCCCGCTTCCGGTGGGCAGGGTAACAACCACCCCTTCATGGTCGCTCTCTTCTCTGTCCCTTTCCAGAACACGCTGGATGACCAGCTGTTGGTATGGCCTCAGCGTAGGGATGCCAAAACGCTCTTTGGCAAGCTGGTTGATCAAGTCAATGGTTTGCATGCCTACCTAAGAGCTGCAGGCATGCCACTTGCTTTACTTCTGCACTTCGCTTCGGTCGTGGGCAGGGGGAAGCGGTGGGCTGATCGCATCGATTCTTTTCAGCACCTCCGGGGAAAGGACCACATCGAGGGCGGCAAGGGAGTCTCGCAGCTGGGTGTCGTTTGCACTGCCGATGATGGGGCAGGTTACCCATGGATTTGCCATAACCCAAGCAACAGCCAACGTTGGCTCCTTGATGCCGATTTCCTTGGAGAGGGCGGAGAAGTCGGTGGCCACCTGCTCGTAGAAGGGACCCCCATAGCGTTTGCTGTAGGCAGGGTTCTCCACCAAGCGTCCGTTTCCCTCTTTCCCTTTCCCATATCGGCCGGTAAGCAGGCCACCACCCAAGGGGCTGTAAGTCATGACAGCAAGGCCTTCCTTCTGTGCCATGGGAAGCAGTTCTACCTCCGCCATGCGCTTTGCAATGTTGTACATCGGCTGGATGACATGCAGGCCAACCAGATGCTCGAGCTTCGCCGTCCAGAGCAGTCGTTCCACTTGGAATGCTGCATGGTTGCTCACCCCAACACTGAGGAACTTTCCCTCTCGATGGAGAATGTCCAAGGTTCGCAGTATTTCCGTCTCATCGGTCTGGTCATCAAAGCCATGGAGAAAGAATACATCCACATAATCGGTCTTCAGCCGCTTCAGGCTCTCTTCCAGACTTCGCCTGAGATTCTTGGCGGAGCTTCCTCTTTGGTTGGGATCGTCTCCCATCGGACTGAATGCCTTGGTGGTGATGACCACCTTGTCCCGCTCTGCATGGATGAAAGAGCCGAGGTACTCTTCGGCCACTCCACTCTGATAGACATTGGCGCAATCAAAAAAATTGATGCCCTTCTCCCTGCACAGCTTGTACATCGTCTCTGACATCTGGTAGTCGGCGCGATGACCAAAGCTCATGGTGCCGAAACACTGCCTTGATACCTTGATTCCTGTTTTTCCGAAGGTGCGGTACTCCATAACTGTCTCCTCTTTCAGAGTTCAAGTTCCAAGAGGCTGGTCGCCAGTGTGCGAGCAAGCTTCTCCATCCTGATCGTCTCACGCTTGAAGAGCGTCTGTTTCTTGATCATCGAATCCAGGGCAGGCGATACGAACAGCTCATCGATCCAGCGCTCAGGAACAGCGTCAGAACCTTCCAGGCTTGCCGCAAGACCGCCATAGAGAGCACAACTGAGACGTGCATTTCCCCCTCGGCTTGCCAGCAATCTTACCCCCGATTCATAGGAGTCCGACAGCAAGAGGGTACTGAAGACGGTGTCCAGGAAAGGAAGGGCCATTTTCTGCTGTTTTCCCTCATAGTGCTTTACTTCGGTTCTGCCCAAACAGGTCCTCAGCATTTGGCCGAGTCTCTCATCAAGTGCAAGCTTTGAGCACAGCTGCTGCAGCAGCCCTACCAGCGTGGAGGCATCCTCAGCCTTTTCCGAAATGGTCAGAGAGAAGGCCAGGCTCATCAGATACGCAGCGTCTTGGGCCAAGGAAGAGGTGCTGAACAGAGCGCTTTCGAGATTGGAGAGTTGGCGCTGCCGTTTGGCAGGTTTTCCGATCAGAGCCAAACCCATGACCAATGATCGTGAAAGGATGAAAGCAGATTCGGTGGTGGATGTCTCATGTTCCAGGCTGCTCACCAGCTCTGGCGAGAGCTCTGCGTCCTCGCACTTCACATACCTGCGGTAACTGGCCTTCACATGGTCGGCAAGCAATGCCTTGTTGTCGAGCATGCTCAAGGCCAGCAGGACAGAGAGATCACTTGACTCACTGCTCATGCCACACAGCTCATAGATGCTTTCGAGGGTATATACCTCTGTCAGGCCGTCAGGGGCAAGGAGCGAGAGCTCTTGTTCCTCTCTTCCCTCGCTCTGGCTTCCAAACCCATCACCGGTGAACCATCCCAGCAGTGCTGCATATGCTCTCTCTTCCATGTTGTCCCTCTCTGTCTGCACAATATCCGAACCAAGGAAAAAAGACGAGGCCTTTTGGGCTTAGCTTCGTGCTTCCGTTAGCTCAGATTGCACAAGCTTCAGGTCCTCGGGAATGTTGATGTGCTGGGGGCAGAGCGGAACACACTGGCCGCACTCGGTGCAGGAGGTAGGTCTCTTGTCCTGCTCCTTCTCATGCTCCCACATCTGCTTCACCACTGCGTAGCTGTCAAACATCCTGTACTTGTTCCAGAGAGCGAAATTGCCTGGTATATCCACCCCAAAAGGACAGGGCATGCAGTACTTGCACCCTGTGCACCCGTTGCCGACACGGCTCCGCATGACTAAGCCGATCTCATCGAGTGTCTGCATCTCTTCTTGGGTAAGCGGGGTATGCTGTTCAAACGTCTGAAGATTCTCCAGCACCTGGCCGTAGGTGGACATGCCGCTGAGGATGACCTTCACATTCGGATGGTCGGCCACCCACTTCAGGGCGTAGGCAGCGCTGCCGGTCTGCGTCCCAAGCGCGTTCAGCTTCTTTTCGAGATCCGGAGGAAGGGCGGCAAGCGAGCCTCCCTTGATCGGCTCCATGACGATTACCGGGATGCCGAGCTTGGTGCACAGCTCATACCCCTTGTCCCCTGCCTGTTCCTCGGTGTCGAGGTAGTTGTACTGGATCTGGCAGAAGTCCCAGCGGCGGAAAGAGGCAATATAGGCAAAGTCCTCATAGATGGAGTGGAAGGAGAATCCAAGGTGTCTGATCCTTCCCCGTTTCTGCTCCTCCTCCAGGTAGGTGACAACCCCAAGGTCCACCATCTTCACAAACGCTTTCTTGTCGATTGCATGAATCAGGTAGAAGTCGATGTACTCATGGCCCAGCCTGGTCAGTTGTTCCTCAAAGAGTCGCTTGGCATCATCAAGGGAGTTGACCAGCCATTGCGGCAGCTTGGTGGCAAGCTGATAGGTTGAGCGCTGGTATTTCTTCAGGTACGCACCCAAGAACGGTTCGCTCTCCCCTCCATGGTAGGTGTAGGCGGTATCATAGTAGGTGACACCGTTCTCGTATGCCAGATCGAGCATCTTTTCTGCCTCAGCTCTCTCAATGCCCCCTTTCTCGTTGAGGGGAAGCCTCATGGCTCCGAAGCCAAGCAGTGATGTCGTAATCTTCAGGTTCTCAAACACTCGTTCTTCCATCTGGGGGCTCCTGATTTAGTCTAGTGCCTTGTATTGTACCATGTTTTTCACAGGATTTTGCACAAAAACCCGTTTCTTGGCTTGTTCAGGTATTCTGATGCATGTATGCTGGATGAGGTTTGGGGAGGTTAGTCGTGGCTCTGAAACAGTATACCAGAAACATTGCGCTCTCCTATGCCTTCACCGTATGCATGAATCTCTCCTTCACCCACGGCATATGGATGATCTATCTGGCGAGTCGTGGTTTCTCCCTCATCCAGCTCGGTGCCCTCGAGGCCATCTTTCACATCACCAGTTTTCTGATGGAAGTGCCAACCGGTTCGGTGGCAGACATCTGGGGGCGCAAGACAAGCAGGCTTGCCGGAAGGGTCTGCTATGCCCTGAGCTTGGTCCTTATGTATTGGGGACCTACCTTCTGGCTGCAGATTCTCGCCTTTGTCCTCAGTGCCTTGGGGTACAACCTGGAGTCGGGGGCAGGGGATGCCCTGCTCTATGATTCCTTGCTTCTCGATGCCGATGAGAGTCGCTACCTCTCGGTGAAGGGTAGGGATGAGCTGCTCTACAACGTCGCTTCCATCATAGCGTTTCTCATCGGAGGATACCTTGCCAGCGTTGATTATATCCTGGCCTTCGGCCTTACCATCCTTTCCAGTCTGGTCGGTTTTGCCATAGCCCTGTTTTTCAGGGAGCCCGTCATACACGAGGAGATGCGAAAGGAGGAAAGGCCGAGTCTGGTGAAGAGCATTGCCCATTCGCTAAAAACCCAGATGGTTGACAGTATGAAAGTCTTTGCTTCCACTCCTCGCATAGCCTTTCTGATCATCTTCAGTGAATCCCTGTTCGCCTTCATGATCTGCCTCTTCTTTTACCTGCAGAACCACTGGACAAATCTTGGGTATACGACCGATGTGATCGGGATCATCTTCAGCCTGCATGCCTTGGTTGCAGCCCTCTTTTCGGTGAATGCGCACCGCATCGAACGAGCTATCGGGCAGAAAGGAATTCTCATCGTCTGTCCGATCCTGTTGCTGTTCACCCTTTGGACGGTAGCGCTCACCCCTTATTCCGCCCTCTTCTACATCCTCAATGGAAGTCTGGAGGGCCTTTTGGCGCCTACCATCTCAACCTATCTCAACCGCCTGATACCCTCACGCTTCAGGGCGACCATCCTCAGCTTCCAGAGTATGGCATACAGCCTCTTCATGATCATGATCTTCCCCCTGGTCGGCCTGATCGGGAGCTTGTACTCCCTTCCGCTTGCCTTCTCCCTCATGGCTTTTCTTGCAACCGTCCTGGTGGTTCCGTATTTGGTGCTCATCACCCGAAACAAGAATCGCAGAAAGCTCTGAGCCCAAGGCTTGCACTTCTTGGCATGAGTTCACCTGTCTGCTATCATGGGGCAATGAAGATATCCGCACGCATCATCAACAGCCTCCTCAGAACTTTCTTTCGTCTGTTTTTCCGCATTGACCGGAGCGAACTGGACAAGGTCCCTCACCAAGGCCCCCTGTTGATGATGGTCAACCATACCTCCAATCTGGAAGGCCCCATGCTGTATGCTTTTTTGCAGCCGCGCAAGCTGCATGCCATGGCCAAGCAAGAGCTTTGGGACCACAAGTTCATGGCTTATCTGATGAATCTCTGGGCCTCCATTCCTGTCGACCGGCAGAACATGGGCCGCGCTACCATGGATGCTTGTTTCAAGGTGCTGGATGAGAAACACATTCTTGCCATCGCCCCTGAGGGGACGCGCAGTCATGACGGCAAGCTGCAGGAAGGAAAGGGAGGTATTGCCTTCATCGCCCATAAGAAAGACGTTCCCATGATCCCCGTTGCCGTGGTGGGTTTTACCGAGTTCAAGAAGAACATCAAACACCTCAGGCGAACGGTGATCACGGTCAGGGTAGGTGAGGTCTTTGAGATCGTACAAAAGGGCGGGCGCATTGATGCCGATACCCGCCAGGCCCTGGCCGATGAGATCATGCTCCGTCTGGCATCTTTGATGCCTCCCTCCCTTCGTGGTCACTATGAAGGCAAGCCCATCACATTCACTCTGACAAAGGAAGCATGATCGATTCCAGCTCCTTGCTCGTCTTCTGAAGCACCTCATGGATTGCCCTATCAATCCTTGTGAGTCGTTGTTTGCGACTCTGGGATGTCTCGAGCAAAGCATTGACCCGTATCGGATCGCCGATCAGAAGATGGGCTCGCTTCCCTTTTGGGGTATAGCGTGTGTTGATGGATCCCCCCTCGACTCGGTTGAGCACATCCAGAAGGTTCAGCATCAGTTCTTTGTGCCGGATCTGTTTTGCTTCCCCTTCTCCATACTCCCTGTCCAGGTACTCAAGAACATCGACCACTTGGCTGTATTTGAGAAAGGTTTGCGCTTCTTTTCTCCTCTTCTCTTCTCCCTTCCGGGGCCCAAAGAGTATGTCTTGTCCTGCATAGCGCAAAGCAAAGAGCCTGTCGAGGGTCGTGCTGTCTGCCTCGTGCCCAAGGCCTGCCAACAGCTCTCCCTTTTCCAGCAACTGAGTGCAAAGAGCATCCCTTCGTTCCAGAAAGGACCGCTCCTTGCTGTCCACAAGGCCGAAAGCCTTTGCAACCATCGATAGGGTGTAGTCGAAGGCTTCATCAAGGGCTTGCTCTGCCTCCTTGCTTTTCAGCGTATGGGAGCTTTTTTGTTCCCACAGGGAGAAGAGCTGCTCTCTCTGTACAGGATGAGCATAGCCGGTGGCAATGGGAAGGATGGTAACCTCCTGATCGCTCTCCATCGCCCAGAGGGCAAAGGAAGCGATTCCTGCTTGCAACGTGGCACAGTGGAACATGTGATAGGTCACTTGGCCCTCAGGAGCAAGGCAGAGGGGAAACCTTCCCTCTCTCAACTCGCCTTTGAGCAGTTCAATCCCCTCACGATTGGAGTAGCGGTTCTGCACTGCCACAAACCCAAGGCGAGGAAAGAGGAAACGGGTCACCTTGCCCGCCCAGTTGAGGACATCCCTGCCGTAGAGGAAGCGCAGATGGCTCGCTTTCACCCCCACAAGGATGGCCGGGGCATCCTCTTTGGCAGTATGACGGAAGGCGATGATAAGGCGCTGCTTTCCTTGTTTGAAGGCCTGCAGCTCCTGGTCGAGAATCTGCTTATGGTGGATATCCACCTGAATTATACCTTCTCCGAGGCGGAGGTACAAAGGTCCTATCATACGCACCAATGCTCTCATGACAGGGGAGTACTGAGGTTTGGGAAAGCTCTGGTCCGATTGCTTCACGACTCGCTCCGTTTGGAAAGAATGTCCTGATAGAACGCCTCATCGATGGGATAGGTTCTGAGGATTATGATGCCCAGAACATACCAGATGAGGGGAAGCGGGCCGCAAAGCAGCATGATGCCGGTCTTTGCCAGGGGCCCGACGGCTTCACTTTGGTAGCCGAAGAGAGCCAAGATCCACCCGTTCAGAGCCAAGGCAAAGGCCTGTCCAAGCTTGCTGGAGAACGTCCATACGCTTGAGAAGACGCCCTCTCTTCTCCCCTTTGCATGCAGGGTGACATCATATTCGACGATATCGGGAAGGATTGCATGCGGCATGACGTAGTGAGTTGACAAGCCGATGCCGGAAACGGCCATGATCGCCACCCCGAAAACCGGTCCCAGATGCTCTCCAAGCAGGCTGAAGAGCAGGACGCCCACGCTCATGATGCCCATCCCTATCATATAGCATCGTTTCTTGCCGATATGGTGGGAGATGCGAACCCAGATGGGTATGCACAGCAAGCTGAAGGAGAGCAGTGCCACCAAGGCAAGCTGAAACAGCCCCTCGTTGCCGAAGATGTAGGTGAAGTAATAGACCAAGGCTCCCTGCACCATCGAAGTGCCGGTGATGAAGAACGTCCAAGGAAGGAGGGCGGTCAAAAAGACCTTCTCCTTGAGCACCTCACCGAACGTACTGAAGAATCCAGTCTGCACTTCTTGCTGCGGATGAGACGGCTCGGTTATCGCAAAGACGGTAGCCAAAGTGGAGAAAAGCATCACCGCTCCCATGAAGGTGCCCATCATAGACCATCCCAGGGTGGCCGAGGAGAAGGATGAGACGATGGGCATGACCAAAGCAGCACCGATGAAGGTGCCGACCACCGCAAAGCTCATCCGGTATCCAGTGAGAATTGTACGCTGGTAGTAGTCTTCGGTGAGCTCAGGCAGCAGGGCTGCATAGGGTATGTTCACCAGCGTGTAGGCGGTGTTGAGCAAGCAGTAGAGAAATGTCAGATACACGAACAGCAAGGCTTGGCTGGAGAGCTGTACCGGGGTGAAGATGAGTCCCATGCAGAAGAAGGAGAGGATCGATCCTACGAACATGTAGGGCCTGCGCCTTCCAAAGCGGGTGCGGGTTCTGTCTGAGAGGTACCCGGTCACCGGGTCAGTGACTGCATCCCAGATCTTGCCGATCATCAGGGCGGTCCCGGCAAGAGCTGGCAGGAGGCCCACTACGTCGGTGAAGTAGAAGAGCAGGTAGAAACCGATGATGGTGAAGAACAGATTGCCGCCCAGATCGCCGATGCCGAATCCGAGCTTGGTGCGTAGGGTGAGTCTGTTGATGGGGTACCTCCTCAAAATAGGGTGTGAAGTTCAACTCAGAATTGTGAAAAACCTAAGGGAGCAGTGGGTTGTCCAAGACACCCAGAAAGAGGGGTATGTGAGCCTCAAGGTCAAGAATGGCATAGAAGAAAGGGCGGTCAAAGGTAAGAACGAGCTCGTCCTGTGGGGCCATGCTGGTAACTTTCATCATCACTGCCGTCACTGCTGCCGCCTCAGTGCCCTGCTCATCCACCCTGATGAACGTCTTGTGGAGCACCTCATCGATCACCACCTCCTTGCTGCTTGGGCTGAGCAAGGCACTGAAGTCGGCCCTCATGGGGCTGAAGCAGTGTGTCATGCCGAGCCGGCTCAGGTTGTCGACCAGACTGTCCTTGTACCTGCTTTCAAACTTGGGCAGGCTCAAGCGGATTCGCTGCATTTGGCTTTTCATTGCTTGTTCAAGCACGAATGCACTGAACTCTTTCCCCTTCCACGCATGCAGGTAGTCGGCGATATCCTGCTTCTCATCAGGCAGGATAAGGAGCATGGCATAGCGTTCGTTCTGGTAGGGAAGGGTCAGAAGGGATGCCCCCCCTGTCTTGGCGTAGGGAAAATACCCTGTTTGGTTGAGGAAGGGCGAACGGACATCTCCACTGCGGGCATGAAAGGTTCTCGTGGCCGTTGCCCTCGCTTCAAAGGGGGTTCTCCAATCATCCTTGAAAGAGATGGCATTGATGAGGTAGAGCACCATCTCTTCCCGTGTTGAGTCGATGATCGAATCTATGGCATTGCGAGTGGCCTTGCTCACCCAATCGTTGATTCGCTTGGCACTGGCATCTTTTGAGAAATCCAGTTCGGTAGTCTCGGCCTGATAGTAGTGCTTGGCTTCCCGGGCAAAGGAAGGGGAGAGGGAAAGCCGCTGGTTCACCCACAAGCTGTTTGCGATGCTTACGGTATCAGGGAGGTTGGAGAGGTAGGAAAGGCTTTCAAGATTGAGCTCATCTCTGTCCAGATGCCCTTTGGCAAGTACCTCAATCATCTGGCTCCGGGTCTCGCCGTTCGCTCCATTTGCACTCATGGCGAGAGCGAAGAGGACGGAAAGAGGGCTTATCATCTGGTTCTTCTCCTGCTCAAGCCCATCGAGAAAGAGCTTGTCGGAGAATTGTCGCACCGCCGACCCAAATGCGAGGCTTCTCTGTTCATCGACCTGTGCAAGGGGTAACTCCTCTGCAATGGGCATACTGAAGGCTAAGGTGGGAAGGATGCAAAGAATACATAAGCAAAGGGTGGGCCTGTACATGGCGGTATCTCCTTGAATGGGTGTATTCTACCACGGGGAGTACAGAGCTCAAAGGTTTTATCCACTCTGAAGCATAGCTTCACATGATTCACAAAGAGCAGCCCTAGGCTAAGGGACGATGGAGAGAAAGAGGATGAAGATTTCCAAGAAACATCGTATTCGGCTTCGGTCTTTGGTGCAACTCGCATTTTTTGTCTGGGTACTTCTGATAGTACTCGTTACTGAGGCGGTTGAACGGGGTTGGAACCTCCCCTTTGAGGTCAAGACCGCCAGCTTGCATGCCCTTTGTCCCTTCGGCGGCATCGTCACGCTCTACAACCTGGTGAAAACCGGGGTGTTGATCAAGAAGATCCATGACTCTGCAGTTGTTCTGGCAACACTGGGCGTTGCGCTGGCAATCCTGTTCGGGCCGGTCATCTGTGGTTGGATCTGCCCCCTGGGAACCTTCCAGGAGTGGATTGGTCGCTTGGGAAGGAAACTTTTCAAGCGCAAATACAATACCTTTGTGCCAGCCAAGATTGACAGGATACTCAGGTTGTTGCGCTATGTGGTACTGGTTTGGGTGTTGGTGATGACAGCCCTATCTGCAACCTTGGTCTTCCAGGCCTACGACCCCTACTATGCACTCTTCTCGGTCATCCATGGGGAGGTCGCCATAGGCGGGTTGGTGATCCTGATCATCATCATGTTGCTCGCTTTGGTGGTGGAACGCCCCTTTTGCAAGTATGCTTGTCCCTACGGTGCTTTCCTTGGTTTGTTCAACCGCATCCGTATTTTCAAGATCCGCAGGGTCGAGTCAACCTGCATCAGCTGCAGTGCCTGCAATCGAGCGTGCCCCATGAACATTGATGTGGCGCACAAAAAGACCGTGAAGGATGCGCAGTGCATCTCCTGCATGGAGTGCACCAGCGATGCTTCCTGTCCTGTGGAAAAGACGGTGGTATTCTCCCCAAATGCGAAAGGCAGACATCTTTCAGAGAACAAGGTAGGGCTGCTTACGGTGGCAATTCTCATTGGTGGAATCCTGCTCTCAGTCGCCTTCGGCCTCTGGAAGACCAGCAGTTCCAAACAACCTGCACTCATCAAGAGCGGTAGCTTTGCCGGGATGCCCAACCCTGCAGATATCCGCGGTTCCTATACCTACCAGGATGTAACCAATGCCTTTGCGGTTCCCGTTGAGGTCCTGCTTGCTGCATTCCAGTCACAAAATGGAGCACAGCGGCTTGGGGATCTGGAAGAGCTGTGGCTTGCCAACATTCCAGCGGGAACCGAAGTAGGAACCGATTCGGTTCGGCTGTTTGTGGCTTTGTACACTGGTATCGACTTCGAAGCGGAAGAGGGAACGCTGCTGCCGACCAGCGCCATTGAGGTGCTTGAACAGCAACAGAAGACCAGCGATCCTCGCTTTGCCGATCTGAAAGCGAGTGCGGTTGCCCTTCCTGAGGGGCTTGAGGTAGCACCTTCGGTGGGGACCACTTCCGTATCGATCACCGGAAAGACAACGGTCCAGGATCTGATCAATGCTGGATACAGCTTCAGCGACTTGGAAAAGATCCTGGGTAAGGTCGACAACAAGCTAACTGCAGTGAAGACGCTTGCAGAGAGCAAAGGCTTGGATTTCTCTGCCGTAAAAGCTGAGATTGCCGCCCTCTAGCCCGCCAAGGCGAAGGAGAGCGGGATGGTGAGCATTCCCAGCAGTGTAGATGTCAGGACCATGGTGCTGGCAAACTGATTGGGAAGGTTGTAGCGCAGCGGAAGCACGCTGGTAAAGACTGCGGAAGGAAGGGCGGTGGAGACAATGACCACCGTCCTTGCCATTCCACTCAGCCCGAAAGCCAGCGCAGCCAGGACTCCGATCGCATAGCCTCCGACGAAGCGCAGCAGCAGTGCTCCGATAAGACTCCAGCTGAAGGTGAACTTGATTCTCCTGATCGACACCCCGAGGGTGAAGGCCGCCAAGGGGGAAGCCGCTTCTCCTGCAAAGGTAAATGTGTTGACCAGTGCCATGGGAAGGTTGAGCGAGATCAGGCGGGCAAAGAAACCCAGAAACACTGACCAGAGGATGGGGGAGTGGAGCATGGAGAGCAGGCTCTTCTTGCTCAGCCCTCCCGTAATGACAAGGATGCCGAGGGTGAACATGAAAATGCCCTGTACCTGGTCGTAGATGAGGATGAGGTTCATTGCCTCCATACCTCCCCAGAGTTTCATCAGGGGGATGCCCAGAAAGCCCGAGTTCATGAAGACCAGCGGAGGTACCGTACTCCGTATATCCTGCTTGAAGATCTTGGCCCAAGCAAACGAAACGCCGAAGAGCAGGATGCAGACCAACGCCGAGGCCTTGGCCATATCCGCAATTGCAGCACCGGAAAGGTCGGTTTGCACCAAAGAGATGAAGACAAGGGCAGGCAGAAAGAAGTCGGAGACTACTTTCACCAGATCTTCCACCTTGATGGAGTAGATGCCACTGAGCACAAAACCGCCCAGAATCACCAAGAGAATCGGCAACATCTGCACAAATGAGGAGGCTATCATGGCAGGTACTATAGGAGAAAGCGCCTCCAAAGGCAAGTATCATCAGATCTATGGGGCAAACCAGTATACTCCTTCATAGAAATCTGCCAGTTCATACGCATAAGCCTGAAAAGAGACACCATCGATGGTGAAATTGCTGAAAACCGGCCGGCCTTCAGAACGCAGCATCTCCCAGTACAGGGCATGGGTGCTCCCACTGGAGCCGGTACGCACGCTCATCGAGAAGGTTGCTGAAAAGGGAGGCAAGCCTTCACCCGCAAAATCCATGGTATCGGTACCGTGTGCATAACTGCCGTCTGGGGTACTCAGGTCGGTGAAGGTGTGGGTCCAGGTGTGGGAAGGGGAGCTGGTGCTTTCAAAACTGTACCCAACAGGAGCTTCCTCTTTTGCATAGGTAAAGATGTGGCCGTAGGTGCTCAACATCTCCCAGATCAACAACTGTTCCCCGGTTGGAGGATTGGAAGGGGAGCAGGAGGAGCACATGATGGCGATCAAAAGCAATGCAAGCTTTCCCATAGATGATTCTCCTGTCTTCAGTATACGAAGGGAGACGCAATTCACCCAGAGTGACATCCCCCGCTTCGTCGCATTTTTTTTCTGCACCAATGAAGGAGTTCTTGATTCCTGCTCTCTTTTCGCTATACTGAAACCACACATCTGGTGGATAAGGAGCAGCATGCGTAAGGCCCAAGGGTACAACCGCTGGACAACAAGACCCAGTCATGGGGTAAAGCGTAGAAGACGCATGCACGTAGCATTCCAACTCTTTGTGTTGGGAATCCCCATTGTTCTGGTCATTACCCTTGCTTTCTTCCAGTTGCATAACAGGCTTGAGCGTCTGCTCGACCAAGAGAAAAGCAACCAATATAAAAACATCAGCGAACAGTGTGCAAGCCTGCTGTCCCTCCAGCTGCAACACGACCGGCAGCATCTTGTCTCCTTGGCAGCCTCCCTCTCTTCTCATGCTCAGAGTGAAGTGGATGCAGTGCTCTCAGCGCTTGCAGATCCAGAAATTTCCTACCAAATTGGGACCGATGGTACCGCACCTTTTTACGTGCAAGAGGGAATGGTCATCTTCCAAGAACCCTTCAGCTTTGCTGACGGGACACGTGCGCTCCTTCAGCAAAGAACTCCTGCAGTTGCCTACCAAAAGCAGATCGAGTGTCCCACAACCCAGGTTCATACGACCATGATCTGGGCTGATGAGCGTGGGTCGATCATCTGGAAGTTCACCAATGATGAGTTGGTGGAAAGCGGCCAAGATTCTCTTGGGTCCCTGGTGCCTTCGTGGCAAGCGGGTTCAGATAAATCCACACACATCCTGGGCAATGGATGGTACGTCTCCATCCACAGCCTTGGTGGTGACTATGGGTATTTCTTCTTGGAACGGGAGGACACCCTGCTCAGGCGGGCGTATCTGACCATCCTCCAGTCCAGCCTCTCCATAGCGATACTAGTGATGCTGATCCTTTTGGTCCTGCTCTTTTTCCTCATCTACCGAGATCATATGTATGAGAAGTCGCTGATGCGCCTTGCGTTTGAGGATGAGCTGACAGGACTTCCGAACAAAAACCATTTTGTGCATGAGGCCTCGCAATTGCTGTTGCGTTCGCGAAGTTCCTATGCAGTCATTGTCATCGACATAGGCAAGTTCAAGCTTATCAACAACCAGTTCGGGTACACCTTCGGCGATACGCTGCTGATGTACATTGCCAAGATTCTCCCGCGCTTTACCACCCAGGACGGGGTGTGCGCACGTCTTTCGGGGGATAAGTTCATCCTTCTTTGCAGTTACCGTGAACGCAAGGTTTTGGAGAAACGCATTGCAGCCCTCTACCATGAGCTGAAGCGGTTCACCTTTCCCCATGCTTCTCCCTTCCAGCTCGATATCCTCATCGGCATTTCGCTGATCGAGGATGGCAGAACCAGCATTGATGCTGCAATAGACTGTGCACTGTTTGCACTCTCCTCGCTGAAAGGTAAACAGAGTTCGGGGTGGAGCTACTATGATCTGGCGCTGAAGGAGCAACTGCTTGAGGAGAGTGAGCTGGAAAAGGTCTTTACCAATGCACTCAAGGATGGACAGTTTTTCATCATGCTCCAGCCCAAGTACTCTCTCTCTTCCACCCACCTGGTGGGAGCTGAAGCTTTGGTGCGGTGGAACCACCCGACCAAGGGCTTGGTTCCTCCCACCGAATTCATCAACCTGCTGGAGACGCATAACCTTCTGGTTACCTTGGACATGTATGTGTTGGAGCAGGTATGCAAACTTTTGACCCGATGGAAGTCAGAGCAGAAGCCGTTGTTGCCCATTTCCGTGAACCAATCACGCTCACACCTGTTCAGCTCGAATTATGAGCGTACCTTGGTCAATCTGGTGGACCTCTATGGCATCGATCACAATCTCATGGAGTTTGAACTTACCGAAAGCTTGTTCACCCATGACATCAAACACCTCTCGCATGTGATGGAGAATCTCAGAAAGCATGGCTTCTTGGTCTCTCTTGATGACTTTGGCAGCGGGTATTCGTCGCTCACCATGCTCAAGGATGTCACCATCGATGTCATCAAACTCGACCAGGGCTTTCTCAAAGGTGCTGATGATCATCAGCGGGGCAAGGTGGTGGTAGAGCACATCATCAGCATGGCCAAGAGCCTGGGCATCACCACCGTCGCCGAGGGTGTGGAGACATTGGAACAGGTACAGATGCTCACTGCACTCGGTTGTGACGTCGTGCAAGGCTTCTACTTCAGTCAGCCGCAGAGCATCGCAAACTACGAGGCACTGCTCATCGATGATCGCCCCCGCTCTTTCTCCTGAAGAGGGCAAGGGAGCCAAAACCGCCGACAAGGGCAATGTAGAACCCAAACTCATACCACCAACCGGTGTTGTTGGTCTCATAGATCCGGTACATGGGGTTGAACAGGCGTGCAATGAGTGCAACAGGGGCTATCCACCCATGCCAAATGCCCAACAGGAACCCTGCAGGCTTTTCTCCTTCGGATGCGGCCACTGCCAAACAGGACGAACACAAGAACAGCGTCAAGAGAACCAACAACAAGATGCGAGTACATTTCATACTTCTTCTCCTATAAGCCTTGCAATGCGCATGATGACCCGATTGGCCTCAGGTATGGGAAAGAGCGGGTAGTCATGGTTCATCTTCCTTCCTTCGTGGTACTCCAAGATGGCTCCTTCCTGCTTTGCTTTTGCCCGCAATGCTCGGGCGTCTGCCAAAAAGAGTTCATGGGTACCGACAAAGAGCGTGATCGGACAGAGCTCTTTCAACGATCCATACAAGGGTGATACCCGATAGTCTTGCCCTGAAAGTTCCTGTTTCCAAGCTTTGCCGTACATGACCAGCGTGTCGCGGTCAAGCATGGGATCGCGTTCGGCAAGGTAGTCGATGCCTATGTGGGTGAGCTCGATATCCAGCCAAGGGGAGATGAGGATCAGATGGGAAAAGGGGAGATGTTGCTCAGCACCCAGCACTTGGGCAAGGGCAAGGGCAAGTCCCCCTCCGGCTGAGTCCCCACCCAGGACAAGGTGCTCGTCGGGAAAGCTGGCTGCAAACCGGCACAACAGGGGAAGCACATCACGTGCCCCTTGATGGGGAGCCTTGGGATAGATCGGAACGACGATGGTACAGGAGGAAAGCTTGGCCAAACGCTGCAGGAAGAACCAATGGGCGAAGTAGGGTTGTTCGACATAGGCTCCTCCATGCAGGTAGAGCATGGTCTTGTTTTTCTTGCTCCCTGTGAAGGTGAAGACCTGCATGCCCTCGAATGACGACTCTTCAATGCATGCAAACCGTTGCAATGCCAAAGGGATGGAGTAGGGCTGCCTGCTGATGGCTGCCAACTGGTCCAGGCTCTTTCGGATGGGGATGAGGCTCTGCTTGATCATCAGGGTGAGCAGTCGTTCACTCATGTAGCTTGCTGCACTGCGCTGCTCGCGAATCCTGATGACCAGGACAAAGAGGACGAGCGCAAAGGTGACTGCGATGAGCAGCAAGCTTTCCGTGGTCATAAGATGAAGAGCACCAGGATTGCTTGGTTGAAGAGATGGGTCAGGGCATGGGCGATCATAGCGTACTGAAGGCCAAGTTTCAGGTACAGCAGGCCGAAGACCCAACCCAGCAGGCCGTTCAGTACCAGTGAGCGCACCACCAACAGTGTGGTAAGCCCGCCGAAGGCAACCTCGGTTGCCGGCAAATGCCCGAGGGCGAAAAGCAAGGCTGCTGCGATATTGGCAATTTGATAGAAGAGCGGCCTGATGGGTGCATCGCCCCGCTTCGCATCCAGGAGTTTATCCATGAGAAAGACCAACAGGGAGAGGAAGAAGAGACGCAGCATGATCTCCTCAATGATGCCTCCGTACAGCATCGAGAAGAGGAGGGCGAGCAGGGAGAATGACTCTCTGGTGTATGCTGCTTGTATCTGGGGAATGAGAGGGGCAAAGAGATAGAGATCGCTGAGCATGACAAGAGCGCACACAAAGCCCGCAAGGATGGCTTGCCTGGTCTTCTTTTTCTCAAGAAACCCTTCGGGAGCAAGGGCAACCCGCTGGCTGAGTACATGCCCAAGATAGCCGAGAACCAAGGTGTACAGTCCTGCTATCTGGAGGATGGAACTGAGGACCAGCACGAAAGCTGGAGCTTCCACCCCCATCTGCTGCATTGCCCGCATATTTGTGGACGCAAGATACATGCTTGTTGCCACTCCCACAGGAAAGGCAAGAAGCGAGAAACGTACGGCTTTTCGGTTCAAATGCATAGTAGCCCCCTGCAGCTACTGTACACGTTGCAAAATTTGCTGGCAAGAGAGGGAAAGACCTGCTTCCCCCTCTTATTCATCTTTCTACCTTACTCGAAGGTAAAGGCTTCGAGAGCGCCTTCATAATCATAACTGTAGATGTCGTTGCGATCCTCGCCGATGAACGCTTGTCTCTTTTGCAGCATCTTTACGTTCACCACACCTCCCGCATTGAGGGAGAGCAAACCCTTGTGTGCTGCCGCACTTGCTATGCTGCTGTCAAAGGTATAGGGGTCTGAACCGAAGACATCCTGTGCCAAGGCATTGGGTGGGATGCGGACACGCATCTTCTCTCCCGGTTCAAGGCCAAGATTTGCCGCAGTGGTCAGATAGGAGATTTCGATCGGTTCGAGTTTCTCCCTGCCGATGGGCCTTCCACTCTTGTCCACGAAGACAAAGCTCAAGGGCCACGATCCATAGGCTGTTGAAGAGACGCCGTTGAGCAGAAGTCCGCCGTAGTACTGTCGGCCTTCCGTTACTTCAATGGTGACTTCTCCTCCCTTTGCAAAGGTTATCAAGCCCATCTGCACCGCTGCTGTTCCTATGCTGCTGTCGGTGGTGTAGACTCCCACACCCCACACCGCTGAAGCGTATCCATGCGGTGGAAGGCTCAAGGTTATGGTGTCTCCGACACGATTGGAGAAGTCCTCTGCGTTGCGCTCCCATGCGACGAGGGTTGGTTGCTCCAAGTCCGGGTTTCCAACCACCTCTGCCTCTTCAACTTGCTCATCAGCACTCTGTTTGGAGTATTCCAAATAAAGGTTTGGGCCTCCAGGGCCGATTTCGAAAGCACCGGATGTACAACCCGTCAACAGTGCAATCAGCATAAGCAGTGCAGAAAAGAGACACATATGTTTCATTGCTACCCCCTTGTGTTGTTGGGGCTGTGGTACAACGTGTTGTCAGGACATGGTATACCAATCCCCAACGATCTTTTCTCTGGGTATCAGCATACGCCCAAGAACCGGGGAACGGAAGAGGAGATCTCCCCTCATTTGCAAAAATGAGGCTTGATTCCTTTCTCTCTATGTCCCACACTTGCGCTAGGAGAGAAATCATGGAACTGCTGAACCATCCCAATCCGACGGTCCTGCGTCTGGTCGAGTACCTTACCATCCTCTGCAAAGGAACGACAGAGAAGAGTACCTATGAGTCCTATGCCGATATCTTGGAGTGTGCCACCCCCTTTGAAGTGAACAGCGCCCTCGACGCGGTGCTTTCGCAAGCCGAGGATGTCACAGCCCTTACGGTCCCGGTAGCCCGCTTCATCCGTTCCTTGGGCAAAGCCCTGGAAGCGTATCCCCTGCCCACCTATGTGGAAGGATCCTTGCTTTCCAGCTTGGAAGCAGAGAACGAGGAGATCGGCAGAGTGACACGCTGGATGCAGGAGTTGGGGAAAAAACTCCAGAAGGAAAAGGATGCGGACATCTCTGAGCTGAAAAAGCTTGCAGCCTCATGCACCTTGCTTCGTGAGCACTATGTACGCCTGCAGAATGAGCTTTTCCCGCTCTTTGAACAGAGCAACGCTGAGCATGCATGCGTGAAACTGATGTGGTCGATCCAAGATACAGCGCTCTCCTGCCAGAAGGAGGTGGCTGCGTTCAGTGCACGGGATATCACCTCGTTCTGGAAAGTATTCAGCCGATTCTATTTTCATGTGGAAGTGCTTCGCTATCGTGAGCACTATATTTTGTACCCAGTTGCGTTCCGCTCTCTTGCTCCCCCAGCCCCCGAACAAAAGCGTGTGGGTACGAAAGGGGTGTTCTCTTCGGTTACCGGCAGCCTGGACCAAGAAGAGCTTGAACAGATCTTCTCCCTGCTTCCCCTGGACGTAGCATTCATTGACAACGAAGATCGGGTGAAATTCTATTCCGACCCCCCGCACCGCATCTTTCCCAGGAGCCCACAGGTCATCGGAAGGCTCGTTCAGAACTGTCACCCGCCCAAAAGCGTCGGCACAGTCCAGGCCATCCTCGACTCCTTCAAAGAAGGGAGGGAGGATACTGCCGAGTTTTATCTGACTTTGAGAGGGAAGTTCGTCCACATCCAGTACTACGCGGTGCGTAGCATGGATGGTTCTTATCTAGGTACCTTGGAGGTAACCCAGGATGCTACTCACCTCAGGAATCTGAGCGGTGAGAAGCGTTTGTTGTAGCAAGATAGGATTCTATTAAGGAGGAGCAGAAGTTCTCCTCTGCTTTGAGAATGCTCATTTCACGCACTGCGTTCTCGGTAGAGTCCGATGCATGAGCGGCGTTGACGCGGATGTTGGAGCCGAATTCTCTGCGAATGGTTCCCGCTGCAGCCTTGTTCGGATCGGTTGCACCCAAAATGGTGCGGACCTTCTGCACTGCATCCTTGCCCTCATAGACAAGCACCATGCACTTGACCAGACCGGGCTTATCCAGATCCTCAGCTTTGCAATCGCTGGGTTTGATGCCTGCCATGAACTCTACGATGCGCTCAAACTGCTCTTCACTGTACATGTCACCGAAACTGTTGGTCAGGATGTCCTGCAGCTGTACATTCAGATGCACGTTGAACTCATGCTCGAGCAATTCACGAGCTTGCATGCCATAGATGGGAGCGAGCTTTGCCTTCAAGCCGTCCTTGGTAGGTCCGTAGAACTGCAGGGCCTGGCTTACGGACATTTTCAGCACCTTGATGCCTACGATTCTCAGACCGCTGCGGGAGAACATGTCGATGATCATGCCCGGGCGGGAGGAAGCATATTCCCAGTTGTCCGGTTTGATGATGACCAAGGTTCGCTCGACATCGGCATAATACTCTGCAGGCCTGTTGACGATGATGTTGCTCTGATTGCCAAGCCAGCTGTGCAAGAGCCTCAGGGTTGCATCCGCCTCCTCTTGGGTCTGGGCTGTGATGACTGCAGGCTCAAAGTAGCGGACCTGGTTCTGGCTTTCATCGGTGAAGATCAGGTCGGCGTACGTATCGCGGATTGATTCCCCGATCACGGTTTCCACACTGCCTGTCTCCTTCTGGAAGGAGCCTACTACGTTTGCAAGTTGTTCGGTGGGATTCTCACCCTTGAACAGTAGCAACATGGATCGATGGCGTACTCCGCCGGACGGGCCCATGCTCTGCTCTATGTAGGATGAGAGCAGGTCGGATATCCTGAAACCTTCAACTTTCTTGCGGTTCTTGATGACGCTTGCGTACGCTTGGGCTATGTGTTGGTCCATGGCGATCATCTGTACGCCAACAAGCTCCAAGGAAATACGGGAGAGAAGTCTGGAGAGAACCCCGCCGGTCCTGCTTTTCGCGACCGTATAGGGGGTGACCAGAACATACGATAAGGACTGTTCCATGAGCAGCCTCCTTCTAAGATGTCTGTATGACGTATCCTACAAGGCGATGACGGCTTTTGTCCATCGGGTTACGGGGAAAGGAACTAAAATACTTCGATTTGGCAGGATTTCATCGTTTCCAAGGCTGCAAGGTGGCGCTCTTTATTTGAACCGGCACAACAGCTGCTGAGAACCCTCAGCGGCAGTTCAGGCCGCATTGCCTTGATGAGCAGGGCATTCGATACCACACAGATATCGGTACACAAACCGACAAGCAGCACCTGTTTCAGGTCCTTGAGACTCACAATCCAGGAGGCGAGGGCAACTGAGCCGAACGTCGGTTTTTCGAAGACCTTGGCATCCTTGAGCAGCTCTCCCAGCTCATCGACAAGCTGGTGTCCCTCTGTGCCGGCGATACAGTGTTCGACCGGCAGTGCCTTGCCTTCGCTGGTGTTCAGATACCCATTGCTGTGGGTATCCAGGGTATAGGCAAGCATGCCGTCCCAGGTGAGGATGAGCTTGCGAACCTGAGGAACAATCGCAAGGGCCTCAGCCGAGCCAAGACTCCCGCTCACAAAGTCATTTTGCATGTCTATGATGACAAGCAGTTTGTCAGAATGAGGTCTTGAAGAGTCCGTGGACATTGCAGTAGGCATATACATCTCCATGATCCTTGTCGGTGAACACCGCAGTTGCGCTGCTCCCGCTCTTGATGTCGCTGCGTCTCACCGTTTGCTTGGTCACAAACAGGATGCAGGTGATTTGGTGTTCAACGCTCTGTGGATGAGGCTTCGAGCCCACTTCCACATACAAGAGGCCGTTACGGTGCTTGAGCAGAGGCTGATGATACTCATCGCCCTCCCCATCCTTCTTGCTGACCAATAGTTCCATGCTCTGTCCACAGCAAGTAAGCGAGTGACCCCCGTTATCGATGAGCTCAACCAGGGTATTGCAGACCGGGCATCGGTAGAAAAGCAGTTTCTTCGCCATACATTCTCCTCCTCTTAAGGGTACTAAGGTTCTGCCAAAGAGGGAAGGGGCTGACAGTGTTCCCAATCTTACCGACTATTCATGGTCTTTGCATACTTTTCTCATACTTTAGGCGTAGCGTATGCCCATCAACGTTCCCACTATGGAGGAAACACATGAAAAAAGTAGTACTGGTCACAATGCTCTTTCTTGCCCTTGCCAGTTTGTTTGCCGGAGGAAAAAGCGAACAAAGCACACCGGTTGCCAACAGTTTTGCTTGGGTCGAAGAGGGTACTATCCACGGTCTTCCGATGGTCAACCCACTCAAGGTGACGGGAAATATCATCACTGCGGGGAGCAGCACCGTCTATCCGCTCTCCGAGCGTATGGCCGAGCGTTTCAAGGAAGAAGGCTACCGCGGCGTAATCACGATCGATTCCATCGGAAGCGGTGCCGGATTCGAACGATTCACGGTTGCCGGAGAGACCGATATTGCCAATGCAAGCCGCCCGATCAAGGCCAAGGAAATTGATGCAGCGAAATCAATCGGCAGGACGCCGCTTGAATTCCGTGTCGGCACCGATGCCCTGGCGGTAGTGGTGAGCAAGGCGAACACCTTTGCCAAGAATGTCACCAAGGAAGAGCTGGCCCGCCTGTTCAGCACGGCAACTACTTGGAAGGATGTGAATCCATCGTGGCCGAATGAGCCGATCCAGCGTTTCATCCCCGGCACCGACAGCGGTACCTTCGACTACTTTGCCGAAGAAATCTTTGCAAGCAATCCCGAGCCGCTGCTCTCTGCAAAGAACCTGCAGCTCAGCGAGGATGACAACATCCTGGTACAGGGAATCAAGGGAAGCCCGTATGCCGTCGGATTCTTCGGCTATGCCTACTATGCAGAGAACGAGGCATCCCTGAACATCCTCAGCATCAATGGGGTCGAAGCAGTCAAGGCGAATGTTGACAACAACACCTATCCGCTGGCCCGACCGCTCTTCCTCTACAGTGATGCCGCTGTGATGAGAAGCAAACCCCAGGTTGCAGCCTTCATCGACTTCTACCTCAGTTACGTGAATGAGGAAGTCATCAAGGTCGGCTACTTCCCGGCAAGCGAGGAAGCCATCGACAAGGGCAGAAAGCTCTGGCTCGAGGCAATGCAAGGAACGTATTAAGTCCATCGAATTGGAAAGACCGCGGACCAAAGGGTCTGCGGTCTCTTCGCATACAAAAAAGGTATTTGCTGATGATTCAACATGTTGGAAACCATCCGTTTGGCAAGAAACACCGTCCTCATGAAGTGGTCATTGAGACGCTTTTGTTTCTCTTTGCCCTCTTCTCCATCCTCATTACCGTCGGGATAGCGTTCATCCTTGTGCGGGAGTCCTTCCTCTTCTTCGCCGACCCCGACGTGGATCTGCTTGGCTTTCTCACCGGAAAGGTCTGGCAACCGATGATCGGCCTGTTCGGCTTCTTGCCGCTTTTGAACGCAACGCTCACCACCAGCCTCATAGCCATGCTGTTGGGTATTCCCTTGGGCCTCTTTGTCGCCATCTATCTGGCCGAATATGCAAGTGATCGGGTACGGGGTTTTCTCAAGCCCACCCTGGAGGTGCTTGCCGGGATTCCCACCATTGTGTACGGCTACTTCGCCCTGACCTTCATGACCCCGCTGCTTCGCTCGATATTCGGAGAGAACAGGGTGGACATCTACAATACCGCCAGTGCAGGGCTTGTCATCGGCATCCTGGTTCTTCCCATGATCGCCACCATGGCGGAAGACGCCATCACCTCGGTACCGAAGGACCTCAGGCTTGCAGCGTATGCCCTTGGGGGTACGAGCATCGAGACCACCTTCAAGGTGGTGATTCCCGCTGCTTTGAGCGGACTGTCGGCAACTTTCCTGCTTGCCCTTTCGAGGGCTATCGGCGAGACGATGGTGGTCGCCCTGGCTGCAGGGGCAGGTCCCAATCTTACGGCAAACCCCTTCAAGGCGGCTGAGACCATCACCGGATACATCGTACGCATCAGCGGAGGGGATGTCAGTTACAACTCGGTGGACTACAACAGCATCTTTGCCCTTGGCTTGGTGCTCTTTGTGATCACCTTCACCCTCAACCTTGTTTCGAGAAAAATCTCTGGCCTCTTCCATCAGGAGTATGATTGATATGCTAAGTGAAACATTGTTTGGAACCGATGAGATGATGACATCTCTGATGCAAAAGAGAAAAGCCGGTGGAGTGGTGTGGAAGGTTGTCTTTCTCTTTTCCACTTCGCTGGCCATCCTGTTCCTCTTGCTGTTGCTTGTTTCGGTGATCGACTCCACTTTCGGCTATGTAGCGGTTCGCAATGAGATGGAACCGAGCCAGCTGGTGGCTGGAAAGGATGCAGTCAGTGAGTTCAGCCGAGCCGAGCTTGAGACGGTGCTTCAGGAGCACCTCTCGTCAGGCATCCTCAGGCGGGTCCTCCATGACAAGCCGTTGCAGGAGCGGTCGAAAACCGATCTGGTTTCCCTCGCTCAGCAGTATGTGGTCAAACCCAGCGTGGTGCGATCGTGGGGCCTAGGCGACTCATTACTCGATCAGAAGAGCATCGAAGCGTTCATGGCAGGAAACGAAGGGTTGCACCTGACGTTCAGAAGCTGGATCAACTGGTCGTTCTTTACCTCGGACCAGTCAGCCAATCCTTTGAACGCAGGGGTGCGCACCGCCTTTTTGGGGTCGCTGTGGATCATCATGATCACCTTCGTCTTCGCCTTCCCCATCGGAGTGGGAGCTGCAATCTATCTGGAGGAGTATGCGGTGGACAACAAACTCAACCGCCTGCTCCAGCTGAATATCTTCAACCTCAGTGCCGTGCCCTCGATCATCTACGGCCTCTTGGGGCTTGCCGTCTTTGTGCGAAGCATGGAGCACATCACCAGCGGGGCTTTCCTCAGCTCGGTATCTGATACGACTGCCAATGGGCGGACGATTCTCAGCGGAGGGCTTACCCTTGCTCTGTTGGTGCTTCCGATCATCATCATCAACACCCAGGAGGCTCTGAAGGCAGTCCCCGACTCCTTGCGGATGAGCAGCTATGGGGTAGGGGCGACAAAGTGGCAGACCATCGCCAGCCATGTGTTGCCCGCAAGCATCGACCGCATCCTCACGGGAACCATTCTTGCGTTGAGTCGGGCTTTGGGAGAGACTGCCCCTCTGGTGGTCATCGGCGCTTCCACCTTCATCAGTGTCGATCCATCGAGCATCTTCTCCAAGTTCACCACCTTGCCGATACAAATCTACCAGTGGTCTGCCAGGCCGCAGGGAGCATATCGAAATGTTGCAGGGGCTGCGATCATCACGCTTATGCTTCTGCTTATGGCGATGAACAGCTTTGCCATTATCATGCGTGACAAAATTTCCAAGAAGAAAAGGATGGAATCATGAATACCACCAACCTTGCCGAGGCTTTGCCTCGTGTGTATGAGCAGCCGCAAGAGGAAAAGACCATCATCGCCTTGAAGGACGTGAGCATCTATTACGGTTCCTTCCAAGCGGTGAAGCAAGCCTCTTTGGATATCTACGAACATCGGGTGACCGCCTTCATCGGGCCTTCGGGCTGCGGAAAAAGTACGGTGCTGCGCAGCATCAATCGTATGAACGATATGATCCGGGGCTCGCGCATCGAAGGCAGTGTCCGGTTCCACGACCACGACCTCTACGCCGCTGATGTCGATCCTGTGCTGATCAGGAGAAAGATAGGGATGGTCTTCCAAAAGCCCAACCCGTTCCCCAAGTCCATCTATGAGAACATAGCATGGGGGGCAAGGATCAATGGCTTTAGGGGAGACTACGATGAACTGGTGGAGACAAGCCTTCGCTCGGCGGCGCTGTGGGATGAGGTGAAAGACAAGCTCAAGCAGAATGCACTGCGTCTCAGCGGGGGCCAGCAACAGCGGCTCTGCATTGCAAGGACCATTGCGGTGCAGCCTCAAGTCATCCTCATGGATGAACCGGCTTCGGCACTGGACCCCATTGCAACCGGCAGGATTGAGGAGCTGATTCTCGAGCTGAAGAACTCCTACACCATCATCATTGTCACCCACAACATGGGGCAGGCCTCCCGTGTCTCCGACCACACTGCTTTCTTCATGGTGGATGAGAAACGAAGGGGTTACCTTGAGGAGTATGCTCCCACCGAGCAACTCTTTCTCAATCCTGCGCACAAGAAGACGGAAGAGTATATCTCGGGCAAATTCGGTTGATCGAAAGGAACAGACAGATGGAAAGTACAAAGACAAGTAGGTTGGATGAGAAGATGCATTTCTTCCAGGAGATGCTCGTCCAGATGGTGAACAGGGTGGAGGAATCGATCTATCAAGCGCAGCATGCGTTCCGAAACCATGATGTTGAGTTGGCTAGGAAGGTTATGGAGAACGACTGGTTCATCGACCAGCTCCAGGAGATGATTGAGAATGACGGGGTGCGCCTGCTTGTCAGTGAGACGCCGTATGGCCACTATATGCGCCACATCATTGCCGGTATCAAGATTGTTGGGTCACTGGAGCGGATGGGCGACCATGCTGCACATCTGGCGAAAATGGCCAGTGCAGAAAAAGAGCCTGAGGATTTCCTGCCCTATGTGGAACGCATCAGCAAGATGGCTCTGCTTGGGGCAACCATGACGCGCCTGGCTGTCCAGGCTTTCATCGATGTGAAGTCTGAGAAGGCGATGGAAGTGGCTCGTATGGATGACCAGATGGATGAGTTGCGTGACGCGATGAACCGCGACCTGTTCTCCCTCAAGCCCAAATCGGAGAAAGAGATGGAGCGGATTCTCAATCTCTTTTACCTAACCAAGGAGATGGAGAGGTTCGGCGATCATGTCACTACCATCTGCAGATGGATCGTCTACATGGAACGTGGGCAGAAACCCCACCTCAATGGACCAAAACGAATGTAGTGATTTCTAGCGTGTATAGAGCGCAGAACTGCGCTCTTGCATGCTGGATAGTTCCTTGCTTGCCCTGGGAAGGGTAAGGGTGAACGTGCTTCCCTTCCCCAGCTCGCTCTGTACCGATACAGTGCCGTTGTGCACTGCAGCTATGTGCTTGACAATGGATAGACCAAGTCCGGTTCCCCCCTGTCGGCGGCTGCGTGCTGTATCTACGCGGTAGAAACGTTCAAAAATACGCTCTTGGTCCTCCAAGGGGATTCCAATGCCATTGTCACGCACCTGCATGACCACTTCTTTCTGTCCCACCTCGACGTTGAGATGAACAACCGACCCACTTTCTGAGTAGGTCAGGGCATTGATGAGCAGGTTGGTCAGCGCTTGCACCACCAGCATGCCATTCACAAAGAGTTCAAACCCCTCAGGATTGGTAAGGTGGGTGATGAGGTTGCTCCCTTTTTGCTGGAACCGATAAGAACACTGTGCCTCGGTCTCGCTGATAATCTGTTGGGCAGGCACCCAACTCATGGTTGGTTTTGCCTGTTGCTGTTCCAAGCTGGAGAGCAGCAGCAGATCCTCCACAATGTGCTGCATGTTGGTGGCCTGACGGTTGATGATCTGGCTGAAGTGAATGATGTCAGCATTCTCCTCTGCACCTGCCAATGCCTCTGCAAAACCCGCGATTGAGGTGATGGGGGTTTTCAGCTCATGGCTGACATTGGCGACGAAATCCTTTCGGATCTGCTCAAGACGCTTGAGTTCGGTCATATCGTTGATCGAAAGCACCACGCCCACCCGCTGGTTTGCTGCAGAGCGGATGGAGAGGCCGGTGATGTGAAGCGTTCGGGTCCTGCTGCGCCCCACCACCTGAGCAGTCTCCCCAAACAGATGACCGTATTGGCTGATGGTCAGCTCATGGATTTGGTCATCCTGCAGTGAAGAGGAGCAGAGACTGAGCAGTTGGGAGGATGAGACTATCTGGCTCAACCTCCGGCTCAGCAACTTCTCGGTGGAAAAGAGCCTTTCGGCTTCCTTGTTGGCAACCTTGACCACAAGATTGCTGTCCAGAAGCAGAATTGCTTCGCTGAGGCTGTTCAGGATTGCTTCGAGCTGGTTTTTTCCCGCCTCGACTTCCTCCATTTTTGACTGCACTGTCTGGGCCATCTCTTGCATGGTGATGGACAGGTCGGCAATCTCCTGTGGACCCTCGATCCTCGCATGGGCCTTCAGGTCCCCATGTGCATAGCTGTCTGCAAGAGCTTTGAGCTGCCTCATCCCCTTGGTGAGCATGGTGACGCTCAGGGCGGTGATCAGAAGGCAGAGCAGAAGCAGCACGGTGAGGCCTGAGAAAAAGAGCTTTTGATACCGACTATGGTACTCCTCGAGCTGAATCAGGGTCTTGGAGAGGCGCAGTACCGAAAGCTCGGGATGTCCCTCCAGCCTCAGTGCTTGATAGAGTACCGGAAGATTCTCCGTCGAGCTGGGTCGCTCGCTCGTTCCCCTTCCGCTGATCAATGCACGCTGGACCTCCTCCCGATAGAGATGATTGTTCAGCGATTCGATAGGGTAGTCCGAGTCGAAGCGGACAGTGCCGGCTGCGTCTATGAGGGTGATTCTGGTACCGGTTGCCTTGGCATAGCTTGAAAAGATGGATTCCTTCCACACCTGGGGAGTATCCGAGAGGAGAGAGGAGAGGTAGGTTGTGTGGTTGGCAAGTTCGGTATAGGTGGATTCGCGCAAGGTGGCTGCGAAGGAGCGGTTTGCAATCCACATACTTCCCAAAAGGGAGAGCAACAGGATGAGTAGGGTTGCAAGGGTGAGGCGCGATCGTATGCTTTTGAAGTTCATGGCCTCACTGTAGCAAGGTTGGAAACAGAAAGACAAGGAAGTGGCCCTCCTTTCATACTTTTCTCATACATTTGGCATGGCTTTCCTCTTTCTCTGTTTCATGCTATGGTCGAAGAACCATCCCAAAAAGAGGTAGTATATGTATTTGAATGTGCAGGAGAAGGATCCTGCCTTTCTCTATGAGACACCTTTGCTGCACCAAAGCTTCTTCTGGTCCCAAGTCAAACAAACCCAGGGATACGAAACCAAGGCGTTTGACATGAAAGCGCGGGTGAAAGACCTGAAGCAAGAGACAAGCTCTGCATTCCTGCTCGACGACCTGCTGGTCCAGCTGGTGCCGGTAAGTCGTGACCGAACCATCGGCTATGTTCCCTATGGGCCCGTTCTCAGTCCCTTGGAAGACCGGATGGGAATTTTTCTGGAAGAGTTGTCCATGAACCTTCGGGACCGCCTTCCCGACCATTGCATCCTGCTTCGCTATGATCTTCCTTGGAGGAATGTGTGGGAAGAGGATGACCTGAGTCTTGAACTGCAGAACCTGCGTCTCAACTGGGGTACCAGCACCAAGGCATTGAGGCGTTCGGTTTCCAACCAGCTTCCCAGTGATACGATGCTCATCGATCTGACGCCAACCGAAGATGAGATACTCGAACGCATGCACCCAAAGACCCGCTACAATATCCGCCTTGCCCTCCGCAAGGGCATTCAGGTGCGACAAGTTGGGCATGACCATCTTCTGACCTTCTACGAGCTGTACAGGGAAACGTGTGAACGCAACCACATCCAGTTGCACGATCTCTCCTTCTTTGAGGCCTTGTTCGGGCCTGAGGATGAGAGTGCTTCGGTAACACTTCTGATGGCCTTTCTGGACAAGACGCCCCTCAGTGCGATGTTTCTCAGCCGGAGTGCCCATCGTGCCACCTATTTGTATGGAGCCTCATCCACTTCTCTGAGAAACAGCATGAGCACCTATGCGCTGCAGTGGTCAGCAATCCAACTGGCAAAGAGCTGGAATTGCAGTGAGTACGACCTGTTTGGTGTCTCGCCCACCCAGTCCAAAGACCATCCGATGAGCGGACTCCACTCCTTCAAGAAGGGGTTTGGGGGGAGTATGTTGCATCGCATGGGATGTTGGGACTTTGCCTTCAAGCAAGAGGAGGCCAACCTGCTCTTCGCCTATGAGATGGTGGAAGAGGGGTATCACCTGCGCTGAAAAAGCACCTCAACCTCCCCGCCGCAGATCATGCCCAATGAACCGGCCTTCCGTGCGTCGAGTGAGAACCTCTGGATGCGGTCCTCCAGGTGAGTGTTTTCCGCCATTTGGTGGAGCGCGCGTATGACTTCCGCCTCAATGACTCCGCCGCCCACGGTTCCTGCAAGCAAGCCATCAGGGAAGCGGACCAGCTGAAAGCCGATCTCGCACGGGGCCGAGCCTTTTTTTGCCACGATTCTGGCAAGGATATGGCTCTCTCCTGTTGCTTGGCGATGCAGGATCTGCTGGTCGAGACGGACACTGTTCTTGCTGAGGCGGTAATGCGCTATGATCTGGCCGAGGATGGCAAGGGCTATCTCGCTTGCAGTGACTGCGTTGATGTCCAAGCCTATCGGGGCGTGCACTCCAGCAAGCTGCTCAGCGGAGAATCCATCCTTGGCGAGATTGGAAAAGGTCTTCGCTATTTTGGATCGGCTCCCGATCATGCCGATGTAGGAGTGGGGGAGGCCAAGGGTGTGGCGCAGGCAGAGCTCATCGTACGCGTGGCCACGGGTGGCGATGATGAAGTAGGGGCGTATCCAAGGTTGTTCGGCAGTGAACAGCTCTTCATAGGCGGTGCACAGACATCGTGCCTGGGGAAACCGTTCTGCATTGCAGTACTCCTGCCTGTCATCGATGATGGTGATGGAGTGTCCCAGCCTGACTCCCATGTGATACAGCTCAAGGCCGATGTGCCCCCCACCGAAGATGACCAGCTGCACCTCGCAGCCCAAGGTCTCTTCCAGAACTTGTCCGTCGGAAAAGGGAAGGCCCGCAGCATCGGTGGCTGCAAGCAACTGTCCGCTTGCATAGATGGCTTCCTTACCCACATCCGGATCACACAGAGCGGTGCGTCGCAGCACATCAGTGCGTTTCAGTGCCTCAAGCAGTGTCTGATAATACTCTTTTTGGTTCATGCTTTGTTCCTTATGTACGGGAAAGCACTGTCTGCAGTGCGCCGATGGTCACATCGATCTCTTCCTCGGTAGTTGCATACCCGGGTGAGAACCTGACTGTCCCCGTGTGCAGAGTGTGCATGGCCGTATGGGCAAGGGGGGCGCAGTGAAGGCCAACCCGTGTCTCGATTCCCCACTCCTGGCTGAGTGCAAAGGCAATGTGCGCATTGTCGGCATTCGGCACGTCGATGCTGATGGTGGCGGTACGGTCCTCGAGGCGTTTGGAGCCGATGATCCGTACCCGCTTTTCCTCTCTCAGGTACTGCAGCAACCGGTCGGTCATCCTCTTGGCTTGCTCTCCTTGGTCAAATTCCAGGGCTTTTCCAAGGCCCAGGATGCCGACAATATTCTGGGTTCCTGCCTCAAGGCGGTCGGGAAACGTTGGGCTCATTGTCAGCTGGTCGCTGAAGCTTCCTGTTCCCCCTCCTATCATCGGCCTGATGCGCTCTGCCACCAGCTCACTGAGGACCAGTCCTCCCGTGCCGGTGGGCCCGAGCAGACCCTTGTGACCGGTGAAGGCGATGGCATCAATGCAATCAGATGCGAGCTTGCAATCCACGGTAGGTGAACCTTGGGCGGTATCGACGCAGACCAGCAGACCGTACTGGTGGGCGAGTTTGCCCAGCTCGGTCACCGGTTGGATGGTTCCCGTGACATTGGATGCACTGGTGATGATCAAGGCCTTTGTCTTGCTGGTGACCAGCGAGGGCAACAGTTCGGAGAGAACCCTTCCGATCTCATCACAGGGGATGATGCTGTAGCTGATGCGATGCAAGATAAGGGCCCGCACCACAGCATTGTGTTCCATGCCACTGATCAACACATGGTCGTCGGGATTGAGCATGCCGGTGATGAAGACATTCAGCGCGTGCGTGACGTTCAGGCTGAAGGTGACCATGCGTGCATCACTTGCCCCAAAAAGGGTGGCAAGCTGTTCTCGTACCCGCTGTACTTGCTCCATAACCTCGTAGCCACTATCGTAACTTCCCCTGCCCAGGTTTGCCCCGTTGGAGAGGAGATAGTTTGCCATCGCCTGAGCAACCCCGGGAGCTTTGGGGAAGGACGTGGCGGCATTGTCAAGATAGATTCGTTGTTGCATGGACGAATTCTAGCGCACACTCTGACAAAAATCCATTGTTTTACAAAAAAAGCAATGGCCTGTATCAGCAGCTGTGCAGAAACCCATCCAACACTTCCAGAACAGAACCGGCAATGGCCATCGCTTTCTCGCTGATGGTCGTATGGTCGGCCAGTTCTCCACGGGGGTCGATGTCGGCAATCTTGAACTTCGGGGGAACCGAAAGACCACTGTGCAGCAAGCCCCGCAGCTTTCCGTCAATGGGGGCAATGACTTCCTCCTCGCCGACCTTGGCGATGACCTGGCCCTTGGTCACCAGATCGCCGATGCCAAGAGAGGAGGTGAAGATGCCGGATGTTTTGCTGTGCAGCACCCGCTCCTCCCCGAATCCCTCGATGATTCCGGGTATGCCGGTATTCGGAATGGCAGACCCCTTTCTGATGATTCTGCCCAGGCTGTGGCCCCGTTTGGTCTCGATGACAACATCACAATCCTTTCCTGCCTCAAATCCAGGTCCCAGGGCGATGACCAGTGGTGCGTCAGTAATCCTGGTGCCCAGATTTCGTTTTGCAATGATGGCATCGACGATGCAGATCGGGTTGATCTCCTGGATGCTCGCACCCTCAGGGTCGCAAAGGATGGGGATGAACCCCTCTTCCAAGAGCGAGAACGCCTGTTTGACCGACTCGGCTCGTTTTGCAGTCACCCCTTCCACCGTAATCTCGCCGCTGAACATCGCCTCGGCAAAGCTGACGGTCCTTCTGATCACCGAGGGCTTGGCGATTTCCAACACCATGACACGATAGCCCCCACGATGCAGCCTGATGATGACGCCGGTTGCCAAATCTCCTCCACCGCGCACCACTACCAGACGGGAGGCCTGGATACGAAGGGAAGAGCCGCTTGTATTGTTGAAGACCTTCATCACCTCGCTGAGGGCCGAGAGGGCGATCTCCTGGGGCGTCTCGCATCCGAGATCAAGTCCGATGGGACAGAACAGCTTCTCTCGAACGTGGGGTGGAAGTTGGAGCTTCTCATGGAGCATCTTCGCCTTATGGCGCGAACCCAAGACGCCGACATAGGCGATATCGCGGGAGAGCAGCACCTGGGCCGACTCCTGGTCAAAGGCATGGCTGGCGATGATGCAGGCGGTATAGCGGTTTATGAACAGCCGGCTGAACGCCTCTTTGAGCGTAGGCTGCACCACAATGGTGCGGGCATGGGGGAAGAGCTCTTTCGTAGCAAATGCCGCTCGGGTCTCCACAACCTGGACAGGGATTCCAAGAAAGTGTGCGAGCTGTGCGATGGCTTGGTTCACATGTCCTCCACCCACCAGAAGCAAGGAGTGGGGATTAACCGGAAGGCTCAGATGGCACGTCCAGGAAGGGCTTTCCAGAAACAGGGGCTTCTTTTCCTGCAGTACAGTTTGTGCCGCTTCAAGGAAGGTAGGATGGACAGACCCGATGGTTGCTCCTCCCTCACAGAGACCAAGAATGGCAGGGGTGGGCTGCAATTGCAGACCAAGGACATGATCAAGTTCTGCTTCCTCCCACTGGCGCAGGCGGATGAAGGCATGTCGCTCCTGTTCAAGGGTGCAGGAGAGCAGGTAGAGGTAGACTCTTCCTGCTGCCAGCACTTCACCTTGGTGCACCGTGAATGAGAGGTGGAGTTGCTTCTGGCCGTTTTCCAGCATTCCCAGAGCTTGGGCAAGGGCATAGGCTTCCATCTCCCCTCCACCGATAGTCCCGTGCAGAGTCCCATCAGACTCGACAACCATGCTGCCGCTGTTTCGGCTGGCAGATCCTTCGGTTTTCAATATGACGATATAGATGAACGGTTTGTTCTCCCGACTCAGACGGGATGCAGCTTCCATAACGGTGTGTTCCATGCTTCAATCCTTCTCGTACAAGATATTTTTGGCAAGCGATCCGAGGATGAGTGTATGTCTGCACTCCAGATTCTGCAAATCTTTTCTTTGTTGCTTGGTCAGCACATCGGCTTGGTTGAGCAATACAACTGCGGTGCCTTGCATCCCTTTGCAGATACCCTGGGGGTGGGAAAGGAGAAAGGAAAGCGTTTCGGCTGTGACGGGTTGGTCATCCCCTTCATCCCAACCGAAACACGCTTTGGAGAGCGGTTTGCCCAAAGCCCCCACCGAGGCAATGGCGAGGGTGGCAGTGGAGAAAGAAGGGATGACAGGATCGCGCTCGGTGTGCAGTTTCAGTTCACACCCTCGAGCTCCATCGGCCTCCAGCAGGAGAACGTCGTAGTGCTCTGCTAGTTGATGCAGCGTCTTGACATCGGGGGAAAGGGCTTTCTCCTCTCCCTTCAATGCGTAGAAAACCCGCTCTCCCTGGTCTGGGGCGTAGGAGAGGACTTCATCATCAAAGAAGTAGCGGTCACAGCCATAGGCTCGTTGGCTTGGCAATTGGAGTTTGGTGGTGGTGGAAACCAGCACCCGCTTGCCTTCGAGGGCAAACAAGCGGGCAAGCCCAATCAGGGCGGTGGTTTTTCCCCCGCTTCCGGTGATGCAGATGCACTTCTCACTGTGGCTGAATAGTGTCTTGAGGGCAGGTAGCAATGCTGGCATAGCACCAACATAGCACCACCGATGCGATGATGCAACACGCTTGGATTTCTTATTGCACTGGTATAAGCATGGGAATCCATCAGAATGTACCCATGCAAACAAACTCGTATATGTACGCCGGACTCGACGAAGTGGGGAAGCAGTATGTGCTCTGCCTTTTGGATGAAAGAGGGAAAAGCCCTCACTACTACCAGGGACGCAGTGACACGAAAAAAGGGCAAGAGAAGTGTCTTGCGTTGCTGAAGGCTCCCTGCAAGGTTCTCGCTGCCTCGACTGCCTTGGGTCTCTTGCTGCTGACAACCTTTGGGGAAGAGAAACTCATGCTCAGAAGTGAGGATGAGCACTATGCAATCTGGGAACGTGCAGGGGTGGAACGAGGGAGGAAAATGGCTAGATTTGCCGCTCTTTTGCTCTTCTCTTCCTTCCAGAGCCCGAAGATTCTTGATGAGCGAGAGAAAAACCACCTATTGGCCATGCAAGGGGAGGCGATGGAAAGCCTTCGGCTTATGGGTGACGAGAGTCAGCACGCCCTGTCTTCCTTGCTTGCAGGAAAAAAAGAGAGCTCAGTCGTGGACAAAGCCTTGCGTCTGGAAGTGAAGAGCAGGCAGGATGGGATTGCTGTGCCTGAGCAGGTGCACACAGCATCGCCGATAAAGGAAGAGGACTCCTTCTTCTACCGTCTTTATTGCACCCTGCAAAAGCTGAAGTGAGCTGTTAGCTTTCCTTGAACGTGTAGCCGATGCCCCAGACGGTCTTTATCCACTGGCCGTAGGTGCCGAGTTTACGACGGATGGTAGCGATTTGCACATCGATGCTGCGGTCGGTTACCGGATAGTCGCTGCCCTTCACCTTGGTGATCATCTGGTTGCGGGTGAAGACTTGCTCAGGATTGGATGCAAGCAGATAGAGCAGGGAGAATTCCGTGGCGGTGAGTTCGACCTCCCCGCCGTCTATGAGGCACTGGTGTTTTTCCTTGTCCATGACCAGTCCTGCATGATGGACTGCACTGTTGCTGCTGCTGGATTCGCTGAGGCGCCGTAGGACAGCCCGGATCTTGCTGTTCAGGACATTCATGCTGAACGGTTTGGTCAGGTAGTCGTCACAACCGAGTTCAAGGGCGGTGATGATGTCACTCTCATCCCCCTTTGCCGAGACCACGATGATGGGAACAGTGCTTTGCAATGTATAGCGAATTGCCTTGATGGCGGAAAGACCATCCATGACCGGCATCATGATGTCCAGGATGACCAGATCAACAGGTTCTTTCTCAAGCACAGACAGCGCTTCCTTGCCGTTTTCGGCCTCAAAGACCGTGTAGCCATTGCTGGAAAGGGCATAGCGTTCCAATTCGCGGATATCCAGATCGTCTTCAACCACAAGGATGGTACTCATGCCAAAACCGTAGTCCACAAGGTCCCCGCTAGGCAAGAGGGGAGCCGCATTTTCACACATTCCTCACAGTTTGGTGCGTCAGACGCAAACAGGACGCCCCAAAGGCGTCCTGTCTGAAGGATGTGCTTGTCCTAGTTCTTGAAAGCAAGAATGGTGGCAAGCTCGGGGTTTTTCTCGATGTTCTTCTGCAGATCCCGTTCACGACCCTTGTTCACATACTCCTTGTCTTCGAAGGTGTAGTGGAAGTTGGTGTGGACATCATAGGTGCCGTTCATCAGGGCATATGCGTCCTCGGTCATGACCAGCTCCTCATCGGTGGGAATGACCAGGATCTTCACCTTCGAGTCGTCGGTGCTGATCTCAAACTCACCATTGCGGCTGAAACAGACTTCATTCTTGTGAAGGTCCAGGTGGGCTCCGATAGCCTCGAGTCCCTGGCAAGCACCCTTACGGATGTGGCGGGCCATCTCACCGACACCAGCAGTGAAGACAACAGCATCAAGCTTGCCTCCAAGCAGGGTGGCATACCCACCGATGTACTTGGCGATCCTCCTGCACTCCATATCAATGGCGAGCTGGGCCTTCTTGTCACCTTCCTGACTTGCCTTGAGCACGTCACGGCGGTCACTCTTGCCGCAGAGGCCGATCAATCCGCTCTTCTTGTTCAGGGCGGTGTCCATCTCCTTGGCACTCATTCCGGTATTTTCCATCATGTAGGGGATGATGGCAGGGTCGATGTCGCCCGAGCGTGAACCCATGACCAGACCCTCAAGCGGGGTGAGCCCCATGGAGGTGTCTACGCACACACCGTCTTTCACTGCACAGATGGAGGCACCATTGCCGATATGGCAGATGATGACGTTGGTGTCCTTGTTCTCTTTGCCCAGCAGAACTGCTGCACGCTTTGCACAGTAGAGGTGGCTGGTTCCGTGGAAGCCGTATCTGCGTACGTTGTATTTGGAATACCACTCATAGGGGACTGCATACATGAAAGCGGCTTCGGGCATGGTCTGGTGCCATGCAGTGTCAAGAATGATGGCTTGCGGTACATCAGGCATAGCCTTGCGGGCTGCCTCGATGCCCATGATGTTGGCCGGCATGTGAAGCGGGCCGAGGGGGATGACCTTCTTCAGCTGCTCGATGACTTCGTCAGTGACCAACTCGGACTTCTTGAAGACTTCTCCGCCATGGAGCACCCTGTGCCCGACAGCCCCGATTTCCTTCAGGTCGCCGATCACACCGTACTCGTCGTCAAGCAGCATCCTGATGATGAGCTCGATGGCTTCCTTGTGGGTGGGTGAGGAGAACTCTGCGTGGTACTCCTCCTTTCCGTTTGCTTTGTGCTCGATGGTGGAATACTCTAGGCCAATGCGTTCGACAACACCGACAGCGAGAATATCCTTGTTCTTCCAGTCATAGACTTGGTACTTGGCAGACGAGCTGCCACAGTTCAAGGTCAAAATTACCATGCATGTCTCCTAATGTTTCTCATTCGATATGGTATGAATGTGTAGTTGGATGATACCAAGACATTAAAGCACTATTGGACGGAATAATCAACATGAAGCAAAAAAGGAAGAGGTAGTTCTTTTCCCATCATGAAGGTAGTGTTTCCGCTTCTGCTCTTGGCCTGTGTGTGCTCCCTGCCTGCCGAAGCGCTTTGGACACTGCAAGCAGATCCCAAAGCGCACATGCTCAGGCTCTCGATGCAGGAGGATGAGCAATCCATTTCGCTTGGTTTGGATATGAGGCAAGGTGAGGTAAATCTGGATGTGAAGCGCCTGAGCTATCGGTCCGGAAACTGGGGGGTGACAGCCTCATCCCGTGATTTGGGTTCGGTTTTTCCCTTGCTTGAGAACAGGACATGGGAGTCGGTCAGCCTATCGCATGGCTCTCACAGCCTGAGCTTTGTCACAGCGGGGAGAGACAAAAGAGGTTTGGTAGGGCAGTGGCCCAAATGCGCATTTGCACTGCTCGACATGGGATCGCTGGCACTTGGGAATCTGTACATACCCTACCAACGTACGATGCAAGGAACGACCTTCCTTTTCTCGTTTCATGAAACACAAACGCTTGCATCGCTCTCTTTCACACCCTCTTTCTCCCCCTCTCAAGGTTTGCGCCTCGCCTCCTCGTTCTCCCTTAGCCTTGGTCCGTTCACCTATAGTCAGGTTTTCGATGACCATACGTGGCAGCGCTCCAGTTCCTATGGGCTTACGTGCGATCTGAGCAATCTGCACATTGTGTGGAATGCGTCCAGCAAGCTGGGACCACGACCCCTGTTCGGGGGAGAGACGCAACAGCTGGAGCATACCTATGTCTCTCGACTCGCCTATCACTTCTCTGGGTGTGATCTCTTGTTGAGCTGGCAGCAAAAACGGGTTGTGGGGATACGGACTGAACAGAGGATTTTGCTCAGTCTCACCTCAAACAAGATTACCCTTGAAATGGGATACCGGATCAGCAGAGGGATGCATGTGCGGCTGGGAAGCGGGACATCCTTTGTTGAGTACTCCAAAGAAGGACTCTCGTATCATCTGGAGTTGGCGCAAGGGGCTGTGGAATTCCAACTGCTTTCCCATCCGAATCAGTTGCGCATTCTCTACCGCTTCACCACCGGCCGAGATACTGGATCTCCTCGGCCAAGGTGATCTGGAATTGCTGTTGCACCTCTTGCCTGACGTGTTCGATCAGGGCTTTGATGTCGCTGCTGGTCGCCTTGGCATTGGAGTTTATGATCATGTTGGCATGCCGATGGGATATCTGAGCCCCCCCGATGGAGTATCCTTTCAGGTTGCACTGTTCGATGAGAGCTCCTGCCTTGTATCCTTCTGGGTTGACGAAAATGCTTCCGATGCTGGGATTGTCATACTGGCCGTTTGTCTTGCGCCTGTGCTTGACCTCGTCCTTCTTCTTGCGGGCTTCGCTGGTTTGTGTGGTGGGATAGAGACGGAAACCTGCCTCATAGAGGATGATGTCATGCCGGTCGGTGAAAGGGGAGCGGCGATAGCTGAACTCATCAAGGTGAATCTGCTTGCGATGGAGTTTTCCATCAAAGGTCATGTAGTCGACATAGTAGAGGAGGTCGGAGATGCTGGTTCCATGGGCGCTGCTGTTGCCGTGGATGGCTCCGCCGACGGTACCAGGCAGCCCTCCCAAAAGCTCAAGTCCCGTCAGGCCATCCTCGATGGCAAGATCGATGGCACGATCGAGGCCGAGGCCGCAGCGGACGCAGAACATCTCTCCTTGGACATGGCGCCGCTTGAGGTGGCTGGTGATGATGGTCAGCCCTTCAATGCCTTCGTCGCTGATCAGGCTGTTGGTGCCTCCCCCCAGCACGGTAATGGGAAGCTTGTTCTCCCTCGCGTAGTCCAAAAGCTCTCTCAGCTCCTCAAAATCGGAAGGATAGGCAGCCAAATCGGCTACGCCTCCTGTATGGATGCTTGAATATTGGGCAAGCGGAACCTGCTTCAGGAGCAGTTGGTCAAGGTTGATTTTTTCACCGCTATTGCGTACATTGGTAGGCATGGAGACATCTTACCCCCTTTTTCTGGGGTGGGCAACCTAAAGGAGCTCTCAATGCCTGTCCTTCTCTATAATACGATGAACCGTTGTGTCGAGGAGTTTGTGCCGCTGGATGACCAGCAGGTCGGTCTCTACTCCTGTGGCCCAACGGTCTACAACTACGCACATATCGGCAATCTCAGAACCTTTCTGTTTGAGGACCTTCTGAAGCGGGTGCTTCAGCTCAGTGGCTTTTCCGTCAACCATGTCATGAACATCACCGATGTCGGTCACCTTACCGGTGATGGTGATGATGGGGAGGACAAGCTCGAGCACATGGCCCACAAGACCAACCGTACGGTCTGGGAGATTGCTTCCTACTACACCGATGCATTTTTCAAAGACTATGATGAGTTGAATATGATTCGTCCCTCGACCGTATGCAAGGCAACCGACCACATCCAGCAGATGATCGCCCTGATCAAGAGGCTGGAGGAGGGTGGGCACACCTATATCAGCGGGGGCAATGTCTACTTCAGCATCGACTCCATCCCCGACTACGGCAAGCTTGCCCGTCTGGATCTCGAATCCCTGCGCACTGCCGTGCGGGAAGATGTCGAGGCTGACGACAACAAGCGCAACAGCAAGGATTTTGTGCTCTGGTTCACCAACAGCAAGCATGGCGAACAGGCCATGATGTGGCCCTCTCCCTGGGGCAGGGGGTTCCCGGGTTGGCACATCGAGTGTTCGGCGATGAGCATGCACTACCTTGGTGAATCGTTCGACATCCACTGCGGTGGCATCGATGCCATTCCGGTCCACCATACCAATGAGATCGCCCAAAGTGAGGCTGCAACCGGAAAACCTTGGGTGAAGTATTGGATGCATGGGGAGTTCCTGCTTGATGAGACAGGCAAGATGAGCAAGAGCAAGGGAGAGTTCCTTACCCTCAGCCTGCTGAAGAGCAAAGGCTTCGATCCCATGGATTACCGTTATTTCTGTCTCGGCGGCCATTACAGGAGCCAGCTGAAGTTCAACTTTGACTCCCTCTCGACCGCCCGAACCGCCCGAACCAATGTCTATGATCGCGTCCAGAACCTGCTCAAGGATGGGGCGAAACAGGTGACACTTGCATCAGAACATGCACTTTCCTCCCAACGAGCATTCATGGAACATATCCAGAATGATCTCAATACTCCCCGTGCGCTTGCAGACTTGTGGGGAGTGCTCAAGGATGATAGGCTCAGTTCTGATGAGAAGTACTCGCTTGTGCTTCTTTTCGATCAGGTGTTTGGTCTGAGGTTGTCCTCGATCACCGCCCCTGAGAAAGAGACCTTCCCTCCTGAGGCCGAGGCCTTGCTTCTGAAGCGAGTGCAGGCTAAAAAGGAGAAGAATTGGGCACTGGCAGACTCTTTGCGTTCGGAATTGGACGCAATGGGGTACCTGGTCAAAGACACACCCTCGGGAAGCTCTTTGGAAAAAAAGATGTAACTTGGTTACTGGTGAGTTGTTAACGTTATGGAAATACAGAGCAACGATGAGCGAGCGTTCAAGCAAGTATACGAGGAAGTATTCCCGATACTGATGCGCGTGGTGTACCACGTCACCAATAATCAGGATCTTGCCGAGGAGATTTGTCAGGAGGCTTTCATCCGGTTTTTTGACAAGGGGATGGAGTTTGCCACCCTCGATGATGCCAAGTACTGGCTGATCCGGGTGTCGAAAAACCTTGCCATCAACCAAGTGAAGCGGAAGGCCCGGGAGCAGGGCATGGTGGAGAAACTGAAAAAGATGCCCGCCAACCACTCCAACACTTCCGATGGATCACAGGTCTTGATGGAGAAGGAAACCCGCAAACTCGTACAGGAGGCGATTGATCAGCTTCCTGAGAAGTTCCGCTTGGTCATCGTGATGAAAGAGTACACGGACATGGATTACAAACAGATCGCCCAGGTGCTGCATATTTCCGAAAGTAACGTAAAGGTACGAGTCTATCGGGCACGAAAAATGCTTGAGTCGATTCTCAGCCAGGAGTAGCGCATGTGTGTTGATGATGAACTGTTGAATACCTATCTTGACGATGAGTTGCAAGAACCCTGGAGGACGCAAGTCCAAGAACACCTGGGGTACTGCAATGCTTGTCGCCAGAGGCTGGAACAGCTGCGTTCCCTCCATCAGAAACTGGTGGATGCGCGACTCGGCGACAGCGAAATCAAGGCGCGGCAGGAGAGGGTGTTTGCTTACTTTGAGAAAACACGGTTTCCTTCTACGAATAAGAAGATGCATATTTTTCGCAAAAAGATCCAGGTCAAGCTTGTTCCTGCACTGATCACCAGTGCTGCAGCGTTTGTCGTGGTTTTCATTGGTGCGTTTGTTCTCTTCGGGACCAATCCCCAGCAGGGACAGGAAATCCTTCCTGGGGTTGCTTCCCCCATCGATAGTGCTCACATTCGGCAGGTGACCGAAGTACAGAAACCTTCTCTCGATATGTTCAGTCTTGAACAAATTGTTCAGCATCTCGACGCAATGGGGTATGCCGTGAAGCTGGAAGTGAAGGCGGTGACTCCTCTCGAATAAGGTTTTTCCTCTCGCTCTCATGTGTGAAGGCTCTACATTGACTTGTAGAGCCTTTCCTATTTTGCTACTATGGGTAGACTCTTTTTCCCGTTAGGAGGCAACGATATGAAGGCTGTCGAGTTGACGAAGGCCTATGATCCCAAGGAGTTTGAGGATCGCATCTACCAGACATGGTTGGACAATGGTCTGTTTCGACCAAAGGATGGTACAGACGAGCCGTTTACGGTAGTGATGCCTCCTCCGAATGTTACCGGAATCCTCCACATGGGGCATGCGCTGAACAACTCGCTTCAGGATGTTCTTACCCGCTATTACCGCATGACCGGCCGTCCGACCCTTTGGGTCCCGGGTACCGACCATGCAGGCATTGCCACCCAAAATGTGGTGGAGCGGCAGATAGCAAAGGAAGGCCTCCGCCGCCAAGACCTCGGCCGAGATCGCTTCTTGGAGCGGACCTGGCAGGTGAAAGAGAAACACCACTCCATCATCAAGCAACAGCTGCAGAAGATCGGATGTTCCTGTGACTGGGAGCACGAACGGTTCACCATGGACGAGGGCCTGAGCCAAGCTGTGCGCGAAAGCTTTGTCACCTTGTATGAACGCGGTCTCATCTACAAGGGTGAGTATCTGGTCAACTACTGTCCCAAGTGCGGTACGGCTTTGGCCGACGATGAGGTTGAGTATCAGAATCTGGGAGGTTTCCTCTACGAGGTGAAATACCCCTACAGTGACGGAAGTGGATTCATCACCGTAGCGACCACCCGTCCCGAGACGATGTTCGGCGACGTTGCGGTTGCGGTCAATCCTGAGGATGAGCGCTATACCCACTTGCTGGGAACACTGCTCGACCTGCCGCTCACCGGCCGCAAAATCCCCATCATCGCAGACAGCTTTGTCGACAAGAGCTTCGGTACCGGCATGGTCAAGATCACCCCCGCCCACGACCCCAACGACTGGCAGTGCGGTATGCGCCACAACCTGGAAAAGCTCAATGTGCTCAACCCGGATGGAACACTCAATGAGAACTGCCCCGAGAAGTACCGCAACATCGGAGCAATAGATGCAAGACCCTTGGTAGTAGCCGACCTCAGGGAAGGTGGCTTCTTGGTCAAAGAGACGGTGCACAACCACGATGTCGGACACTGTTACCGCTGTCACACCGTCATCGAGCCCTATCTCTCCAACCAATGGTTTGTCCGCATGCAAGGCATGGCAGACAAGGCCCTTGCTGCATGGAAGAATGGGGAGGTTGTCTTCTATCCCAAACGTTGGGAGAATACCTACACCCACTGGCTGGAGAACATCCACGACTGGTGCATCAGCCGCCAGCTCTGGTGGGGGCACCGCATTCCCGTCTGGGAGTGCCAGGATTGCCATCAGATCATTGTGGAACGACACGATCCCACCTCCTGCCCCTCGTGCAAGAGTTCCAATCTTGTCCAGGAAACGGATGTGCTCGATACATGGTTCAGTTCCTGGCTCTGGCCCTTCAGCACCCTTGGCTGGCCTGAGAAAACTGCAGACCTTGCACGCTTTTTCCCCACCAGCACCCTGGTCACCGGCTATGATATCATCTTCTTCTGGGTATCGCGCATGATCATGGCAAGCCTTGAATTCATGGGAGAGGTTCCCTTCCGCGACATCTACATCACCGGCTTGGTCAGGGACAAGCAGGGCAGGAAGATGAGCAAGAGCCTTGGCAACGGCATCGACCCCTTGGAGGTTGTGCAGAGCTACGGTGCTGATGCGATGAAGTTCACCCTCTGTTACATGGCAACCCAGGGACAGGATATTCTCATCGACATGGACAGCTTCAAGCTGGGTTCCCGCTTTGCCAACAAGGTTTGGAATGCCGCACGCTTCTTGCTCATGAACCTTGAGGGTGTGGAACTGGGCGATGTTGCTTCGATTGAACGCACCACCATGGACAAGTGGATCTACCATCAGCTCAACGAGGCAGCCCGGAAGATGCAGGTGGCTATGGAGAACTACAAGTTCAATGATGGTGCCCAGGCAATCTATGACTTCTTCTGGAACGATTTCTGTGACTGGTATGTGGAAAGCGCCAAGCGTGGTCTCTACAGTGAGAAAGAAGGGGAGAAAGCCCGTCAGGTTACCCTGCTGCTCGATCTGCTTGCCCAATCCATGCGTCTGATGCATCCCTTCGCCTCTTTCATCAGTGAGGAGATCTATCAGAAGCTCCCCAATGTTCACGACCTCCTGATCGACAGCAGCTATCCTCGTTATGCCAAAGCCCATGAGGCGGGAGAGGACGCCGCCTTTGTTGCGAGGATGCAGGAAGCCGTCACCAGCCTGCGTGCAGTGCGTTCAGACCTGGGAATCGGAGCTGAGAAGAAGATTCGTGTGGTCATCAAGGTGGACAACTCCTTCTTTGCCACCTCATTCTTTGAGGAGCAAAAGAGCCTGATCGCTTCGTTTGTGGGAGCCTCTTCGCTGGAAGTGGATGCAGCCGGGTCCATCGATGTCAGCACTGCCTTCCCCGTTGCCGGAACTGGCTATGAGATGTTTGTCTTTGTCCGTGAGGCCATCGATGTGCAGAAGGAAGTCGCAAAGCTTGCTTCAGATATCGAGAAGAGCCGAAAGAGTCTTGAAGGAGTGCTTGCTAAGCTTTCCAACGAGAAGTTCCTTGCCAATGCCAAGGCTGAGGCAATCGAGAAGGAGCAAGACAAGCGTGCTGAATTCGAGGAGAAGATCGAGAAGGGTGAAAAACACCTCTCGCTGCTCAAGACGTTCCTGTAAAGCATATCGCAAAACAAAAGAAAGCGCCCATTCTCGGGCGCTTTCTCCATTGGTAGCGTAAGAAGATACTCTCCATGCCATGATCAGATGGCTTGTAAACGAGTTCTCAGAAGAAACAAAGCAATCTCAAGAAAAGGGCGTCCTTTGCAGGACGCCAGAAATGAGGGGTGGAAGGTTATTCGCCTTTCTCGTCCTGAATCTCTTTTCTGCGTTCCTTACAAAGCTTTGCGATTTCGGCAAGTGCCTTGCGGGCTCTCGCTGCTGATACTTTCACACCTTTCTCGGTAAACTTCTGGTTCTCTGCAAGATAGGCTTCATACTGCATGACAATCTGCTCGTGAATAGTCATTGAATCCTCCATGTATCTAGGTTAGCCTATTTTACCACGCTTTTCCTCATGCGCAAGGGAAAAACCTGCAAATAACGCGCTAATTTAAGGATTTTTACGGTATTATTCGACCTTTCCAGACAAAACCACGTCCACTGGAGCGCAAGTAGGCTCCATGCAGGTACATCAGGACCACAAAGAAGATGGTTGCATGTCCCAAAAGGCCCACAGATGTGCTGAAGGCAAAACGCTTGGCGGAGGCTGCCCACGAGGACGAAAGCAGGATGCATCCAAGCAAGCTGAGCAGTCCAGGAAGCAAGAAATGGGGAGTACCGAACGAGCGTATGAGAAGGGTCAAGGCAAGAAGGGGGGAGACGGCGAGAAGCAGAAGAGCTGCAACAATGAGCATGATGATCAGAAAGCCCAGGAGGCCTTGCTTCACCACCCCATTGATGGAACGCTCCAAGCCACTGAAGGCACTCTTGAAGGTGGGAAACATCTCACACTCGACCACCTCGGTCATGGGTGCAAATATCTGCTTGAAGCCATTACGGGCAAAGGCCCTGGCCAGTGTGACGTCATCACAGATTTCAGTACGTAGTGATGAGAAGCCACCGATGGAGACAAGAGCCTCTTTCTTGAGCAGCATATACTGGCCGATCGCCATGGAAAAGAGTGGCCACTGCAGCTTTTCCTGCAATGCAAAGGGAACAAAGAGGGTGGGATTGAAGAGCATTGCACTGACCAGCAACCCGGTTCCCAAGCCCTTGGTCTCTTGCTTTGGGTATCCGCTGAGAAAAGCAGCCTTTCTTTGGATGAGAAGTGACATGCCGAAGGCGACTGAATCTTTGCTGTGAACGGTATCAGCATCGGTGAAAAGGATGTACGATCCCTTGCTGGAGGTGAACAGTTGCTCCATAGCCCAGAGCTTGCCCCTCCATCCCTGCCGCAAGGCCTGCCCATGAAGAAGATGGATGCGGTTGTCCTCTTTTTGCAGGTTCTTCACGATGGAGGCGGTCTTGTCCTCTGAATTGTCATCAAGGACGAGAATCTCTAGGTTTGGGTGGCTTTGGGCCATGAGGGAGCGAATGCATGCTTCGATGTTTGCTTCCTCGTTGCGTGCAGGAACGGCAATGGTGATAAGCTCATCGCTTGTATGGTTCTCCCAATCTTTGGTGAGGGAGCGAAAATAGGAAAGATTTGAGATGGTCAGCACCACCGCCCAGAGCCCGATGAGTGCAATGACAGAACAGAGGATGAGTATCATAGCTTCTCCTCCACTTCGGCAAGATACGCATCGAGGGTTGGGTCGAAAGCAGAGAGTGCCTTGGCTGCGAGGAAATACTGCTTGGCAGTCTGCCACTCCTTGCGTTTCATCGCCACCAAGCCGATGCCGCTGTAGATGCTTGCACGGTCAACGGTGCACAGAAGCGTATCCGCATCTTGGAGAAGTCCCAGGTAGAGAGCGAGGGCCTTGTTCACATCCCCACCCGCAAAAGAGGGGGCATAGGCAAGGCTGTTTGCCTTGGCCAAGGTCGCTGCGATCTGTTTGGGGTACAGCTTGTATGCCTTGTTGATGGCGGAATTGCTGCGTATGCCTTTGGAAAGGTTGCGTGGATTGAGCAGGTAGTGTACCCCATCGATTTCAGATGAGAGCATCAGGTGCAGAAAGCTCTCTTGCTCCAGACCCATGAGCTGTGTGTGCGCTTCATCAAGCAGCTGCAAGGCACGGTTCTTGTCGCCTTTCATGTGCTCAGCATACAGACGGGCAAGGATGACCGAACTGCGGATGAAGAGAACCGATTCGTCCTCTTTTGGAAGTGCGAGCGAGGAAAACCCTGCTCTCAGCTCTTCTGCCTTCGCTGCATCACCATCCATTTTCACCGCTTCCAAAAATTGCTGATACGAGGGGAGGGACGAGAGAAACGCAAAGTCGTCGACATACCCGGACGAGTAGAGAGAAGGCGTGAGAAAAAAAAGTGACCCTACGAGCAACATCAACGTGCGCATAGCCCTATTTAACCATAGTTTCGCGGCGGATGATACTGCCCTTTTTCAGCTGCTTGTCGGTTTTCAGAAACTGGACTTTCCCATGGTCTGCCTGGGCAATGCTCTGCATCTGCTCATCGAGGAGTGAGAAATCGCTGTCTTGGATGAAGGGAGTATCAGGTTCGATGAACTGCAGTGTCATGCCGGTCCGTATCTGGTTTTTCAGATCCAGGGCATAGATGCCGCTTTCCACCTCTTCCCCGATGTAGCCGCAGAACAGGTACTGCCTAAGGTAGCCGAGCTCTGTGCTCTTGTCGATGCTGCTGCCCATGGTTGGGTCCACCGGTCCGTGCCCGAAGAAAAACCCGGTTGAGTACTCACGATGGCTGATGTTGAAGAGGTCGCTGCGGTAGGCTTTCCAATCGATGGTAGTATCGGTAAGGGCATCGAGGGCCTTTCGGTATGCACGGCTCACCACTGCAACATAGTAGGCGCTTTTCATCCTTCCCTCAATCTTCAGCGAGTCGATGCCTGCATCAACCAGCTCCTTGAGGTGGTCGATCATGCACAGGTCTTTCGAACTGAGGATGGTCGTATAGCCGTCCTCTTCTGCAATGGGGTAGTAGACCCCTTTGCGTTGCTCTTCCTCAAGAGCAAGCTCTCCACTGGTCAATACTCGACTCAGCTCGTCGGGAGCCGCAAGACGATAGTTCCAACGGCAGGTGTGACTGCAGTCTCCTTGGTTTGCGCTTCTTCCCGCCAGATGGCTGGAGAGCAGGCAGCGCCCGCTGTATGCCATGCACATGGCCCCGTGCACGAAGACCTCAAGCTCAAGGTCGGGATTGGAATCCTTGATGCGACGGATGTCGTCCAAGGGAGTCTCCCTTCCCAAGATAACCCGGGAAAAGCCCATCCTATGGTACATGCGGGCACTGGATGAGTTGGTGCAACTCGCTTGGGTGGAAAGGTGCAGTTCCACATCGCTTCCCAGTGCATCCTGTAAGATGGGAACGAGGCCGATGTCACTGATGATGAACGCATCAAACGGCCAACTCTTGATGGTTTCCAGCTCCTGGGTAAGCGAAGCGAGTTTCTGCTCGTCAAACAGCATGTTCAGCGTGCAGTAGAGGCGTTTGCCGCTCTGCAGCTTGAGAAGACGGACCTGATCCAGGTCCGCCTCGGAAAAATTCCCTGCATTCGATCTGAGGGAGAAGTCGGAAAGCCCGAGATACGCTGCGTCAGCCCCATAGGCGAAAGCCAGACGCAGCTTCTCAAGATTTCCTGCCGGACTGAGCAGCTCAATGCTCACGAAGAGCCTCCCTGACCGCCTGAGCCACAGCAGCGCTGATGGCAACTATGTCCTCTTTGGTATTCTGTGCAGGCGGTGCAACCTTCTCCATTTGGGGTCGGCTCTCATCGTCTGGGAAGGCATAGGCGAGCACTTGCTCGATGGTCCCCACCAAATGGAAGGTGATGCCGTCCTTCACGTTGTCATCCAGCTTGTCTAGATCGCGCTTGTTGTACTGGGGGATGAGGATCGTGGTGATCTTGTTCCGCCTTGCAGCAAGCACTTTCTCTTTCAAACCGCCGATCGGCATGACCTTGCCCTTGAGCGTCAGCTCTCCGGTCATCGCCATGTTCTGTGCCATCACCTGGCCGGTGACCAGCGAATAGAGGGCAACAGTCATGGTGATGCCTGCCGACGGTCCATCCTTCGGGGTTGCCCCTTCGGGAACGTGGAGGTGGACAGCGTTCTGTTCGAACCAGGAAGGATCGATCTTGCGCTCAAGTGCATGGGCTTTGATCCAGGTGTAGGCGATGCTCACCGACTCCTGCATGACCTCACCCAGTTGTCCGGTCAGCTTCACCTCTCCCTTTCCGGGAGTGTTCTGCGCCTCGATGATCAGGGTGTCACCACCCATGCTGGTCCAGGCAAGCCCGATGGCCGTTCCCGGTCGGTCTGCCTTCACGATCTCATCCTCGGCGAAGATGGGCTCACCAAGATACTCAGCAAGTCTCTTGTCATCAATGACTACCGGCACATCGGTCTGAGGATTCTCCATCAAAAGCAAGGCAACCTTACGGTTGATCTTGTGCAGAGACTTCTCGAAGTTTCTCACCCCGGCTTCCCTGGCGTACTCATCGGCGATCTTGCGAAGGATGGCTGCAGAGTACTTGATCTCGTTCTTGGCAAGCCCATGCTTCTCCATCGACTTGGGTACGAGGTACTTTTTGCCGATTGCAAGCTTCTCTTCGCTGGTGTAGCCGGAGAGCTGGATGATCTCCATGCGGTCAAGCAAGGGGCGCGGGATGGTATCCAGCGTATTTGCCGTACAGATGAAGAGCACCTCACTCACATCGAAGGGGATGTCAAGATAGGTATCACGGAAGGTGGAGTTCTGCTCGGGATCCAGCACCTCAAGCAGGGCACTGGCAGGATCGCCTTGGTAGGAGACACCCATCTTGTCGATCTCATCGATCAAAAAGACCGGGTTCTTCACCTTGGTGATTCTCAGCCCCTGGATGATCTTGCCGGGCATTGCCCCGATGTAGGTCCTTCTGTGGCCCTTGATCTCGCTCTCATCATTCATGCCGCCGACGGAGAAACGGAAGTACTGCTTCTTCAGCGCCCGGGCGATGGAGATGCCCACGCTGGTCTTACCGACACCCGGAGGGCCGACAAGACAGATGATCGAGCCCTTGGTGTCCTGCTTCTTCTTGCGTACGGCAAGGAACTCCAGGATACGGTCCTTCACATCCTTCATGCCATAGTGGTCACGCTCGAGAATCTTGCGTGCACTGTCAATGCTGAAATTCTCAGCCTTGGGCTCCTTCCAGGGAAGGTCACTGATGATCTCAAGATAGGTGCGGCTGATGGAATACTCGGGGCTGGAAGGATCCATGGCCTCAAGGCGGCTCATCTCACGGTCGACCGTCTCCTGCGCTTCGGCAGAAAGAGGAAGATTCTTGAATTTGGCCTTGAGCCGGTTGATCAGCTCAACCTTGGGGTTGGTCGTCATACCCAGCTCCTGCTGGATGGATTTGAGCTCCTCCCGCAAGAAGTAGTCGCGTTGGTTCTTCTCGATCTTCTGGTTCACCCTGGCCTGGATCTTTGCCTGGACCTGGGCGATGTTCTGCTCGTTCTTGATGAAGACCAGCACCTTCTCGATCCTTCGGCGGACCACCAGCGTTTCCAGAATTGCCTGCTGTTGCTTGCGATCGACATTAAGGATGCTTGCGATGAAATCGGCAAGCTTGCCCGGGTGGTCGATGTTGACCATGTTCAGACGCATCTCCTCACTGAAGAGCTGGTTGTTCTTGGTCAGCATTTTCATTTCGCTGAGCAGCAGCCGGGTCCACGCCCTGAGTTCCTCCTGCTCATCCTCAATGTCTTCAAGATACTGCACCTCAGCCACCAGATAGGGGCCGGAAGGGTAGTACTGTTTGGTTTCAAATCGCTTGAGGGTGGAGATAAAGATGCTTATGCCCCCATCAGGGAGCTTGATCTTCTTCACTATCTTGGCAACGGTTCCCACACTGTAGAGGTTTTGGGCAGAGTATTCCTCGCTCTCTGTCTCATCCTTGACCAAAAGGAGACCGAGAAATCCGCCATGCTTGATGGCCTGGTTCACGATCTCGACATCCTGGTTGTCGGTGATCATCAAAGGAGTAAACAGTCCGGGGAACACGGGGTTCCCGGTGACTGGGAGAATAAACAGATTATTGGGAAGCAGTTGCTCGATCGGCATCAGTTCCTGTTCAGACATAGCGCCTCCATATGACAAATTCGTTCGGACAAGTGTAGAGCTCGTCCGAACCAAAGGTAATCAAACTTTTTCCCAAAGGAAAGAGACTAGCGCTCCTTCTTCAGCCATTGTACCCCAAGATAGCAGAATGGGGTATCGATGAGGGCGAAGAGCACCTTGAAAAGCCAGTAGGGGATGACCAGGGAGAAGACGTAGGCTGCGGTGAACGTGGGTGTTATGTGGTAGAAGGCGATGAACATGAAGATCACCGTATCGATGAATTGGCTTACCATCGTGCTCAGGTTGTTGCGCAGCCAAAGCATCCTATCTTTGCTGAGTTTCTTGAAGAGCAAGAAGATGTTCACATCTACTGTCTGGCTGACAGCAAAGCTGATCAGGGAAGCAAGGCTCATGCGCATGCTCATGCCGAAAATCTGCTGGTATTGCTGCTGAAGCTCCCAGCTTGGGTGTGGAGTGATCTTGATGAAAAGGCCGGTTACCACGAACATGATGACCAGCATGAGAATGGAGTACCTGACAAAGAGTGTTGCATGTGCATGGCCCTTTACTTCACCGATGATATCGGTGACCAGAAAGAGAACCGGCATGAAGAAAATACCTACCGATACTCGTACGCCAAAGAGGCTGATGATCTTGCTGCCGACGGTGTTTACGACAATCATGCCGGTAATATAAAGCGCGAAAAGGAAGAGTTCCTTTTTATCCATTCCTGTTGACTGTGAATCCATGGTGTCCCCTCTGGCGCTGAGTGTACCCGAAAGGGCTTGGATGGGTCAAATGGCGGGGAGAAATTGTGCAATGGGGGATGATAATGTGTTGCAATTTGTTGCAGTCATGCTATGATGAAAGCACAGAACCTAGTCTCTGGTGTACAGAAGGAGCTCCTACTATGGAAAGCAAGTTGATTGTCATAGCAATTGGGGGAAACTCGTTGATCGAGGATCCAAAACACGTTTCGGTTTCAGCCCAGTACGAGGCTGCCCGCAAGACCGCAGCACATATCGCCAAGCTCGTGGCAGCTGGTCACCGTGTGGTGATCGCCCATGGCAACGGCCCTCAGGTAGGATTCATCCTGCTTAGGGCTGAATTTTCCCGTTCCATTCTCCATACCGTACCGTTGGACAGTTGCGTAGCGGACACCCAAGGTGCCATCGGCTATCAGCTGCAGATGGCCTTGCACAATGAGTTTGCCAAACTCGGCCTCAAGCCCAATGTGGCCACCGTGGTGACCCAGGTGGAAGTCAGTGATGACGATCCCTCCTTCGGCAAGCCCTCCAAGCCCATCGGGTCTTTCATGACCAAGGAAGATGCAGACTACCACACCGAGCACGATGGGTGGAACTGCGTAGAGGATGCTGGACGCGGGTACCGCAGGGTTGTCGCCAGTCCAAAGCCAAAGGCCATAGTGGAGATTGATACCATCAAGAGTCTTTTGGACAACAAGATCATCGTGATTGCCGGCGGCGGCGGTGGTATTCCTGTCGTACGCGATGAGATGGGCATGCTCAGCGGCCGTGAAGCGGTTATCGACAAGGACCTGGCTGCAGCTCTCATGGCAAAACAGCTGAATGCAGACCTCTTTGTCATTTCCACCGCTGTGGAAAAGGTCTGTCTCAATTATGGCAAGCCGAACCAGAAGAGTCTGGATACCATCACCACTGAAGAGGCACAGGCGTACATTGCCGAAGGGCATTTTGCTCCCGGTTCAATGCTTCCCAAGGTGCAGGCTATCGTTGATTTCGTACGCTCCACCGGCAACATGGGCTTGATCACCGACCCTGCAAACATCTATGGTGCACTCTATGAAGGAAAAGGAACAAAGATTGTCCTCTAAGAAACCCTACTTTCCCAATCGCCGCAGTGCTGTGATCAGCATTGCGGTGGTCATTTCCCTCCTGGCTTTTGCGGTTTTGGCGATTGACCGAAACAACGTCAATCGCCTCACCCGCTATGAGAGCCAAGCCATGCTTGCTGACAAACAGGTGCGCACGCTCATTGAAGAACGCTTCCTCTATACCGATGCACTGGTGAAACTGGTCAATGATGATGTGCAAACGGACCTCATCTCCGAATCGCTACGTCTTTTCAACAAGGATGCCGGTATGGATAGGCTGGGATCGGCTTACCGCAAGCTGGATCAGGAGCTTTCCGCCTTACAGCCAAGTCTCTTTACCATAAGCCAATACAATCAGTTCCTTGCATACTTTGAGGAGCTGTATGCGATTGAGCGGAAGCTTGCGGATGCAGCCGCGGAGTATAATGCGCGAGCAGAGTATTTCAACGCCCAGAAGCGGGCATTCCCAGCGCTCTTGGTAGCTCGCAGGCTTGAGATGGAAGACCTAGTGCTTCTGAACATCGCCACGGCGCTGAAAGGTCGCCCCTGAGAGATAGATCGGCAGGAGCAGGGCTATCGTCCTGAGATTGTCCTGCAAGGCCGCAGAGGGGATGAGCAGCTTCATCACCACCAACACCACCATCACGACAGCGGAGATTCCCACCATGCGGGATCTCTGTTTTTTTTGCAGCAGAAAGCCAAATGCCGGAATCGATAAGAGCGGATGCACAAAGAGGATGTTCTCGTTGAAGTAGGTCATATCCATGTCTGAGAAGAGCATCATGAAGAGCAGCAGGGCTCCCAACAGGGCGAGGGCAAGCATCATCAGGCCCAGAAGAACACTCCTGATTCTGGGAAACCTCTTTTCAAGGATAAGCATCAGGGCACCGGTTGCAAGACCGACAAGTGCGTAGGCCCACACGAACGAGCCTTGGCCCTCTTGTACCGTAAAACGTACACCCAGCCCGTCCACCTCCTGCAGCACTTCAGTCGATGTGGCTAACCTTTGGGGGTAGTGTGCTGAGTAATCAACCACCGCCTGATGGAGTTTCTCGGGGAGGAAAAGCTCCTCATACCGGTTCATCGGCTTGTCGATGGTCTTTCCTTGCAAGAAATCGAGAACCCAGAAGACCAGCGGACTGTGGATCATGGAGGGGAGGGTGACCGAACGGAGAGAGTCCTCTGCCATCTGCGCTTCAGCCCATGCTTGGAAATCACCCTCGGTGGCGGCATTGATGATATCCCGTATCCTGGTGGCACAGTTGTCATAGTAGAAGTGATAGAGATAGGTACTGTATTCGGTCTTGATGTGCCGCTGAAGAAAGGAGATGAGAGCGAACTTGGATTCAGCTGAGAAGTCAAGTTTGACCAGCTTCACATCCCGCATCTCCTCAAGGGCTTCCTCAATGCGCCACTCTGCCGCACTGGCCACTACATAGTAGTACATCCTGCCTTGGGCGAAATTGAGGTAGAAGTGCTTCTGCTCTGGGTCGAAAATGCCCCAGTCATACATGATCTTGGTCCCTGAGGGTTGGGTGATGATGAGGGCGCTGTGTCCGAACCACGCATAGAGAGGGTCCCCAGGTCCAACGGTGAGCAGATGCACTTCGGTCTTGTCTACCCACGCTCTCTGATTGGGTGCCAGCGGCAGGGAAAAATCCACAGCTTCCAGTTCCTTGACGCTGTCAAAAGGTTGTTCGGTGTCGCGTGGAACGATGCTCAATGCCCACAGCGGGGCGAAGAGGAGAAGCACCATCAGCATGAGTAGGGGACGTTTCATGAGCGATAGCTTATCACAGGCTGACCCAACTTCCAACCAGTTGATTTTTTGCCTTGTTCCTTCTACTCTAGGATGTGGAGGGTTCATGGAGCGGAACGTATCGTCTTTGGGCATCGTGCTTCACAGTCAGCGGTACGGCCAACTGAATCGTAGGCTTACCTTGCTGAGTGTCGACTTTGGTATCATAGATGTGGTGAGCTATGGGGCCCGGAAATCGCTGAAGGCGGTGAAGGCTGAAGTGCTTACCGACGGACAGTTCTTCCTCTACTACAATCCAGTGAAGAAAGAGTATACCCTCAAGGACCTGAAGGTGCTTGCTGATCATGAAGTGCTTCGTTCGGACTTGATGCAAACCTATCGAGCGCTCTTCTTTTGTGAGATGATGATCAAGACCAATGGAGGAGAGAGCGGTAAGGCCTATGCGTTGTTGAGCAAGGCTCTTGATCTGCTTTCCAGCCTGCCCGATCAGGCAAATCTGGTTTTGATCCAGTTCATCCACCAGATGAGCGAGCTGTTGGGACTGCGCCCCGACTACCGCATCTGTCCCGTTTGTGAACGGCCGTATGGGGCGAACGAGATCATCTCCTTCTCTTCTTCCCTGGGCTCTCCCTGTTGCAAGGAGTGTGCTTCCTTGGATTCGCCTTTGTTGCTTCTCCCCGGAATGAGGCGGTATCTTACGGTCACAGCCGATCTCTCTTTTGAGGATGCGGTCATGGTGGAACTGAACCCCACAACCACCGTTCGCATCAGGACCTACATGCTCAGATATGCAGCCCTCCTGTGCGGCGGCTATCTGAAGACGCTCAGCGATGGGCTCTTGATGACTTCCTAGGGGCTTGGACATGATTATTATAGATAAGGTTGTATATATATGCTTTGGAAAAAGTCTCCGGTTTCTTCCCAGGACATACGCCATCTTCATGAGCAGTATGGGCTGGACGTCCTGTGTTCCTCGATTCTAGCAAGAAGGGGCCTGACAGGTACTGAACAGGTTAAATTCTTTCTTGAAAGTGAGCTGACGTATCTTCACAATCCGTTCCTCTTCGATGATATGGAAGAGGTTGTCGATCGCATCAACGATGCGGTCAGCGAGGGTGAGAAGATTTGTGTCTTTGGTGACCGTGATGTCGACGGCATCACCAGCACCGCGCTTTTAGTCTCAGAACTGCGGAGTCTGGGTCTTGAAGTGAGTTATCAGCTTCCCGAAGGTGACGATCCCTACGGAATGACCATGCACGGGGTGGACAAGGCCGCTGATGATGGGGTGACCCTGATCCTTACCGTCGACTGCGGCATTTCCAATGTCGCAGAGATTGCGCATGCTCACACGCTGGGGTTGGACACCATCGTCCTTGACCACCATATCAGTGGGGATGAGCTTCCTCCGGCCCTCGCTATCATCGACCCGAAGATGAGCGGCAGCGGCTATCCTTTCCAGCACCTGGCCGGGTGCGGGGTAGTGGCAAAAGTCATCTGGGCGCTCCGGTTCAGCCATACTGACTTCTACCGTGAAGAGTGCATCCTGCTCCATGCCCAGCCGGGAAAGGATACGATCATCATCCAGGCGATGCGCATCCAGAACCTTCTGGTCATCGACCGGGTGATCGAGGAGATCAACCCTGGCCTCATCAAGAGCAGCCAGAGCAAGGTGCTGCAGTTCCTTGACTGCGGTCTGCCCATCCTGGTCCTTGATGCACCCAGCGAACTGGCCCAACTGAAGCAAGCCTTCGGCAAACAGGTGGATATCCACCTCATGGACATGCGCTCGCAAATGGAAGAAGTGATGCCGGTGATCAAGGGCAAGGGACTGTTTGCACTCTCCAATCTGAGCAGGGCTATCAAGTACTCGCCCTTTGGGAAGGATGAGCTGCAGGTGCTCTTTACCCTGTTCAATGCATATTGCATGAAACGCTATCCCTCCCTCGATGCAGAGTATGAGTCCATACTCGATCTGGTTGCCATCGGAACGGTGGCCGACCTGATGCCCATGGAGGATGAGAACCGCATTCTGGTGAAGCGGGGGCTGAAGGTGCTCACCTTGGGCAAACGGCAATCATTGCTTCCGCTCTTATCGATGCAGAACCTCATGGGAAAACAGCTCTCCACCAGTGATATCTCCTGGCAGATAAGCCCGGTCATCAATGCTTCGGGAAGAATGGGAAAACCATCGGTTGCCCTTGAGATGCTGCTCAGTGAGAACCTTGAACAGTCGGAACAGTTGGCCTTCGAGCTGATGAAACTCAACAAGGAGCGGCAGAAGCTGGGTGAGGATGCGTGGGATCGGATGCAGGGCAAGGCAAAGCACAGCTTTGAGGCCACCGGATCGAAACTAGTGGTGGTTGAGGATCCCCAGCTCTCCCGCGGCATTACCGGGGTTATGGCCAGCAGGTTGCTCAAGCAGTTCAATGCCCCGGCCATCGTTCTGGCAACTGTGGGAGAGAAGCGGGTCTCCGCTTCGATGCGCAGTCCCACCCATTTCAATGCACGAGAGTTCCTTTCGCGGTTCAGCGACCTCTTCCTTGATTTTGGCGGCCACGTGTGTGCCGGTGGTTTTTCCATGGATGTGGAAAACCTCCCTGAATTCAAGAGGAGGGTGATGGACGAGATCGACACGATGGACTGCATGCCCGAGGAAACCGAGGACGAGGTGGTCATCGACTGTGCCCTGCCCGAACCCTACATGACCCCTGAGATCATCAAGGTGGTGGAGTTCTTCGAGCCCTATGGGGAGAAGAATGCTCCCTTGGTCTTTCAGATGGAAGGCGCCATTGTTGATGACATCCAGTTCATGAACAACTCCAAGGGTTCGAGTCAGCATGTCAAGCTTACCCTCAGCTTTGGAACCTACAAGTGGCCTGCGGTCTATTGGAAAGCCGGGGACCGGGTAGGCAAGGATTTTGACAAGGGGTCTTTTGTGGATGTGGTGTTCCGTCTGGGGCGGAATTATTTTCGCAGCCAGGAGAGTCTGCAGTTGACGATCATTGACCTGAAGTCTTCAGGAGAAAGCGCTTAGCTCTACTTGACACACGTGCCGTCTTTCGGGCATTCTTGTGCAGGTGAATATGAACCCAGTAATCGGGAAGGGGGGTGATTTTATATATGGCATTCGTAAAAGTAGACGACAATGAGCCTCTTGAAAAGTCGATCAAGCGTTTCAAGCGCATGGTTGAGAAGGAAGGCATCATCCGCGAATGGAAGAAGCGGGAGTACTTTGAAAAGCCCTCCACCATCCTCAACAGGAAGAAGAAAGCTCTTGCACGCAAGCAGATGAAAAAGGTGCGCAAGCTCCATGTTTCAAAAGGCTATTGATGCTCATACAGGCCGCCGGTATTCCGGCGGTTTTTCTATTTGCTCGCAAATGATCGTGCAGTTCGTTTTACAAGAACCCCCTAATTCTTCCTATCCGGAAACATTTTAGGGGAATTTTTATAAATACGTCAGAAAATGTAAAATAAATTAGACAAAAGGCACTTTTTTGGTGTACAATTTCCTCAGAAGATTGTAACAGGGCTCATGAGCCCACCACACTGCAAAGAGAGGAATGTAAAACCATGCTTATTCTCATTTCTGACGCCTTTGATTCTTCGCTTCCCGAACGTCTGTCTGTATTCGGCGAAGTGACCTCCGACAAGAACCGCCTCAGCGAGGCTGAAGTGGTATTGGTACGCAGCAAGACCAAATGCACCAAAGAGTACATCGACCAGGCTCCGAAGCTGAAGTTGATCATCCGCGGTGGCGTCGGCATCGACAACATCGACAAGGCCTATGCGGAAAGCAAGGGAATCATCGTTCGCAACACTCCCAAGTCCTCTGCCATCGCTGTTGCTGAACTTGCTTTTGCCCTGATGCTGAGCACTCCCAACAATCTGGTTGCCTACCATAATGGGATGAAGGGCGGCGAGTGGCTGAAGAATCTCAAGCGCACCGAGCTCTATGGGAAGACCCTGTGCCTGTTCGGCATCGGCAATATCGCAACCAAGGTTGCCGAGCGTGCCAAGGCTTTCGGCATGAAGGTCGTGGCGTTCGACAAGTATGTCTCTTCTTCTCCTGTTGCCCAGATGATTTCCACTGCGGAAGAAGCCGTCGTAGATGCAGATTACATCTCCTTGCACCTTCCCCTTACCGATGAGACCCGCGGCATGGTCAACAAGGCTCTGATCAGCAACTGCACAAAGAGCCCGGTTGTCATCAATACCGGTCGTGGGCTCTGTGTGGATGCTGATGACATGGTTTCAATGCTCAACGATGGTTTGGTGAGCTGGTACTGCACCGATGTCTATCCTTCTGATCCCCCGAGCCCGGACTATCCGATCCTCGGTTGCGAGAGGGTGACCCTCACTCCGCACGTCGGAGCAAACAGCGAAGAGAATCTTGCTCGCATCGGCGAGGAGACCTTTGACATCATTGATGAATTGAAGAAGGGAGGAAAAATCTAATGGAACGCAAGAAGAATTACTTTGCAGGTCCCTCGGTAATGCCCGTTGAGGTGTTGGAGCAACTGCGAGACCAGATGGTGGAATACAACAACCAGGGTCTGTCCATGATCGAAGCCAGCCATCGCGGTGGTATGTTTGAGTCGATGTATGATGAGTGCCTGGCACTGTTCAGGGAACTGTTGGGCATCAGCGATGAGTATGATGTCTATTTCCTTGGTGGTGGTGCAACCTTGCAGTTCACCATGATCCCGATGAACTTCCTTCGCCCCGGAACGGTTGCCGACTATATCCGCAGCGGCACCTGGGCCAATAAGGCAGCTGATGATGCCGAGAAGCTGGGAAAGGTCAACTACTACTATGACGGCAAGGCAAACAAGTACAGTTCCCTTCCTGATCCGAAGACGGTCAAGCCCAGTGCAAACTCCAGCTACCTGTACCTCTGCTCGAACGAGACGATCGGAGGAATCGAGTGGCAGGACTTCCCCGACACCGGTTCCGTCCCCCTCATCGGCGATATGTCCAGCGATATTTTCAGCCGCCCGGTTGATGTGAACAAGTTCGACATGATCTATGGTGGTGTGCAGAAGAACCTCGGTCCTGCTGGTGCAACCTTCATCATCATGAAGAAGAGCCTGCTGGAAAAACAGAATTCCAACCTTACCGCCTACATGGATTACTCGCTGCATAGCAAGGAAAAGGGCTTGTACAATACCCCTCCCGTATTCTCGATCTGGGCTGTGAAGCTTGTGCTTGAGTGGATCAAGAAGAACGGAGGCACCGAAGGGATGCAGAAGCGCGCAGTCGAGAAGAGTGGTATCCTCTACAATACAATCGACTCCTCACCCTTCTTCAGAAGTCCTGTCGACCCGGCTTTCCGCTCCAAGATGAACATCGTCTTCAGGCTTCCCAATGAGGAGCTTGAGGAACAATTTGTCAATGAGGCGAAGAAGCAGGGCATGCTTGGTCTGAAGGGCCATCGCTCTGTCGGCGGTTTGCGTGCAAGTCTGTACAACGCACTTCCCACCGAAGATGTGGTTGCTCTGGCAGAGTTCATGAAAGAGTTCGAACGGAAGAATGGGTAGGCCAGCATGAAAGTGAAGATGGACGATACGAACAAAGCGATCATTCGGCAACTGTGTGATGGAAGAAAGCCCTTCAGCGCAATCGCTGAAGAGCTGAGCATCACCGAGAACACCGTTCGCGCCCGCGTCAACAAATTGATCGATGAGGGGGTTCTGCAGATCTCCGGCCTCATCAATCCAGAAACCATTCCTGGTTTGCAGGTGGTTATGATGGGGGTGAAGCTGAAGACACTCGACCTGGAGCGAAAGGCCAAGGAGTTCAGTGAACTCAGGGGCGTCATCTCCGCAGCGGTGGTTACCGGTCGTTACGATCTCATTGTCCAACTTGTACTCTCTGAGGAAGAGGGCTTGAGCCTTCTGGACTTCTTCAAGTTCGAACTGGACAAAATCAGTGAGATTTCGGAGGTGGAGACGTTCGTGGTGTACCAATCCCACAACCTCAAGATTCCCTACATTCTCTGATTTCCTCTTCATTCTCATTTCACAGGGGGTGCCTTTCGGGGCACCCTTTCTTTGTGTCGATTGCTCAAGTTGTCTAGAGAATTGATTGCATTCATGCTATACTTGCACCGACTGTGCCGGTGGGCACGTTTTACCTTTGTTTTTGAGGAGCACTCGTATGGCAGACCTGTCTACATCATATCTTGGATTGAAACTGAAAAACCCCCTGATCGCAGGAAGCAGCCCCCTTACTGCTTCGCTTGACAACCTCAAGCGGTGTGAGGACGCAGGGATGTCAGCTGTGGTATTGAAGTCAATCTTTGAGGAGCAGATCGAGATGGACGGGGAGTCTGCCGCCGACCTCAATGATGCCTATCTCACCCATGCCGATGCCTATGGCTTCATGAAGAGTGCGAGCATGGAACGGCACATCGATGCGTATCTGACCCTCCTTGAGGATGCCAAGCGCACGCTGGAAATCCCGGTCATCGCCTCGATCAACTGCCGCCAGAGTGGCAGCTGGATTGAGTATGCAAACCGTTTCGCCGCCTGTGGAGCCGATGCCATCGAGCTCAACCACTATGTGGTGGCTGCAGATGTGGAGGTGGATGGATCTGCCATCGAGAAGGAGTACCTCTCCTTGGTGAAAGCTGCCCGCAAGCAGATCAAGCTGCCGCTCAGCCTCAAGATGGGTCCCTCATTCTCCTCGCTTGCCAATATGATGCGCCGCTTTGATGAATACTCCATCGATGGCGTGGTTCTTTTCAATCGCTTCTACAGTCCTGACATTGATATCAACAAGATGACCTTGGTGCCCGCCCAGATGCTGAGCAGCAAGGATGAGTATGCACTTTCCCTCAGGTGGACTGCACTGATGAGTGAAGAGGTTCGTTACGATATCTGTGCTTCCACCGGCATATATAGTGGCAGCACTGTGATCAAGCAGTTGCTAGCCGGGGCCAAGGCTGTCCAGCTCTGCTCCGTTCTCCTCAAACAGGGTCTTGGCTCTGTTGCCAATATTGAGGCTGAACTGGTGCAATGGATGGATTCGCATGCTTACTCCAGCATTGCCGACTTCAACGGAAAACTTGCACAGGAGCGAATGAGCGACCCTGCAAAATGGGAACGTGTGCAATACATGAAGTCGATACTGGACGCACAAAAGGGTTGACCTATGGATTTGACACAGTATAAGGATATCGCCCCCTATCGGGGGCAGGATGTTCGTGACGCCATCACACGCGTTCTTGCGAACAAGGATGCTATACACAAGATACTGGCCTCGGTAGGCCCGGCACAGACGGAGGAGCAGCAGTTGCTGCTCTCCAAGTACTCCCAGCATATCGTGAACATGCTGGACCAAGTGACCAACTATGATGAGTTTCAGAAGCACATCACAGCTGGAGTCTTCCTGCCTGCGATCATCAAGAAAAGTGTGGATACATTCAGCTTCAGCGGTATGGAGCACACCACCAAAGAGAAGGCGTATCTGTTCATGAGCAACCACCGGGACATCGTCCTCGATTGTGCCTTGATCGACATGGCCTTGCTCAAGGGTGACAGGATGCTCTGCGAGATGGCCATCGGGGACAATCTGCTCACCAACCAGTTCGTAACCGACTTGTTCAAGCTCAATGGTGGGGTAACGGTCAAGCGAACGCTTCCGATGCGCGAGAAGTATCTGGAGTCGATCCGGCTCAGCTCCTATTTTGTTGAGCTGATCACCGAAGAGAACAAATCCATCTGGGTTGCCCAGAAGAGCGGAAGGGCGAAAGATGGGCTGGATGTGACCACACCGGCCATCATCAAGATGCTCCATCTCTCCCAGAAATCGAAGGGCATCACATTCAATGAGGTGGTAAACAGCTGCCGCATCGTTCCGGTAGCGGTGAGCTATGAGTATGACCCCTGTGATCTGATCAAGGCCGGGGAGGAAGTCGCTCGTCTCAATCGTGGCGATCATACCAAGAAACGCTATGAGGATCTCATCTCCATTTCCCGTGGCTTGAAAGGGTACAAGGGCAATATCCATATTGCTTTTGGAAAGCCGATCGCCGGTGAGTTTGAAAACTCGGACCAGGTTGCCCAAGAAGTGGATCGTCAGATCCATACGCTCTATCATCTCTGGCCGACAAACCTGTTTGCCTATGACTATCTGGAGAACAGTACCCGATTTGCCGCTTCCTATCAGGATTTTGACAAGGAAGCATTCCTCTACCGCTTCAAGGGAGTAAGGGAGGATGTGTATCGGTTTGCTCTCAATGCCTATGCCAATCCGGTCAGGTCCTACCTTGCAGCACAAAAAGACTAGACGTGCGTTAGCGCTGCTTCTCCTGTTTCTGCTTCTCTCGGCTTGCAGCCGGGAGGAGTTGAGGCTGCTCAACGTCTCTTCGAAGGTCCACACCCTGGTTGAGCTCCTCCCCCATGAAGAGACTATGACTCTGTCTCTCTCCTTCACGCTCTCCTCTGGGACAAAGACCGTACAGGTGCAGGTAAGCTCCCCAAGTGGAGAGATGCGCTGGGTTATGTCAGTGGATGGGGATGAGCAAGGCTTCTACCAGCTGCCACCTCTTGCCTTGGGCAAAGGTCTTGCCTTGGAGCAAGGCTCCTACACGATGGACGTGCTGTACAAGGATGGGAGAACCCTCACTGAAACTGTGACAGTCCCTGCTGCCAGGGCGGTTGTCAGTGATGCAGTCAGCTATGATGAAGAGACCCGACTGTTGTCAGTACATTCGCCTCTGGCAAGCATCGAAGCATATGATGAGCAAGGAAAAAGCCTCTCTCTTGGGGGGGGATCACCCTATCTTGTCGGTGAGGACGTACAGCTGGTGCTCATCGGCTTGGCAGAGGAAGGGCTCTTCTACCGTCTCAAGCCCTAGGTTCGTCCTACCGCCTTCGCCAGCTCATCCTTCTCCAAACGAACCACGAATGTCCTTCCATGAGGGCACACCGGCTCTTCCATGCTGAACACCTTGTCCAGAAGGGAGAGGGCCATCAACCTGTCCACTTTGTCACCGGCCTTGATGGCTGCATGACAGGCTACGATGGCATACAGGCCTTTCTCAACCTCTTGTGCATCGCCGGTCATGGTCTGGATGAAGTTGACCAACTCCTTCTCAATAGAGCGGTAGAGTGAGGGAAGACTGGACAAGTGCCAGAGCAGATCCTCACTCCTTTCCAGCTTGATTCCCAAATTCAGATAGACATCCTGATGTTCTTTCAGATAGGCGTCAACATCGCGATCAACTTCAAAGGAGATGGGTATCATAAGGTTCTGTATCTGCTTCTTCTCCCTGATCTGGTCGAAGAGCAGGCGTTCATGGGCGGCGTGCTGATCGACGAGGTAGAGGTTGTCCCCTTTCTGGGCAACCAAGAAGAGGTTGAAGGCTTGGCCGAGATACTCATAGGAGCTCTCTTCCTTCTGCATTGCCCAGATATCCTCGCTCTCACTCATCCGGGAAGTTTGGACGGTTGCGGAGTTTCCCAAGATTTCGCGCGCTTTCTGGAACCATTGTGCATCGACAGGTTTTCTCTGTTCCGCCTCATAGGAGGCCCTTCGCTCAGCAACTGCAGGATGGCTCTGCTGAGAACCATCTCGCTTTGTTGCATAGGGCGCCAGCAACGGCTCATTCTCCTCCTGGATGTGCTGTTTCACCAGCCTGGGGATGGTTCTTCGGACTTGGCTTTGAACCATGGAAACAATTTGGTGATGGATTTCAGCCTTGTTTCTCAGCTTAACCTCACGCTTGGTCGGGTGGATGTTGAAATCGACCAAGGTGGGATCTACATCGATGAAGAGATAGCAATAGGGAAAAGACCCGCCGGGGAGCAGTTCCCCATATCCGTAGGTAACAGCCTGCACCAGTGAGTATTCGTCCACCGGCCTCTTGTTCACAAAGAGTTTTATATGCGATCGGTCGCTGCGATACAGGGCAGGGGTGGAACAGACTGCATAGAGGCTGAAACGGCCGGCTGTATCGTAGAGTTCAATCATCTCAGAGGGCACAATATTCTGATTGATGGCAAGCACGTCGAGAATGCGCTGTCGCTTGGTGGCAGGGGGAAGGTCAAGCCGTACCTTTCCCTCACTGAGGAAGCGGAAGGCGACCTCAGGGAAGGCGAGGGCCTTCTCCTGCAGCACTTGCTTGCACATGGTAGCCTCAGTGGAGGGACGCTTGAGAAACTGTCTTCTGGCTGGTATCTCTGCAAAAAGTTGCTCAACGGTGACCACGGTTCCCTTGCGTGCAGCGCTGGGAAGCACTGCTCCTTTCTTGCCATTGTCCACCGTGATTTGGAATGCATCCTGGCCTTGGTAACTGCTTTCAATGGTGATGGAAGAGACTGCTGCGATGCTGTAGAGCGCTTCACCCCTGAAGCCCATGCTCTGAATGTGGTACAGGTCCTCGAGTTCACGCACCTTGCTGGTGGCATGGCTCTCACAGAGCAGGGGAAGATCTTCCTTTTCAATGCCCTCCCCGTCATCCATGAGCTTGATCTGCTCAAGCCCTCCGTCGGTGACACTGGCGACCAAGGTCTTCGCTCCTGCGTCGAGGGCGTTGTCCAAGAGTTCCCGAAGTACGGAAGCAGGTCGTTCTATGACTTCCCCTGCGGCAATACGCTGTGCCACCAAGGGGTCGAGCAGTTTGATTCTCATAAGAAGACTCTAGCATAGAAGAGGCAGAAGCGCAAAACCTCAGCCTCAGATTGTCTTCTGAAGATTGATCTTTGCTTGGATGCTCAACCTGGGTACGCCCACACTCCCGGTTGTGATCGGGTAGCTGGCTTTCGCAAGCAGGGTGAAAGGCTTGAACTCCATGCTGGCGAAGAGGTAGCTGGTGGAATACGGGCCGCCGAGCAGATTGAGCGAGGATGCATTTCCCCCAAGCACCGAGCTGAGGGTGTCGAAGAGCCCAAGGTAGGAGAGGCCAAGCCCCATCTGCAACCGATCCTTTGTAAAGGCAAAGGTGAACTGACTGTAGTCAGCCTGATGGGCGCTGGCAGTCAGGTTGGCAATGCCGAAGGAACTGGTGACAGGAAGGTTGTACAGTGCCCTTGCCTGGATGACCTTTCCGGTGTATTGGATGTCGAGCAGCACATCAAGCGCTGCTGCATAGCTGATGTCCAGGGCATAGGAGAAATCGTTGACCAAAAGGCTCTGATTCTTTCCTTCGGTGATGGAGGCCACCATCCTTGCCTGGATGTCTTGGTGCTTGAGGTAGAAGCCAGCTCCCAAGAGATGGTTGGGAAACAAGGTTGCTACACTGGTGTCAACCAAGGCGTCGAAGTCCAAGGTGGGGTAGGCGGGAAGATAGCTGTTTGCGATTACCAGTGCATTCAGATTGGTGGTCCTGTTGTTGATGATCGGGAAACTGAAGCTCACCAGCGGATAGAGCTCGATGGTGGCAGGGCTTCGGTCTACCTTTGCGAGTGCCCCGATTGCTATGCCCAGTGGATACTCTCCAGGTGCGGTGAACTCAAGCAGGGAGGAACCGAATTGGTGTCTTCCTGCAAGCAACTCAGTCAAGTACAGGTCATCGATGGTAGTGGTGAGGCTCAGGCCCCCCAGCTTGATCTGATTCTGCATAACCAGCTTCTCACTCTCACCAAAGACAGGAGCTGAGAAGGTGGATTGCTCGCTATACAGGCTTCTGACGTGATCCATCACGAAGTAGAACGCGCTGGTCTGGTACCCAATCCTTGCTTGGTCGAAGAAGGAGAAAACATAGGAGATCGTCTCCAGCGTTCCGGTGGGAAAGGATGTGACCGAGTTGGAGTAGGTGGAGAAAGCATCAGTGTCTGCTGAAAACTGAAGCTTGAGTGCGAAGGGCCCCTTTTCATAGTAGGGCTTGATCATCAGGCGATGGTTCATCGCGTTGGAAGAGGGACCATCCAATAGGAAACGATAGGACGCTTCCATCCCGATCGATCCCTTGATCTCCTGGGCTCGGTCGTCGAAAGCAAGCAGTGCTGTCGAGCTGGGACGCTGGGCAGGGGGATCGCTGCTCACAGCACGCTCTTCCTGCACAGGCTGAGCCACCTCGGCAACGGGAAGTTCTTCTGAAATTACTTCCGGCAGGATCTGCTCGCTCTGTCTTGCTTGTGGCACTTCAACAACCAAGTCGAGCTCGGGCTCGGTGATGGTGGGCTGGGGAGGAACAACAACGCTGACCTGGGTGCGCACTGTCTGAGGTACTTCTGGAGTGAGGGGCTTGATGGTGACCACGATGCGATCGCTGGGAGCTTTGAGAATCTTGCTGGTGAGGGTGCTGACCCGCTTGGGTACCGGAATTTTCTCAACCTTTACGCTGATGGTCTGCATCACAGTGGGGATGTAAGGTTTTTGTTCCACGACCGAAAGGGAGGAGACAGGGGAGGTTATCGGCGTTATGGAAACACTCACCGGCAGGGGGCTCTCCACGACGTAGGGTTTGGTTGCAGCACGTACGGAACGCGGAGCAGGGGGCAGCAGCGGTTCTGCTGCCTGCTGTACCAACTGTCGGGCAAGCATCATGTCAGGATAGGTTGCGTAGGTGAGATAGTAGCCAGCCTCAATCCGCTGGGCACGGGCAGTGCGCTCCGACATTTCCAACTTCTCGAAGGTACGAACAGGACGTTTGACACGGGTCAGGCCGTTGTAGCTCTCCACCTCACCGGTGAAGGCGGTGACACTCTCCTCATCATCAGTGGTGATGACCAGCATCTCGCCTTCGCCTTCCAGTACATACTTGGAAACCGGCGTGGTCACCGTCAGGGTACTTCCCTCAAGCGGATAGGTGTTGAAGGTTGCCTTGCCGGACACCAGGTAGAGCTCGGCGTGCATGCCGACCAGATTGCCGGTTACCAGCAGTGAGTTCTCATACACATTGATCGTTCCGCGAGGGGTAACCAGCAGCAGGGGAGTATCGGGATTGCTGATGATCCAGCCTTCACCGATTTGGCTGATGACTTCTTCGGTCAGGTCAAGGGCATTGCCTTGGCTGTCATAGAGCTTGAGGGACGAAATGTCCCCATCGCCTATAAAGACCGAATCGTCGGCAACGAGATTTGCAGAGAGGCAGAGGGCCAAAAGCAAAAGACCGACACGTTTGAACAACCAATTCATATACACTCCCAATGCGTTTGTCAGAGTAAGGAGATTCTGACCGCGGTATCCAGCTTGTAGGTAGATCGGGCCGATTCATCGAACAGGATGCTCAACCCGATGTCGAAGGTATAGGGTTTGACCTTGACAACTGCACTGGCTCCAACAACCACGTTACGCAGTGTACCAAGGCCGGAGAAGAACCCTTCCCCTGTAGTGGTAGGATAAAGCTTTTCATAGCTCAAGTCCAGCGAAACGATATTCAAGAAACGCTTATCAATACGAGCATTTGCAAGGAATCGGTGGTTGTGGTAGGAGCCGTTGGTGTAATCACTTACCAACTTGGTGCGAAGGTACACTCCCTGACGGGCAAAGTTCAGGCTGAACATTGCATCCAGATGTGTGGTTCCCAGGGGAACATGCAGCGCATCGAGTTCTTCCTGGCTTCGGATTTCAAAGTCAGATGCGAAGTATTCAGCATGATAATAGCCAATGGTGGGGACAGTAATGCTTGCATTGAAGATGAAAATGCTCTTGGAGTGGCCCCAAATCCCATAACGGTAGGCGATGGCAGGCTGCCTGGTCTTTACGTCGGGGGTCTGCAACAACACATTGGCAAACACATCGAGGTTGAGGGCATCCCACTGGTAGAGCGGCAAGGAGAAGTCGAGGGCGATCAGCTTTCGTCCCAAGGCGGCGCTCTCCCCCTCCTCCCGTTCGGGACTCATGGCAAACGAGAGACCCACCTGCATTCTGGAGAAGGTGGGCAGGTCGGTGTACTCATACAGGGGCCGGGTGAAGATGCGCCATGCCGAGAGCGTCGGTTCGTAGATGTCATTGGTGATGAACTCAAAGCCTGCATTAGGGATTCCCATCTTGTTGCCATCGATCATCAGGTCAAGGCCGGGCCGGGTGGAACGAACCCCTACACCACGGTCAAAAAAGCCGTTGATCAGCGCTCCGTCACCCAAGGTGATGCCCAGCAATTTCCCGTAGCGGATATAGATCTTGTCATACCGCTGCCCATACTGGATTGAGCGAATGAAGCGCGTATAGTGCTTGAAAAGGGAGAGGCTGTACTCGCCACTTCCCATCTCCTCCTCTTTCGTTGGCATCTGCCAATCGGAGAAGTCGAAACTGAGTTTGAAGGGGTCGATGGTGACATTCCCCTTGATTTTGAGATCCAACTGGAAAGTCAGGCTGCCGATGGAGAAGTCAGGCATGTAGGAGAGGCTGAAGTAGCCGTCACTGGTGGCGACACCTTCCAAAAGGCCTTCTCCTGTACTCTCGGTATGGAGCTGGTAACTGGGGAAGGAGAACGCAACAGAGTTCTCCACCGATGGCGGAGTTGAGAGTGACTCCTCTCCCTCTACCTGACCGGCAACGGGGAAGGCCACAAGCAGAACTGTCAGCAGCAGCACCAGAACGCGACTGCTCATGCATCCACCCTCCTTCCACCTCTATCATCCCACATACTCTGTATGGATGTAAACAGGTAGGAGGAAAGCAAGTTACACCCTGCCCGGGAATTGGTGTGCATGGTAGATGTGCTCACGGGTAAGCTTGTCCAATTGCGACAATTCCCTGATGATGGGCTTGAGCCGTGAACGGATATTGGTCTGGTCGTAGGGACACACCGGTTTTACTACCGGAAGATCATAGGCCTGGGCAAGGCGATGGGTGACTTGTTCGTGCACCTCAATCATCGGCCTGATGATCGATAGCTTGCCGTCAAAGAAGGGCTGAACCGGTTGCATGGTGGAGAAGTTGGCCCGGAAACAGAGATTCATCAAGCTGGTTTCGACCAGGTCATCAAGATGGTGTCCCATGGCAATGAGCTTGATCTGGTGCTCTGCTGCATAATCGAAGAGTATCCTGCGTCGGTTGCGTGAGCAGAGGTAGCAGTTGAACTCTCCCTTGAACGATGCAGGGTACTGGTGCTCATCGACGATGAGAAACTCAAAGCCCAAATCGGTGAAGTAGGTGGTGAGAAGGTCTCGGTACTCGTCGGGGATGGGGTGTTCGATCCAGTTGATCATCATCGCCTTCAGCTGGTAGGTGATGGGAAGCCACGACCTTCTCAGCGAGAGGGCCAAGGCCAGCGCAAGACTGTCCTTGCCTCCGCTGGCACTGAGCAGGACCGTCTCATCGGAGCGAATCATCGAGTAGGTGTTTATGGCTTTTCCCGTCTGCTTGATGAAGCGCATCACCCAAGGGGGGATGTCACCGTCTATGAGGGAGCGATACGAAAGTTTTTCCATGAGATCAGGACTCCAATACTGCCTCAAGATCTTCTGTTCTGATCGAGGGGTGTGTGAAGATTCTGAATTTTCTGAGACTTTTTGTAAAGACCCTACCAATATCATGGGAAAAAATCTGATCAAGCTGGGAAAAGGAGGAGAGCGACCCCTCCTCGGTGAGGATGGGAATCTCTGACTCAAAGGAGATGGGTTCGGGAATATCGATGATCAGATGATGGGGTGGCACTCCCAGCCGGCCGGAAAGCTCCTCTTCGAAACGGGTCCGTGCGCCTAAATCCAGCAAACGGCTCTCCTTTGGGGAATCCTGCCCAAAGGGCTTCTCATAGCGGCAGGGATAGAGCTGGTTGTCCCGAACCATGCCAAAGAGGGGACTCTGTTTTTGCCCCAGGTGGGAGAACTGCTCATCGTCAAGCGTATACAGTTGCTCAGGTCTGAGGCTTTGATTGCTCAGCGAGAGCAACACTGCTTTCTTGATCATGGCAGTGGCGCTGCGGGTGGTCTTGTGCCAGTACACATTGCGGTACATCAGATACTTGCTGAAAAGCAGATGCTCCACTGAGCCGAGCGCTTGCTCGAGCAAGGCAATCTTCTCCTCTGCTACCACCAGTTTGTCGGTGATATAGGAGACGTCCTGCATGCCGTAGGGGACTCCGCAAAAGAATGCATCCCTGTTCAGGTAGTCGAGTTTGTCAGGGTCGAGCGTTCCGGAGAGCAAGCGGCGGTAGAGCTTGATCTCCTTGTCTTGGTTCGGACGGTTCTCGTCAATGATGGCCGCTACCCGAGCCGGGCTGAGCCCTGCCTCGATGATGGCTCGCCTCAGGATCTCATCACCTTCCACCAGATCGCCTGCAATCTGTTCATGCTCTTTGAGGGGGAGTTCTTTCAAGGAGTGAGCATAGGGAAAGTGGCCGATATCATGCAAAAGACTTGCACAGAGAAAGGTTTGCATTCCCTCCTCTGTGAAGGGAGTTACTGTTTTGCTGTGCTTGTCTTGCTTGAGTAATCCGACCAGAATCTGCGAACTGACATAGTAAACACCCAGGCTGTGGTCAAGGCGCGTATGGACTGCCCCGGGATAGAGATGGAAGGTTGGGCCAAGTTGCTTGATCCTTCCCAATTTCTGAACGCAGGGTACGCCGAATACTCGCTTCAGCTGACGTGAGAGGTGGATGTCCTTCCACAAGGGATCCCGGATACTCTCAGTCTGGTTGCTGAGAAGGGAAGCGAGCAGGGTGTTGGCTTTGGTTTGCATACAGCAATAGTAAAGCAGTGCAAAGCGTCTGTAAAGGCTGGCAATGGCCGACGAGCTATGGCATCATGAGGCTATCAAAGGAGGAAGTCATGCACCCCTACCTGATCATCGCAGACGATTTCACCGGATCAAATGACAGCGGCATCCAACTGGTTCGCCATCATTTCCCCACCCATGTACAGATACAAAGAGCTTTTGCTCCGCTTGCAAGCAATGTGAGTCTGGTCCTTGATACCGAGTCGAGGAATATGGGGGAGAAAGAGGCTGGGCAGGTGCTCAAAGAGAGCCTGGCTTCCTTGCACTCCACCGATTTTTCCACCATCCTGAAGAAAGTGGATTCGACGTTGCGGGGAAATATTGCCAGCGAAGTGGAGGTGAGCGCTACCCATTTTGCAGCAGAGCTGATCATCGTAGCCACAGCCTATCCTGATCTGGGAAGAACATGCAAGCAAGGGGTGGTGTATGTCCATGGCAGGCGATTGGGGGAGACGGAAGCTTTCCGTGATCCCAGAAAGCCGGTGGCAGAGGATGATCTGGTCCGTCTGTTCGCCAAACGAAAGAAGACCATCCTCATGGATGTCGGGCAGATTCGGTCTGGTTCCTTCAAGCTCGCTGACGCCGAGGTTGTGGTGTGTGACGCTGAGAAGCAGAGCGATCTTGGCTTGGTTGTTGCTTGGGCAGCATCCTTGAAGAAGCGCATCCTCTTTGTCGGAAGCGCAGGCCTTGCACAGGCACTGGTGGAAACTTCCAGGCCGAGCAAGCCGGCTCTTGCCTTGGTCGCAAGCCTCAGTGAGACGACCAAGGCCCAGGTTGAGTATGCAAGTGATCATGGTGCTGCCTGCATTGTGCTGAAGGTGGACGATCTTCTCGGGCAGAAGGACCTGCAAGGCTACCTGGACAAAGCCAAGAGTGCTTTTGAGCATAACGAGGATGTGATGCTGGTTGTCTCCTCTGTCCTTGACCGAGCAGAGTTTGATCGTTCCCTTGCAGAGGGAAGGCGTCAAGGCTTGGACGACGGGCAGATAGCCGATCAGATCCGTGAAAAACTGGGCAACCTTGGCAAGCAGTTGCTCGACTCGCACGAGCTGTCCGGCTTGTTCCTTACCGGAGGGGACACTGCCTTCGGCCTGCTCTCCCTGCTGAATGTTCATGAGGTGGATATCAAACGGGAAGTGGTGCTCGGACTTCCCTTGATGCAGGTTGTAGGCAGCACGTATGATGGGCTTGGCATCGTTACCAAAGCTGGGGCTTTCGGAAACAAAGACGCAATTTCCTATGCACTGCGTGTGCTCAGGCAACAGGATTGAGAGGAGACAGCATCATGAGCAGATTCGGGATTACCTTGGGAGATCCGTGCGGCATCGGGGTGGAAGTCACCCTCAAGGCATTACAGGCAAAGCAGGAGTATCAGAAGGATGCCCTGCTTTTCGGCACCCTCTCCTTGCTTGAATACTATGCCAAGCGTCTGGGGTATGCGATGCGCTTCCATCAGATTCTCAGCATCGAGGAGTGGGATGAGAAGGCTATCAACGTTTATGATCCCCTTCCGGTGGCGCGTGAGGAGATTGAGATCGGCAAGGTGACCAAACTTGGCGGGGAGATTGCCTTCCTCAGTGTGAAACGTGCAATTGAGTTTGCCTTGCGGGGTGACATCGCATCGGTGGTAACCGCTCCACTCAATAAGGAAGCACTGCATCTTGCTGGGCACAAGTTCGCAGGCCATACCGAGATTTTCGGTGCGTACGCCCATGGGGACTCCTACGCCATGATGCTCTGGAGCGAGAAGCTTAAGGTCATCCACGTCTCCACCCATGTGAGCCTCCGTGAAGCCTGCGACCGTTGCACCAAGGCCCGTGTGCTTGATGTGATTCACCTTGCCCAGCAGACCTTGGTGAAGGTTGGCATCCTCAGCCCACGGATTGCCGTTGCAGGTCTCAATCCCCATGCAGGGGAGAACGGGCTCTTCGGACGGGAGGAGATTGAACAGATCATACCAGCCATTGAGGCGGCGAAAGCAGAAGGGCTCTCTGTGGAAGGGCCTGTTCCCCCTGACACCGTGTTCGTACGGGCCTTGAAGGGTGCGTGGGATATCATTGTGGTCATGTACCACGACCAGGGACACATCCCATTGAAGATGCTTGCTTTTGACAGCGGGGTGAACATCACTGTCGGCCTTGATGTGATCCGCACCAGTGTCGATCACGGTACTGCCTTCGATATCGCCGACAAGCTGGTAGCCAGCGAGCAGAGTATGCTTGAGGCCATTTCAATCGGCAAGAAGCTCTAATGAAGAAAGGAGAGGCAAAACCTCTCCTTTCCCTTAAGAGAACTGAATTACCCTATTTCACATAGGGAATTGCATACGGTCCATCACTGAGCCAGACAATCTTGAGGTCTTTTTTGCCCTCAAGGGATCTGATGTGCTCGATGGTAGCAAGCACCACCTTGCTGAAATCCTCTTCCTCACAGAAAGCCTGGGCATTTATGCCGGGAAGCCCGTTGGTCTGCATGCCCTTCAGCTGCGGTGCATAGTAGAAGTAGTGGTCAAGCGGTATCTTGTCAAAGAGCGATGCCCACTTCTGAACCTGCCACTGGTCGGGGATGAACGGCCAATCTTTGCTGTGCAGCACCCGAACCAACTCTTCACTGCTGGTGAGGGCAAGCAGGGCAAGTACTGTCTTGTACATGACAGACCCCACAATATCCTTCTTGTCGGTGAAGTTTGCGATGCTGATCAGATAGCCGTCCTTCTTCAGGGCCCCAATGGCTGCAAAGCCTGCCTTTGCCGTCTGGTAGTGGTTGATACCGACAAAGCCGCCGTGGGTGATGACGATATCAGCTTCCTCGGCTACAGGGATCTTTGCATACCCCTTGACCATCTCGAAGGCTGCAAGGTGTGCTGCTTCCAGTTCCCCTGCATAGACACCGGTGATGGCGAACTTGTGGTCGAGGGTCACATTGATGATGAAATCGACACCAGCCATCTTGGCAAAAGCCAGTGACTCTTCATGCACTGGGTTGCCTTCAAGGTTCAGGTCACGGGAATCTGCATGTCCCATGAGGTCTGCCCCATGGAAAAGGAAGGTCCCGTGCTCACTGATCAGGCCCGGGCAAACGGACTTGCGGCCGCCGCTTACTCCTGCCATGAAGTGGCTCTCAACCAGGCCGGTAAGGATCTTGAGGTCAGCCTGCACGTACAGGCTGTTGATCTTCACCTCACTGCCGCGCTCGGTCCTGCCCAGATAGGTCAGGTTCTCTTCATCCTTGCAATCATGGTTGATGACCTCGATGTGGTTGGCAAATACCCAGGGATCGATGATTTTCTCAATCTCTTCAGCTGTCATCGGCCTGTGTGTTCCGGTGGCAATGAGCACCTTCAGGTTCGCCGCACGATACCCGACCGAGAGTAGGGTCTCAAGAATCGGAACCAGGATATTGCCTACTCCTTTATAGGGAACAGGACGAGTATTGTCTGAGATGACGATGACACCTTTTGCCTCTGCATTCTTTGCCAACTTCTCCTTGGCGATATCGATGAGCGGCTTGCTGTTGAGCGGATGTGCAAGGGCTTGTTCGACTGCTTGCACGGGATCTTGTAGGGCAGGGGGAGCCTGCATGGCGTAGCAGACCGTGGAATCGGGGAGCTGGAGATCCTTGTGCGCCGGATCTATGGGATTGTGTACATACATGGGTGCCTCCTGATAGTCAAAAAAGAGACGAGCTGGGCTCGTCTCTTATCCGTAGATTGTATACAAAACGAGTATCCTAAGCTTATAGCTGTTGGCCCTTTGCGTCAACGGCTACGGCTGCATTGGCACTCTCGTTGATCAAGCCACGCTTTACTTCCCAGCGGTAGAAGAAGTCTACCAGGAAGGGAACCAGGATGGCACTGACGATGATGGATGCAGCAACCTGGACAGTGGCTTTCTCAGCAAACGGAAGCCAAGACGGGTCGACTGCAGCAATGGCAGCTGGGGTTGCAATGGAGTTGCCGGCACTTGTTCCGATCGCCGCTCCTACTGCAGAGGTCTTTCTCGCCTTCTTGGGTACCAACCACTTGTAGATGAAGTAGGAGGGAACACCGGTGATGATGAGGGTCATCAGGCCAAGGATGATGCCCGGGATACCGGCTTGGATGATGGTCTGGAAACTCAGGCCTGCACCGAGGGGGAAGGAGAAGGTGAAAATGGCGATGAACATACCGGGCTTGAGGAAGTCGCGGAACTTTTCATCAAGATTACCAAGGATCATACCGGCAATGATCGGGACGATGACAGCTACGAGGCTGACAAGAGGAATGGTTGCAACGCCGGCAATACCCATGAACATCATCTCGAAGAACGGGCCGTCGTTCGAGCTGATGACGGCGATTGCACCAACGTCGGACTCATCGCCGTACTTGGATGCAAGAGCAGTATAAAGTCCGCCGTTGGAATTGGACATGGCGGAGATCATTGCCAGGGGAGTTACACCAAGCAGTGCGCCACCGGGGCCGGCCACTTTGGCAAAAAGCACGCCCAAGATAAGGCCGAAGAAGACCTTGCTGGAGTTAAGAACGACACCTTTGTACAGGGAGATACCGGCTGTGCGGAGGTTGATCTGAGCACCACTGCAGAAGAAGAGCAGGGCGATCAGGGTCAATGCACCAGTCTTGAAGAACGCAGTCGTGAAACTGCCGATGTTCAGGGCTCCGGGGAAGAACGTGTTGAATATCACACCGAGAACCAAAGGAACCACCATCATGCCGCCAGGAATCTTGTTGATCGTGTCAAAAATCGGTACTTTTCCCATCTTCATGTTATTTTTCTCCTTTTTCTGTGTCTTCATGACATCATTTCCTAAACCATACCACGACACTAAGGAAAGACCAACAAAAATGTGAGTGTGTATACAATAATTTGTACACAATCCAATACCTTTGACAAACAGACAGGAATTGGTAGTATGAGCCTATGCCTATCAAACGCGTGGCTCTGCTGTCTCTTATTCTCGCTCTGGTCACTTCCCCGCTTGCCTCTGCTGTACAGAGCGCCTTTTCCTACCTGCTTCCCGTTGACAGCACAATCGGGCAGGTGATTGAACCTGTAGAGGGGAGTGTGGAGATGCTTACCCTGCAAGCTTTGGGCAGTCCCTATGATCTTGCTTGGCTGGAACGCTATGTGCCAAGGGAGTTGCACCAGAGTTTTGTGCACACCTATGACCAGCTGCTCGCCTCCTTGCTTCCAATCAGAGACGTACTCATCGGCCAAGCGATACTGAGGGGAACACTCTATGAGGTGCCGTTCCGTACGCTGTCCGGGCGCCTGTCCACCGGCTTCTTTGTGTGGTACCTCGATGAGGACGGCGAGACCTTTCTCGTTTCCCTCTCCTTTACGTATACATAGCCGTAACTTCTGTATTATCAACACTTTTGCTTCCTGATAGCCAAAACCTTTGCTTGCCCCCCGCCAAATCAATGGTAGAATGGATTTACACGTATCATGATATTCAACAGGAGGTTTGCATGAAACAGTGGTTAGTGGTACTTATGGTCCTTGTGACCGTTTTCAGTCCAGTAGCAGCCCAGGGGTCGAGGGAAGACGGACAGGCTGCAAAAGAGCTGGTTGTGTATGCGAGTGTCGATGAGGCGAACGCCGTGAAGATCCTCGATGCCTTCACCAAGGATACCGCCATCAAGACAAGTTTTGTCCAGCTCTCCAGTGGGCCGGCCCTCACCAGGATCCAGGCTGAGAGCGGCAGACCCCAAGCCGACGTCTGGCTTGGAGCTCCGAGTGACAACCATGTCATTGCCAAGAAAGATGGTTTGACCGTCCCGTACAAGGGGCCCGCTTTCGAAGCTTTGGGTGCAGAGTTCAAGGATAGTGAAGGGTATTGGAGAGGCTTCTATATGAATCCGCTCTGCTTCGGGGTGAATACCGTAGCACTGCAGAAGGCAGGGGCAAAGGTACCGACCAGCTGGGCCGACCTGCTCAAGCCCGAGTACAAGAACCTGATCCAGATGCCGACTCCGCAGGCCAGCGGTACGGCAACGACCATGGTGTACAGCCTGATCGAGATCATGGGCGAGGCTGAAGCGTTTGCCTACATGGCCAAGCTGAATGCCAACATCCAGACCTACACCTCAAGTGGCACAGGCCCCTCCAAGGGTGTGAACGTCGGTGATGCTGCCATCGGCATCCAGTTCTCCCCCGCTTTCTTCCAGATGAAGGCAAACGGACAACCGATCGAAATTGTCTTCCCAAGCGAAGGTTTTGGGTTCGAGTTCCCCGCTGCTTCCATCCTCAAGGGAGCCAAGAACTATGAGGCTGCCAAGATCTTCATGGAGTGGTTGGTCAGCAAGAAGGGACAGGATGTGCTCAAGTCTACCGGAACCTACTTCTATCCGGTTATCGACGATGCTGAGATCGATCCCGTCATGCCTGCTTTCTCCACCCTCAACGTGGTGGGCGTAGACCTTTCCTACTACAGCAGCCGCAAGGCTGAGCTGGTGGAACGCTGGGTCAGCGAAGTGCTTTCGGCAAAGAAGTAATGTTTTGTTTTCCCTCTCCGGCAGAGACCTGCCGGAGATGCTTTGAATCAATGATGAGGTCCTCATGAAACAACGTATCATCTCCTCATGGCACAGCTTCATCCAACTGAGCAAGGACCCGCTCTTGTTGGGTGTCATTCTCTTGTTGCTCCTCTCACTGGTCCTCTTCATCATCTACCCACTCTATAAGGTGGTAGTGGTCAGTTTCCAAGTCAATGGAGCCTTCTCATTCAAGAATTTTACCGATGTACTTACCTATTCAAATGGCTACTACCTCAAGGCCCTCTTCAACTCATTATGGATGGGGGTGGCCACCGCCGTATTGGGTACCTTGATAGCCTATGTTTTTGCCTACTCCCTGACTCGGGCAAATATCCCAGGCCGCAGGTTCTTCAACCTGATCGCAACGATTCCCATCATCAGTCCCCCGTTCATCGGGGCCTTGGCAGTGATCATGCTCTTTGGAAGAAATGGTTTTATCAGCTCCACCTTGCTTGGCATGAAGAATGCCAGCGCCTATGGAGCGAAAGGCTTGCTCTTTGCCCAGGTGCTGACCTTCTTCCCGGTTGCTTACATCACCTTGCGGGGCGTCCTTGAGTCGATCAGTCCCACCTTGGAGGATGCCGCCATGGATCTGGGCGGCAATAGGTTCACCATCTTTCGCAAGGTCACCTTGCCCCTTTCCATTCCAGGCATTGCCTCCTCCATGCTCATCCTTTTTGTCGAGTCGCTGGCCGACTTCGGCAATCCCTTGGTGCTGGCAGGGGCACAGTTTCCCATCCTCTCGGTGCAAGCATACCTGGAGATAACCGGTATGGGCAACTTCGCCAAGGGGGCGGCGCTTGCATTCATCCTGCTGGTTCCCTCCGTCTCAGCCTACATGCTCCAAAAGTATTGGGTGAGCAAGAAGCAGTATGTGACGGTTACCGGAAAGCCGACCCAGTCCAGCAACGATGTGGTCAGTCCCAAGGCCCGGTGGATACTTTTTGGAGTCTGCTGCCTGATCGCTTTCTTCATCATCCTCGTCTATGCAAGCATCGTCTTTGGGGCCTTTGCCGAATCGTGGGGAAACAGCTACAAGCTTACCCTGCAGAATTTCGTCTATGTCTGGCGTGTTGGCTTTGAGTCGGTGCTCGATACCCTTGCCATCGCAGGCCTTTCCACGCCGGTTGCGGGTATCTTGGGTATGATCATCGCCTTTTTGGTGGTCAGAAAGAAGTTCTGGGGAAGAAAGTTCATGGAGTTCTCCTCCATGCTCAGCTTCGCCCTTCCTGGTACGGTAGTAGGTATCGGCTACATCCTGGCTTTCAACAAGCATCCGCTCTATCTGACGGGAACCTTGCTGATTCTGCTGCTTAACTTCATCTTCCGCTACATCCCCGTCGGTGTGCAGGGTGGGGTGGCAGTGCTCAAGCAAATCGATCCCTCCATTGAGGAGGCTGCTGTCGATTTGGGTGCAGACAGCAACAAGACCTTCCAACGGGTGACGCTTCCGCTGATGGTTCCTGCTTTCTTCAGCTCCCTCATCTTCAGCTTTGTGCGGAGCATGACGGCCATCAGTGCAGCAATCTTCTTGGTATCGGCACGGTGGAAACTCATGACGGTCCAGATCATGAGCCAAGTGGAGAGTGGTCGCATTGGAGCGGCGGCCGCCTTCAGTCTGATCCTGGTGGCCATCATCTTGGTTGCCATGGCAGTGATCAAGCTGATTCTGCGGTTGAAGTACCACACCACCAGTTCAATTCTCTCACAGTAGGAGCACAACATGAGCGTAACCTTAGTAAAAGTAACCAAGATTTTCACCGACCAGGATGACAAGAGCAAGGAGTTCACAGCAGTCGATGATGTCAATATTGAGATAAAGGAAGGGGAGATGGTTACCTTCCTCGGCCCATCCGGCTGCGGCAAGACCACCACGCTGAGAATCATCAGCGGGTTTGAGAAACAGACCAAGGGTGATGTCTACATTGACGGTTCGCTGGTAAATGATTTGCCGGCAAACAAACGCAACTCTTCGATGGTGTTCCAATCCTATGCCATCTTTCCCCACCTCACGGTTGAGGAGAATATCGGCTTCGGCCTTGAACTGAAGGGGTTGAAGAAGAGCCAGATCAAGAGCGAAGTGGATGTGATCATGCGAACCATGGGGCTTTCTGCCCTCGGGACAAGGCAGCCCAGCCAGCTTTCCGGTGGTCAGCAACAGCGTGTGGCACTTGCAAGGGCAATCGTCACCAAACCGCGTGTGCTGCTCTTTGATGAACCACTTTCCAACCTTGATGCAAAGCTGAGAGACCAGATGCGGACTGAGATCAGGCGAATCCAGCAGCAGTTTGGGATCACCAGCATCTATGTGACCCATGACCAGGATGAGGCGATGACAGTCAGTGATCGGATCATGGTCATGGACAAGGGAAGGATCCAGCAGCTGGGAACTCCGTTTGAGATCTACAGCAGGCCGACCAATCATTTTGTCGCTGATTTCATCGGTCGGGCAAACTTTTTTTCCTGTATGGTGAAGAGTGTCTCTGATGTGGTTACCGTAGAAGTCAACCAGAAACAGTACCAATTCCCTGCATTCAATAAGGATGTCAAGGCAGGCAAGCGTGCGACGGTAGTCATCCGACCCGAAGGCTTGCATATCCAGAAAAACAGCGAGCAAGCCTTTTTCAATGGCAAAATCACCGAGGCTGTCTACCTAGGTGCAACCGTTGAGTATGAGATCAGTGTGAAGGGGAGAACAGAACCGATTGTGGCCATCTCCTATAATCCGGTGAAAGAGGGTCTGTACAAGGTGGGTGATGAGGTAGGGGTGACCTTCGATCCGATCAGTGCGCATGTGATTCTCTGATCTACTCTTTCTTTGCGATGACCAGAATGTATTCAGATCCCAGCTCATTGTTCGATGAGCTGGTTTCTTCTGCTTGGTTGATATAGGTAAGCAAGAGCGGCAGGTCAGCATCCAGTTCCTCAAGGTTGAGGGTAACTGAGTTCTTGCGGGCCTTGACGGTGACCTGGATGTCTTCCATATCCGCCTGATCAAGCAGGGGACCTTCCCATCCCTGTCCCTCTGGTTGTACTGCTGGCACCTTGCTGTAGACACCACAACCGGTGCTGAAGAAGAGCAGCAAGGAGAGTATGCCAAGCAGCAAGAACTGTGAATATCGTGTTCGCATACCTTTCCCCTCCCTTCCAGTACACTCTCTTCACTAGGCTAAACACCAATGAGAGGAAAAGATTACAGTCCTCAAGCCTTTTGGAGTTTCAGAAAGGAAGATGCATCCATCCAACGATCATCAACCGTGAAGATGATGTCCGCATCGCACCAACTGCAATAGGAGAGCAGCGCCTTGGTCATCTCGAGGCGAATTGCATCAAGCTCGAGCAGAGGATGCTCCTCCCCAAGATAGATATAGATCACAACGTGAAGGCTTCTACCCCGTTTTGAGGCAAAAACTTCGGAGCTGAGGAAGTGATGTGAACGAACGAATCGGGTAACAATCTTCTCCAGTGCCTGCTGCACCTGCGCCGATGGGGCGGCACCGAGCAACTCTGCACTGTATTGGATGATATCCTTCATCAATGAGGGGGAGAGAAAGAGCAGGAACAAGAGGGTAAGGGCAGGGTCTATATAGGAGGAGACAGAGGAGAGTCTTCCCTTTGAGAAGACCATGACCAGGAGAATGGCGATGACAGAAGCAAGACTGAGCAGGGTGTCGAGCATCCAAGCCTTGCTTTCAGAACGGAGCAAGGGGCTGGAGAGCGTGCGAGCCTTTGTTTTGAGCAGCATCCAGATGATGAAGCAAACCACCAGCGAGAGAGCCGAGACAGGCAGGGCAATCGAAACGGAAATGATGTAGCCCCCATGTGCCAAGGATTTGGCAGCATTGCTGCCGATGACTAACATCATGGTAAGCAACACCAGCGAACGGAGGGTGAGGAAGAAAGGCTCGAAGGAGCCGTATCCGAAGGGAAAGCGATCATCATCCTTCTTGAACAAGAGCAGGACGACTTTGCCCGATCCTATGATGAAGAGGCTTTGGATCATGGAGTAGAGTCCGTCGATCAAGAGTGAGTTCGAGCTTGCCCAAACGGAGGCGAGAAGACCGAGCACGCCGAAGCCGAGGCAGACGAGCGTGGTCAACCGAAGAATTTGCAGTTCCTGTTTTTTGGTACTCATAGGTGTGTCTTTCGCATCCAGTCATGGCGTTCATTCGCCCACGACCACCGTTTGTGGTCCTACGCATAGGACAGACCAATTTGGTCAAATCAGGTGATATGCTGAGTGCTTATGCAGCCATCATACCTCATTTTCACACCTCCTGCAAGAAGACACCTGCCGCTCTTCTTGCATCGGAGAACGTTTTGCAATAAGCTTATTAAGACAAATTCTTAATTTTAAAATTTCCAATTGAGGTATCCTATGTCACGATTGTCTTCTCTGCGAAAACTGTTTGCAGTGCTTCTGGTGACCATCCTGGTGCTAGGCTCCTGTGCCAAGCAGGAGTCTGTCGGGAACAAGCAAGCAGCGTCCTCATCGGCCGACGTTGTTGCCTCAGCCACCGATTACACCCAGGTGGTTGCTACCGCCGTTCCCATCGAGGTAAGGCCCCTCCGTGATAGGGTTATCGGAAGCGGTACGGTGCAAGGCCAGCAGGAGGTGAGCATCAAGGCACGCACAAGCGGAGAGATTCGCAGTGTGCATGGAAATCTTGGTTCCACCTTGAACAAGGGTGATGTCCTGCTTGTCCTTGATGACACCATTGCCAATCTCAACCTCAGCCAGCTGGAGAACCAATACAAGAATGCCCAAGGGGAACTTGCCGTAAATGAGCAGCTCTATGCCAAAGGCGCGATTTCCCTCTCCCAGCTCAATCAGAGCAGATCATCTGCGGATGGTCTTGCCGCCCAGCTCGAGAATGCCCGCAATGCGCGTTCCAATACCCAGATTACGACACCCATCTCCGGCAGCATTGCCGAACTAACCAAGCTTGTGCCTGGGGACCTGATCAGCGCAGGAGCTCAGGTTGCCCGCATTGTCGATCTTGAGCATCTTCGCGTAACCCTTGGGGTAGGGCAAAACCAGCTCTTTCTCATCAAAGAGGGTGCCAGAGCAGATATTGTGATCGAGACGCCCATTGAGCGCATTACTGCAGAAGGCAGGGTGAGTGCGGTAGGTGCCTCCAGTGACAGCAGGACCGGCAGTTGGACTGTCTATGTCGATTTCGACAACCCCAGGCTGGATATCCTCAAGGCCGGCATCACCGCCTCTGTGACCATCTATCAGGATGATGCACCCCGATACCAGCTGGTACCGAACCAAGCGATGGTATATCGGAACGCAAAAACCTATGTCTTTTTGGCAGAAGGAGGTTCTGCTTCCTTGGTTGAGGTTCGGATTGTTGACCAATATGGTGACTTTACTGCCATCGAAAGCGTAGATGCCAACACAAAACTTACCGGAAAGCGCGTCTTGGTAAGTGGTCTCTCCCGGTTGGTTGATGGATCTTCCATCAGCATCCAATAAGAGGAGGAGAGCATGGACGACGAGGTTAAACGCTTTTCCATCGGCAGGTTCTCTGTCACCAAACCGGTTCTGGTTAATATTCTCATGATTACGGTCCTGGCCTTGGGAATCTTCTCCCTTGTCCGGCTTCCTCAGGAGCAGTTTGCTGAGGTTCCTTTCTACTGGGTGAATGTGATCGTCCCGTATCCCGGGGTGAGTGCCGAGGATATGGAAGCCACGGTAACGATTCCTGTGGAGAATGCTTTTCAGGGGATGGACCGACTGAAACAGATCAGCTCAACCACCAGCGAAGGACTTTCGGTAGTCAGGGTGGAGTTCAGTGATGGCATTGATGACCAAATCTTCAAATCCCTCTACCAGGATGCCCAGACACGTTTCAGCCAGGTTCGATTGCCTGAGGGAACACTTGCTGCCGTTCTTGATGACTTCTCCTCCTCGGACTTCCTTCCGGTCATCGAGGTGGTCATCAGTGGAAATCTCTCGTATGAGGACCTTCGGGAGCAGGCTCTTTCGCTGCAGAACAAGATTCTGAGAATTCCTGATGTGAAGGATGCAGAGATCATCGGTCTGCCGGAACGGCAAATCCAGGTGAACCTAGACCCCATCACGCTCTCCAGCCTCGGATTGAGTGTGAATGAGGTGGTTCGCTCGATTTCCGAGCAGAACCGCACCGCTCCCAGCGGGAACCTCACCACCGATTCGCGTGAATACCTGCTCAGGACCCTTGGTTCGATCAGAAGTGTCGATGACATCGGGGATGTGATCGTGCGCCGATCCACCCAAGGAGAGGGACTGGTGCGGGTGGGTGACATTGCTCAGGTAGTGGACGGCTTTGAGGATGACAGCCCCTTCAGCCGCTTCAATGGAAAACCCTCCATCAGCCTCAGGATCACCAAAGTGGTGAAAGGGAACTCTGTTGCCATCGTGGAGAGAGTGCGATCCATCGTCGATGAAGAGCAGAAGAGCAGTGGGGCAACCTTGACGCTCTTCAATGACTCTACGGTACAGATTGCTTCCAGCCTCTCGGTTCTCTCCTCCAATGCCTTGATGGGTCTGGCTCTCTTGGTGGTCATCCTCTCGCTCTTCATTGGAGTGAGAAACTCCCTGATCACCGCCCTCGGTATTCCGGTCACCTTTGCACTGACCTTCTTGGTGCTCGACTTGCTGGGAGAAACCATCAACACCAATACCTTGTTTGGCTTGGTTTTGGTTCTTGGCCTCATCGTCGACCATGGCATTGTGATCATTGAAAACTCATATCGGCTGCAAACCTTGGGTATGAAGCGCCATGATGCCGCCATTCTGGGTGTCAACCAAGTGGTATGGCCGATCATCGCAGCGACGGGGACAACGGTAGCAGCCTTCCTTCCGCTGATGATCATTCCCGGTACCATTGGTAAGTTTTTGCGCGTCATTCCCCTCACCGTCACCATAGCCCTCATTGTCAGTACCATTGAGGCACTCTTCTTCCTACCCAGTCACTACGCTGAGTGGGGACCGAGAGAGACGGTGAAGGAGAAAAACTCACGCTTCTTTGCTCCTTTGGTGAAAAAATATCTTGCACTGCTCAGACGCCTCTATGCAAAGAAAGTTCTTTGGCTTCTTGTTGCTCTGCTTCTGCTCATTGGTGTCTTCTCCTTGGTTGGCTCGCTTCGCCAAGATCTCTTCAGTGCAGAGGATTACAGCTATTTCAATATTGAGATCACCACCCCCTTGGGGTCCACCCTCGCACGGACAAACCAGGTGGTGAGCCGCTACGAAGAGGTGTTGCTCTCCAAGATAGGCAAGGGGGAGATACTCTCCATCAGCACCAATGTCGGTGGAGGAACCTCTGGCTCACAGAACACCACCAAGGCAAATATCACCGTTGACCTTGCAGAGATGGATGAGGGAAGAATGCGCAGCATTGAGGCCATCATTGAGGAAGTGAAGAAGGAGACCTACTACCTCGGCGGCACCGAGCAGGTCCTTTTCACCAAGGCCCAGAACGGGCCTCCTACCTCTGCAGACTTCAGTTTCCGTCTCTCCGGCGATGTGTACGAGCGTATCGTACGAGCCAGTGATGCCTTCTCTGCAAAGCTTGCCTCTTTCCAGGATGTAGCAAACGTACAGAGCGATTTTGTCCCTGGCAATCCCGCTTTGCGCATTGAAGTCGACCAAGAGCAGGCAAGCAGGCTGGGCATTGGGGTGTCAACCATTGCAAGCTACCTGCGCAGTCGCTTCGAGGGGGTTATGGTAGGCACCTTCTTCCTTGACAACGAGGAAATCGACATCGTGGCGCGCTTCCCCCGAGCGGGAAGGCAGACCTTTGAGGATCTGGAGCAGATCCTGATCCCCACCGATGATGGTCGCCTGATTCCCCTTTCCAGTGTCGCCCGCATCCGTGGAGAGTCTTCCATCGGAACCATCCGCCGAGTCGAAGGCAAACGTGAGGTTACCATCACAGCTGATGCCCTGGGAGAAGTGGACCAGAAGGCTGTCAATGAAGAGATGCGCTCCTATTGGAATGCGACGCTCGCTTCCCAGTTCCCTGGTGTAGATCTTGTGGTGGGTGGTGAGTTCAGTGATTTCTCAAATCTCCTGATCGATATCCTTCGGGTATTCGTCTTGGGACTCTTCTTGATGTACCTTATCCTGGGAACCCAGTTCAACAGCTATAGCCAGCCCTTCCTGATCCTTCTTTCCGTTCCGTTTGCCTTCATCGGGGTGGTGCTCTATCTCTTTGCTTCCGGCACCCCGCTCTCCACCACCGTCATTTACAGCGCGGTGGCTCTTGCAGGCATTGCAGTCAATGATGCCATCGTCCTGATCAGTTTCATCAATGAAAAGAGAGCTGAGGGCATCGCAACCTCCGAGGCGGTGGTTGAGGCTGCTTCAACCAGGATCAGACCAATCCTCCTGACCAGTCTGACAACCATCGCCGGCCTGCTTCCCACTGCAATCGGAGTGGGAGGGTACTCAGTGGTGTGGTCTCCCATGGCCAGCACGATCATGGTAGGGTTGGTGTTCTCCACCATCAGTGCCTTGTTTATCATTCCCTTGCTGTATGGTGCAATCTACGATCGCACACGGAGGAACGCGCAATGAGATCCATCCTGCTTTCTGCGCTTATCCTGACTTTTTTGGTGTTCCCGCTGGGCGCTGCGTATCCGGATTTCTCCACCCAATCATCGTTCACGCTGCCAGAGGTAGCCTTTGGTTCACCTTCGCTCGACCCATTCCTCACGATGTGGGCAAATCCAAAGCTCAGTTCGCTTGCATCCCTGCAAGATACGTTGGAGAGGGAAGTGGAGGCAACGAGTCTTGAGCTTGACCAGCTAGAGTATGTGGTGGGCCTGCAGAAGGCCCAGTTGGACTTTGCAAGGCAGAGTGCAAAACCAAAACTTGGTATCAGTGCCACCCCATACTCCTATACCGACCCACGAACAATGGGTACCCCCAATGCACCAAAAACCCATAGCTTCTCAGTAGGAGGGTCGCTGACCCAGAGCCTGCCCACCGCAGGAACGCTCAGCGTGGGAGTGAAACAGAGCAGTTCGTACAACATTGACAAGACTGCCTGGACCCAGACACCCTCTGTGACGGTGTCTCTGCAACAGCCGCTGTTTGTGGGATCTGCACCGCTCTCCACCTCCTATCAGAAGGACCAGCTGGAGAAGCAAGCGATCAAGTTTTCGTCTGCCACGCTGCAAGCCGATTCGCTGAAAAGAACCTTGGTTGTGCAGAATGCCCGGCTCTTGCATGTACGCCAGAGTCTGTTGGAGAATCGCTTTCTCATCGGTGAGCGTGCTCTGCTTGCCGAGCAAGCGGTCAGAAAGGCGAGCTTGGACCTCGAGCAGGGCCTGATCAGCCGACAGGCCTATGAAAACAGGCTGATCAGTTACTATCAGCTTGCTGCCTCCTATGATGAGGTGGAGCGTGAGCTGAACGACCTCAATGCCACCTTGCAAAAGACCTTCACAGGCAATGCTCCGGGTGAGGTGTCGGTATCTCCTGGCTTCGATCCTTTCTCCCTTGCAAAGCACACCGAAGATAAGCAGATGCTTCAGCAGCGCTACCTCGCCAAGAGTGCCTCCTATCAGAGTGCACTGCTTGAACTGCGGTCGGCAACACTGGACAGCGGGTATTATTCCCTCAGTGATGCACCGCAGCTGCAGCTCTCATTCTCCCTTTCCCCCTACTATAACGGCACTGAGAAGCAGTATTTCAGTTCCTTCTCAGAGCTCTTCACTGATGGGGATCCAGCACTCTCCTTCTCCATCGGGTTCAGCGCAACCGATTTGTTCAGACGCTCTTCCGCTCTCCAGCAAAAGAGTGCAGAACTTGCCCTGCTTGGCAGCAAGGCAAAGGTGGAGCAGGCGTTCGAGCAGGCTTCTGATGAGCTCGATCTCTTGGTGAAGGAAGTACGCTCATTCCTTATCGATCTGTTGATACAGCTTGAGGAGTATCAGCTGAAGCGAGCGATCTATGAGGCTGAGCAGATTCGGTTTGAGGCAAACCTCATCGATTCCAGTGCCCTCAAGCAGAAGGAGCTGGATTGGTATCAGGCGGCGTTTACGGCTCTCGCAACGCTCCGTGAGCTGGAATTGCGTTCAATGCAGATGCAGCTTTTGGGCTTACTGACGTAATTTGAGCTTCTGCTCCATCTTGTCACGATACATGGCATCGTCGGCAAGATGGAAGGTCTTGGAGATGGTAGACCCCTTGGTAGGATCGAAGCATGCATAGCCGCTGGCGATGCTGATGGAGGGAACCCTCACCTCATTGGTTTCTTCGACAAGGGATTTGAAGCGCTGCAGCAATACCTTGCAGTCGGTTTTCTTTTGTGGTTCCACCAGCACGCAGAATTCATCACCACCAACCCGAAAAATCCGACCTTCCGATCCAAATGCTTGATTCAGCAGCTCTGCGACGTTCGCCAGAAGGACATCCCCTTCTTGGTGCCCCCAGGCATCATTGGTTTGCTTGAGGTTGTTCATATCGAAGATGAAAATGCAAACTGGTCGTTTTGCCTGTTCGAGTGCGTGCATCTCATGCTCGAAGGAGACTCGGTTTCTCACCTTTGTTTGCAGGTCATAGTCAAAGCTTGCTTCCTGCATGATCAGATAGTAGAGCAGGAGGGCAATGGCAACGGTACTGAAGATGAAGATTTCCTCATTGAAGAACAGCTGGTAGAGCGTCGATACGATGGGCAGGAGGTATACCATCGCCAACAACAGGCGGGAAGGTACGATGATATGCTTCTCTATTTGTTTCAGGCGGAGCAGGATCAGCAGGTAGTATGCTGCTGAAATGAGTGTCGCTGCCAAGAACAGGGGACCCCGAACATACAGGTTGGCTTCATTGATGGTAAAGACCCAGCCATTCTGTATCGAGAGCACGGAGAGGATGACATTCATGGCAACGGGAAGGGAAAGCAGGACTTTTGCCCTGGTGGAAAGCGAAGAGAATCCAAGGTAGAAGAGAATGACCAAGGGAATGGCTGGGGTGAGAGAGAAATTTATCCAATAGGCAAGATAATGGATAAGCAGGAAGAAGGTGCCTTCACGACCGCTTAGTGCCGCTTGGGCGATTTCAAGCAACAAGATCACGATAGTGATGATCGATGCGAGAATGTAGTACCAATTCTGTCTCGACCCTGCTACGTGGCGCTTTGCCAGATAGATGGTGAAGAGGAGGGGAAACAGGCTGAAGATGTTCACGATGGTGTATGCTGGCACTTCAACCTCCTCTCTGCTCATATCGTACACACCTCAGCCTCATTTGCCTAGAAAAAGGTGAAGCACAGATATAAAAAAATATGCGCAGACAGTTTGCCTGCGCATTGGTACGTAAGACTCTTTTACAACTGATAGGTAAGCCCAGCGGAGAAGGTAAGGGACGCGATGTTGTTCTTGGTGTACTTCTGCTCGCTCTCCGTCCAGGTCTCACCACCGGCCTTGCTGGTACCATTGGAGGTGCCTCCGAAGAACCGGGCATTGGCAAAGAGGGAGAGGTCCTCCTGCACGGCATAGCTCATTCTCAGCGATGCATCCAGAATTGATCCCTCCACACTTTTGCACTTCAAAAAAGCAGTCTGAGTAAATAAGTCCTTTCGGCGCAACGCCGGGAGGATATTTTTTACGATTTTTTTGAAACATTTATACGTATTGTGTTGTATATCGTATCAAGATATAGTATGCTTATTGGCAGGAGGCTACCATGTTCCTTGTGAAGATACCCAACAAGAAGACAGGCAAGGTGTTCCTTCAGATTTCGGAGTCCTACCGCGATGCCAAGGGCAAGCCCAAGCAGCGGGTGGTCATGCCCCTGGGGTACCTCGACGAGCTGCAGGCCGAGTTCCCCGACCCGGTGGAGCACTTCAAGGCCGTCGCCCGGCAGATGACCGAGGACAGGAAAAAGGCGAAGGGGGAGCGGGTGGTGAGGCTGGACCCGTCCAGCCGGCTGGAGAAGGCCGGGACGCTGGCCCCCGACGACGTGCGGCGCAAGAACATCGGCTACGCCGCCCTCTCGGTGCTCTACCACCAATTGGAGATAGACTACCTGCTGAACAACCGGCGCCGGTACAAGAGGTTCGGGGCGAACCTGAACTCGATCTTCAAGATGCTGGTGTTCAACCGCGCCCTGTACCCCGACTCGAAGCTGGGGGCGTGGGAGGGCCGGGGCCGTTTCTTCGAGGACGGCGAGTACTCGCTCGACGAGGTGTACCGGTCGCTGGACCATTTCCTTGCATGGAGGGACGACCTGCTGGTGCACCTGAACACCCAGGTCGGCAAGCGCTACGGGCGCGACGAGCTGCTGATGTACTACGACGTGACGAACTACTACTTCGAGATAGACGAGCCCGACGAGCTCAGGCGCAAGGGGGTGAGCAAGGAGAACCGCAACAATCCCATCGTGCAGATGGGGCTGTTCATGGACGAGGCGGGGCTTCCGGTGACCTACGACCTGTTCCGGGGCAACGCCAACGACTGCACGACCCTGCCCGAGATGCTGGACGGCACGGTCGCAAGCCTGGGGCCGAGGAACATGATCGTGGTGGCGGACAAGGGCATGATGAGCGGGAACAACATCTCCAAGATCCGCCTGGCCCACGACGGGTACGTGATCAGCTACTCGGTGCGCGGGGCGGACAAGGCCTTCAAGGAATACGTGCTCAGGGACGAGGAGACAGACCCCGAGCAGCAGCGCTACCATGCGGTCCACGACGAGAACGGCAGGCTGGTGTTCAAGCACAAGAGCCGGCTCACCCCCCGCCAGATCATCGTGACCGACGAGCAGGGCAACCAGAAGAAGACCGTCGTCAACGAGCGGCAGGTGGTGATCTACAGCGAGAAGTATGCGCAGCGGGCGCGCTGCGACCGCCAGGCGGCCATCGACAAGGCCCAGAAGCAGGTCCTTTCGATGTCCAGGGATGCGAAGGCCAGCAACTACGGGTCGGCCAAGTACATCGTCAAGGTGCCGGTGGACAGGAAGACCGGGGAGTGCAACACGAAGGCCGACTACGTATGCTTCCTGGACGAGGAGAGGATAGACGAGGACCAGAAGCTTGACGGCTACTACGTGGTGTGCACCAACGTCATCGGCCTTGGCGAGAACGAGAAGCCGTTCAAGGGCAAGCACCGTTACACCGCAGACGGCTACTTCCAGCTGAACCGGGTTGTGACCGACCAGGACATCCTGGACATGTACAAGGGCCTGTGGCGCATCGAGGAGACATTCAAGGTGACCAAGAGCGAGCTGAAGGCAAGGCCTGTGTTCGTCTCTACCAAGACCCACATCCGCGCCCACTTCCTCATCTGCTTCGTCACGCTGCTGCTGATGAGGCTGCTCGAGTACCGCATGGGCTGGAAGCATTCGGCGGGGGCAATCCAGGAATCGCTTGCAGCGGCAAGCGGGACCCATGTTGCGGACAACCTGTATGTGTTCGACCACTATGACGAGGTCCTTTCCGACATCGGCAAGAACCTGGGTCTGGACTTCTCAAAGCAGACCCTCACCGCAGGGGAGATACGGCACATGATGGCCTTCGCAAAGACGAGTTCATGACACACTACAATTAAATGTTTTGCATTTTTGGTTGCAATTCCTTTTCCATAGGGTATTTGCAACCATTTTTTTGGCTATTTGGTGCAAAAGTCAGGCTATCACATAACCGGTGCTAGAACCATGCTTGCAGGCCTACCATGACCACATCATTATCGTCCCAACTCTTGTAGAGGCTGCTCTTGGTGCCTAATGCTCCGTAGATGGTGGCCTTCCCAAATACATGGAGATTGTCCAAAAGAGCATAGGAGAGCCCAAGCAGAAATGCGTATCCTTCACTCTCCATCTGATACGTCAAGGCACCTCCACACTTTTGCACTTCAAAAAAGCAGTCTGAGTAAATAAGTCCTTTCGGCGCAACGCCGGGAGGATATTTTTTACGATTTTTTTGAAACATTTATACGTATTGTGTTGTATATCGTATCAAGATATAGTATGCTTATTGGCAGGAGGCTACCATGTTCCTTGTGAAGATACCCAACAAGAAGACAGGCAAGGTGTTCCTTCAGATTTCGGAGTCCTACCGCGATGCCAAGGGCAAGCCCAAGCAGCGGGTGGTCATGCCCCTGGGGTACCTCGACGAGCTGCAGGCCGAGTTCCCCGACCCGGTGGAGCACTTCAAGGCCGTCGCCCGGCAGATGACCGAGGACAGGAAAAAGGCGAAGGGGGAGCGGGTGGTGAGGCTGGACCCGTCCAGCCGGCTGGAGAAGGCCGGGACGCTGGCCCCCGACGACGTGCGGCGCAAGAACATCGGCTACGCCGCCCTCTCGGTGCTCTACCACCAATTGGAGATAGACTACCTGCTGAACAACCGGCGCCGGTACAAGAGGTTCGGGGCGAACCTGAACTCGATCTTCAAGATGCTGGTGTTCAACCGCGCCCTGTACCCCGACTCGAAGCTGGGGGCGTGGGAGGGCCGGGGCCGTTTCTTCGAGGACGGCGAGTACTCGCTCGACGAGGTGTACCGGTCGCTGGACCATTTCCTTGCATGGAGGGACGACCTGCTGGTGCACCTGAACACCCAGGTCGGCAAGCGCTACGGGCGCGACGAGCTGCTGATGTACTACGACGTGACGAACTACTACTTCGAGATAGACGAGCCCGACGAGCTCAGGCGCAAGGGGGTGAGCAAGGAGAACCGCAACAATCCCATCGTGCAGATGGGGCTGTTCATGGACGAGGCGGGGCTTCCGGTGACCTACGACCTGTTCCGGGGCAACGCCAACGACTGCACGACCCTGCCCGAGATGCTGGACGGCACGGTCGCAAGCCTGGGGCCGAGGAACATGATCGTGGTGGCGGACAAGGGCATGATGAGCGGGAACAACATCTCCAAGATCCGCCTGGCCCACGACGGGTACGTGATCAGCTACTCGGTGCGCGGGGCGGACAAGGCCTTCAAGGAATACGTGCTCAGGGACGAGGAGACAGACCCCGAGCAGCAGCGCTACCATGCGGTCCACGACGAGAACGGCAGGCTGGTGTTCAAGCACAAGAGCCGGCTCACCCCCCGCCAGATCATCGTGACCGACGAGCAGGGCAACCAGAAGAAGACCGTCGTCAACGAGCGGCAGGTGGTGATCTACAGCGAGAAGTATGCGCAGCGGGCGCGCTGCGACCGCCAGGCGGCCATCGACAAGGCCCAGAAGCAGGTCCTTTCGATGTCCAGGGATGCGAAGGCCAGCAACTACGGGTCGGCCAAGTACATCGTCAAGGTGCCGGTGGACAGGAAGACCGGGGAGTGCAACACGAAGGCCGACTACGTATGCTTCCTGGACGAGGAGAGGATAGACGAGGACCAGAAGCTTGACGGCTACTACGTGGTGTGCACCAACGTCATCGGCCTTGGCGAGAACGAGAAGCCGTTCAAGGGCAAGCACCGTTACACCGCAGACGGCTACTTCCAGCTGAACCGGGTTGTGACCGACCAGGACATCCTGGACATGTACAAGGGCCTGTGGCGCATCGAGGAGACATTCAAGGTGACCAAGAGCGAGCTGAAGGCAAGGCCTGTGTTCGTCTCTACCAAGACCCACATCCGCGCCCACTTCCTCATCTGCTTCGTCACGCTGCTGCTGATGAGGCTGCTCGAGTACCGCATGGGCTGGAAGCATTCGGCGGGGGCAATCCAGGAATCGCTTGCAGCGGCAAGCGGGACCCATGTTGCGGACAACCTGTATGTGTTCGACCACTATGACGAGGTCCTTTCCGACATCGGCAAGAACCTGGGTCTGGACTTCTCAAAGCAGACCCTCACCGCAGGGGAGATACGGCACATGATGGCCTTCGCAAAGACGAGTTCATGACACACTACAATTAAATGTTTTGCATTTTTGGTTGCAATTCCTTTTCCATAGGGTATTTGCAACCATTTTTTTGGCTATTTGGTGCAAAAGTCAGGCTATCACATAACCGGTGCTAGAACCATGCTTGCAGGCCTACCATGACCACATCATTATCGTCCCAACTCTTGTAGAGGCTGCTCTTGGTGCCTAATGCTCCGTAGATGGTGGCCTTCCCAAATACATGGAGATTGTCCAAAAGAGCATAGGAGAGCCCAAGCAGAAATGCGTATCCTTCACTCTCCATCTGATACGTCAAGGCACCTCGGAGAGTCAGCTTCTGGTGTATCAGCGGATACTCCACCACGAAGATGAGCGTATTCTCGTATGCCTTTCCATCGTAGGAGGCAAGGAAATCGACATTCGAGGGATTCGTGCTGAAGTCGAACACATACCTCCCTTGATAGGCGAGGGCAACAAAGGCCTCATATGCAGGATGGGTGTAGGAGAGCTCGGCAAGGTAGGCGAGTTTGTTGTTGAAGAGGGCGCTTTCACTTCCCGACCTGTCCTCACTGAGAAAGAAGCCACCTTCGAAGGCCAACGTGAAGGGCTCAAGCAAGAGACTGGATTCCAGACCGAAGAGCTGGTAGCGGGTATAGATCAGGTCTATAGAGAGTGGTGCCAGGCTTGTGATCGAAAATCCCGGGTCAGGATAATGGCCATTGAAATAGAGCAGTCCCGCATCCAGCTTGCCCAAGGAGACGCGATATCGGCTGCCTATTTCGTATGCCGAGAGTGCATGGGTCTCCATCTCTGTTATGGTAGCAGTTGCGAAGGCTGGTGGGATGAGACTGTATCTGCCCTCGGTGGGAAGAAAGGAGGGGGCGAACCCAGGCTTGAACAGCAGTTCCAGTGAACTGGTTTCCCAATAGGAGGTGAAGAGGGTCATGAAGGTCGGCCGCTTCATCTTCTCCAAGTCATCAACCAGCCCACGCCTGAGATCCCTGCCTTGCAACACGTCCACGACATGTGTTGTGGAGGCACTTCCCCAAGGATGGGTGAACAACCCTGCCTTGAGTGCATGCTGTCCGAAAAATAGGGAGAGGGAGAGCTCATTCGCCTCCAGACCATTCTTTGCCGAGTCGTAGGTGAGAGCGGCCAGTCCGCGGTAGCGTTCCTCGTTGTACTCGGCAAGCAAGCGTAGGTCGATCTGCTGGTGAAACTGCTTGTCACGATAGAGGCCGAATGTTGGTTCGAGCTCGAAGGAGACGGTTCTGCTCGCCTGTTCGGCAAAGAAATCGAAGCTGTAGAGCGGAAGCAATACAAGAATTAACAGGATTGCCAAGCATATGCGTTTCATCATAGCCTCCCGGTTTCCAAGAATTTCAGGGTGAAGTATGCGCTGTTCAGCGGAACATCAAATCGGGTCTGCATCATCACCAGACGGGTTGCATGACCACTGCTCTCGGTTGTCATCGTAAGGGCCTTGGCTATGGGTTTTCCGTCGACCACATCGGTTTGGTCGGTAACCAAGGTTTTCAAAAGCGTTGTTCCATCCTTGTCATAAAACTGTACACGCAGGGGAAGGAAGGTAACCTTGTCCACTACGGAAACCGTCTTGCCATAGGTCTGTTTCTCATACGGAATCGACTGGATGACATACCGTGTTGCATCCTCCTCCAGCATTTGATGTACTGCCTGTTTCTCGTCGTAGGTGATTGAGGCCATATCCGCATAGGAGAAATCACTGCCCATGAACGAGCCTCCTTCCTCTGATGAGCCGATGCGTCTGCTTCGTTTCAGGGCGGGCAGGTAGATCCACATCTCACTCTTCCCGTCTTCCTTCTCAAGGGAAAGAAAGCGGGTATTGCGGACATTTTCCGGGGAGAGGAAGATCGTGAGGGAGGATGTCAGTCCATCCTTGGTCTGGCTCAAGGTTTGGATTCTTCGCTCGCGCATCTGTCCGTTTGGATCGATGAGGGTAAGCATCAGGTCGAGGGCTGAAGAGGAAGAGCTCTGCGTTTCCATGACCTTGGCCATAATCTGATTTGCAGACAGATCCGCCCAGACCAAACTGGAAGCCAGGATGAGCAGGGTAAGAGTGATGAATAGTCGTTTCATGGGTTCCTCCGGGTGATGAGTGAGCTGTAGTGCACCTTGATGGCACCGAGAATGAGCAAGGCACTGAGTGAGGCGCTTATCATGGCAATTGAAAAGAGCAGTCCCATGTTTGCTATAGGGATGAAGCGGCTGAACAGCAAGCCTGAGAACCCCAAGGCAACCGAGGCGGCATTAGCGAGAATCGCCTTGCCGGTTGTCTGCATGATGGTGGCGAGATCTTGGTCATTGCGTTGGAATGCTGCAATCAGATGAATGGCATAATCTATCCCTACCCCGATGCAAAGGGCCGCAAGCAGGCTGGTGATGATATCCAGCTTGATGGAGAAGATGGCCATGGCAGCGAACACCGCAGCCAAGGCAAAGAGGCAGGGGATCATGCTGATGGTGGCAAGCTTTGCCGATCTGAACGTAAGCAAGACCAACAACCAGACAGCAATCAGCGAACTGAAGAGGGAGATGATCTGGCTTTTGGTCACCAAGTCGGTAAGGGCGAGGCTCACCGCCTCTCCTCCACCAATCTCAACCGTCCAGGATGAGGGGAAGAGGGTCGGGATCAAATCGGAGAGATGTCGCAGTGTCTGGGTATCAGACCCCTTGAGCAGGATGGTGATGAGCAGATGCTCCGGCTCAAGCGGATCATCGATGAATGCATCGAGGGAGGAGCTGTACAGAAGCAGATATTGGGCGATGAGGGAGGAGAGTTGGTTCTCATCTTCCAATCCGTATCGCTCTGGATCCAGCGGAATCTCATACCGTCCCTGTCCTCCTGCTTGTGTGGCTTGAGGCTCATAGGGTTCCCAGCTTGTGGTATCAGGGGGTACGTCAGAGAAGAAATCAAAGACAGGCTCGGCCTCTCTTGCCGGTGAAATGGGTAGCTCATCACCGGGTCCAAGCAGTTGGTTCATTCGCTTCACGAAGGGAAGGATGGATTGGACTGACCCTACAAACGGTTCCTTTTCCAGCTCTTGTATTGCTCTCTCGATTGTGGAGAGTGTCTGGGGATGGAGTGCCGAGTCGCTCGGCTTGAGCATGACAGAGAGCGATGAACTGCCTTGCATGCGCTGGTTGTACGATTCTGTATCCTGAACCAAGACAGAGGATTTGGAAAAGAATGCAAGGATGTTTGTTCCCTTTTCGAGGTTGCTGTAGGAGAGCGGCAGAATGAGGGCCACCAAGGCGAGCGAGATGAACAAGAGAGCCTTGCCATGGTGGTTTGACAGGGAGCTCTCCACCCTCAGCCATACCCCCCTGCCTCTTTTTTGCTGCACCTTGTGATGCGCAGGCCTTTTCCGGTAGACCAAGCGGATCAAAGCAGGCAGCAGGATCAGGGAGCTGAGGGCACAGACAACCACCCCGATGAAGCTGAGCAGGCCGAAGGTTCGGAAGGGGAGCAGGGGGCTGGTGATCTGTGCGAGAAAGCCGAAAGCCGTTGTGGCTGCAGCAGAAAGGATAGGGTAGGTGTTCTTTCTGGCTACCTTGGAGATGGCTGCATTTACTCCTACCTCTTCATACTCCTCAAAGAAGTGGCTGAAAATATGGATGGTGTAAGCACTGCCCACAATCAGAAGCAGTATGGGAACCAGCATGGTAGCCATGGTGAAGGTGATGCCGGTCCAACTCATGATTCCCAGTGTCAATGAGCTGCTGAAGAGCAGCGGCACAAGGCAGAGCAGTGTCGCCTTGATGCTTCTGAGGAAAAGATAGAGCACAAGCATGATGAGGACGGCAACAACCGGACCGAGGGTGACCATGTCGGAAAGGAGACTGAGCTTGATCTGCTCGTTTACCACCGGCAGCCCCAAAATGGACGTTTTCACGGAACCTTCCAAGGGAGATAGCAACTGCTTGAGGGAGGTGAGGAGCAGAGAAGCGTCGTAATCAGTCTGTGTCTGGATGAGGATGGATACACTCGTTCGGTCCTCGCTGAGGAATATGCCCTCATAGAAGCTTGGCCAACTGGCGATGCGTTCTTCCATCTCTGTGATGCTGCCAGTGGTGAGCGGTACGACGTTCACCCCGTCCAGAGCACTCTCAAGATGCTTGAGATTGCTCAGCGAGCTGGCTTGCTTCACTCCCTCCAATTGTGCAATACGGTCTGTGAGTTCTCCAAGCAGGGCGAGATGCTCGGTGGTAAGTATGCCTTTCTCATCCTCAAGGCTCACAACCAGGGCATCGAGAGAACCGAATGATGCTTCAATGCTTCTGTTCGTCTCCACCACCGGAGCTTTGGATGGGATGAATACGTCGGTGGAGGAGTCGATTTTCAGCCTTCCGACTCCCACGAGGCTGAGGACTGAGACAAGAGCGCATACGGTTATGATGACTGCATCTCGATTCACTTTGTATCCCATATCATCACTGTATCGGGTCCAGTCAGGTTCGCAATCGCCCTCTCAGAGCATATTGGCTCACCTTTGCGGGTGAGAGCACTGTTTTTGGTCCGGTTTGCATGCTTTACAAAAGGCTGTCCATCTACGATGATTGGCGTAGGGGGCAAGGTATGAACTACACAAAAATTGTGGCTACACTCGGGCCTGCAAGCAGCACCTATCCGATGATCAAGGCCATTCTCGAAGCAGGGTGCCGGGTCATTCGTCTCAACTTCAGCCATGGCAGTCATGAAGAGCAGCAAATGCGTCATGACCTTGTGCGCCAGGCCAGCAGGGAGTTGGGCATTCCTGTTGCCATCCTGATGGATCTGCAAGGACCGAAGATTCGTCTCGGACAGCTGAAGGAACCTTCCTACACGCTTGCAAAAGGAGAGACGCTGGTGGTTACCACCATCCCTTGCCTGGGAACCCGCAACCGGGTGAGCATCGACTACCCATATCTGCATGAGGAGATTCTTCCCGGCTCCAAAATCCTGATCAACGACGGGCTTGTCTCATTGGTGGTGGAACGAGTAGAGGGACAGGATATCCATTGCAGGATGCTCGAGGAGGGAACACTGCTTGCACGCAAGGGGGTGAACCTCCCTTCTGTTCCCCTGCGCTATCTCAGCTCGTTCACCAAAAAGGATGAGGCGGACCTCGCCTTTGCTTTTTCCAACCACATTGATTATGTAGCGCTCTCCTTTGTACGCAGTGCAGAGGATGTGAAAGCACTCAAGGAGTATATGCTTTCCACCTTCGGTTCGACCATTCCCATCATCAGCAAGATTGAGAAACCGGAGGCAGTGGTGAATCTCTCCTCCATCATGGCTGAGTCCAGCGTAATCATGATCGCCCGTGGCGATCTTGGAGTCGAGGTTCCTGCCGAGGAAGTGCCCTTGATCCAGAAGGCGATCATCCGCTCCTGCATCGATGCAGGGCTTCCGGTCATCACTGCCACCCAGATGCTTGAATCGATGATGCACAACCCCCGTCCCACCCGTGCGGAAACCAACGATGTTGCCAATGCAGTCCTCGATGGAACCAGTGCTGTCATGCTCAGCGGTGAGACGGCTGCAGGGGAGTATCCCTTGCAGGCAGTCACCACCATGGCACGCATTGCGAGCCTTGCTGAACGCAGCACGGCTTTCCGTCGTCAGGTCTTCAACCAGATCAGCACACTGGATCCTGGTCGCAAACAGACCAAGACCGAAGCAGTGGGTATGGCTACCCGCGAGCTTGCACTCTCCATCCAAGCCTCGTACATCGCCTGTTTCACCCAATCTGGTTCAACAGCCCGACTTATCGCCAAGTTCCGTCCCTCTGTTCCCATCATCGCCTTCTCACCCTTGGAAAGTGTGGTGCGATATCTTGCGCTCTCTTGGGGGGTGACTCCGATCCTCATCGATCCGCAAGATTCGGTAGACCAACTGCTTGCCTATGCACCCCAGTACCTTCAGGAGCATGGCTTGGTCAAGGAAGGAGAGACGGTGGTCATCACCGCCGGGGTCCCGGTAGGGAGCTCGGGCAAGACGAATATGATCAAGGTGGTGGAGATAGAGTAGCTCAGTTGGGTTGGAAAGAGATTGCTGCCCCTAGGCTCAAGGCTCTCCCCTTGTGGTCAAAGAGATCCAATGCTCGCAATTCCAGCCCAAGATATACCGAATTCACCAGCTCGAACGGAAGCAGGCGCAACCCGACATTCACCAAGCCCCGGTCATCAGCATCGGAGAAAGAGGGGGTTGCGCTGTAGCTCACGTTTCCGAAGTCGAGCAAAAACGCCACTTTGTCCTTGAATGTGTCTGCAAAGAACGGGGTCTGGAAAGCCAGGGCGAAGTTGATGTTGCTGTTCATCTTCTCTTGGAACGAGTAGCCGAGCAGTATCGTCGTCTTGGAAGGCCTCTCCATGATTGAGCTTTCAAAGGTGGAGGCAACATAGAGTTGCAAGGCAGCTTGGTTGCTTTCCGAGACTGAACTGATCTGGCCAAGCAAGCCAAGAGCAAAGCTTGTGTTCTCCTTTTGGGAAAATCTCCATTTTGCATTGAGCAACAGGTCTGTATCCTGTGCGATGTCCACGGCAAGGCTGGTCTCGAACGTATCCCTGAATGAGAGCAGGACTGAAGGGATATGGGCTACCTTCTCCTTGCTGAAGGTGGCTGAGTAAGCAGTGGTAACTGCAGGGGAGGTGGTGCTTTTAGTGATTTCGGCACTGCTGACCACCAGATACCCTGTTGATCCGTTAAGATTGGTTTGAGCCCAGAGCAGGCTGAAGCTGAGGCAGAAGAGCAGAATAAGTGGGATTCGTTTCATGGCAGTCTCCTCCCCTTAGCGTGGCGAATTCTTCTCTTCTGGTCAAGAATCAGGCTTTTTGTGCTTTCATGTCGGCTTTGCAACGGTACATTGCATCATCGGCCTTGCTGACGATGTTTGCAAACTTTTCCTTCTTCTTGGGAATATAGACTGCCGAACCCACGGCTACCTGGTAGGTTACTTTTTGTGAAGTGGAGAAGTACTCAAGCACGGTGTTTGCAAGGTTCTGGACGCTTATCTCGGTGACAGAAGGGATGATGGCAAGAAATTCATCCCCACCATACCGGAACACCTTTGCATGATGTGGCAGCAGGTGAACCAAGCGCTGGGAGAAGTCCTTGAGAATCAGATCGCCGGCTTTGTGCCCTTCTCGGTCGTTGATGAGTTTCAGATCGTTGATATCCATCATCAATACGCCCAGGGGCTCCAGATGGGTTTTTTTGGTAATCCGTTCAAGTTCCCGTTCATAGGAAGCTCTGTTTCCGACTGCAGTCAGGGCATCGGTATATGCCATTTCCAACAACATCTGCTCCTTGAGCAGCCCTTCGGTCTTCTGCCGAACCAACGTTATGCTATGCCAGAAGAGCACCACAGCCGCCATGGCCATACCAAAGTGGAGGATGACTGCACTTTCGAGGGTGATGTTCATTGCTAGCAGCACCACCTCGGCAAGGATGGAGAAGAGCAGAAACCCCATGGCCAGAAGAAACGAGCTGAGCTTGGAGTTTCCCTTGAGGTACTCAATGAAAAGACATGCGAAGAGACTGAGCAAAAAGAGTGCCAGTGCCAGTCCGCTGACCAGCAGAAGATCCGTATATTGGGTGATTCCCAGAACCTGTAGCACTGCTCCGAGAACGTAGACAAGGATGAAAAACAGGCTGATTCTGCGGAAGTGGCGGATTCTCCGATGCACTGGGTAGGAGTGATAAATGTAGTTGACCAGAAAGTTGGGAAGCAGGTAGAGAGAGAAAAAGCTGAGGTTGATCAACAAGGCGGGATTGCGGAAGAAAAGAAATTTGCTGGGCGTCTGACTGAACACCCAACTGCCAAGCATGAGCAACACCAAGCCGAAGTAGAAGAAGCTCTTGCGCTCATCCTTGGTTTGGATGGCGAAGGAGAACACGAAGATCAGCGTTCCCAGCAACAGGAGGGAAAATCCAAAGAAGAAGGATGGCCACTCCTGAAACTTCGTGAGCAAGAGCGAAGCCTTGCTTCCTGCCAGTACTGGCCTTATGTGGCCTGCAAATGAGTTGTTTGATGTGTAAGAGTAGATGAGGGAGAGCTTCTTTCCCTGAAAGCGGTCATCGATACGGACGAAATGAGTAGTGGCTCCACCGTACACCGGACGCTTCCAGCCCTTCTTCGGCCCCGTGAAGGAGTAGATCAGCTCATCATCGACCTTGACCAAGAGGCTGCTCATGCTGGTATCTACTGCGATTGCTGTGTGATGGTTCGGCAGCTCAGCTGGCAATCGCATGGAAATGGTGAATGTCTTGCCTAGATAGGGTCCGCTGATGGTATAGGGAAGCGTTACATTCCTTGCAATGATGTTCCCGTCCTCGGCGATGGTCCATGGACCTTCCCACTCAGTCACCGGTTCGTTGAGCAACGCCTCCATCTCGAGGAAGGAGTCGAAATGAAACGCCAGAACCAAGGCGACCAAGGCAAGGAACACAAGTATTCTCTGAATCTGATGTTCAGCCGATGTTGCAGACATACACACCCCTCATTGCTCTGTGTCTATTGGGCTTTCCTGATCTCCGGATGCCCCTTCTCATTGAGTTTGCGTTGGATGAACTTATCAGCTTCCAACTTGGAGAGAAGGTTTCCGAGGCTTCGGTAACTGCTGCGCTCGATCATTCTGCTCTTATCCATCTGGTGAAACTTCACCCCAACATAACTGACCAGTTGCCAGGTATCGGGATCGAACGACTCGACCACCTTTTTCATCAGGTCTTCCACCATACGGTCCATCTTTCGGGTGTGGGCAGGATCACTTTTCTCTTCGCGCTTGGTTTTTGGGCCTGCACTTTCCTTCACATCCTCACTCTTTGGTTTGGGCATGAAGGACTCAATGATCAGAATCTCATCACAGCAGTTGTTGAAGATGGGTTTGTCGCTGACCATCTCCTTGGTGACCAGATACACTTCTTTCCCATATTTGCGCAGGGCTTCCATGATGACGGTGAAGTCGCTGTCGCTGGTGATGAAGACATAGCGGTCTATCACCGGGGTGTTGATGATGATGGTCTCAAGCGCCTCCAAACTGATGATCAGGTCGGCCCGATTCTTGAAATTTGTGGTGATTGAAGGAGTGTCACGGATGGTGAAATTATACTCAGCGAGTTGTTTCTCGAGCTTTTTGATGGACTTGGAATTTCCGCAAGCCATCTTGATGACGAAGATGTTCTCCTCTTCAGGACTGTCGTTATGCTTGAGCGTGAGTTCCTCGAAGAGCATCTTGAGGTCCAGCCCCGAAGGGATGTTCTCCAAGTCGATGTAAATGGCATTGTTCTTTCTTCTCATGGGTGACCCTCTTTGCCTACTATACTACACCTTTGGGCACACCGAAAGTGCGAAGTAGGGAAGAAGCTTGTCTTAAAAGGGTACTTTTGTCATGAAATGGAGCCGGTTATTATGAGTTGGATGGGTAAAGCTTAACGATTGGGCGTGGAGGTGCAGTCTTGTTTCCATACCTGTCCCGTAAAGGCGGTCTCCAAGTATGGGCAACCCAAGTCCTTTTGGATGGGAGCTGTGCAGACGCAGTTGGTGAGTTCTTCCGCTGTGCGGGGTGAACAGCACTCGAGTGACAAGCATCCCGTTGTCCAATCTCTCAACTGCGAGGCGCTTATAGCGTGTGGTGCCCCACTTGCCCTGCAATTCGTCATAGATTTGTCGGGGTCGGTTTTCCACATCGAGGCGGAATGGGAGGGTGATGACTCCCGATTCAGAGGAGAGTACACCCTCCAGCAGTGCGACATATTGCTTGTCCACCGACTGGTTCTGAAACTGCAGAGAGAGGGCTCGATGCGCGTGCTTGGTCAAAGCCAGCACCAGAAGTCCCGAGGTGTCCATATCCAGACGATGGACAGCGCACTGAAGGGGAGCCTGGGGGAAGAGGGCTCTTACCCTGCTCTCGATGCAGTCCTGTTTCTCTTCCCCTCTGCCGGGGACCGAAAGCAGGTGAGCTGGTTTGTTCACCACCACCAGGTCCTCATCCTGATAGACGATGTCCAGGCGGAGCATCCGCTCAAGGATTGGTTTGCATTTTTCATCACAGGGGCCATAGAACTCCAGATGGGTCCGCTTATGGTCGGCTGTTTCATTTCCGAAGAAGAATTCGGCCATGCTCACAGGGCGCATGCGATGCGAGAAGGCGTACGCAAGCAGCTTGATCGCACAACAGTCCCCGCTTCCGGTGGGAATCTTTCCATCCGGGAAACAGTCGAAAAGGCTGACCGTGTCTCCGGTGATGGTCGGGATCCTGTAGAGGGAGTAGTAGGCTTGGAGGGCTTTGCGTGAGAGATGTGAGCGGGTGCGTGACAACGCGCTCTTTTTTTTCTCATCCTGCTCTTGGAGCATGGCCTTCCCCAACTCCTTGATGTGGGGATCGAAGGAGCGTTCGTACTGAAGAAAGGTATCATCATCAATGAGATGTCCTACCCAGCCGGGAAGATTCCTCCTTCCCAGGCAGCTTCCGCTGAAGGCCTTGAGCAAGACTTCATTGCCTTCCTGGTCAATGGCGACAAGAACCCCGAACATCGCACCCCCCTTGGCAGCGAAGAAGCCCTCGATGCCCAATGAGCCTTCTGCATCGAAGTCCACCACAGCGGTGGTGAGAAGCAGGTGCTGCAGTACTCGTGCATGCATTTGGGCCTTGTGTTCGCTCAGGGGAGGATTCATGTTCCCTATACTACGCAAAGAGCTGTCTTGGTGCAAGCTTGGCCTTGGCAAAGGCTATCGGCTATGGCAATATGAATCCAAGGAACAGGCAATGAAACCAACGTTGGAACTTGATATGTTTTCGGTGGTCCTGATGCTATTTGCAATCGTCCTCGCCTACAGGAGTGTGAGCACCAATCCTCGCAATCGGTGGTACATACTCTCTTGCCTCTCCTTGCTTCTTGTACTTGGAACCGAGCTGTTCGCCTACCAGGTTGATGATGTGGGAGTTGCGAGCCAGATTTTCTTCCATCGATTCACCAATGTGCTCGGCTTTTCCCTCAATCCTGTGGTGTGTTATTTCCTTTTGCACTTCATCGGCTATTCGCACTATCAAAAGAGAAGCCGGCTACTCCTGCTGCCTCTTATTGCCAATGCTTTGCTCAGTGGTATCAGCTACCATACCGGTTGGTTCTTCTCCGTCGATGCCATGAATATCTATCACCGTGGACCATTTTTCTTCGTTTCGGCGGTGATCACCCTCTTTTACTACTTTCTCTGCATTCTCCACCTCATCAAGACGCTCAAGCGGTATGAGGCTTCTGACCGGCCCCTGCTCTTGTGCATTCTCATCGTTCCGCTCATCGGATTTGCAGCCCAGATGATTTGGCCTTGGGTTCTTACCTTGTGGCCGGGAATCGCCCTCTCGTTGTTGCTTTTCTATCTCTTTTTCCAAGAGCAGCGGTACTCCATCGATGCCTTGACAGGACTGCGCAACCGGTCAATTTTCATGCGTGACCTCTCCGACTTGCAACACAGTTGCAAAGGTCCGGCGACGCTCGTGGTCCTTGATGTGAACAACCTGAAAAAGACCAACGATACCTTTGGGCATAAAAGCGGGGATGAACTGTTGATCATTGCCAGTTCTCTTGTGGAGCGATGCTTCCGCTCGATCGGAAAGGTCTATCGTGTGGGGGGTGATGAGTTTGCCGTCATCAGCGTAAGGCCACTCTCCGAAAGCATCGAGAAAGCGCTCGCATTGCTCGATGAGCAGATGGAACTGGCAAACAAGACGAGAGCTATTCCTCTTTCTCTTGCCATGGGAAGTGCCTCCTGTGAGTCTTGCATAGACAATATATTCAACACCTATGTTGCATCAGACAATGCAATGTATTGCAACAAGAAAGCGATGAAGGAGGTGGCTGGGGATGGATGAGCGTGTACAGTATGCCTATCTGAGTGTTCCTGCCTTCCAGAAGCGACTGGCAGAACATCCTGTTGGGTATTTGCCCTTGGGGACCTTGGAGTGGCATGGGCTGCAGAATGTGCTAGGCAGTGATTCCTTGCAGGCCGAAGGCTTGTTTCTTCGCGCTGCACAACGGTACGGCGGCATTGTGTTTCCCCCGCTCTTTGTGGGTCCCGACCGGACAGAGGATGCTGGTGATGGCAACCAACTGATCGGGATGGACAGCTCCGATGCGACACGACCGCACCAACAGCTTCCGGGCAGTTGCTATTGGGTTTCCAAGGGGCTTTTCCTCTCTTTGCTTGAGTCAATTGTCGCCCAAGCAAAGCGAGCAGGGTTCATCTGTCTGCTTGCTGATGGGCATGGTCCCAGCCGCAAAGCCTGGGCTGAGATGGCCCCGCTTTGGGAGAAGCAGTATGATATCATCCTGCTCTCCTCTGTCAATGACTTTGACCCTCTTACCTATCTGACCCAAAATGATCATGCCGGGAAAATCGAGACTTCGACCATGATGGCCCTCCACCCTGAACTGGTGGACCTCTCCCGTCTCGATCCAGATTCCTGGCCGCTCGGGGTGAAGGGAGAAGACCCCCGCACCAGCAGCATAGCATGGGGCGAGTACCTGCTTGAGACCACGGTGCAATCCATCGGAAGGAAATTGCAGGAGTTGGGCTTGTAGGATTTTGTAAGCTGCTCAGCCGGTTTTGTCATGGCTCGGAATACGCATCCATGCGACGCTGCATCCATCAACTTGGAAAGGAGCATTTGGCATGGAAATTCAGTGTACTTCCATCGGGATGGTTTCGCATGAAGGGGGATACTCCCTTCTCATAGAACAGGCTTATCGCAAGGGGCTTGTTGGGCTTGAAGGGTTTGGGCATGTACAGGTTCTCTGGTTTGCAGACAAGATAGGGAGTGCAGGGAGCAACTACTTGGTGTTTGAAAAGCCCTACACCAAGGGCCCAGACCAGATCGGGGTGTTCGCAACCCGTTCTCCCTATCGGCCGAACAGCCTGTGCATCAGTGTGGCCCAGCTCATCGGTGTAGATCCAGAACAGGGAAGGGTTGAGTTGGCTTGGATTGATGCTGAGCCTGGGACTCCGATTCTTGACATCAAGCCGTATCATGGCAGTGAGGACCGTGTAAGGGAGCTTGTCATGCCCCCTTGGTGCGACCATTGGCCCCACTATCTGGAAGAGAGCGAGGCTTTCAACTGGGAAGAGGAGTTTGCGTTCTGAGAGGAATGTAGATTTCGATCAGCTGTTCTCCCTCGGGATACCGTTGGAACTCCCAGTTGCCCAATGGCTGCATCTCGCTGTGGGCAAAGTAAGTGCCATAGATGTACTGGTAGGTTTTGGGGATGCTCGTCACATCTTGGTCGTGAATGAAGCGCACATAGCGACAGGGTGGGATGCTTCTCAGGGAGAACAAGGGGTTTTGCTCACTATCTTTCTCGACCGGGACGGCACAGAGGACACTCATGCCGTCCGAGGCCTCTTCCAACCATGCCGAGTACTGGTAACTGGCCTTGTCCGCTGGATGGGAGGGTATCAGATGCTGATGTTTGGCGAACTGCTGCCAAATTGTGTGGAAGGAGCGGGTTTCGGGTCCGAGATAGAAACTGAGGCCACAGAGCAGAAACCCATCAAGCTGCACTTCTTCACCCAAAAGCGGCTCTGCTTCCTCCTTTCTGGCAGGATGGATGCGCTCTTGCAGTTCGCTTCTTTGCAGCCCTTGTTTGCGGATTGCACCAGGACTGGTACCGAATCTGCGTTTGCAGCAACGATAGAAGGTTTCATAGTCTTCAAAGCCATAGAGAGGGAGCAGGTCTGCATACGAGCGTTCATCAGCGAGGGCTTGGAGGATCAAAGCAGTCAATTGTCTTGCCTGCAGATACTCCTTGAGCCTGAGATTGGTATGGGAGGAGAAGAGCCTGGAGAAGTGATGGGGACTGTACCCACTCACCTTTGCAAGTGTCTGCACGCTGGTTAGGGGATGCTCTCCACCGAGGCTTTGCTCAAACCGACTGAGGGTTTGCACGAGATTGTCATATCCATCCATGGGAAAAGATTACCACACATGCTATGATTCTTCCATGAGGAAAATACCCCTGCTGGTCAGTGCATGTTTGCTGGGTTCTCCCTGTCGCTACAATGGAAGGTCAGTCCCTTTCGCACTGGCAGAGAAGATTCTGCAAACCTTTGAGGTCATCGCTGTTTGTCCTGAAGAGATGGGAGGGTTGCCCACGCCTCGACCACCCTCTGAAAAGGTAGGCAACAAGGTGATTACCCAAGCAGGAATTGATGTGACCAAGGCCTTTGAGGAAGGTGCTCGGATTGCCTTGGAGAAAGCAAGGCAAAAGGGGTGCACCACCGCGCTCTTGATGGAGCGCAGCCCTTCATGCGGCCTTGGCATGATTTACGATGGCAGCTTCTCCTCTCAGCTCATCCCAGGCAACGGAGTTCTTGCCCAGCTCTTGCTTGATGAAGGTTTCACCATCTTCACTCCCAGCACACTAGAAGGCTATCTTCATTCCATGGGTGATGCATCAACCTTTGATGGCACCTGCAGATAGCCCATTTACTACTTTCTCTTGGGCAAAGATGTAGAAGATGATGATGGGAAGTGATGCAATGAGGATCGCCGTAAGGACAGCGGGTATGTTGACGGTCTCACTTCCAAAGAATTCCCTGATACCGAGCGGCAACGTTTTCTTGCGTTCCGTATTGAGCAACGTCATGGAGTAGATGAACTCATTCCAGCAAGTAAGGAAATTGTAGATAGCTACCGTTGAAATTGCAGGAGTGGAGAGGGGGAGCATGATCTTCCAATAGATGGTGAACGGAGAGGCTCCATCGATGATGGCTGACTCCTGGATGCTGATCGAGATTTCACGAAAGAATGACGTCATGATGTAGATGGCGATGGGCAGGCTGAAGTTGACGAACGGGAGGATCAAGCCCCAGTGTGAGTCGATCAGGCCGAAAGCCTTGGTCAGCTGATAGATGGGTACCAAAGTGGTATGTACCGGAATCATCATGCCAACCATGAAAAAGAGCAACAGATACGGGGCGTATTTTAGTTTCAGGCGTGCTATCGCATAGCTTGCAAGAGAACCTGCGAGAATGGAGATGGTCACACTCAAGGCAGTTACAAAGACGCTGTTTGCAAAGTAACGGGGGAAATTCGAGGCGAAAACCCGTGCAAAGTTGCCGAAAAAGAGTGTAGAAGGAAATCCCCAGAAATTCCCCCCGAGAAACTCCATCTGAGACTTGAATGACATCACGATGGTAATGACGAACGGAAACCCGAAGAGGACCAGATAGAGGCCGGCCACACCATAGAAACCAACTTTGTCCATGAGCTTTTTCATAGTATGCTTGCCTCCTTTACTGATTGTCTTTCTGCTTAAGCATGAATTGGACGATGATGATGACCACCAGTGAGATGACTATCATGCTCGAAGCCACTGAACTCGCATATCCCATCTGGTCTTCTGTGAACGCTTTCCTATACATGTAGGTAGCCATCAATTCAGAGTATCCATTGGGACCCCCGCCGGTCATGATCCATATCAGATCAAAATACTTCAGTGATCCTACGATGGAGAGGACTGCAGAGGTCTTGAGCGTACCGGAGAGCAATGGAAACGTAATCTTCCAAAACTGCTGCCACTTGTTAGCCCCGTCGATGACCGCGGCCTCGTACACCTCAGCAGAAATGTTGGTCATGCCGGCCCTGAGCAGAATCATGTATTGGGGGCTGTACTGCCAACAAATGACAAACATGACGGCAAAAAGCACCACCTGTTCTGAGCCGAGCCACGAAAGGCGCACGTCAGGACTGATGATTCTTAAAAGTCCGTTGAACAGACCTGTATAGGGATTGAACATCAAGAGCCAAAGGATACCGGTGGCAACTGTGGATAGGAGCAAGGGCATCGGGTAGATGGTCCTGAAAAACTTGGTTCCCCTGTTCTTGCTGTTGATGATCAGCGCAAGAATCATTCCCGTGCTGAGCTGGAAAACGATGGAAACAACGACGAGTAGGAAATTATTCTTGATGGCATGAAGGAAACGTTCATCGGCGAACAGCTTCACATAATTGGCAAACCCGATATTTGCCGAATTCGCAACAGGCCCAAAGCCTGACCAATCATGCAGACTGAACTGGAATGTTCTGAAAATGCTGCTTGCCGTGTACAGGGTATATACCAGAAAGGCAGGGAGAATGAACAAAAGTGCAGTCAGATGCACGCTCGCAGATCGTTTTTTTTCCATAGTGATTCCTTCCGATGGGTACAGAAGAGTCCAGGAAGGAAGTTTCCCTTCCCGGACTCTTGTGATGAAGTAACGTTATTTGAGGCCGTCAGCAGTCTTCTGCATCGTCTGGGCAGCCTGGACTGCTGTCATGGTACCGCCAAACAAAGCTTGTACGGTGTCCTTGTGCATGTTTGCAAGCTCAGGAGCCAAAGTCTGGTCGATGAAGTTCTGGATGAACGTTGCATTGGCGATCTGGGCCATGGCATCCCTCAGCAGCGGATCGTCTGCAGGAACCGGTGCAAACTTACTCGCTCCGATAGCTCCGCCCTTTGCATACTCTTCCATCAGCTGAAGATCAGTGGAGAGGAAGCCGACGAGTTTGGCTGCAATGTCCTTATTCTCAGCATAGGCGGAAACGCTGAATGCGTTTTCACCGGCGAGCAAGTCGGTTGCCTTGCCTTTCCCACCCTCGATGGAGGGATAGAGCATTACGCCAAGTTTATTCTGGTAGAAGGCCGGGTTCTCCGTCTTCACGATACTGAGCATGTTGCTGGTCTGAACAATCATAGCAGCTTGTTCTGCATAGAACATGACGCGCGATCCACCGGTATTGTAGTCTATGCCGTTTACCCCTTCAGGGAAGTAGCCTTTCTTGACCATATCCTGCAGCATCTCTCCGGCCTTCACAAAGACCTCATCGGTGAATTTGACTTCGCCATCAATGGCTCTCTTGAAAATGTCCGGTCCACCGAGTCTCATCGAGAGCAGTACAAAGTGCTGTGCACCGGGCCACTTGGCCTGGTTGGCCAGAGCAAAGGGGATGATGCCGTTCTTCTTGAAGGTTTCAGCTACCTGCACAAGCTCACTATAGGTCTTGGGAGGAGTCAGATTGTACTTTTTGAAGAGATCCTTGTTGTAGTACATGATGGTGGAGGAGTTCATGTACGGCGAGCCGTATACCTTTCCATCATACACGTTCAGGGCGAATGCACTTTCACTTACCTGGTCCTTCCAAGCTTTGCTCGCCTCTGTGATGTCGGCAACCATACCTGCATCAACAAAGGATTCCAACCAACTGCCACCCCACGAATGGAATACGTCAGGGAAGTCGTTTCCGGTCACCGTCTTGAGCTTGGTTTTGTAAGGGTTGGCTTCGATGACAGAGATGTTCACCTTCACCCCGGGATTAGCAGCTTCAAATCTTCGTACTGCGTTCTCAATCGGCCTTTTTGCAGTCTCATTTACCTGGATGTGCCACAGCTCAAGGGTCGTAGTCGGTTTTGCTGCTGTTTCAGCAGCTCCTCCAGCGTACAGACCGAATGTGACGGCTACCATAAGCAGCAGGGCAATCATCATAGTCTTCTTCATAGTTTTCTCCTTTTAGAAATCTCCGAGCAAGCTCGGTTGTTCACACGTTGTTTTCAATTGCACATGAGAAGATGTTGCATCAGAAACATGGATGGCATGCATAATCTCAAGCACATGCCGGGTCAGATCCCCATGTGCCCGATGGCCTTCACCAAGTGAGATTGAACGAGCCATCTCAGAAATTCCCAAACCACGAGAATTCTCCTTGTAGGAGTAACGCAACGGGATTTCTGACCATCCTTCCTCTCTGAACCTCCTGAGCCTTACCGGGCCTCCGAAGGTATTGGGATCGGGCACCTGGAGGGTTCCCTCCGTTCCGTAGATTTCGATGAAGGGCATCGAATGGTTCCAGACATCAAAGCTGGTGACGATGGTTCCTGCAACCCCATTGGCAAACTCCAACAATCCAGTCACGTGGGTGGGAACATCCACGGTGATCGTAGACCCCTTGAGAGGCTCACTGAGAATGGTTCGCTCAGCAAAGGTAGTTTTTGTCAGGCCGCTCAGCCGTTTGACCGGGCCAAGCAGATGGACCAGAGCGGTGAGGTAGTAGGGTCCCATGTCAAACATCGGGCCTGCTCCTTCCTTATAGTAGAACTCAGGATTAGGATGCCAGTGTTCATGGCCGTGGTTCATCATGTAGGCACATGCAGCTACAGGTTTGCCAATCCATCCTTCTTCCAGAAGCTTTCGGGATGTTTGCAGCCCGGCTCCAAGGAAGGTGTCGGGAGCACCGCCGATGCGTACCCCCTTCTCTTTTGCGAGTGCATGCAAACGATTGGCCTGTTCCATGTTCAGGCTCAATGGTTTCTCAACATACACGTGCTTTCCCGCAAGCAACGCCTGCTCACAGATGGCAAAGTGGTGTTGCGGTGTGGTGAGATTGAGAACAATCTCAATTTCAGGATCGGCAAGGAGTGCATCAGCATCCATGATATTGGGTATCTGGTACTTCTCTGCATTCTCTTTTGCCCGTTCCTCGATCAGGTCGGAAATGGCGTGGATGGTGATGAATTCCTTGAACTTGGTTGTCAGGTTATCCAAGTAGATCCCGCTGATTTTCCCAATGCCGATGATTCCAGCTTTCATAGGTGTTTTCATATCAGAACATCTTCCTGTCGGTTTTGAATTCATCGATGGTAAGGCCTTTGCGAACAGCCTCACGTTTTCCTTCAGCAGCCCAGAGCATGCCGCGCTTCATCAACTCCCATGCTTCGGCTACATCAAAGACATCGTTATGATGGCCGAGTGCATTGTAGAAGACTCTTCCGTGTCCCCATTTCTTCGTCCAAATGACCGGAACACGCACCACACCATTGGTGCTGTGATACCAGTGGACAGTAGGAAATTCTGTGGTTGCAAGCACTTCTACTGCAGGGTCGACATGGAGATAGTACTGTTCAGTGCATACCTTGAAATCTTCAATATCCTTCACTAATTCAGAGGAGGATTGGCGGATGTTTACGGTGAAGGGAACACCATCCCCACCGGGGTGTGCAACCCAGTTTCCGCCGGTCATAAATTGCCAAGCAACATTTGTTCGGAAAGCGTCACACATTCCGCCATGACAACCAGCCAGGCCAACTCCAGAACCAATAGCCTCCAGAATTGGGCCAACAGCATCTTTTGGGAGTTCTCCCATTGTCCAGATAGGAACAAAGAGATCAAGTTCCATCAAACGCTCTTTCTGGGAGAAGATATCGAGATCGTGGTACATATCTACGACAAAATTGTTGTCTTCTAGAAATTTTTTGCATCGAGCGGAGACCAAGTCGGGCTCATGGCCTTGCCATCCGCCAACGAGAATTGCAGCTTTTCGAACGGTATCATGCATGTAGGGTGTTCCTCCTACTTGACACGATACGTCTTGTAGGGGTCCCCCGCTCGCCACTTATTGCCTAGAACACCTCAAAAATTGCTATTTCAAATACTTGTTCCGATATTCTGTCGGGCTGCAATACAAATATGTTCTGAAGGTACGATTGAAGGTCTTGATACTGGTGAATCCACATTGATAGGCAATGTCTGTGATCTGATCATTCGTATCAATGAGCAGCGACTCAGCTCTGGTGAGCCTGAGACGGGTAAGGTAGATATGGAAAGTCTGACCGGTATGCTGGTGGAAGAACCGGGCAAAATGATATTTGCTTAGGTGCGCAACTTCGGCAATCGTGTCCAGCGATATCTCTTCTGCGTAGTTCTCATGTACATATTTGAACACCTTGTCCAGGATGACATTGCGGTTGGCCCGTTTCAGTATGTCCAAGTTGCTGATTTGCTGGATGGGAGCTTCCCTGAAGAGCAGGAGAAAGAGCTCAAACATGGTACTCTTGATAGCCAAGCGATAGCCGGGTGTCTGTTGCTTTGTCTCCGTGTTTGCCTTGTCGAAAAGGGAGAGGACTTTCCCATGAAGCTGTGGATTTTTTCGCTGTGAGAAGAAAGGATCCTTTGCCAAGGATGTGTGGGTGAAGATCATGTCCCGTATTTCAGAGAGTGAGGGGTCGAGGAAGCCCAGGCCTATTTGGGCGAGTGTTACCTTGGTCCCGAAGCCTGCATCAAAGAAGCCATGAATGTAGTTGGGGTTGATGAAGAGGATGTCATTGGTTTCAAGCTCAAAGTACTTACCCTCAATTTGGGCTCGGATGTGCCCACTCTGAATCTTGATGATCTCAATGCAGTCGTGCCAATGCAAGGAGAATCCGCGAAGATATGCATCCCACAAGTAAATAGGGAAGGTCGGCTCGAGATATCGCTTTTGGTTCCAAGGTTTGCTATCCATCCTCTCCATGTTTGCTCCAATCTTTGATGTATACCGAGTGATGTAGCAATAAACAAACAATGAGACTACAGCTTCGCGTACGCTCCTGCCCGTCTCAGTGCCTCAGTTACCTTTCCCCAATCCTGAGCATCTCGGAACATCCAGCTGCCGGTCATCCCCAGCACATGGGGATTGGCCAGGTAATGAGCTGTCATCGCTTCATCGATGTGTCCAGCAACAAAGAAGGAGAAAGCTCCCTCTTGTGCCATCCTATCGATGAATGCAAGCCCCCCGAGCTCTTCCACAGGATAACAGCCAAGCACATCAAGATTCCACTGCCTGGCGAGGGCTGCTTGTGTGGTAACCGGATAGATCGGAATCGACCGGCTTTGGCAGAGCCCGATCATCTGCTCATCAAAGCAAGGAGAGAAGAGGAAGGCAGCCCCGTTGTCCAAAGCCTGAAGTGCTTGCTCATAGGTCTGTACATTCCCACCTCCTGCAAGGATGTCCCCTTGCATGGCGAGGTAGCGCAAGAGTTCAAACCCGCCATCTTGCTGTACCGATACGTTGACAGCTCCCACACCGCTGGTGCGCAGTGCTTTTGCAAGCTCAGGTCCAGCATGCTTGGGAAAGGCCTTTGCCATGGGTATGCAGCGGATCTTGGCCAATGTCTGGGTGGTCTTGTCCATCTTTCGTTCCTCCTGATTCTTCCAGTTTACTTGGTTTGTGCCATCCAGTCGACCAGAAAATAGTAGAGGATGAAGATGATGCTGCTGATCGTCCAGGTGACAGGATAGGCCCAGAACACCACACGGACATCAAGAAAGAGTGAGAGCCCGACCTGGATGAAGATGATGCGGAATACGCACCAGATTGCAAGCATGACGCTCATCGGTACGATGGATCTTCCTGCCCCTCGGAAGATGCCGGTCATGACGTGGCTGAGTGCGAGAGCCCACATGAAGAAGCTGGAAATCTTTGCTTTCTCGATGCCGATGGCGATGACTGCAGGGTCTCGGCTGAAAAGGCTGATCAAAGGATATGCCCCGAAATAGAGCAACAGGCCGATGGACTCGGCCAAAATCATGGCGAAGATAGCCCCGAACCGTGCGGCTTTGCGAACCCGCACATACTCTCTTGCCCCAAGATTCTGAGCGGTGAAGGTTGTCAGCGCAAGTGCGAAGGCGGTGATGGGGATGAATGCGAAGCCTTGGATGCGCATGAAGGCACCGTTGCCTGCCATGGCATCAGCACCAAATAGATTGATGGAAGCTTGCAAGATGACATTTGCGAAAGACGTCACTGAGTTCTGGATCCCCGAGGGGATGCCAAGCCTGAGAATTCGCTTCAAGAGATACGGGTGGAACTTGATGGAACGCACCCTCACCCTGACCAAGTCCTTGGTGGTGAACAAGAGGCGGAAACAGAGGATTGCACTGACTCCTTGTGAGATGACCGTGGCATAGGCAGTCCCCGCGATACCAAGATGGAAAACCCCGACGAAAACCAAATCAAGGATGATGTTCAGGATTGCTGCGACAACCAGGTAGTGGAGTGGGTGCTTGCTGTCCCCCACCGCCTGCAGGATTCCGCTGGCAGTGTTGTAGAGCACCAGGGTGCTGATCCCCAAAAAGTAGATGCGTACATAGCGGGACGCATCGTCGTAGACTTCGGCAGGTGTCTGCATCCAGGTAAGGATGAGCGGGGTGAGATAGTATCCAAGGATGGTGAGCAAGATGCTGCTGGCGATGCCGAAGGCGACCGAGGTATGGACTGCCTTTCCGACTTCTTCCTTGTTCCCCTCCCCGAATGAGTTGGAGATCACCACCCCGGCTCCCACAAAGATCCCCTGGAAGAGACCGACAAGCAGCATGGTCAGGCTTGCAATGGAGGAGATGGCAGCCAAGGCCTCCTTGCCTACAAAGTTTCCGACTACCAGTGAGTCGGTGGTATGGTAGAGTTGTTGGAACAGATTGCCAAGAAAAATGGGAATAGCAAAGGAGAGGAGGTTCCTTTGTATTGAGCCCTTGGTCATGAGTCTTACATGCGTTCCCATATGGTCTTGTACTCTAGTCCATCAAGGCCATTCATGCAATCCACAATGCAGATGGGAAATGCTGTATATTTGTGCTGGCATGTATGGAAGTTTTGGCTATATACTACCATATACGTACTTGTTCATTACTCATCAACCCGGTTGCATCAAGGTGTTTACTGTAGGATTTGGTTTTCTGAGAAGGGAGATGCTGTTTGAAACGAAAGATATTGGTCGTGGGCTTTTCGTCGCAGGACACCAGATTGATGCACTCCCTCTTGGATGCAACATATGGGCTGACCTCAATTGAAGCTGATGAGGTTTTGCAGCACTTGCATGCCTCCAATGATATCGATCTGGTCATCCTTGATGAGTCAGTTCTTTCAGAGAACCTCCTTGCATCCTTGTTGTGTGAAGAGATCACAGCAAAGCTTCCCTTTTGGGTATACGGGTCTGAAAAGCTTCCGTTCGCCTGTCAGCTGACAAGACCCTTGCAATCGGGTGAGCTCGTGGACCGGCTCGAGCGACTCTTCGGCCAGCCTGATCAGCATACGCTTGAAGAGCGGCTGGAAGAACAGACTTCTCTCTTCAATGCCATCTTCTGGCAAGCCCCCATGGGAATCACCATCTCTCATGGGAAGTGCCCTGCAGCAGGGCAGATAAGCGAACTGTTCAACGTCAACCCCAAGTTCGAAGCAATTACCGGCCGCAGCAAGGAAGAGCTGAAGGAGCTGGGTTGGGCGAGCATCACGCATCCTGACGATCTTGTCCAGGATATGAAGCTCTTCTCCCAGCTGCAGGAAGGAGAGATACCCAGCTATTCCATGGAGAAACGGTACCTCAAGCCCGATGGCTCCTATGTCTGGGTTGATATGGTTGTTGCCCCGCTCAACCTTGCAAACGGACATGATTACAACCATATCTGTCTCGTGCAGGACATCACCAAACGCAAGGAGATGGAGCACTCGCTCAAGGAAAGTGAACGCAGCAAGTCGGTCTTGCTCTCCCACCTCCCGGGCATGGCGTATCGGTGTAGATATGACCAGCAATGGACCATGCTCTTCGTCTCAGAAGGGTGCAGGGATCTCACCGGGTATGAACCGGACAGCCTTCTGGCCAACCATGACATCAGCTTCAATGATCTTATTGTCGACTCCTATCATGAGGAGATCGACAGGGAGTGGGAACGTACCCTTGCCCTTCATGAACCTTTCCGTTACGAGTATGAGATCATCACCAGTTCTGGCGAGCGCAAATGGATCTGGGAGATGGGACAAGGTGTCTATGACGAAGAGGGGAGGGTGCAAGCTCTGGAAGGCATCATTCTCGACATCTCCGAGCGTAAGCGAATCGAGCATGAGCTGACCTACTTGAATGAGCATGACAGTTGGACAGGATTGTTCAACAGAACCCATCTTGAAGCGCTCTTGCGTTCTGATGCAGAGCGACATCATGGGCTCAGGCGCAGCCTTGTAACGGTGAACATCAGCGCCCTCCATGCATCAAGCCTCACCTACGGACATCAGTACGCCCAGCAGATCCTCAAGCGCGTTGCCACCAGTCTGGAGGCGCTTTGCAGGGAAGACTGCACGCTCTGCAAAACACACGAGTATCGATTTACCTACTATGTGAAGTGTTGCCGGAACAGGGACCAGCTCCAGTCGTTCTGCAGGGAGATATCCCAACTGCTTGAGAGCCTTTTGGCTGTGGAAGGCATAGGTTGGGGAATTGGGGTGGTGGAAATCGACTCCTCCAACGCCAAATATGTTGATCAGCTGCTGCGCAATGTCCTGGTGGCTTCGGAGAAAGCGCATACGCTCTGGGGTAGTAAGATCCCCTTCTGTTTCTTTGACAAGGAGATGGAACAGCAGATGTTCCGCGAAGAGGAGATAACCAGTGAGCTGATGCACCTGGCTTCGGGTGAAGGGTCTGGGTCGCTTTTCCTTCAGTACCAGCCGATCTACGATGTGGCCAGCGAGAGCATCTGTGGTTTTGAAGCGCTTGCAAGGCTGAAGACTCCCAACCTAGGGCTCATCTCCCCACTGGAGTTCATCCCCATCACCGAAAAGACAAAACTCATCATCCCCCTCGGAGAGACAATCTTTCTGCAGGCCTTCCGCTTCCTCAATCGGCTTCGGGACCAGGGATGCACTCAGATGAGTGTTTCGGTCAACGTGTCAGCCATCCAGCTGCTCAGGCATGATTTCATCCCCTCCTTGCAACGAATGATCAAGGCGATGCAGATTGATGCCCGGTATCTGGTTCTCGAAATCACTGAATCGGTATTTGCCTCCAACTATCAGGAGATCAATCGTATCCTGGGCCAATTGCAAAAGATCGGCATCCAGGTTGCCATGGATGATTTCGGCACAGGGTACTCCTCGCTTGCCAGGGAGCGGGAGTTGAATATCAATTGCCTGAAAATTGACAAATTCTTCATTGATAAGCTGATGGATCTTACCGATGAGCAGGCCATCAGCGGCGACATCATCTCCATGGCTCACAAGCTGGGCCACTGTGTGGTTGCCGAGGGAATCGAGCATGAGCGTCAGTTTTCTTACCTCAAACGCTTCTTTTGCGACAAGATCCAAGGCTATCTGATCTCCCGCCCCCTTGATGAGGAGGCGGCTCTTGCGCTGGCCAAGGAACAGCTTGCATCTCACCCCCCGAGCAATTGAGCTAGTTGGTCTCGTCTCTCTTTCGAGTAGGCTCCTTTCACGAAGCCTTTGACCGTACCGTCTTGGGTGAGCACGACCAACGTAGGCTGTCCATCAATGGGGATGCCGGCTTGAGATGCAAAGCGTTCTGCTTTTGAGAGAAACAACACCACACCAAAGGAAGGTTCCACAACCGAAGCGTACTCCTTGGCGATCCCCTTGCGGATGGTCCCTCGGACAAAGAAGGGAGCCCCGTCGATTACCGCCACATGGTAGATGGTAGCCTCGCGAAGGGGGCTGGTCGGTTCGGTCAGCCGTTTCTGCCACTCCAGGAAAGCCTCTTGCTGCTCTTCGCCATTCTTGCGGGAGGAACTGAGCGTGATGGCCACGACGACCTCTTCATCTGTCAAAAGGTCATCAGGAAACATGATGTCCAGATCAGCAAAGGTCTTGCCTTCGACCGAAGGGAAGGAGGCTCCACTGAGGGGAACCAGTGCCAGGCATACAGCCAACAGAAGGTGTTTCATGCTGATAGTATAGGCCATAATCTGTGTTCTGTTTAGGAAAAGTGATGGTTCAGAAGCCTCTCGTGCTGACTTTCATACCTATAGTCGAAGCGCAGAAACCACTTGAGATTAGAAAGTCCAATCTTTTCGGCGTGAATGGTGCGATACCCAAGTGAAACCAGTAGTTTGCCAAGCCCTTCTTCAGAGAGGGGGTGGAGGATTGTTTCCAAACAATCAAATGCGGTTTTCAAAGGGGAGTTCGAAACGAACGATCCTGCTTCCTGCATTTGGATAACCACCGAGATGTAGGGTGGCTGTGCAGCTTGCACCACGTGGCAGAAAGCATCATAGCCAAGATACTCCACCACCAAGTCTGCAATAAGCAGATCACAGTGGGGGACCTTGTGTGCCTCCTTGGCCAAATCGATGCAGAGAGGGATGAAAACCCCTTCAAGCTGAGGGAATCGCCTTACTGCCTCCTGAAGATAGGAGGCATTGATATCGATCCCATACAGGGTGGAGATGCTTGTCGTATCCACATGCTCCAGACCGTTGCCCCCGGCGATGCCGAGCACCGCTGCAGTGCGCACAGGGTACCGGTTCAACTGGTCTTGCATGCACGCATTCAGGGCTTGCAGCTGTCCTACCTGATCCCCGCCCATATGTGTCTCATAGACACTGAGCGGGATTCTCTGCCAAGGATGGTCGTTCTGATTGTATTCAGGCCTCATGGAGTGAATCGTAGCGTAGGCGAGGCGGTTTGTCATGCCTGTTGGGGCAGCACCTGCTTGAGAAAAGCCATGGTACGCTCCTCTTTTGGGGAGCTGAACATGACATCTGGTGATGCTTCCTCGAGAATGACCCCTTCATCCATGAAGATGACCCGGTCAGCAACTTCCTTGGCAAACCACATCTCATGGGTAACCACCAGCATGGTCATTCCCTTTTTTGCAAGGTCGGTCATGACAGAAAGCACTTCCCCCACCAACTCCGGGTCAAGGGCACTGGTCGGCTCATCGAAGAGCATGATCTGTGGCTCCATCGCCAAAGCTCTGGCTATGGCAACACGTTGTTTCTGCCCCCCACTGAGCATGGCAGGATACACATCAGCTTTTTCCTGAAGCCCTACCTGGTCCAACAGATCGGATGCATACAAGCGGGCTTTCTGGTGGGGAATCTTCTTTACCTGGACCATTCCCTCCATCACATTCTGGATGACTGTCATGTGGGGAAACAGGTTGAAGTGCTGGAAGACCATGCCCAGCTCCTGACGAACTTTGTTCAGCTGCTTTTCTCCCTGTTTTACCCGCTTTCCGTTGATGAATATCCTGCCTTTCTGGGCTTTCTCCAAAAAGTTGACACAGCGAAGCAGTGTACTTTTCCCACTGCCTGAGGCGCCTATGATAACGACCACCTCTCCACGTTTCACTTCCAGATTGATATCCTTGAGCACTTCAAGATCACCAAAACGCTTGACCAGATGCTCAATCTTGAGGATGGTTTCTTCACTCTTCTTTGCTTTTTCAATCACGGTCACTCACCTTCAGCCTTTGTTCGATCCGATGCATCACAAACGAGAGCACGCTGGTCATGATGAGGTACCAGATGCCGACGATGAGGAACATCTCCATGTACATGAATGAGGACGAGCCCATCTGCCTGCCTTTGAGCATGAGCTCCGGGACTGCAATCGTTGAGGCAAGGGAGCTGTCCTTCAGAGCAATGATGAGCTGGTTGCCCAGCGGCGGCACTGCCCGTTTGAAGGCCTGAGGCAGGATGATGCGCTGCATTGCCTTTGCCTTGGGCATACCGAGGCTTCTTGCCGCCTCCATCTGACCGATATCGATCGATTGGATGGAACCTCTGAAGATCTCTGCAATATAGGCACCATTGTGGAAGCCCAAGGCGATGATGGCCGAGGGAATCGGTGCAATGGTGACGATGCTCGTCAGTCCATAGTAGACGATGAACAGCTGCACCAAAAGCGGAGTGCCCCGAATCAGGAAAATGTAGGCTCTGCAGATGCTGGAAAGCCATTGCTGCGTGGAGAGGCGGCCGAGTGCGGCCGCCAATCCGATGATCAGACCAACGAGGATCCCGAAGAAGGTAATTTGCAGGGTGTACTGGGCAGCCTCTGCAAAGAGGAAAAACTTCGACGGGATGACGGTAAGATCCCAAGGTAGTATGTGCATGGTCAGTTTGCTCCCTTACTCAATGGTGATATCTTCGCCATTGAACCATTTCTCACTGATGGCTTTCATGGTCCCATCAGCGAACATGGCAGAGAGGGCATCATTGACCTGATTCTTCAAGGCAGTGCTCTCCTTGTGGAACGCTATGGCCATGACCTCACTGCGAAGCACCGATCCAACCAAGGTGAGCTTCTCTCCCTCTTTCAGTGCCGCAATTGCATTCAGCCCGACAATCCTGTCGGTGAGCACTCCGTCGATGCGGCCATTGAGCAACTCGATCAGTGTCTGGTTGTCGTCCTCATAGAGCTTGACCTTGGTCCCGAGTGTCATCGCATCCTGCTCAAAGGTTGTTCCGGTCACCAGGCCGAGGGTATGGTTGCTTGTCAGATCCTCGATGGTCCTGATCGTACCATCCTTGCGGGTGATGAGCTGTGGGCCGCTGTAGTAGTAGGGCAGGGAGAAATCGACCACTTTCTGCCGCTCTTCGGTGATGCCCATGCTGCCGAGGATGCCATCATAGCGCTTTGCTCTGAGACCTTCGACGATACCATCCCAACTGGTGGTCACATAGTTCAGTTTTCTTCCCAGCCGGTTGGCTATCTCTTGTGCTACATCAACATCAAAGCCAGCTACATCCCCATCTTCGGTGAGGTAGTTGAAGGGGGGATACCCACCCGATCCAGCAAAGGAAATGGTTGCGGTGTCCTCTTTCTGTCCCTGAGCAACGAGCGATGGCATGACAAGCAAGAGAAGTAGGCCTACCAAGAGTACAATACGATATAGTTTCTTTGTCTTTTTCACAGAAATCTCCTTTGTGAATGTGATAGGAAATTGTAACAGATTTCTGGGATGAGCAACAATGACGGATATGCTATTTGTTATAATATATGTGTTTGTGTTTTTCTTTCTGTTATAACATGGTTGCGATTAAGTGATTTACAGGGTTTGATTTACTCTTGAGAAACCTCAGCTGGAATGCTATAAATTATAACATGGTTGCTACATTATCCGATCCAAAAGTAATTGAAATCAAGAATAAGAAGAACAATGTCACCTATCTATATGAGGACCGACACTACTGGGACCCGGAAAAGAAGCAAACACGGCATAAGCGGCAGTGCATCGGGAAATTGGATCCGGTGACTGCCCAACGCATCTATAACCCAAGCTACCGGCAGAGGATGGCTGAGCAGAGTCAGGACGATACCCAGGTTGTACCGAATTTCAAGTTGCTTGGTCTCAGGCATCTGCAGCAGTATGTGGAAGCTTCGTCGACCATCAAAGGAGACCTGAAAGCCCTGTTCAGCGAGGAGGCGACCGACCACCTGCTCTTTCTTGCCTGGTTCCTTCTGGTCACCCGAAGACCGCTCTCCTATGCCGTATACTGGGAAGAGGGGAGAGAGGGCCTGTATACAGGACCTTCAGATTGGCAGGAAATACGGCAACTCCTGCAACTCTTTGATGCAGAGAAGCTTCGGCAATGGCAAGCGATGCAGAAAGAGAGCGAGAGAACCTGTGCGGTGTTTGATCTTTGCTCAGTTGCCAGTTATGAGAACCATAATCCGTATCTGCAGTATGGATACAACCGTGAAAGTGAAGCTCTCGAGCAGAACACCATCGTCCTGCTCACCGACCATGCAGACTTTTTCCCCCGCTCCTTCAAACTGCTTTCCGGTACGATGTTGGGAGTGAATACCATCGACTCCTCGCTCTCCTATCTGGATGTCGATGCTTCCACAGTTCTTATGCTGAACCGACGATTCTTCTCGCTTCATCGCATCGAGCAGCTGGTGGAACAGCGGCGATTGTTTTTGCTTCGTGTTCCTACCAGACAACGCTGGCTCGATGGGTGCATTGTCCGTCATCGCAAGGATATCGAAGCGGGATGGCAGTTGCTTGATGCCCAGAAGAGAGTGATTCGGGCGCTTCGGATCAATGAGCCGGTTCTCCCCGTTGAAGGGGTGCATGTGCATCTGTTTTACGATGAGCTTTGGCGTGCGAATCAGCAGGAGAATCTGCTCTCCTTGCTGGCACAGTGCAAGCTTGAGCTGGAGAACGATGAACGCGTGGAGGAGCATGCCAGGCTGTATGAGACCTACTTCAAGGTGAGAAAACGCAGTAATGGAAAGATGCGTGCACAGCTCGTTGCCGATCCCATGCAGACCTTCAATGCTTCCCATGCAGGTTTCTGGGCCTTGGTAACCAACACCGACCTTTCTAGCCAACAAGTGCTGGAGATGTATGAGAAACGCAATGCCTTTGAGCGGCGATTTGATAATCTGCTGAATTTTGAAGATTGTCAGAACCTGCAGGTCCAGAGCCAGGCCTGCTATCCGGGAAGGGTCTTCCTGCAACTGGTAAGTGAGATGGTGCGAGCCCTGCTGATATCCGGCCTTGGGGATTCTGCCATTTCCATCGAGCAGATGCTTTTTTCCCTCTCCAACCTCAAGGAAGTCTCGTTTGGCCAGAGCCTTACCAGCTACCGCAAGCCCTTGACAGATGTGCAGAAGCAGGTGGATGCACAGTTGGGTTTGGACTTGCACCCACGCCGAGAAAACCCCATCACACCATGAGCGGTCTGCACGCATGATTACTCCTTATTGAAGGTCATGCGGTAGGTCCGCTGTATCTGAGCGTAACGTAATTCTGTAAAAAATTTGTGTTTTTCGTAAACCGAATACTAAGCCGTTGCTGATTGTTCTGGTATGATATGCATAGGAGCACAAGCATGGGTATTGTCACGAGCATCCCCAATATACTGTCTCTCTCCAGAATTCTCTTGTCATTTGCCATGTTCTTTGTTGCAGGACATCCCCCCATCTTGTTTGCCTTTGTCGTGCTCTGTGGCATCACCGATGTCCTGGATGGATACTTGGCGCGCAAGTTCCACTGCGAGAGCAACTTGGGTGCGCGCTTGGACTCCCTGGGGGACTTGGTCTACTACAGCGCCCTCACCCTGTATGTGATCCGCTTCCAAATGCCCCTGATCCAACCCTATCTGGGTGGGATTTTCGTCATCTTCGTGATCAAGACGCTTACGCTGCTGGTCAGCAAGCTGAGAAACGGACGCGTCTACTCGCTGCATACCTATGGCAACAAGTTGACCGGGGTGATGGTGGTGGTCTCCATCTGCCTGATCCTGCTCACCGGCACGGGTCTCTTCGTTGCGCTGCTGGTCATCGTAGGTATTCTCAGCGCACTGGAGGAGTTGTTGATCATGAGCATCTTCAAGGAGCCGGATACCAATACCAGAAGCATATTCCAGAGACGATGAGCTGGCAGAACAGGAGAGGGCGCGAGACAGCTCAGAACGGCTCCTTCGGGTTTTTCTTTCTTCAACGCAGTTTTCACAACACTTCATAGAATTTGGCCTGTTGACGAATTGAAATATTCACCTTACACTCATTTAAGCGTTTAACAAGTATTGAAAGGAATATATGAAAAAAGTAACGATAGAGACGGTTGCGCAAAAAGTCGGTGTTTCTGCTGCAACCGTCTCGTATGCACTTTCAGGGAAACGGAAGATCAGTCAGGAAGTGACGGACAGGATTCTCCAGGCTGTTGAGGAGCTGGATTACCGGCCAAGCATCACTGCAAGGAATCTTGCGAGCAACAAGACCTGGACGGTTGGCCTGTATGCCTCTCCCACGCAAAATATTCGCGAGGATTATTTTTTCAATAACATCCTTGCAGGTGTGCTGGATGTGTTGCATGAAAGAAAGTACCAGGTGCATCTCTATGCCGATTACCTGAATGAAAAGAGTCGGAACCATCCTGACCTAAACCTTACCCAGCCCATCGATGGTGCGCTGATCATGAACCCTCGCATCAATGACGTATATATCGACCATATCAGGCAGCGGAGCATTCCCTATGTTGTCATCGGTACCCCCGAAGAGCGAGACGACTCCTTCTATGTTGATGCTGATGTGACTGCAGGGTACTATGCTATAGTTAATTATCTTCTGAAAAAAGGTCATCGGAAAATCATCCTGATGAACGGATCGGTTGAGTATACCCAAAGTGAAAAGCGGAAGACTGGGTATATGATGGCCTACCGGGACAACGCGCTGCAGTACTCCGAGCATTGGATTGTCAATGTGCCGATGCTAGAGGAGGAAGGGTATCGTGTTTTCCTCAAGACCATCAAAAACGTTCCCGATTTCACTGCTGTGGTTACATTCAATGATACGATTGCAGTGGGTGTCCTGAGGGCTTTGAAGGAGAGCAATCTGCATGTGCCTTCCAAGGTTGCCGTGGTGAGTGCCGGGAATACGATGATAACCAGGATTCATTCACCCGCTATCACCAGTCTTGACATGGGGTCCTACGAGATAGGGGCAAAAGCTGCTGAGCTCTTGGTTGATGTGATTGAGAAACGGCGGATACAACCTTCCCATGAGATCATCCAGACGCGTCTGGTGGAACGCGAGAGCAGCTGAGAAGGGGCAAGCCTGCGCAAGCGCACAATGTTTTTCTTGACAGAAAAGAAAAAGTGCTTGTATAGTAATTTAAGCGTTTAAATTGAAAAGTGTTTAATAAAGATTTAGCGTTTATATAAGAATTTGAGTATTTCCCATGAGCGTGTCGGGAAAGCCCATCAGGGTATCCCTGCTCAGCGATCAGGTAGCGGGAACAGCCAAGCATTCAACTTCCAGGTTGATTTGCAATAGGAGGAATGTATGAAAATTCGAATGAAGGTCATGTGTGTACTACTGTTGCTCTTGCCATCAATGATGATTTGGTCTGCCGGAACCAAGGAATCTGCAGCCGCAAAGGCTGACGGGAAAGCGGAAATCACTATCTGGGATTTCAAGTATGGTGATGTGGAAGGCGTACAGCCTGCAATGAAGAAGATTGATGATCTTATCATGAGCCAGAATCCTGGTATCACCATCAAGCATGTAGGCCAGCCGAATGACAACTATTACCAGCTGGTGCGCGCTGCGGTACAGGCAGGCCAGGGGCCGGATATTGTCATGTTCCACGGTGGTGTCCAAGCGTACGAATTCGATGACTATACAATTGCTATGGATTCTTACATTGCTGATTGGAGATCCGAGATTTCCGAATTCAGCTGGGCCTACTGCTCTGAGAATGGGGATGCAAAGAAGCCTGTTCACATGGTTCCCTTGACCACACAGGGGTTCGGCATCTATTACAACAAGGCCCTCTTCAAGAAGGCCGGTCTCGATCCTGAGAAAGCCCCATCTGATCTTGATGAGTTTATGGCAGCATGCGAGAAACTGAAAAAAGCAGGCATCGTACCCATCGTTGCTGGGCTTCAGGGAGACCCGTACTCCATCGATTTCCTCTTCAGATGCTTTGTTGCAAACATCTATGGCGAAGATGTGAAGGATTTGGGAACTGGGAAGCAGAACTTTGCGGGCAACGCCGCTTTCAAGCGATCTGCTGAGATTGTCAAGGAACTGTTCAGCAAGGGATATATGGACCCCGCCGGTACCTCGACCCCGTATTTCATGGATGCTGCAAACAACTTTGCTGCCGGCAAGGGAGCGATGTTCATCGGCTTGCTCTCTGATGTCTGCCATTGGAAGGTGTTTTGTGATGCACTGGGTATAGACGGTGTGGGTTACTTCCCCACAATCAATTTCCCGCAGGCAAAGTACAAGGACCAGCAGGTCGGGCAACCGGCAGGTATTGGGTACAGTGTCATGAAATGGTCAAAGAATCCTGAAGCTGCGATGAAAGTGGTGGAAGGGTATGCCCGTGGTGAGGGGAACGCCTTGTGGATGGGGATGACCGGTGCACTGTCTCCCAACAAAAATGTGGATATCAAGAGCTTGGGATATCCCTTGGTCGCAAAAATTCTGGAAAAGCCATTTGTCCTGGATTTTAATACCCTGTTGCTGAACGAGGATGCCAACGGCAATTTCGATCGCTACTGTGCCCAGGCATTCGTAACGAATGAGATCAGCATCGACAAGTTCATTGCAGTGTGCCAAGGCATGCTGGACAATGTCCAGAAAGCAAGATAACTGAGATTCCCATGGGTTGTCCTCAATTGCCTTATGAGCTGGGACAACCCATACTTGTGCTTGGGGGACGCATGTGAAAAGTTCTACATCCAGAATGAAGAGCGAAGCAAAGGAATCGTATCTGCTCATCATGCCGTTGATGCTTTTGCTGCTTGTGTTCATACTCTATCCTGTGCTGGCGAATGTATACCTGAGCTTTTTCAAGTGGAAAGGCATGGGAAAGGCCACGTTCATAGGGTTGGCAAATTATCAGGCCATGTTCAGGGATGAGACCTTCTGGGTCTCCATCAGGAATACCTTGGTCTTGTTGCTCTACATCCCCATGGGAGTCATGCTCCCCATCCTCATTTCTGCTCTCCTTCGGGAAGGCCTCAAGGGGTGGTCGATCTTTCGGGCGATCATCTATATCCCGAACATTCTCGGCTATGTGATCATGGGAATGATCAGCAGTATCATGTTCAGAAAACTCGGGCCTTTGAACCATGTATTGGTGGCTATCGGTTTGGAGGGCTTGGCTCTTGATTGGCTGAGCATTCCCAAGCTGACACTCAATACATTGGGTTTGGTCTATGGGGTTTGGCTGCGTTTGGGATTTGGTTGCATTTTTTTCCTTGCTGCAATGAGCAGCATTGACGAGTCTCTGTATGATGCTGCAAAAATCGATGGAGCACTCTGGTGGCGTACGTTTTGGAATGTGACCGTCCCTTCCATCCGATTTTCCATTGAGTTTTGGGTAGTGCTCTCCTTCATAGAGATCTTGGCTCGCGCCTTTCCCTTCATTTACACGTTCTCCCGTGGAGGTCCGGGGTTTGCAACCTTCACCCTGGAGTATGGGATCTATAATGAAGGGTTTGTCGCATTCAACATGGGGTATGCAAGTACGTGGGCAAGCGTCTTGTTTGTGATTTGTGCTGTTATTGCCTGTTTTCAGGTTGCGCTTATGAGGAAGAATTCAGATGTCCAATAGGTATGAGAAAGCAGTAAAGGCAGTAATGTATGTTGTGTTGGGCATGTTCGCCATGATGGCTCTCTATCCTTTGTTCTTCGTGCTGGTCACCAGCCTGAAATCCCCTGCCGAGTATGTCAACAACAAATTGCTGATGCCACAGAGCCCAACCTTCAGGAATTTTTACCATGTTTGGGTGAAAGGGAATATGCTCAGGTATTTTCTCAATAGCTGCATCCTCATTCCCACCGGCCTGGTGGTGTACCTGTTTGTGTGCATAACAGCAGGCTTTGCTTTTGGCCGATTGCGCTTCCCTTATCGTTTTCCCCTATTTCTTTCTGTGTTGTTTCTGATGATATTCCCCCAGATGTTGCTTTCCATCCAGATCTTCCAGATTTGCCGAAAGCTGCATCTGGTCAACACCTATCTGGGTCTTATCCTTGTATGGGTAGCCTACTTCGGCCCGTTCGGTACGTATATCATGACCACCTATTATGCCACGGTACCCATGGAGATCGTGGAATCAGCCAGGCTCGATGGAACCGGTGTGTACCGTATGCTCTCCTACATTATGATACCCATTGCAAAACCGATGATCATCATCATCGTGGTGATCGGCACCCAATCCATGTGGAATGAGCTGCCGTTCTCCCTGTTGCTGCTCCAGACGGAGCACTTGAGGACCATTACCCAGGGACTCGGCATGCTGAAAGGCCAATACGGGCTGGACGATACCACGTTGTCGGCATCCATCCTGTCCGCCTCCCTGGTGCCTTTGCTCTTGTTCATTTTTTTCCAGCGTCAGATAACGATGGGCTCCTACAGTGGGGCGGTAAAAGGTTGAGAAAATTCGTGAGGAAAGGCAGCAATACAGTATGAAGCAAAGAAATCGATTTGTATTTGATATGCTTGATCAGGATGTTCCTGAGGCACAGCGGGAAGCGATATATCGTGCAGGAAAGCCGCTCTCCATTCGAGAGGAGCCGTCTTTTGTGGCGCTGTCGATTCCCTTCTTCCAGCAAGAACTGACAAACCTATTCCTACATACAGCCCAGCCGCCCAGAATAGAGACAAAGAACATGGTGGTACGTGCGTATGGACGCTCTATAGTGCGTCTGACCATGCTGGTGGATGGAAAGGTGCCTTCAGATGAGGATAATCCCATGCTTGCTTGGGATGATTCACTGGTGCAGGAAGCCCTGCATGCCAAGCAGACCGAAGGGGGATGGGAAATCCTGGACTCGCAGGGCTCTTGCAGGATGCGAATCACTGCCAAACAGGAGAGCAGGGAGATCTGGAGCACCTTGCAACCAGAGCCGCCCCAGACCTTTGATGCGGTGGTGTTGCCGGATGGGACCACCCCTGTCCCCTTTATGGCCTATGATGATTTTTTCCCCAAACAATCCGAGTCTTTCAGTTTGGGATTCATTGAGCGGGATGGAGAGATCAATCGCTGGATGTACTCGCTGCATGCCAAGCCACAGGAGAAATTTGCCGGTACCGGTGAACGGTTTGCTGCGATGAACTTGGCTGGGAGAACCCTTGTATTGGAGAATACGGACGGACTGGGGGTGAACAGCCGTAGGGCGTACAAGAATGTTCCATTCTATCTTTCCAGCGAAGGGTATGGCTTGCTGATCATGACATCCTCCCATGTGCGGCTCTCCCTCTCCGACATTTCTACCCGTGCTGCACAGGCAGTAGTGGAGGATGATGGGTTGGATCTGTTCTTCATCGGCGGCGGCAGCATTGAACAGATTGTGTGGAACTACCGCAGGATAACAGGCTTCCCCTCCGATGTGCCTCTCTGGTCATATGGAACATGGATGAGCCGCATGAGTTACTTCTCTGCCGACGAGACTCGTCTTGTCGTAAAGAAGATGCGTGAGGGCGGATATCCCCTGGATGTCATCCATATTGATACCGGTTGGTTTGAGAAGGATTGGAAATGCGAGTGGGAGTTCAGTACCTCCAAATTCCCCTCACCAGCAGCGTATTTGCAGGAGATGGAAGAGCAGGGGATAAAAGTAACGCTCTGGCAACTTCCCTGCATAGCCAAGGATACCAAGCACTATGAGACTGCACAAAGACAGCGGTATGTAGCACCAAAGAGCGAACATGTTGCATTGGGGTCAAACTTCAGTGAGGTTGAGTTTGATGGGAACATCGATTTCACCAATCCCGATGCGGTGACTTGGTATCAGCTCTTGCTTGCAAAGCTGCTCAAGCTCGGGGTGGCTGCCATCAAGACTGACTTTGGAGAGGTGATAGAGGAACATGCTTCGTACTTTGGCCTTCCGTATCGCAAACTTCATAACCTCTATGCCCTGCTCTACCAGAAAGCAGCCTTTGAGATTACCAAAGAGGTGAAGGGACCGACAGAAGCAATGATCTGGGCGAGGGCTGGGTGGATCGGGTGCCAGCGCTATCCAATCCATTGGGGTGGTGATTGCGCTTGCTCCTGGGACGGTATGGCCGGATCCCTGCGAGGAGGGCTGCATCTGGGACTCTCCGGGTTTGCCTTCTGGAGCCATGATGTTCCGGGGTTCCAGGGGATTCCCAGTTTCATGAACAGCCGGCCGGACAGCGACTTGTATATCCGATGGACGCAGATGGGAGTCTTCACTTCGCACCTTAGGTATCATGGGACAACCCCACGGGAGCCCTATGAGTATCCCAAGGTGGCAAGCATGACCCGCGAGTGGCTGAAGCTGCGCTACGCCTTGATTCCCTATCTTGCACAAGCGGGGAAACAGGCGATCGGAAGCGGGTTTGCTGTCCTCAGGGCTCTGATTTTCCATCATGAGAAGGACCCAATTTGTTGGTCTGTAGACGACGAATTCTATTGCGGTGATGCATTTTTGGTTGCTCCGGTCATGCAAGCGAACGGTATCAGGGATGTCTATCTCCCCTCAGGGGAGTGGGTGGACTTCTACAGTGGTGAAATACTCTCCGGTGGTGTTTGGCTGAAGAGCATATACTCCCCGTTGGCCCGGATGCCGCTCTTTGTGAAAAGGAATTCCGTGGTTCCCGTCTATGCGGAACCGGTGCAGTGTACGGGCGAGATGAAGAGCGGGAAGGTGCAAGAGCTGAGGTTTGACCATACGTATACAGGATTCAGCAACTCTGTGCTGGGGCGGTTCATAGACTTGTCCTGATTGGTGCCATATCATGAAAAAAGCCGTTGCTCTCGCAACGACTTCTGTTAGTGGAGGTAAGGGGAATTGAACCCCTGACCTTTTGAATGCCATTCAAACGCTCTAGCCAACTGAGCTACACCCCCAAGGCAATAACAAAAGGTATCATACGGATTGGCCTCTGTTTAGTCAAGAGCTTATGACGATAAATACTCTGGGTCTCTCCTCAGATCGGCTTGACCTTTCTTGTGCTTCAAGGTATTACTTCTTGATATAAATAACTTTAGAAACACGTGCTAAATCAGGAACAAGGAGGGCCTCATGGAATTGTTGAAGAAGCTGAAAGAAGTAGGCTCCTCCATCGTCCCCATCCTTGTTCTGGTTGCCCTTATGCATTTTTTCTGGATACCCCTTGAGCAAGGCATGCTCTCCTCGTTTCTCATTGGTGGGGTTCTTATCATCGCAGGTCTTGCCTTCTTCCTCTTGGGAACGGACATCGGCTTGCTTCCCATCGGAGAGCGGATCGGGTCGGCATCGGTACGAACGAAGAACCTCGTGGTGCTGCTCTCCACCGGCCTGATCGTCGGCATCGTCATCATCCTTGCAGAACCCAACATCACCGTGCTGCAAGAACAAGTGGCTGCGGTAAATCCAAATATTTCCACCACCCTCATGGTGGTCATGATTGCCCTCGGCGTAGGCTTGTATCTGATGATCGGCTTGATCAGGGTGGTTTTTCACATCCCGCTCAAATGGATATACCTTGGAAGCTATACCCTTCTGTTCATCTTGGCAGCCTTCAGCTCGCAGGAGATGCTCGGCATAGCTTTTGACAGCGGCGGGGCAGCCACAGGGCCCTTGGCAGTGCCTTTCATCATGGCTATCGGCCTTGGTGTCGCACGTGTCCAAAAGAAGCAGGAGGAGTCAGACAACTTCGGCTATGTCTCGCTTGCCCTTATCGGGCCCACGTTGGCCTTGGTTGTGATGGGGCTGTTCAACAATGAAGGCGCGGCAACCTTGATCACCACTGTGGACATCCCGGTTGCCGGGGAATTCCTTTCTTTGGTCGAGACAAGCATCAATCAGGTAGTAAGGTCACTCATACCCCTTTTGCTGCTGTGTATTGTCTACCAGGTGCTCCTGCTCAAGATGACGATCGGCCAACTTTTTCGTGTGGGTGTCGGCTTTATCTATGTCTTCCTTGGCCTGACGCTCTTCTTTGTCGGAGTGAATGGTGGCTTCATCCCGGTAGGCTATCAGATCGGGTATGTCATCGGGACGCTCGACAGTCGGCTGTTGTTGGCTGCCGGCACGGTCATTGGTGCAATCACCGTCCTCTCCGAGCCCTCTGTATGGGTACTCATCGATCAGGTGCAGGCCATCACCCAAGGGCATATCCGGAAGAGCATCATGCTCACAGCACTTGCCATCGGGGTAGGGCTCTCTGGTTTTCTGGCCATGCTCAGAGTCATCACAGGGCTCTCCATCTGGTATTTTGTCTTGCCTGTCTATGCGATTGCAGTCCTGCTGTCTTTCAGGATTCCCACGCTGTTTGTGGGGCTCTCGTTTGACAGCGGCAGTGTAAGTTCGGGCCCCATGGCCTCCACCTTCATCCTCTCCTTTGCCATCGGGGCTTCGGTGGCAGTAGGAGGAAATCCAACCACTGATGCATTTGGTGTCATTATTTTCGTTTCCATGACACCTGTGGTCATCGTTCAGCTGCTCGGCTTGATCTATAAGCATAAGCAGGCAAAGCTGGCAGCCCAGAAAGGGAGAAAGAAACCATGAACAGCACCTTGTTGCTCGCCATCACCGAATCAGGAAAGGCCGATATGCTCATGAGCATCGCAAAAAAAGCCGGAAGCACCGGTGGGACGGTGCTCAATGCACGTGGCACTGCCTCCTCTTCCTTGCTGTGCGTGCTTGGGCTTGGTGATTCTCATAAGGAAATCTTGCTCACCTTGGTTTCGGACGAGACCAAGGACGCAGTCTTTACAGCAATCTCTCATGCACCCCATATAAAGGGGTTGGTCTCGGCTATTCCCACCACACGCTCCGAACAACAGAAAACGTCGGCAGAAGGTTGGGACCTGGTGAACATCATCTGCACGAAAGGGTATGGGGATGACATCATGGCCGCTGCCAGAAAAGCGGGAGCTGGAGGCGGGACCATTGTTGATGGGCGCGGGACAGCAAAAGAGGATGACATTGCATTTTTCGGCGCAACACTGGTTGCCGAAAAGGAGCTGTTGCTGATTTTCTTGAGAAAGGCTGTTTCAGATGCTGTCTTGCAATCCGTTTCCAAGCTTCCCTGCATGCAGCAAAAAGGCAGTGGAATCGCCTTTACCTTCTCAGTGCAAGCACTTACGAACCTTGGAGCCTAGGAAGAGTCTATACATATCACCGCGTTTTTGCTAGGATTTGCTGCATAGGGCTGTGTTCACTATGATGAAACTCAGTGTTAATATGGGTCAATCACTTTTCCTGTGGGATTGGATAAAGCTGTCACAAAGTATAGAGAATCAAGAGCATCTGAGTATCTGAAGCTGATTGCATAAAGAAGGGCCGT